>OKQI01000021.1_pt1 | contig 33497 bp, 22 predicted proteins | sample 1613921 | NCBI WGS metagenome assembly OKQI01 (sample SAMN04436892, study PRJEB24849) | human gut metagenome | biome: human gut; feature: NICU; material: stool | host: Homo sapiens | place: USA: Saint Louis, MO | collected 2012-02-03
ATATTAATAATTCCTCAGTTACTTATATTGATATTGGCTCCAATGATACAGACCACATTACTATTGGTATCGATAACCAAGAAACAATAAAATTACTTGCGAGCTATAAAGACAAAGAACTCGTCCGTGCTATCATTAATGACAACATAGTTGAGAAGACTCATGATGATATAAATAATGCTGACTTTACTGATGGTAGTATCGTTGTTAGTGGTAATAAGGGTGCTATTGACTCCAATGATACAGCCGATATTACTAGTGGTATCTATAATCAAGAACCAATAAAATCACCTACGAACGATGAAAACAAAAAAGTCGGCCAAACCATCATCCATGAAAATGTAGTAGAGAATACTCATGATATCAATAACAAGGAAATGATCTTCAGCGCATTAAAAGAAATATATGATGGAGATCCTGGTTTTATCTTCGATAAGATATCACAAAAACTCAGACATACGATAACGGAATTTGATGAGAATGGGAAAAGCGAACCAACGGACTTATTTACCTGGTACGGTAAAGATAAAAAAGGCGATTCTCTCGCTATTGTAATTAAAAATAAAAACGGAAATGATTACTTATCTCTCGGTTACTATGATCAGGACGACTACCACATTCAAAGAGGAATTCGTATTAATGGTGATAGTCTCACCCAATATTGTAGTGAAAAAGCCAGGAATGCTTCAGCGTGGTTTGAAAGCAGTAAAGCTATCATGGCAGAATCATTTGCAACAGGTTCCGATCATCAGGTTGTAAACGAGCTCAACGGGGAAAGACTGAGAGAGCCAAACGAAGTTTTTAAACGTTTAGGTCGAGCAATAAGATATAATTTTCAAGTAGACGATGCAAAATTTAGACGCGATAATGTAAAAGAAATAATTTCTACTTTAGTCGATAACGAAGTTGACCGTTCTCAAAATAAATATGACCACTTTAAGGAAATCGAAGATAAAGTTGAAAAAAGGCTTCAAAATCGCCAGGCTAAATATCAAAATGAAATTAATCAACTATCTGCATTGGGTGTTAATTTTGATGATAATTAAAATTGTCCAGTTTTTTTGATTTTTCAACGCCTGAATATCGGAAATAGTCAGTGACGAACATCAGTATTTTTACATAATTATGTTCAGGTCATTGTCGGTTTATCTTCTTTTACTTGGGGTAATTGAGGGATAACAACAAAAAAGGTGAGTTTTGTGACTCACCTTTTTTATTTGTTTCTTATTCAGAATCGATATCTTTTAAATCATCCTGAATCGCTTGCGCGTTCGGATTTTCCTGCGGTTTGAGTTCGCCGCCATTAGCGATGAAATCATGACGCTGGAAGTACGCTTCGCGCACCATAATATAAGGATCGGACGACTGACGCAGCAGACCATCGGAATCCAGCAGCTGTGCGCGGGTTTCGATCCCTTCAAGCGTCCATTTACCCACAGACATCGGCCAGGTCAGCCAGGAAAGAACCGGGTAAAGACCATCCGCCATATCACCACCGTCATCACGCAGCGTGAAGCTACCGTAGAACGGTAACTGAACGTATGGCCCATAACCCACACCATAATGACCAAGCGTACTACCGAAGCGGTGAGGTTCAGTCCGTTGCAGTTTCGGGTTCGCCATCCCTGCAACATCAATAAAGCCGCCCATCCCCAAAATGGTGTTCAGGAAAAAGCGGGTAAAGTGGACCATCCCCTGATAAGGGTCGCCCTGCAAGAAGTAGTTAACCATCACCGCAGGTTCTTCAAGGTTGCCAGTAAAGTTGCTCAAACCGTTACGCGCCGGTTGCGGAACATAATCACGCCAGGCGACAGCGACCGGTCGAACAATATACGGGTCTAATACATTGAAGTTGAAGTTGTACATGGTGCGGTTGAACCCTTCTAACGGGTCAGAACGCCCTTGCTGATCTGTACCGGAACTCGCACACCCCACCAGAAGCGTAGTTCCCAGAGCAAGCGCCGACAGGCGAAGCTTCATAAATGTCTCCCTGTTTTTTTATGGCTTATGCAGTTTGCCATCCATGACGGAACGATACCGTATCCGCCTGTTTAGGTGTGGGCGATTGTAACAGCACGTCAACTGATGTCCAGACGCCCTGATTTGCTGATTTGATCATAGCCTGGTAATCGCCGCCCTGTAGGCTACTTGATTCTATAGAAACAGAAAAAGGCAAACGCGGCCTTTTCTACATTTTCAGAGTAACTCCCGCCAGTTGCGAGCAAAAAAGCCGCTACGCTTTAGCTATACGTGCTAATTCAAGAGAAGAGACCATGGACAACGACAAAATTGATCAACACAGCGACGAAATTGAAGTTGAGAGCGAAGAAAAAGAGCGCGGCAAAAAAATAGAAATAGATGAAGACCGACTCCCCTCCCGGGCGATGGCAATTCATGAGCATATCCGCCAGGATGGTGAAAAAGAGCTGGAACGCGACGCAATGGCACTACTGTGGTCAGCCATTGCGGCGGGTCTGTCGATGGGCGCTTCATTACTGGCAAAAGGGATATTTCATGTCGAACTGGAAGGCGTGCCGGGCAGCTTCTTGCTGGAGAATCTCGGTTATACCTTTGGTTTTATTATCGTCATTATGGCCCGCCAGCAATTATTTACCGAAAACACCGTGACTGCGGTACTACCCGTCATGCAAAAACCGACAATGAGCAACGTTGGCTTACTTATGCGGTTATGGGGCGTCGTGCTGCTGGGTAATATTCTCGGGACAGGTATTGCGGCGTGGGCATTTGAATATATGCCAATCTTCAATGAAGAAACTCGCGATGCATTTGTCAAAATCGGCATGGATGTGATGAAGAACACCCCCAGCGAGATGTTTGCCAACGCGATCATTTCCGGCTGGCTGATCGCCACTATGGTATGGATGTTTCCTGCAGCGGGTGCGGCAAAGATTGTGGTGATTATATTGATGACCTGGCTTATTGCACTGGGTGACACCACTCACATCGTTGTCGGTTCTGTAGAAATCCTCTATCTGGTGTTTAACGGCACGCTGCACTGGAGCGATTTCATCTGGCCCTTCGCACTACCTACTTTAGCGGGGAACATCTGCGGCGGCACCTTTATCTTCGCGTTAATGAGTCATGCACAGATTCGTAACGACATGAGCAACAAGCGCAAAGCAGAAGCACGCCAAAAAGCAGAACGTGCGGAAAACATTAAGAAAAATGATAAAAACCCGGCATAAATGGCGAGGGTTTAAGCAATCGAGCGGCAGCGTACTTACCCCGCAGTCCATTAGCGGGTATACTCATGCCGCATTGTCCTCTTAGTTAAATGGATATAACGAGCCCCTCCTAAGGGCTAATTGCAGGTTCGATTCCTGCAGGGGACACCAGATACCCTTCAAACCAAATCTACCTTCACCCCGTAAAAGATGGGTTTAGCAGCGCACTTGCCCTATATCTACTCATTTTTACTGCAACAGGTTGAAATCTCAGCACTGTCAGAAAGCGCTGATGACTAAACAGCCCTGGGCCGGGAGATGTAACCATCATACAGAATCCTGATAGCGAAATATGGCGTGACTCGATACTTCACTCTGCAATGCATTCCTTGATGAATTCGCAGGCCCGTGATACTCGGGACAGGTCGCTGAATGACGACAATGTCCTGGAAATCAGCGAACCGCGTATCCGGAGTACATTTGAGCGACTGTACCAGAACATGAATGAGGCGTTTGGATTAGGTGATTATTAGTTGGGCTAAGCATTTTTGTATTATTATTTTCCGGTTGAGGGATATGGAGATATCGACAACAACCGGAAAAAGTTTACGTCTATATTGCTGAAGGTACAGGCGTTTCCATAACTATTTGCTCGCGTTTTTTACTCAAGAAGAAAATGCCAAATAGCAACATCAGGCAGACAATACCCGAAATTGCGAAGAAAACTGTCTGGTAGCCTGCGTGGTCAAAGAGTATCCCAGTCGGCGTTGAAAGCAGCACAATCCCAAGCGAACTGGCAATTTGAAAACCAATCAGAAAGATCGTCGACGACAGGCGCTTATCAAAGTTTGCCACGCTGTATTTGAAGACGGATATGACACAAAGTGGAACCTCAATGGCATGTAACAGCTTCACTAATGAAATAATCCAGGGGTTAACGAACAACGCGCAGGAAAGGATACGCAACGCCATAATCACAACACCGATAAGTAATGCATTTTTTGGCCCTACCCGATTCACAAAGAAAGGAATAATCGCCATGCACAGCGCTTCGAGTACCACCTGGAATGAGTTGAGATAACCATACAGGCGCGTTCCTACATCGTGTGATTCGAATAAACCTGCATAAAAGACAGGAAAGAGTTGTTGATCAAAAATGTTATAGAAAGACCACGTCCCCACAATAAATATGACGAAAACCCAGAAGTTTCGATCCTTGAAAACTGCGATAAAATCCTCTTTTTTTACCCCTCCCGCATCCGCCGCTACACACTGGTGACCCTTATCTTTAAAACGCATGTTGATCATCATAAATACAGCGCCAAATAGCGAGACCAGCCAGAAGTTGATATGGGGACTGATACTAAAAAATATTCCGGCAAAGAACGCGCCAATAGCATAGCCAAAAGATCCCCAGGCGCGCGCTGTTCCATATTCGAAATGAAAATTTCGCGCCATTTTTTCAGTGAAGCTGTCAAGCAAACCACATCCCGCCAGATACCCCAGGCCAAAAAAGAGCGCCCCCAGAATTAGACCTACAGAAAAATTGCTTTGCAGTAACGGTTCATAAACGTAAATCATAAACGGTCCGGTCAAGACCAGAATGAAACTCATACACCAGATGAGCGGTTTCTTCAGACCGAGTTTATCCTGAACGATGCCGTAGAACATCATAAATAGAATGCTGGTAAACTGGTTGACCGAATAAAGTGTACCTAATTCCGTCCCTGTTAATCCTAGATGTCCTTTCAGCCAAATAGCGTATAACGACCACCACAGCGACCAGGAAATAAAAAAGAGAAATGAGTAACTGGATGCAAAACGATAGTACGCATTTCTGAATGGAATATTCAGTGCCATAATTACCTGCCTGTCGTTAAAAAATTCATGTCCTATTTAGAGATAAGAGCGGCCTCGCCGTTTACTTCTCACCTTCCAGTTCTTGTCGACATGGCAGCGCTGTCATTGCCCCTTTCGCTGTTACTGCAAGCGCTCCGCAACGTTGAGCGAGATCGATAATTCGTCGCATTTCTCTCTCATCTGTAGATAATCCCGTAGAGGACAGACCTGTGAGTAACCCGGCAACGAACGCATCTCCCGCCCCAGTGCTATCGACACAATTCACAGACATTCCAGCAAAATGGTGAATTTGTCCTCGATAACAGACCACCACCCCTTCTGCACCTTTAGTCACCAACAGCATGGCGATCTCATATTCTTTTGCCAGGGCGCATATATCCCGATCGTTCTGTGTTTTTCCATTGATAAGTCGCCATTCTTCTTCCGAGAGCTTGACGACATCCGCCAGTTGTAGCGCCTGCCGCAAACACAAGCGGAGCAAATGCTCGTCTTGCCATAGATCTTCACGAATATTGGGATCGAAGCTGACAAAACCTCCGGCATGCCGGATCGCCGTCATCGCTGTAAATGCGCTGGTACGCGAAGGCTCGGCAGACAACGCAATTGAACAGAGATGTAACCATTCGCCATGTCGCCAGCAGGGCAAGTCTGTCGTCTCTAAAAAAAGATCGGCACTGGGGCGGACCATAAACGTAAATGAACGTTCTCCTTGATCGTTCAGATCGACAAGCACCGTGGATGTCCGGTGCCATTCATCTTGCTTCAGATACGTGATATCGACACCCTCAGTTAGCAGCGTTCTTTGCATTAACGCACCAAAAGGATCATCCCCCACCCGACCTATAAACCCACTTATTCCGCCTAATCTGGCGATTCCCACCGCAACGTTAGCTGGCGCACCGCCAGGACAAGGCAGTAGCCGCCCGTCTGATTCTGGCAAGAGATCTACGACCGCGTCCCCTAAAACCCACACTTTGGCTGACATTTTTTTCCCTTAAATTCATCTGACTTACGCATAGTGATAAACCTCTTTTTCGCAAAATCGTCATGGATTTACTAAAACATGCATATTCGATCACAAAACGTCATAGTTAACGTTAACATTTGTGATATTCATCGCATTTATGAAAGTAAGGGACTTTATTTTTATAAAAGTTAACGTTAACAATTCACCAAATTTGCTTAACCAGGATGATAAAAATGACGCAATCTCGATTACATGCGGCGCAAAACGCACTAGCAAAACTTCACGAGCGCCGAGGTAACACTTTCTATCCACATTTTCACCTCGCGCCTCCTGCCGGGTGGATGAACGATCCAAACGGCCTGATCTGGTTTAACGATCGTTATCACGCGTTTTATCAACATCACCCGATGAGCGAACACTGGGGGCCAATGCACTGGGGACATGCCACCAGCGACGATATGATCCACTGGCAGCATGAGCCTATTGCGCTAGCGCCAGGAGACGAGAATGACAAAGACGGGTGTTTTTCAGGTAGTGCTGTCGATGACAATGGTGTCCTCTCACTTATCTACACCGGACACGTCTGGCTCGATGGTGCTGGTAATGACGATGCAATTCGCGAAGTACAATGTCTGGCTACCAGTCGGGATGGTATTCATTTCGAGAAACAGGGCGTGATCCTCACTCCACCAGAAGGCATCATGCACTTCCGCGATCCTAAAGTGTGGCGTGAAGCCGACACATGGTGGATGGTTGTCGGGGCGAAAGATCCAGGCAACACGGGGCAGATCTTGCTTTATCGCGGCAGTTCATTGCGTGAATGGACCTTCGATCGCGTACTGGCCCACGCTGATGCGGGTGAAAGCTATATGTGGGAATGTCCGGACTTTTTCAGCCTTGGCGATCAGCATTATCTGATGTTTTCCCCGCCGGGAATGAATGCCGAGGGATACAGGTACCGAAATCGCTTTCACAGTGGCGTAATACCCGGAATGTGGTCGCCAGGACGACTTTTTGCACAATCCGGGCATTTTACTGAACTTGATAACGGGCATGACTTTTATGCACCACAAAGCTTTTTAGCGAAGGATGGTCGGCGTATTGTTATCGGCTGGATGGATATGTGGGAATCGCCAATGCCCTCAAAACGTGAAGGCTGGGCAGGCTGCATGACGCTGGCGCGCGAGCTATCAGAGAGCAATGGCAAACTTCTACAACGCCCGGTACACGAAGCTGAGTCGTTACGCCAGCAGCATCAATCTATCTCTCCCCGCACAATCAGCAATAAATATGTTTTGCAGGAAAACGCGCAAGCAGTTGAGATTCAGTTGCAGTGGGCGCTGAAGAACAGTGATGCCGAACATTACGGATTACAGCTCGGCACTGGAATGCGGCTGTATATTGATAACCAATCTGAGCGACTTGTTTTGTGGCGGTATTACCCACACGAGAATTTAGATGGCTACCGTAGTATTCCCCTCCCGCAGGGTGACATGCTCGCCCTAAGGATATTTATCGATACATCATCCGTGGAAGTATTTATTAACGACGGGGAGGCGGTGATGAGTAGCCGAATATATCCGCAGCCAGAAGAACGGGAACTGTCGCTCTATGCCTCCCACGGAGTGGCTGTGCTGCAACATGGAGCACTCTGGCAACTGGGTTAACATAATATCAGGTGGAACAACGGATCAACAGCGGGCAAGGGATCCGCGTCACTCTTCCCCCTTCACGACCTTCAATAATATGCAATGCAGCTTCCCGCCCGATAATGTCATGTGGAAGCTGAATTGTGGTCAGCGGCGGTAAAAACAGATGCCCGACGCCAACCAGATTATCAAAGCCCATTACGGCGACATCCTGCGGGATACGTACCCCCTTCGCCAAAAGAACCTGATAAGCCACAAAGGCTGCGCGATCGTTACCACATATCAGAACATCAAAATCTGGTTTGCCCGATTTGAAGTGGGCATTGAGTAAACTTGCGAGATCGGTGTAGTGATCATCACCTGTTGCCATGTGAAATTGTTTCACCTCAGCCAGATCTCGTCCAGCATCACGCCAGGCCTGCTCAAATCCCTGCCGACGATACCCTGTTGCCAACGCACTTTCCGGTAGCCAGAAGCATAACGGTTGACGATAGCCCGCCGCGAGCAAATGCTGTGTTGATTCATATTGTGCAGTGTAATCATCAGGGATATAACTGGGTAACGCTGGGTCATCCGCCACACAGTTCGCCAATACAATATTTTCACCATACAGAGACTCAGGCAGCGTGATATGTCGCAGCCCCATTGTAGTATAGATAATGCCATCCGGACGGTGGGCAAGCAGCTGACGTGCCGCGCGGGCAGCGTCATCTTCAGAAAAAATATTGATTAAAAAACTATTCCAGCCGAACTCGCTGGCGGTTTGCTCAATGGCAAGCAGAATATCAACAGAGAAAGGAGTGGTAGCAGTGTCCTGCGCCAGCACGGCGAGAGTCGACGGCTTACGTCCTTGAGCGCGCATCTTACGGGCGGAAAGATCAGGAACATAATTCAGGGTCTGGATTGCCTGCAATACGCGGTCACGCGTTGCAGGACGCACAGATTCTGCATTATGCATCACCCGGGAGACTGTCATCATCGACACTCCCGCCAGGCGTGCGACATCCTTTAATGAAGCCATACCCAAGCCGTTTGCCGTAAAACGGGCACTGTAGCAGAAACAGACGTCACTGGCGAGATCCAACGATATTCTCAACGCCCTATCACCCGATACGGCAATACAATAAAAAATAACAATAATTCCCGGACAATTGTACCCAATTCCGCCTCTGTTCTCGCCAACGAGTAACCATGTAGGCAAGTAGGTAAAACATGCCAACTGGCATCGCCAATCTGGAGAAGAAAATATAAATATGGATCATTGTGCTGCCGCTGTATCCCGACATCAGCCCGGAAATTATTGCGATTGCTATCGGTTCAGGTGCGATTGGCTGCACGATCGTTACGGACTCGCTTTTCTGGCTGGTGAAGCAATATTGCGGCGCTACGCTCAATGAAACATTTAAATACTATACGACCGCGACATTTATCGCTTCGGTCGTCGCTCTGGCGGGCACATTCCTGCTGTCATTTATCATCTAAGCGCAAAGAGACGTACTATGGAAAACGCTAAAATGAATTCGCTCATCGCCCAGTATCCGTTGGTAGAGGATCTGGTTGCTCTTCAAGAAACCACCTGGTTTAATCCTGGCACGACCTCATTGGCTGAAGGTTTACCTTATGTTGGCCTGACCGAACAGGATGTTCAGGACGCCCATGCGCGCTTATCCCGTTTTGCACCCTATCTGGCAAAAGCATTTCCTGAAACTGCTGCGACTGGGGGGATTATTGAATCAGAACTGGTTGCCATTCCGGCTATGCAAAAACGGCTGGAAAAGGAATATCAACAACCGATCAGCGGGCAACTGCTACTGAAAAAAGATAGCCATTTGCCCATTTCCGGCTCCATAAAAGCACGCGGTGGGATTTATGAAGTCCTGGCACACGCAGAAAAACTGGCTCTGGAAGCGGGGTTGCTGACGCTTGAAGATGACTACAGCAAACTGCTTTCTCCGGAGTTTAAACAGTTCTTTAGCCAATACAGCATTGCTGTGGGCTCAACCGGAAATCTGGGGTTATCAATCGGCATTATGAGCGCCCGCATTGGCTTTAAGGTGACAGTACATATGTCTGCTGATGCCCGGGCATGGAAAAAAGCGAAACTGCGCAGCCATGGCGTTACGGTCGTGGAATATGAGCAAGATTATGGTGTTGCAGTCGAGGAAGGACGTAAAGCAGCGCAGTCTGACCCGAACTGTTTCTTTATTGATGACGAGAATTCCCGCACGTTGTTCCTTGGGTATTCCGTCGCTGGCCAGCGTCTTAAAGCGCAATTTGCCCAGCAAGGTCGTATCGTCGATGCTGATAACCCTCTGTTTGTCTATCTGCCGTGTGGTGTTGGTGGTGGTCCTGGTGGCGTCGCATTCGGACTTAAACTGGCGTTTGGCGATCATGTTCACTGCTTTTTTGCCGAACCAACGCACTCCCCTTGTATGTTGTTAGGCGTCCATACAGGATTACACGATCAGATTTCTGTTCAGGATATTGGTATCGACAACCTTACCGCAGCGGATGGCCTTGCAGTTGGTCGCGCATCAGGCTTTGTCGGGCGGGCGATGGAGCGTCTGCTGGATGGCTTTTATACCCTTAGCGATCAAACCATGTATGACATGCTTGGCTGGCTGGCGCAGGAAGAAGGTATTCGTCTTGAACCATCGGCACTGGCGGGTATGGCCGGGCCTCAGCGCGTGTGCGCATCAGTAAGTTACCAACAGATGCACGGTTTCAGCGCAGAACAACTGCGTAATGCCACTCATCTGGTGTGGGCGACGGGAGGTGGAATGGTGCCGGAAGAAGAGATGAATCAATATCTGGCAAAAGGCCGTTAATAACGTTTCAACGCAGCATCGCCATCCTTTCCCTGGGTGAGCGATGCTGCCGATGACGCAGACTTAAGATTCTGCCGTTTTACCTGCTATAGTCTCCTCTTTTTCCATCACCCAACGCCTTTCGCTGTAAACGGCGGTTTCGCAAACCAAACCAAAACCGTAAGTAAGATAAAAGCAATAGCCGCCATACGGAAAATCTCATTTGCAGAAATTGAAAGTGACTGCTGAGTTATTTCATTATTAATTTCATTAAGAACCCCTGAAAGCGAACCATAGTATTTATCCATAATTTGTGACGATGAATTAAACACGGGGTTTAATTGATCGATGGTTGCTGTCAACTGACTATGGTGTAACGATTCGCGTCGTCCCCACAGCGTCATTGTCAACGACGTACCAACTGATCCTGACAAGGTACGAAAAAAATTACTCATACTCGAGGCATTGGCAAATTTATTATCTGGCAAACCTGAAAACGAAATCGTTGTTAAGGGTAAAAAGAAACAGGCGACGGCGAATCCCTGGAAAAACTGTGGCAAAATGATGCCTGTAAAATCAATCGTTGGCATAAATGTCACAGAACGCCAGTAATAGCAAACCGCATACATTAAAAAACTAAATGTCACCAACAACCGCATATCAATTTTGTTGCCATAACGTCCTATCAAAGGCGATATTAATAGCGGCATGATGCCGATGGGCGCATAAGCAAGTCCGGCCCATATCGCATTATACCCCATCGTTTCCTGGAGTAATTGCGGCATAAGGACTATTGCCCCAGAGTAAAATAAATACGCGCATGTGATACTCACAATACCAATGGTGAAATTACGGGACTTAAACAAACTGAGGTCAAGAATCGGATTCTCTGAGGTCGACTCCCAAATGACTAAAGAGATCAGAGAAATAACTGACACTACTGTTAGTATTATTATTGTACTCGAGTTGAACCAATCCAGATCGCGCCCTTTATCGAGCATAATTTGCAAGCCACCAACACCGAGCACTAACAGGGTCAGTCCTGGTAGATTCATTTTGACCGGTGAAGTCTCAGTTTCTCTTCCTTTAAGTAAGGTTAAGCATAATGTCAGGACGATAATCCCCATTGGGACATTGATTAAAAATATCCAACCCCAGCTAAAGTTATCGCAAATGTAGCCACCCAATATCGGCCCACATATCGGAGCGATAATTACGGTCATTGACCATAATGCCAGAGCAAATGTTCTTTTTTCTGGCGGATAATTCCTTAATAATAAACTCTGTGACAGTGGAATTAACGGCCCCGCCATTAACCCCTGAACGACTCTAAAAAATATCAGCACATCAAGATTGGTCGATAGGCTACACATTAATGAAGATAGCGAAAAAAAGGTTACTGAAAGTAAAAATAATCTTAATTCGCCTATTCTTTGTGCCAACCTGCCGGTAACAGGGATCGCAATGGCATTTGCTACACCAAACGAAGTGATAACCCAGGTGCCTTCGTCTATTGATGCTCCCAGAAAGCCAGATATTGTCGGTATTGCGACGTTAGAAATAGTGGAATCCAACATTTGCATAAACGTCGCTAAGGACAATGCAATAGTGACGCACCATAACGTCCCACCGGTTAATGGTGCCGGAGTTGATTTAGTGATTGCCATTAAAGTTGTCCATTATGCGAAATAATGTTGCTAATTTCTTTTTCTATCGGACTGGTATCGATAACTAAAGCCTTACTGGTATAAGCAGGCATGGACGTCACGGTTGAAGCCAGATCGGGCATATCGGCAATGTCTTCGTTCCTGGTATCAATAGTTGCAGTCATCGATAAACCAATACGCAAGGGATGTTCCATGAGTTCTTTTGGATCAAGAGAAACCTCAACCGGTACACGCTGAACGATTTTGATCCAATTCCCTGTCGCATTTTGTGCAGGTAATAAGGAGAACGCATTGCCGGTTCCCATATTGATCCCTGTCACCCGACCATGAAACACAACATTTTCACCATAAAGATCGCTGATAATATTGACCGATTGACCAATCCGTACATCCGTGAGTTGTGTTTCTTTAAAGTTAGCATTAACCCACATTTGACGTGCCGGTACGACAGCCATTAACGATTGTCCGGGACTCACTGTTTCGCCGACCTGAACACTTCGCTGGGCAATATAGCCGGTAACCGGACTCTTAATATCCGTACGTTTAAGCGACAACCAGGATTATTTGGTTGCATCCGCAGCTTCAACGACTTGTGGCTGACGGTTTAATGGTGTGTTCATTACTAAAGCTTTATTCGCTTTATAAGCCTGAATAGCAGCATTCAATGCCGCTTTGCTACTTATTAACGTATCTTTGGTATGCTCCAGCGTTTCTTTTGAAATAACCCCCTGCTTCGCTAAAGGTACACGACGGTTATAATCTTCTAAAGATTGTTGATACTGAATACGTGCTGAAGCGACTTCGGCACTGTATTGTTTATCCTGTAAGTACAGTTTATTCGTTTGCCGAACAATATTGGCCAGATTATTTTTAGCTTTATTGAGTGCGATAGTGGCATCAGTCTTATCCAGTGAGACTAAAATGTCACCCTGTCGAACGTAGTTCGTATCTTTATGATTAACGACAGTGACGCTGCCTGAAACTTGTGCAGAAATTGGATCTGCATTCCCCGTGACATAGGCGTCATCTGTACTAATCATGTCTTCTAATTCCATTGACCAATAGGCATAGGCACCTGAAAACGCAATAAATAAAACTACCGCCAATAAAGAAAAGTATTTTCTTCTGTTAGAATGTTTTTTATTTGAATTAATCTGTTCCACTATTATCTCTCATTTCGCATAGATGAAATTTATGAATTGAATGAAAAGAGTATTCATTCTTCATATCAAACACAGTGCATGTGTTGCACATTGTCCCAGGAACGTTGGAGGCCTAATTTAAATGAGGTGCAAAAAAAACAACAGAGGACTAAACCGTGGCTTTTGCAATACAATTCTTACGCATGTAGGATTAGTGAGAAGACTTATAGTGCTAATGTGAAACTATAAATCATCGGTACAATCCCTGATTTTATTGTTGACATTTCATTTATGCCGACTATTTATATGGTATACTTGTCGAATTATCTTAAAGGAAGCTCAAATTTTCTTATTTTTATTGAGAAAATGAGATGATGCCTTATGTCTGTATTACTACAGGGAGAAGGGAGATGCTTCATTGCAAAGGGAATAATCTATGAACGCAATAATTATTGATGACCATCCTCTTGCTATCGCAGCAATTCGTAATTTATTGATCAAAAACGATATTGAAATCTTAGCGGAGTTGACTGAAGGGGGAAGTGCCGTTCAGCGGGTGGAAACACTTAAGCCTGATATCGTCATCATTGATGTCGATATCCCCGGAGTTAACGGTATCCAGGTGTTAGAAACGCTGAGGAAGCGCCAATATAGCGGAATTATTATTATCGTCTCCGCTAAAAATGACCATTTTTACGGGAAACATTGTGCTGATGCTGGCGCTAATGGATTCGTGAGTAAAAAAGAAGGCATGAACAATATCATTGCGGCTATTGAAGCTGCAAAAAATGGCTACTGCTATTTCCCCTTCTCTCTCAACCGGTTTGTTGGAAGTTTAACGTCCGACCAGCAAAAACTCGACTCCTTATCGAAACAAGAAATTAGTGTCATGCGATATATTCTTGATGGCAAGGATAATAATGACATTGCGGAAAAAATGTTCATCAGCAACAAAACTGTCAGCACTTATAAAAGTCGCCTGATGGAAAAATTAGAATGTAAATCACTGATGGATCTTTACACATTCGCACAACGTAACAAAATCGGCTAACCACATGAAGTTTTTACCCTATATTATTCTTCTCTGTTGTGGTCTTTGGTCGACCATAAGTTTCGCAGACGAAGATTACATCGAATATCGTGGCATCAGTAGTAACAACCGTGTCACGCTTGATCCACTACGTCTGAGCAACAAGGAATTACGTTGGTTAGCGAGCAAAAAAAATCTTGTGATTGCAGTACACAAGTCCCAAACAGCTACTTTGTTGCATACCGATTCGCAGCAACGGGTTCGTGGTATTAATGCTGATTATTTAAATCTTTTAAAAAGAGCGTTAAATATCAAATTAACACTCCGGGAATACGCAGATCATCAAAAAGCAATGGACGCGCTTACAGAAGGGGAAGTCGATATAGTGTTATCACATTTAGTTGCTTCGCCGCCTCTTAATGATGACATTGCTGCAACCAAACCGCTGATAATTACCTTTCCGGCGCTGGTCACCACCCTTCACGATTCAATGAGACCGCTTACCTCATCAAAACCAGTAAATATTGCTCGGGTAGCAAATTACCCTCCAGATGAGGTAATTCATCAATCATTTCCAAAAGCAACAATTATCTCTTTTACAAATTTATATCAGGCATTAGCATCCGTCTCAGCCGGACAGAATGATTACTTTATTGGTAGTAACATTATTACCAGCAGTATGATTTCCCGCTATTTCACTCACTCCTTAAATGTAGTGAAATATTATAACTCGCCGCGTCAATATAATTTTTTCTTAACCAGAAAAGATTCAGTCGTTCTTAATGAAGTACTCAATCGATTTGTTGATGCTTTAACAAATGAAGTTCGCTATGAAGTATCACAAAATTGGCTTGATACAGGAAACCTGGCCTTTCTGAACAAACCATTAGAACTCACTGAACATGAAAAACAGTGGATTAAGCAGCATCCCGATTTAAAGGTGCTGGAAAATCCTTACTCGCCACCCTATTCTATGACAGATGAAACTGGCTCAGTTCGGGGCGTGATGGGTGATATTCTTAATATTATTACCTTGCAAACAGGTTTAAATTTTTCTCCGATCACCGTTTCACACAATATTCATGCGGGGACACAGCTTAACCCCGGTGGATGGGATATATTGCCCGCCGCTATTTATAGTGAAGATAGAGAAAATAATGTTTTATTTGCTGAAGCCTTCATAACAACGCCTTACGTTTTTGTCATGCAAAAAGCGCCTGACAGTGAACAAACATTAAAAAAAGGAATGAAAGTTGCCATTCCCTATTATTATGAGCTTCATTCGCAATTAAAAGAGATGTATCCGGAGGTAGAGTGGATAAAAGTCGATAACGCCAGCGCTGCATTTCACAAGGTCAAGGAAGGCGAACTTGATGCTCTGGTCGCGACACAGTTAAATTCACGTTACATGATCGACCATTACTATCCTAATGAACTTTATCATTTTCTTATTCCCGGCGTTCCGAATGCATCGCTTTCGTTCGCTTTTCCTCGCGGAGAACCGGAACTTAAGGATATTATTAATAAAGCACTGAATGCAATTCCCCCAAGCGAAGTTCTGCGCCTGACGGAAAAATGGATTAAAATGCCCAATGTGACCATTGACACATGGGACCTCTATAGCGAGCAATTTTATATTGTCACGACATTATCCGTTTTATTAGTTGGCAGTAGCCTTTTATGGGGATTCTACCTGTTACGCTCAGTTCGTCGTCGTAAAGTCATTCAGGGTGATTTAGAAAACCAAATATCATTCCGAAAAGCACTCTCGGATTCCTTACCGAATCCAACTTATGTTGTAAACTGGCAAGGTAATGTCATTAGTCATAATAGTGCTTTTGAACATTATTTCACTGCGGATTACTACAAAAATGCAATGTTACCATTAGAAAACAGTGACTCACCCTTTAAAGATGTTTTTTCTAATGCGCATGAAGTCACAGCAGAAACGAAAGAAAATCGAACAATATACACACAGGTATTTGAAATTGATAATGGCATCGAGAAAAGATGCATTAATCACTGGCATACATTATGCAATCTGCCAGCCAGCGATCATGCTGTTTATATTTGTGGTTGGCAAGATATTACCGAGACGCGTGATTTAATTCACGCTCTCGAAGTAGAGAGAAATAAAGCGATCAATGCAACTGTCGCAAAAAGTCAGTTTCTGGCAACAATGAGTCACGAAATAAGAACACCAATAAGCTCCATTATGGGCTTCCTGGAACTTCTGTCGGGTTCTGGTCTTAGCAAGGAACAACGGGTGGAGGCGATTTCACTTGCCTACGCCACCGGACAATCACTCCTCGGCTTAATTGGTGAAATCCTTGATGTCGACAAAATTGAGTCGGGTAACTATCAACTTCAACCACAATGGGTCGATATCCCTACTTTAGTCCAGAACACTTGTCACTCTTTCGGTGCGATTGCTGCAAGCAAATCGATCGCATTAAGTTGCAGCAGTACGTTTCCTGAACATTACCTGGTTAAGATCGACCCTCAGGCGTTTAAGCAGGTCTTATCTAATTTACTGAGCAATGCTCTCAAATTTACCACCGAGGGGGCAGTAAAAATTACGACCTCCCTGGTTAACATTGATGACAACCACGCTGTAATCAAAATGACGATTATGGATTCTGGAAGTGGATTATCACAGGAAGAACAACAACAACTGTTTAAACGCTATAGCCAAACAAGTGCAGGTCGTCAGCAAACAGGTTCTGGTTTAGGCTTAATGATCTGCAAAGAATTAATTAAAAACATGCAGGGCGATTTGTCATTAGAAAGTCATCCAGGCATAGGAACGACATTTACGATCACAATCCCGGTAGAAATTACCCAACAAGTGGCGACTGTCGAGGCAAAAGCAGAACAACCCATGACACTCCCTGAAAAGTTGAGCATATTAATCGCGGATGATCATCCGACCAACAGGCTATTACTCAAACGCCAGCTAAACCTATTAGGATATGATGTTGATGAAGCAACTGATGGTGTGCAAGCGCTACACAAAGTCAGTATGCAACATTATGATCTGCTTATTACTGACGTTAATATGCCGAATATGGATGGTTTTGAGTTGACTCGCAAACTCCGTGAGCAAAATTCTTCCTTACCCATCTGGGGGCTTACAGCCAACGCACAGGCTAACGAACGTGAAAAAGGGTTAAATTGCGGCATGAACTTATGTTTGTTCAAACCGTTGACCCTGGATGTACTGAAAACACATTTAAGTCAGTTACACCAGGTTGCGCCTATTGCACCTCAGTATCGCCACCTTGATATCGAGGCCCTGAAAAATAATACGGCGAACGATCTACAACTGATGCAGGAGATTCTCATGACTTTCCAGCATGAAACGCATAAAGATCTACCCGCTGCGTTTCATGCACTAGAAGCTGGCGACAACAGAACTTTCCATCAGTGTATTCATCGCATCCACGGTGCAGCTAACATCCTGAATTTGCAAAAGTTGATTAATCTTAGCCATCAGTTAGAAATAACACCTGTTTCAGATGACAGTAAGCCTGAAATTCTTCAGCTGCTGAACTCTGTTAAAGAACACATTGCAGAGCTGGACCAGGAGATAGCTGTTTTCTGTCAACAAAATGACTAAATAGCGGCTCCCACAATATTCAAATGTGGGAGCTATTTACCAGCACATCTTACATTTATGATGAGAACTCCTGGCGAATTTGTTCCCCATGTTGGTCGAGCGTTGCCGCTCCCGGCATAACATGCGGGTCCGCGCAGCCGCTGATTTTTATCGGATTACCTGGCATCATTATTCCCCCGGCTTCAATCAACATATTTCTCGCCTGAGTTTGTGGCAAATTAATGGCCTCAGCCACACTTAATAACGGCGCGACGGGCACACCAACTTCATGTATTTTGGCTAACCAAACTTCAGCTGCCTGCGTTTTTAACGTTCGCTCAATATATTGTTTAAGAATAGCCTGGTTTTGTACGCGTAAAATATTGCTGCTAAATCGGGGATCATTAACCAGTTCCGTAAGCTCCAGTGCCTGGCATAACGCTGATAAAAGCTTGTCATTACCACAACAAATCGTAATCGGCTTATCCTGAGTATCAAAAACATCAAAAGGTGCCATGTAGGGATGGCGATTTCCCAGGCGTTGTGGTGACTTCCCTGTCGCAATATATGCCATCAGACCATGCTCCAGAAAACTCAGCGTGGCATCAAACATCGCTATATCGACATGCGCCCCTCTCTGGCTCTTTTCGCGGCCATAAAGTGCACTCACTATTCCGCTGAATAAATAGACACCGCCGCATAGATCCGCAAGAGAGGTACCCACGCGCACTGGCGGAGCATCAGGGTACCCTGTTTCCATCATTATCCCGCTCATTGCCTGAATAATGGTATCGTAGGCAGGAGCATCTTTTAACGGACCGGTATGCCCGAAACCCGACGATGAAGCATATATGAGGCGCGGGTTGATTTCTTGTAGCGTTTCCCATGAAAACCCCAGTTTTTCCATTGTACCTGGGCGAAAATTCTCAGCTAATACATCAGCTTGTTTAAGCATATTTATAAATATACTTTTATCGTGATCATTCTTTAAATCAAGAACCACACTCTCTTTGCCATGATTAATAAAACTGTAATAGAGTGACTGTCCATCCACATAGGGACCAAATGTGCGGGTATCATCACCATGACCCGGCGGCTCAACTTTAATTACCCTTGCGCCCATATTACAAAGAAGTTGAGTTCCGAAAGGTCCATTAAGGACATGTGTCATATCGATAACTAATAAGCCTTCAAACGGCCCTTTGCATTCATTATTTGTCATTTGCTTATGCCTTGAAAAAAGCCGAAGGTGAAAAGACACTTCGGCATTTATGTAAAATCAATAACATGATTAATTATGAAACCAGTCGACTGACATAAATCCACAAAGGAGCCGTGACGACAAAGCCCAGTACGCTCACAGCCAGTGACGCTGTACCAGTGCGGGTGTAGACATTAAACCGGCTGGCAATAATGATTCCGGAGAATGCCGGCGGTAAGGCGCCTGCCAGTACCATCATCTGCAAATGTTCGCTGTTCAAATGACATGCCATACCAACGAGAAGCAGCGCCAGTGGCATCAGAATTAGCTTCAGGAAGGTGTTATAAGCAATTTCGGCACTGAACTCGAATTTATGTGCAGCCAGAGTCAACCCCGCAGCGAATACCGCTACCCCTGAGTTAGCCTTCGCAATCAGATTAAAGGTTGGGTCCCATGCTGCCGGAATTTTTACCCCAACCAACACCAGGATCGTTGCCAGAACAGGTGCCCATACTACTGGCTCCTTTGCCGCAGAAATTAATGCGCTCAGATTACTATTCTTCTTACCATCCGCTCCTGAGGAGGGATTCAGCAAATACAGACCAATAGGAATAGTAATTGCGTTAACAATAATAGAAATAATTGCTACAACTAAACCTGTTGATACGGAATCACCATAAATAGGATCGAGAACTGCAAATCCCAGGAATCCGATGGTAGGTGAACCTGCAATTAATGCACATACTGCTGCTTCTGCATGAGTACGTTTAAAAAATTTGTAGCAACCAAACCAGGAGAAAAAGAAACATCCGACAATAACCACAAGTGATACAAGGGTCAGGCGAGTGTCCGCAAAAATCATTTCCCTGTTTGCCCGGGTAATAGAAACAAATAGGGCCGCAGGAAGAGCGTAGTTTAATACCAGTTTATTAAATGCCCGGGCTTGATCTTCTGAAAAAGTTTCTCGTCTGCCGCTAAAATAACCCAACAGCATGATTACGATAATAGGCAATAAATCGCCAATAAAAAATGTTAGCATAATAGTATTTCCGATAAGGGTCCCCTCACCATCGATAATGAGTTGGCAAGAGGAGACGATGTCAGTATTTAATTACCAGCGACTTGTTTTGGGTTAAGTTTGGTAATATGGCCACTTTCAGTTCCTGCTGCAGGGTCGATGACCACATTAATAATGGTCGGTTTGCGCGACTGAATACCGGTGGTTAAAGCATGACGAAGTTCATCTGTCGTAGTGACGTTATAGCCAACGCCACGAAACGCATCCATTAATTTGTCATACCTTGCATGGTGCAATAGATCTGTTGGTGATGGTGCACCAGCGCCACTGAGATCAACACCGTCTCCTCTGTAGATGCCGCCATTATTAAAAATAACGATCGTCACCGGCAGGTTATATCGACAAATCGTTTCAATCTCCATCCCACTGAAACCAAAAGCACTATCACCTTCAATGGCGACAACCGGAGAACCAGAGGTCACGCTAGCACCGATGGCATAGCCCATACCGATGCCCATGACACCCCAGGTTCCACAATCCAGACGGCGACGTGGTTTATACATATCAATAATATTTCGTGCATTATCCAGGGTATTTGCACCTTCATTAACTAAATAAATATCCTGGTTCTCGCGCAATACATCGCGCACAGCACTTAATGCATTAAAGTAATTTAATGGTTGAGTATCTGTACTTAATTTTTCATGCATTTTTTGTGCATTTTGCTGCTTGTGGATATTTAAAATATCGCGCCATACCAGTGGAGTCGTAAATGTGTTTTGTTTCAGTTCTGCCAGCATACCTTGCATACTGGATGCAATATCGCCAACGACTGGCACAGCAATGGGGCGGTTGCTGTCAATTTCCTGCGGTTCAATATCCAGTTGAATAAACTGTGTATCTGCCGCCCATCCTTTTTTACCGTGTGCCAGTAACCAATTCAGTCGTGCACCAACAAGCATGACAACGTCAGCATTTGCCAGGGCAAACGAACGCGCAGTTGCCGCAGAAAGTGGATGTGTATCTTCGAGGATCCCTTTCGCCATAGACATTGGCAGGAATGGAATCTGGGCACTTTCAATAAATTCACGAAGCTGTTCATCCGCTTGTGAATACGCCGCGCCTTTGCCAAGGATAACTAATGGTCGTTCAGCTTTTGCTAAAAGCGAAATTGCGCTAGCGACTGACTTCGGGCATGGCAATAATGCTGGCGACGGATTTTCAACTTTTACAATCGTGGTTAACGCTTCGTCTTTTTCCATCGTCGCGGCCAGGACATTTGCAGGCAAATCAAGATAAACTCCGCCAGGGCGACCCGATACTGAGACCCGGATAGCGCGTGCCAATGCAATGCCAAGATCCTGCGGCTGATTAACGCGAAATGCTGCTTTGGCATACGGTTTTGCCGCATTCATTTGGTCCAGCTCTTCATAATCACCTTGCTGTAGGTCGACGATCGCGCGGTCGCTGGAGCCGCTAATCATGATCATCGGAAAACCATTTACCGTTGCGTTGGCCAATGCGGTCAAACCATTGAGGAATCCTGGCGCAGACACTGTCAGGCAGATCCCTGGTTTTTGGGTAAGAAAACCGCTTGCCGCAGCGGCATAGCCTGCCGACTGCTCATGACGAAAACCAATATAACGAATGCCTTCCGCCTGGGCATGGCGTGCCATATCCGTCACAGGAATACCTACAACACCATAAATAGTGTCAATATTATTCTGTTTTAATGCTTCAACGATGATATGCATACCATCTGTCATTTGAAGTTGATCTGACATGATTAATAACCTCGAAATTTTTATAAATTGGGAGCCAGAAGCCCCCGTTAATATCAGATGGCGTGGTTTTGCTTCATTGCAGCAATTTCATCGTCGCTATAACCCAGCTCCTGCAATACAGCAGCGGTATGTTCACCTAATAGCGGCGCAGCTTTAATATCCGGCGTAAAGGCAGAGAATTTCATTGGACAACCAACTGTCAGATATTTTCCACGCAATGGTTGTTCCACTTCAACAACACTGCCACTTTGGCGCAAAGAGGGATCAAGTGAAATTTCTTTCATACTTAAAACCGGTGCACAAGGAATATCAAACTGAGTCAAATAGGCCACCGCTTCATGTTTATCAATAGTGACAGTGTATTTTTCGATTTCAGCAAAAATATCGAAAATATGTGGCTGTCGGGCATGGGCTGTACTGTATGCCGGATCGGTAATCCAATCTGGTTTGCCGATGGCTTTACAGGTGTTTTCCCAGTTTTGCTCCTGAATAGTGAAATAAATATAGGCGTTAGGATCGGTTTCCCAACCTTTACATTTCAGGATCCAGCCAGGCTGACCGCCACCACCCGCATTACCTCCGCGGGGAACTGCATCACCAAATGTGCCATTCGGATACTGCGGGTATTCTTCCAGATAACCCAATTTATCGAGACGCTGCTGGTCGCGTAATTTCACGCGGCAAAGGTTCAATACGGCATCCTGCATTGACATGGTGACTCGTTGCCCACGCCCCGTTTTTTCGCGATGCAGCAAAGCAGCAAGTAAACCGATCAGTAAATGCATTCCGGTGTTGCTGTCACCCAACGCTGCAGCGCTTACCAGCGGCGGACCGTCCCAAAAACCCGTAGTGGATGCCGCACCACCCGCTGCCTGAGCAACGTTTTCATAGGCTTTTACATTCACATAAGGCGAACACTCATCAAACCCTTTGATCGAACCAAAAATCAGACGTGGATTGATTTCTTGAATATGCTCCCAGGTGAAGCCCATGTGATCAATGGCCCCTGGATGAAAGTTCTCGACTAAGATATCAGCTTCGCGGATCAGCTTTTCCATTACCTCTTTGCCTTCCGCTGTTTTGGTATTTAATTCAATAGAACGTTTGTTACTGTTAAGCATGGTGAAGTAAAGCGCATCGATATCAGGAATATCTCGCAGCTGGTGACGCGTTACGTCACCAACGCCGGGACGTTCAATTTTAATGACGTCAGCGCCAAACCAGGCCAGCATTTGAGTACAAGATGGGCCAGATTGCACACCGGTGAAATCGAGAACTTTAATTCCTTGAAGTGGAGTTGACATAGCAATACCTATTAGTTAATTAAATATATGTTAATTTAGCGTTTATTTAAGGCATAACGCCCTATATATATAATCGGCAAAATATCGTCGTAGCTGCACTCGATATTTTTAAATTCCTGTATCAAGTGCTGAAAATCATTTCATCGCCACTTCCAATTCCTTTCTGCATGGTAAGTAGTGAGGACGAAAAGAAGAATATGATAAATATTGGTTCGCGGTAATCAGAGAGAGCCGCGACATTTGTGATGTTATTCTTACAACTGTAAGAAGCGCCGGTGATTTACAAGTAAGGGTATGATTACGCCTTTTAAAGCGTACCATAAAACATAACATAATAAATGATTTGTGATGACACGGGATTATTGCGGTTTACTTTGAGGAAGATAAAATGCGAGTTTATAGAACCGCGAGCGCCAAATAATTTTATGACCACAACCTGTAGTATTGTGGTCATAAAAAATTGTCGGCTGGAGGGAGTTAAATCCTTTACCTCAATATACTGCCTGTCAGCGTTAGTTCACAAACAGTGCTTCGCTATCGACGATGATTCCATCTTCCGCACCTTTAAGCGCCAGGTTTGCCTCGTAGTATTGCTTTTTATCAAGCAGTTTCTGCGCATCAGCAAGTGCATTACGAGTCTGTTTGAGCGGCATCAGATATTGGTTTTCCATTACGCCAACACCGGCCAGGCGCAGCTCTTCCATTGCGCCCTTTTTATCCCCTTTCGCCATTTTTTCGTTGGCAATTTTTATCGCGGCTTCTTTTTCGGGTGTCGCTACATAACTCTCAGAAAATCCGACAGATGCATTAATGACAATATATTGGTCATCATTGACATTGGTCTTTTTACCTGGCTTAGCGAACTTTGCCCATTCGGTACTGTCATCTGACAACAAAGCTGAAGCTTCATTGGTCAGTTCTTTTGCCTTTTCCGGATCGCCATGAAACAGAGCCAGGCGCGCTACCTGCACGTCACGCATCGCATATAAACCTTGTTCAGAGATACGCTCTGCTGCTGCCGTTTTCTGGGTTTGCTGAACTTGCTGAGTTTGCTGTTGTGCCGCTACCGGTGCATTATCAGCCGCCCATACAGTTGAAGATGCCAGAATTGCTGTGACCATCGTAGCCATAATTAAACGTTTCATACTTACCTCATTCTTTAACAGTTTTAGAAAACGCCGCCATCATATTGGGTGAGTATGAAATGAGAAATCAGAGAGCAACGGTCATTTTGAAAGGGTTATCTTACAGTTGTAGTTATTATCGCAAGAAGTATTTTAGTCTTACAATTGTAGGAATATGCTTCCTGTCACAGAGAACTATTCTTATATACCAAAAAGAGATGTCATTTATTATATCGATGTAAATACTGATTAATTATATGTAAATACAGCAATAACGTCGTAGGTTTTCAGTGAACCATTTTCAGGATAACTTTCTATGAAAGTAAACTTAATGCTTTTTAGCTTATTTTTATTGGTCTCTATTATGGCATGCAATGTTTTTGCATTTTCTATTTCTGGTGGTGGTAGTGAGGCGAGCTATAAAGAGACGGAAAAAACGTCAGCGATGACGACCACACACTCTACAAAACTTCAGCCATCACAGGCGATTTTGTTTAAGATGAGAGAAGATGCGCCACCATTAAATCTCACAGAAGACATTACGCCCCCTTTTTCGACAAAGGCGAATTATCTTATTCATCCTGTGCGATAGCGTCTGTCACATGGCAGGTGAACAATCATGTCTGATGCTGAGGTGAACACCTGCCCAAATGAACCATCCTGACCCACTACCGCCTGCCATAGCCCACCATAAAGCGAATCATCAAGCCACAAGCCGGGGCAAGAAACATAAATATCCCCGTCACCAGTTCATTACCGCCAGTTAACCACATGGTGAAGTAATAAATGAGTGCAGCGAGGATCACCATGCCGAAGAAAGAAGAGACCGCCGATACCACGTTCAGGACCTGACCAATGTAGCCGCTTACGCAGACAATACACAGGGCGAGAAACATCCATAAATAAATCATAGCTCAACCTCCTGCCGCGCTAAAAAACCTGTAACTTCAGTCACTTTAATAGTAAGACAATCCTTAACCTCTGGCAATTTTTGCTAAGCATCAATGAAAACAGCACCTTAAATGCAACACTATTGCGTGGGGAAAACTTTTTACTTTGCACGATTAATAATCAGTAGCTGAAAGCAGTCAGCCAGTGATAAAGTAGAGCCACCGCATTCATGCTCCTCGTGGTTATGTCCTGACTAGTCTTTACACTCTTTACAGGAACCATTGTCGTACATGATGGCCCAACCAATTGAGTGTACCGCTGTCGACATGGAATCTTCTGCGATACAACAATTCGTATCTACAGAAGGTAACTATGTTTCCACAATGCAAATTTTCCCGCGAGTTTCTACATCCTCGCTACTGGCTCACATGGTTTGGGCTTGGTGTACTCTGGCTTTGGGTACAGCTTCCTTATCCTGTTCTCTGCTTTCTCGGCACGCGTATTGGCGCAATAGCGCGACCATTCCTGAAACGGCGTGAATCTATCGCCCGTAAAAACCTGGAACTTTGTTTCCCACAGCATTCTGCGGAAGAACGCGAGAAGATGATTGCCGAAAACTTTCGTTCACTCGGCATGGCGCTGGTAGAAACCGGCATGGCGTGGTTCTGGCCCGACAGTCGCGTACGTAAATGGTTTGATGTTGAAGGGTTGGATAACCTTAAACGCGCACAAATGCAAAATCGCGGCGTAATGGTTGTCGGCGTCCATTTTATGTCGCTGGAACTGGGCGGCCGCGTGATGGGACTGTGCCAACCAATGATGGCTACCTATCGTCCACATAATAATCAGCTGATGGAATGGGTGCAGACCCGTGGGCGCATGCGCTCTAACAAAGCGATGATCGGCAGAAATAATCTGCGCGGCATTGTCGGTGCACTGAAGAAAGGTGAAGCGGTATGGTTTGCTCCCGATCAGGATTATGGTCGTAAAGGCAGCTCCTTCGCGCCGTTCTTTGCGGTGGAAAATGTCGCCACAACCAATGGTACGTATGTCCTTTCACGTCTCTCTGGCGCAGCCATGTTAACCGTAACGATGGTAAGAAAAGCGGATTACAGCGGATATCGTTTGTACATCACCCCAGAGATGGAAGGCTACCCGGCAGATGAAAATCAAGCCGCTGCCTATATGAACAAGATTATCGAAAAAGAGATCATGCGCGCACCGGAGCAGTACCTCTGGATCCACCGTCGCTTTAAAACGCGCCCGGTGGGAGAATCGTCGCTATACATTTAACAAACTGCTCTAACTCTTTCCCTCCTCAAATCAGCCATAATAACCTCATGGTTTTTATGGCTTTTTTCTTAAGGTTTTTTCCTTCGCTGAATCTCTAATTATTACCGTCAGAAATTAAACTGTCGCCGATATGAGACACCTGTAAGTTACTAAAAGTAAATAAGAAAATGCCTCTTGTCTCGTTTCAGTTTTAGGCGTACATTAGCGCCGTCTGGAGCAGTTTAGCTCAGAATTCTGGGGTGATGCCCACGGTAAAATACAGGACTTTTAAGGTCGTTTTGCCCGGTGTCAACTCACTGTATCAGGTGTAATGAAGTCATTCAGGCGTAACAGTAATTACGCGGAGAGATGTAAAGTGAAATATTTCTTTATGGGCATTTCTTTTATGGTCATCGTTTGGGCCGGTACTTTTGCCCTGATGATCTAAAAGCAAACTGTGCAATGAAAAACAGGAGCCATCTGGCTCCTGTTTGCATTTCTGGCGATGGTGTTTATTCCGCGTTTTCGTGAATATGTTTGCTGCTGGCGGGAAGTAAACCGTCGGCACGGAACATCGCTTTAATTCCACGAATCGCCTGACGAATACGGTCGCGGTTTTCAATCAGTGCAAAGCGAACATGCGTGTCGCCGTAGTCGCCAAAGCCAATCCCCGGAGAGACACAGACCTTCGCTTCGTTCAGCAGCTTCTTGGCAAATTCCAGCGAGCCCATGGCAGCATACGGTTCCGGGATTTTCGCCCAGACATACATCGAAGCCTTCGGCATTTCGACCATCCAGCCCGCTTCATGCAGCCCTTTAACCAGTACATCACGGCGGCGTTTGTACTGTTCGGCAATATCGCGCACGCACTGTTGATCGCCCTCCAGCGCCGCAATCGCTGCCACCTGCAACGGCGTAAAGGTGCCGTAATCGTGATAGCTTTTAATACGTGCCAGCGCGCTGACCAGCGTTTTGTTGCCAACCATAAAGCCGATACGCCAGCCCGCCATGTTGTAGCTTTTCGACAGCGTAAAGAACTCGACCGCCACATCGCGTGCACCCGGCACCTGCATGATTGACGGCGCTTTCCAGCCATCGTAGACGATATCGGCATAGGCCAGGTCATGGACCACCAGCACATCGTAGCGTTTCGCCAGCGCCACAACCTTCACAAAGAATTCCAGTTCCACGCATTGCGCGGTTGGGTTCGACGGGAAGCCGAGGATCATCATCTTCGGTTTCGGATAACTTTCGCGAATGGCGCGTTCCAGTTCGTTGAAGAAATCGACACCTTCCACCAGCGGCACTGAGCGTACCTGCGCCCCGGCAATCACCGCGCCGTAAATATGAATCGGGTAGCTTGGATTAGGCACCAGTACAGTGTCACCATGATCCAGCGTCGCCAGCATCAGATGCGCCAGTCCCTCTTTCGAACCAATGGTGACGATGGCTTCTGATTCCGGGTCGATCTCGACGTCGTAGCGATCCTGATACCAGTGTGAAATGGCGCGACGTAGCCGCGGAATGCCGCGTGAAGTGGAGTAACCATGCGTGTCCGGGCGCTGGGCCACCGTACATAATTTTTCGACGATGTGCGGCGGAGTCGCACCGTCCGGGTTACCCATACTGAAATCGATAATATCTTCGCCGCGCCGACGCGCAGCCATTTTCAGTTCAGCGGTAATATTAAAAACGTAGGGCGGGAGACGATCAATGCGCGTAAAGCGACGTTCAGGGCGAGTGTCAGCCATAATTTCCTCAGATTAACGTTAGCGCCCGGACCGTCCGAGCGACGCTGCCACGATGGTGGCTGTTTTGAAAATAGCCTGATTAATTTCTGTCTGTCCAGCGTTTTAGAACATTTTTATCAATGGCTTTAAATGAGGAACGCCACTTCAAAAACAGGAAATTTATCTGCGCTAACAAGAAAATTACCACTCATTTTATTAACATTATAATTTCAATAAATTTACCAAGCAGATGTGCATTATCAAGAGATGCATTGCTAATACACCATTTATCTTTCAATCCCCTTTTAAAATTGTGGTTTTTCCTCAAAAACGGCCTGCTGGTCATCAGCCTTCAGGTTACCTATCATAGAGGTTTAATCCTTATTCAGAGTCACCCGTGCACGAAATATTCAACATGCTGCTGGCGGTCTTCGATCGGGCAGCGTTAATGCTTATCTGCCTGTTCTTTCTCATCCGTATCCGCCTGTTTCGCGAACTGTTGCACAAGTCGGCACACTCACCGAAAGAGCTGCTCGCCGTTACCGCCATTTTCTCGTTGTTTGCCCTGTTCAGCACCTGGTCCGGCGTTCCCGTAGAAGGCTCGCTGGTGAACGTTCGTATTATCGCGGTAATGTCAGGCGGGATTCTGTTTGGCCCGTGGGTAGGCATCATTACCGGCGTGATTGCGGGTATTCACCGGTATTTAATTGATATCGGCGGCGTGACGGCGATCCCCTGCTTTATCACCAGCATTCTGGCGGGTTGTATATCGGGCTGGATCAACCTGAAAATCCCCAAAGCACAGCGCTGGCGCGTCGGTATTCTCGGCGGCATGTTATGTGAAACGTTGACCATGATTCTGGTGATTGTCTGGGCACCAACTACCGCGTTGGGGATCGATATCGTCTCTAAAATCGGGATTCCAATGATCCTCGGTAGCGTCTGTATCGGCTTTATTGTGCTGCTGGTGCAAAGCGTTGAGGGCGAAAAAGAGGCCAGCGCCGCGCGGCAGGCCAAGCTGGCGCTGGATATCGCCAACAAAACGCTGCCGCTGTTTCGCCATGTCAATAGCGAGTCATTACGCAAAGTTTGTGAAATTATCCGCGATGATATTCATGCCGATGCGGTGGCGATTACCAATACCGATCATGTGCTGGCCTATGTTGGCGTGGGTGAACACAACTATCAGAATGGCGATGACTTCATTAGCCCGACTACCCGACAGGCGATGAATTACGGAAAAATCATCATTAAAAACAATGATGAAGCCCACCGCACACCAGAGATTCATTCCATGCTGGTGATCCCATTGTGGGAGAAAGGCGTTGTGACCGGAACACTGAAAATTTACTACTGCCACGCGCATCAGATTACGTCATCATTACAGGAAATGGCGGTCGGTCTGTCGCAAATCATCTCCACGCAACTGGAGGTTTCACGCGCCGAGCAGCTACGTGAAATGGCAAATAAGGCAGAGCTTCGCGCCCTGCAAAGCAAAATTAATCCCCATTTCCTGTTTAACGCTTTGAACGCTATTTCATCGTCGATCCGTCTGAATCCGGATACCGCTCGCCAGCTGATCTTTAATCTGTCGCGTTATCTGCGCTATAACATTGAATTAAAAGACGATGAGCAAATCGATATCAAAAAAGAGCTGTATCAAATTAAAGACTATATTGCCATTGAGCAGGCCCGCTTTGGCGACAAGCTGACGGTTATCTATGATATTGATGAAGAGGTGAATTGCTGCATTCCCAGCCTGCTGATCCAGCCGTTGGTGGAGAATGCCATTGTCCACGGTATTCAGCCTTGCAAAGGTAAAGGCGTTGTCACCATCAGCGTTGCAGAGTGCGGTAATCGGGTACGCATTGCGGTGCGAGACACCGGGCACGGCATCGATCCAAAAGTCATTGAGCGGGTCGAAGCGAACGAAATGCCGGGCAATAAAATTGGTTTGCTGAATGTCCATCATCGCGTGAAGTTATTGTATGGCGAGGGGCTGCATATCCGCCGCCTGGAACCAGGAACGGAAATTGCGTTTTACATTCCTAACCAACGCACCCCAGTCGCCTCACAGGCTACGTTATTGCTTTGAGCCGGAGTGATATTGTGAAAGTCATCATTGTTGAAGACGAATTCCTGGCACAACAGGAACTGAGCTGGCTAATTAAAGAGCACAGCCAGATGGAGATTGTCGGCACCTTTGACGACGGTCTGGACGTGTTGAAGTTTTTGCAGCATAACCGCGTCGACGCCATTTTTCTGGATATCAATATTCCGTCGCTGGATGGCGTGTTGCTGGCGCAAAACATCAGCCAGTTCGCCCATAAACCGTTTATTGTGTTCATCACCGCGTGGAAAGAACATGCGGTAGAAGCATTTGAACTGGAAGCGTTTGACTACATTCTCAAACCGTATCAGGAGTCACGCATTACCGGGATGCTGCAAAAACTGGAAGCAGCCTGGCAACAACAGCAGACCAGCAGTACGCCTGCCGCGACGGTAACGCGTGAGAATGACACCATTAATCTGGTGAAAGATGAGCGAATCATTGTCACGCCAATTAACGATATCTATTACGCCGAAGCGCACGAGAAAATGACCTTTGTCTATACGCGGCGTGAATCCTACGTAATGCCGATGAACATTACCGAGTTTTGCAGCAAGCTGCCGCCGTCGCATTTTTTCCGCTGCCATCGCTCATTTTGTGTCAATCTGAACAAAATCCGCGAGATCGAACCGTGGTTTAATAACACCTATATTCTGCGGCTGAAAGATCTGGATTTTGAAGTGCCGGTCAGCCGCAGCAAAGTTAAAGAATTCCGCCAGTTAATGCATCTTTAATCGGGAACTTTCATGAAAGCACCAGGCTTGCCCGCCGATCAACAATTTTTCGCCGATCTGTTCAGCGGCCTGGTGCTTAACCCGCAACTACTGGGGCGCGTCTGGTTTGCCAGCCAGCCTGCCTCATTGCCAGTGGGCAGTTTATGTATTGATTTTCCCCGTCTGGATATCGTGCTACGCGGCGAATACGGCAATCTGCTGGAAGCAAAGCAGCAACGTATGGTGGAAGGAGAAATGCTGTTTATTCCGGCACGCGCGGCTAATTTACCGGTCAACAACAAACCGGTGATGCTGTTAAGCCTGGTGTTCGCACCGACCTGGCTTGGGTTATCGTTTTACGATAGCCGTACCACGTCGTTGTTGCATCCTGCTCGCCAGATCCAGCTTCCCAGCCTGCAACGCGGTGAAGGTGAAGCGATGCTTACCGCCCTCACCCATCTTAGCCGTTCACCGCTGGAGCAGAATATCATTCAGCCACTGGTGTTAAGTTTGCTGCATCTTTGCCGCAACGTGGTGAATATGCCACCGGGCAATTCGCAGCCGCGCAGCGATTTTCTCTATCACAGCATTTGTAACTGGGTTCAGGATAATTATGCCCAGCCGCTCACCCGCGAGAGCGTGGCGCAGTTTTTTAATATCACGCCCAATCATCTGTCAAAACTGTTTGCCCAACATGGGACGATGCGTTTTATCGAGTATGTTCGCTGGGTGCGAATGGCGAAGGCGAGGATGATTTTGCAGAAATATCATCTGTCGATTCATGAAGTGGCGCAGCGTTGCGGTTTTCCGGATAGCGATTATTTTTGTCGCGTCTTCCGGCGTCAGTTTGGTCTGACGCCGGGAGAGTACAGCGCCCGCTTTCAGGGCTAACTTCAGAAGGTTAATTCCGTTTCCAGCAGCGTCAGGATGCTTTGCGCATCTTGCGCGGCGAACAGCGACTGGCGGAAGTTTTTATTCACCAGTTTACGCGCCAGCTGCGAGAAGACTTTCACATGATTCATCCCTTCGTTAGCGCCCAGTGTCAGCATGATCACCAGTTCGACTTCGCCCATTTCTGACTGCCAGTCAACCGGTTTCACCAGCCGGGCAATGCTGATACTGGAATGACGGATCCACTGAGATTTGGTGTGCGGGATCGCTACGCCAAAACCAACGCCTGTGGTAACAATCTCTTCCCGCTGCCAGACATCCTCTTCCAGCTCGAACGGATGTTCAGTGCGCCCGTTAACGCCGAGGTTACCGCACAGGAACTGGATCGCCTGCTCTTTATTGCTAAAGGACTGATCAACAAAGATATTCTCCAGCGCCAGCAGTGGGCGAACGTCTTCTTCCGGCGTAAAGGCGGTGAGTAACGCTTCAATTTCCTGCGCGCTGCGGCATTCACATGCCTGACGCGCCAGTTCCCGACACGCCTCGCTATCCAGTTGACGAAGCTGGCTTTTCACCGCCGGAATGCGCGGGCTACTCATACTTAACTCGTCCAGGCCCAGCCCAAGCAGTAGCGGCAGATAACGGCTTTCACCGCCCAGTTCACCGCAAATGCCTACCCATTTACCCCGCTGATGCGCAGTGGTAATAATCTGCTGCAACATGCGCAGGAACGATGGCGTAATCGGGTTATACAGCGGCGATACGCGCGGGTTATTACGATCGACCGCATACAGATACTGGGTCATATCGTTGGAGCCGATACTGAAGAAATCTACCTCATCGCAGAAGTGATCGATGATGTAGCACACCGACGGCACTTCCACCATGATACCCAGCGTAATCGTCTCTGCATGACGCAGGCCATCGCGCTTAAGCTCAACGATCGCTTTTTGGATCTCGCCCTTCACCCATAAGATCTGATCGAGGCTGTGAACCATTGGGATCATCAACTGGGCGTTGCCGAAACTGGCGGCGCGCAAAATGGCCCGCAGTTGAGTGCGGAACAGGCCCGCAAATTCCGGGTAAATACGTACCGCGCGATAGCCGAGGAACGGGTTCTCTTCCTGGGGAATATTCAGATAAGGAATGCTTTTATCGCCTCCGATGTCCATTGTGCGGAAGATAATCGGCTTGTCGCCCGCCGCCAGTAGCACCTGCTGGTAGGCTTCAAATTGCTCCTGCTCGTCCGGCGCGCTGTCGCGATCCATATAGAGCATTTCGGTACGGAACAGCCCGACGCCTTCCGCGCCGTTGGCAAACGCGCCAGGCGCTTCCAGAGCGGTGCCAATATTCGCCGCGATATCAATGCGCTTGTTATCACGGGAATAGGCCAGCTGCGCGGCAGCCTGCGCCTGCTGCTGCTGACGTTTATCTGCCAGCGTCTGCGCAACCTGATAATAACCGCTCACCGCGTCATTCGGGTTAATCGCCAGCACACCGCACTGGGCGTCAAGCACCGCCGGTTGCCCGGCATAGCGCGCGATCGCATCCAGC
>OKQI01000063.1_pt1 | contig 21637 bp, 31 predicted proteins | sample 1613921 | NCBI WGS metagenome assembly OKQI01 (sample SAMN04436892, study PRJEB24849) | human gut metagenome | biome: human gut; feature: NICU; material: stool | host: Homo sapiens | place: USA: Saint Louis, MO | collected 2012-02-03
ACCTAACCCAGCAGTTCCTCTTTCACCAAGCGAGCTGGTCAAGATCGCCGCCCATCGCGTAAGCCACCATCACCGCCTGCGCGGCTTCGTTAATGCGCTGGCGCAGAAGCAACTCACGGTAAGCGTTCTCCTGCAACAATTTAGTGGCGGGTTCAGATTCCAGTTCCAGCGTGCGGATCACTGCTTCCTGCTCATCTTTCGGATGAAGCGCCACAAATTCTGCCTTGCGTTCGGCAAGCAGCGTCTCAAAGTCCGGCACATCCACAATCTGCGGTGCAGGCAACTGCGAAAGGTCAATCACTGCCATTCTCTGCTCCTGTTGATACGGAAAGGGACACAGGCACACCGTTATTCCGCCGCCCGGTCAGCTCCACCACCATTGAACCGTCAAAATTGCTGTTGATGGTGATGGAATCCAGCGTCAACCGTGGCTCCCAGCGACTCAGCGCCACATACACTGCCGACATGACCTGCAGGCGTAATGCCGGATTTTGTGGCTGATCTATCAGTGCCGACAGCAGGGAACCATATTCCCGGCGGGCAATACGGCTACCCTGCGGTGTCAGCAGAATGTCCCGCACCGACTGGCGCAGATGATCAATATCAGTAATGACTTTGCCGCTGGTATTGTTCATCCCGCTATAAAGCGTCATACCGGGCCTCCGGTTGTATCGCCGCCTTTCAGGACGCCAGTATGCTGATGCGCATCAACCACGATCCCGTTAGAACTCATCGCTCCGCCGCCCTGGGTAACGCCACCATTGATCACCACTTCGCTGTTAATGCGCGTGCGGTCAGCCTCCAGTACAAACTCACTGGTTTTCATGGTGATGTTGTCAGCAGCCTCAATGACCATTGATTTGATGCCCCTGACATACCAGCGCCCGGTGGCGGGTTCGTATTCAAACCAGCCACCGTCAGGATGTTCTGTCACGCAGGCGTCCGCCGACGTCGACGGTGGTGCGAACTGATTCGAATAGACAGCGGGCAGCGCAAAGGCGGTTTCCAGATTGCCGCCCAGACTCAGCAGCACCACCTGCTCACCTTCCGATGGTCGCCACCATGTACGGGCATTCCCGGCACGCAGCGTCAGCCAGCTGATCCAGTTGGTTTCAAGCTCGCCCGTTTTCACCCGGCAAAGCCAGTTTTCCCTGTCCACTTCGGTGACTACCCCTGTGCGGATCAGGTTGGTGATAAGGCGCATGATTTCGGTTAATTGTGCGTTCATAGGGAAAGGTTGCCATCAGGGGAAGAAAGGCGGCAGTGCTGCAACTTGTATCAGTGCTGATACAAAGATCACCCCGCCAGCCATTGCAGAATCATGTCGCGGGTCATTGCCTCAACATCATCATTTACACCCAGAAGGCGACGCTCTGCGTAACGCACCTCCGGTCCCTTACGACTGACGCGATCTCGCAGGCCGTAATGGTGAACGCGGGCAATGCGCTGCACCTTGCCTTCAAACTGCACGCTGGCAGAGTCGGCGCTGGCGGCAGTTTTCAGGTATTTTGTGGTGCGCAGCTTTGTAAACATCTGACGTTTGATGCGCCCCTTTTTGCTGCGTGCTGTTACTCTGCGCGGCTCATAACTGCTGCCATCTGGATTGCGCTGCATCCTGATGTTCTGTTGCTGTGTCCGGCGCAGTTCCTGCGCCAGCTGACGCATCATGCGGCTTCTTGCGACTGGCTCCAGATTCGCCAGCAAGGCACTCAGCCAGTCGTCTACTTTCTGCAGTTCAGCCACGTTTCACCGTCCACATTTCTTCAGGTTCATCGGGTTCCGTTATCGCTTCAACGCTCGACACACTTCCGTCAGTGCTGACCAGCACACGCTCCGTCAGCTGCAGGTTCAGGCTGATATCACAGACATCGTTGCGCAGAATATCCACTTCAAAGGTGAATAGCTTTTCCCGTAACGTCGGGTTATTGATGGCATCAGACTGGTTATCCCGCAGCCACAGCAAAACCGGGGCCATCAGCAGATTCTGGTCGCCGCTGAAATCTTCAATCACCACGTTAAGGGTGTAGCGGTACTCCCATGACATGGAGCTGGCCCCGGTGGCAACCAGCGAACCGTTATCCACAAACAGATGCAGTTTGTCCGGGTTATTACGGACATAAGGCACTGCTTTATTGAGGGCGTGGCGCAGGGATTGTGGTTTGTTCACTGTTTCGCTCCTGACACGCAATAATCATGTCCACTTTGTCTGCACAGACCGCCCAGGCGGCCTCCGTTTCATCCAGCAATGCGTTCAGATCACCGTTATTGTGTGGCGCTGCCTGATCCAGCTGACACGGCGTCACTCGCGGACAACCACTGACGGTAAGCTGCACCTCCGGTGAGTGCCGGACGTTCCCGCAGCCGGATAATGTCAGCAGGCAAAGGAGTATCAGCCCAGCGGCGTAAATCCTCGTTCTCACGTTTCAGTTCCTCAATCCGGCGTTGTCGTTGTCTCAGCAGTGCACTGGTCTGTTCTGCTTCGGCATAGAGCCGCGCCTGCTCCCGGTTGTTAGTTTCAGTCAGAATGGACAGGCTGATAAGCTGGTTGTTGCTCTTTGCCAGCGCCTGGCTTTTGCTCTGCAGCTCGTCTGCCTGCGTGCTGATGGTCTGGCTGGCATCAGCCAGCCGCCACGTCTGCCAGCCCAGCGCCGTCAGTAATAACGCCAGCACACCCAGCAGCAACCGGTTCATGCTGCTACCTGTTGCGCCATCTGATTACGGGTGATCCAGAAGGCAATAACGGTCAGTAGATAAAAGACCAGGGTAATAGCCCACTCCGTCCAGGCGAGACTTACGACAATCAGCAATCGCATCACCCAGCTGATAAATACGTTTTCTTTTCGGGTAATTGTCTTCAGCAAAGATGCCCTCAACTCCTGCCAGAGCGGGCCATTCTTAATTAACGCAGCCAGTGCTACCGGAATTACCGCCCATGTCAGCAAACAGGCTACCCAAACGCCGGACGCTGCCAGTACCGGAAAAATCCCCTGCGGATACACCATTGCGGCGATTAACAGCGCCATCCATAACATCAGAAACAGCCCGCTGATTAATTTCTTTTTCATTTCAGTTTGCTCCCTGTAAACACCAGGCCATCTCCCGCGCACGGCGGTTATCCAGCCCCTGATTAAACACACCTTTTACATAAACCCAGCGCGGCAACTGTCGGCACGCATCCGCCCAGCGCCGCTGATTGAGTAATTTCACCAGCGTGGAACTGCAGGCATTGCCCGTTCCCACGTTGAAGGCAAACGACACCGCAGCGTCATATACCTTCTGCGGCGGCTGTTGTTTCACACACCTTTCCAGCGCCCGCTCCACACGCAGCACGTTGGAAATCAGTCCTTCTGCTGCCTGTCGTTCCGTAATGGTTTTGCCAGGAATGACGCCTGACGTGTTACCAATGCCGTCGGTCCAGACGCCCGCGCTGCACTGATACGGCTGCAGACGACAGCCTTCGTAATCGGCAATCAGTTTCAGCCCCTCCACGGAGGTGTGAAGCTGCTGAAACCCCGGCAGCGTGGCAGCAATAGCCAGCACGGCCCCGACAAGGCAGCGTTTAACGATTGATGGATTCATAGTCCTCCCGCGAGATCTGCCCGTCGCGCAGAAGCTGGTAGGCTTTGTGTTTGTAGTACCAGTTGATAGCCAGCATCAGCACACCAATCATCAGGCCGCCCAGCGTTGAGGCATCCTTGATGGACAAATCGCCCAGCCAGGCCAGCACAACGGCGATGCAGTACGTGATAAAGGCGCTGATTCGCTCAAGCGTCATAATTCAGTCCCATAGCTGGACGGTCTGCACGGTGGTGGTGGTCGGAATGTCCGGCAGCTCCACCTGCAGCCCGTGAGGTAAAAAGGGGCCATATTCGGCAAGCCCCGGATTTGCCTTCAGTACCTGCTCCGTGACACCCTGCGTGCGCCCGTAATGACGCCAGCAAAGCGCGTCCACCGTGTCATACTGATGCGCACGCACTTTCATCAGATAAGCTCCACTGTGCAGTGCGGCGCATCCTGCACCCGACTGATGGCCCAGCGGGCGTCACGCCACAAATCACCGCTGGATTCCGCCAGTTCCTCGCCTCGCTTCACACCTGATGCCGTGGCGTCATAGTCCTGGTATCGTTCGTTGAGCATGGCGCGTGCCCAGCAGTAAACCGCGTTGAAATAGTGCTGAATGCGCTCACTTTTGCCGTCCAGCTGTTCCGCCGGAACCTCAGCCAGCGACACATACCCCAGCATCTGCTGACGTCTGCGAAACTCATACAGCTCTGCGTTGACCTCCGAAATTGCCGACAGCGCAACCTGCTTTAAACGCGGCTGCGTCACCGTGCCGTCAGTGCGCATGACACTGCGAAACTCCGACAGGTCCACATCAGGCCAGAACGGCGTATTTCTGATGATTTCCGCCTGTTCCGGTGCCTGTTCTGGCGCAACAAACTTCATGCTGCTTTCTCCTGAAATAGAGGGCGGTGGACGGGGTTTTGATGTGGCAGTGCCTTTCGCCACCCCGTGCCGCCCGTGCGCGGGGGCACGTTCTGTCAGCGGCTGTCATTGCGCAGTCTGCGCTCCAGCTGCTGTTTGTCTTTTTTCACGCCACAGCGGGGATCAAGCTGTAACGCATGGTTGAGATGATTAAGGGCGGAAGCCGGATTGCTTTCACTCAGGACAGCGCCAATCGCTTTATGCAGACGCGCCCGTGACTGGTCCGGCATATCCAGACCGTCTGTCAGCTCCAGCGTCTGCAACAACAGTTCGGCATCAAAGCCGGTGGCGGCAAGCATTGCGCTCTGCGCGGCGTCTGCCATTTCCTCTGCCAGCACGGTCTGCACGTTGCGGTTACCCAGCGGCATCACCCAGCCATGACGCAGGGCATGACGCCCGATCTCCAGCGCCCCGGCATAATCTCCGGCATCAATGCGCCACAGCATCACGTACATCAGCACGTCATCCTGTTGAGCGCCTCCGGCAGCCAAGACACCCTCTGCCCAGGCGGCGTACTTCGGCAGCAGCTCCACCTTGATTTCCGCTTTTTTGACCGTGGACTGAACGCCCTTGAGACGGCGGCGGTCTTCCGCCAGTTGCAGCAGCATCAGGTCATAGCCCGATGCGTGGCGAACACTGCCGCCCTCGCGGGCGGCCTGTTCAGCCTGAACGCGCAGGCGATGCTGCCGTGCGGGACTCAGGCTCATGGATTACGCTCCGGTTTCGGCTGCGGCGGCGCTGAAATCACCAATCTGGATGTTTTCCACCAGTGCGGCGCAGCGGTAGTCCTCAACCACATAGGCTTCATTAACGGATTCAAAGTTTTCAATCCGGTCACGTTTCGGGTTGTCGATAACTGAACGGCGGCGGGTGTCTTCCTGCCAGTAGATGGACAGGTTATCCAGACGGGTGATCAGCAGTGCATTCGGCGGGAAGAACGGCGCACGCACGGCCTGCAGGCCACCCATGCGTTTCTGACTGATGATCATATCGGCAGCCAGTTTTTCACTGTTTTCCTGCTCTTTGTTGACCAGTGGGAAATACTTGTCAGACAACAGTTCACGACCGCAAATCACCACCAGATCGTCATCGTCCTGGTAGACCACGTCGATAAGCTCATTGACGGCATCCATCACCACGGCGTCCAGGTTGGCATATTCGCCACCTTTCCCGACTTTCACCGCACCCGGTGTGGTTTCACCGCCCGTGGTGGTGCTGCCCATGACGTGATCCGGTGCATCCTCACGGATTTTCTGCAGCCAGCCTTTATTCACATCCTGCAGCAGCGGGTTTTCGCTACGGTTTGAGGTTTTCGCACGCTTCACGCCGTTAAAGCCGATCATGATGCGGTCCAGTGCCTGACGTTTCACGATCGCGTCACGAATACGCACCTGGAAATCCTGAAACTTCGCCCACAGGTCCAGCTTCGCGTAGGTCAGCACCGTGTCAAAGTTGGTCTGCTCGCATTTGTATTCCACATCGACCATCAGCGTCGGATCGACAGGCTCACGCTCTTTTGCGGTGGTATCAGTGGTTCCGGCAATGGTGCTGCCAACACCCAGCCCCAGCAGCTGACCAGACTGCTCGGTCACTGGCGTGACGTTAATCAGCGTCAGGAAAGCGGCGGATTGCTGGATCTGGTCTTCCAGCGTCTGCTGCACAGACGGCTCCACGGTGAACTTGCTGGACAGTTCTTCAACTGCCACACCGTTCAGACGCGCCAGCTGCTGCAGGTAAGCGTTAAAAGCAAAGCGGGTATTCTTCTTCATCAGGTTTTGTGCTCCATCAGCAATTGGTCAGAGTGTCAGCGGGGGCGTTACCGCCTGTTGCACGCTGGCGGTAGTCCTGGCGGCTGTCTTCATGACTCAGCTTATTCACCAGTTCGTTAAAGGCGGTCTGCTGTGCCTGCAGGGCAGTCTCCAGCTCAGACAGACGTTCTTCCTGCTCAGACAGGGATTTTTCGGTGCGTGCGCTCAGGTTCTGCTGCTCAGTGGCGACCAGCTCCACGGCCTTATGCACATCAGAGAACCGGGCGTCATCGGACTGCTCTTTTTTGGTGAACAGCGCCGTGACACGGGCAAACAGGGACGGTTTGTCATCCTGGATTTCTTCCAGTTCGATCACCGTTTCCTCTGCAGCGGTAAAGAGATTGGCAGGATTCTGCTTGCGGTTTGCCAGCGGGTTATGGGCTGCACTGGCGCTGAATGTCAGCATTTCAGTGCCCAGACTGGCAGGGTCATCAGTGGCAGCCAGGCCGACCAGGTAGGCTTTGCCCGTATCAGCGAACTTCGGGCTGACTTCCATAGAGGTGAATAATTTCTGGCCTTTTTTCACCAGCTCCACCAGGGACTCCGTTGGCTCAACGTCGGCATACAGCGCCATCTTGCCTGCCAGCGGACCTTCCGTGATTTCTTCAGCAAACAGCGCCGTCACCTTGCCGTAGCGGTTAAAGGTGCTGTCCGGCAGATAAGACTTGATGTGCTCAAGGTTAATCAGCGCGGTGTACACCGTCGGGTTGTAGCTGGCTGCCATCTGTTCCAGCCATTCACGCTGGATTTCGCGTCCGTCGGTGGTGGCACCTTCCACCCCGATGCGAAAACGCTTTACTTTCACTGTCATGAGCCGTGCTCCGTTAGAAAAAACTTACTGGAGCCTTATGGTTGCGGTGATGGGGGCAGTGAAACAATGCGCGGTATTTGTACCGACAACCACACAAACCGCAGGCGGGGAAAGCCTTCATTCAAGGCTGTAGGTTTGTGCCATGAACACCACACTGACACCCGCAGATCTCGATCCCCGTCGGCAGGCCATGCTGCTGTACTTTCAGGGATACCGCGTAGCCCGCATTGCTGAAATGCTGGGCGAGAAAGTTGCAACCGTTCACAGCTGGAAAAAACGCGACAAGTGGGGTGACTATGGGCCGCTGGATCAGATGCAGCTCACCACCGCCGCACGCTACTGCCAGCTCATTATGAAGGAGCACAAAGAAGGGAAAGATTTCAAAGAGATTGACCTGCTGGCGCGCCAGTCGGAACGCCACGCGCGGATCGGCAAGTTTAACAATGGCGGCAACGAAGCCGACTTAAACCCTAACGTCGCCAACCGCAACAAAGGCCCGCGCCGTCAGCCGGAAAAGAATGTCTTCACCGATGAACAGATTGAGAAGCTGGAAGAAATCTTCCATTCCTCCATGTTCAACTACCAGCGCCACTGGTGGGAAGCCGGAAAAACCAACCGCATCCGCAATCTGCTGAAGTCACGCCAGATCGGCGCGACCTTTTACTTTGCCCGTGAAGCCCTGATTGACGCTCTGCTTACCGGACGTAACCAGATTTTTCTTTCCGCCAGCAAGGCACAGGCCCACGTCTTCAAACAGTACATCATCGACTTTGCCAAAGAAGTGGAGGTGGAGCTGAAAGGCGATCCGATGGTGCTTCCCAACGGGGCCACACTGTATTTCCTCGGCACCAATGCCCGCACTGCCCAGAGTTACCACGGTAACCTGTATCTGGATGAATATTTCTGGATACCGAAATTCCAGGAGCTGCGCAAAGTGGCATCCGGTATGGCTATTCACAAAAAATGGCGACAAACCTATTTTTCCACGCCATCCAGCCTGACACACAGTGCTTATCCGTTCTGGTCCGGTGCGCTGTTCAACCGTGGGCGCAACAAAGCCGATAAGGTGGACATCGACCTGTCCCACAACAATCTGGCCCCCGGCCTGCTGTGCGCAGACGGGCAATACCGCCAGATAGTCACCGTGGAAGATGCGGTGCGCGGCGGCTGTAACCTGTTCGACCTCGACCAGTTGCGCATGGAGTACAGCCCGGACGAATACCAGAACCTGCTGATGTGTGAGTTCGTAGACGATCTCGCGTCCGTGTTCCCGCTCAGCGAGCTGCAGGCGTGCATGGTGGACAGCTGGGAAGTCTGGACCGACTTTCATGCACTGGCCCTGCGCCCGTTTGGCTGGCGCGAGGTGTGGATCGGTTATGACCCGGCAAAAGGTACGCAGAACGGCGACAGTGCCGGATGCGTTGTGGTGGCTCCGCCAGCCGTGCCGGGCGGTAAGTTCCGCATTCTTGAGCGTCACCAGTGGCGCGGGATGGACTTCCGCGCCCAGGCGGACGCCATCAAAAAACTGACCGAACAGTACAACGTGACCTATATCGGCATCGACTCGACCGGCGTCGGTCACGGGGTTTATGAGAACGTGAAAGCGTTCTTTCCTGCCGTCCGGGAGTTTGTCTACAACCCCAACGTTAAAAACGCGCTGGTACTCAAGGCCTACGACATTATCAGCCACCGCCGTCTGGAGTTTGACGCCGGGCACACCGACATTGCGCAATCATTTATGGCAATCCGTCGCGCCACCACCGCCAGCGGCAACCGCCCGACCTATGAAGCCAGCCGCAGCGAAGAAGCCAGCCACGCCGATCTGGCCTGGGCAACGATGCACGCACTGTTTAACGAACCGCTGCAGGGCGAATCCGCCAATGCCAGCAATATTGTGGAGATTTTTTGATGGGAAAGAGTAAGAAGAACCGCGCTGCGGCGACGAATCAGATCCAGCTTAAAAGTCAAACTACAGCCGAAGCATTCAGCTTCGGCGATCCCGTTCCTGTTCTGGACCGCCGAGAATTACTGGACTATGTGGAATGCGTACAGATGGACCGTTGGTATGAGCCGCCCGTCAGCTTTGACGGACTGGCGCGCACCTTCCGCGCTGCCGTGCATCACAGTTCCCCGATTGCAGTAAAGTGCAACATTCTGACCAGTACCTATATCCCTCACCCGCTGCTCAGCCAGCAGGCTTTTTCACGTTTTGTGCAGGACTACCTGGTATTTGGTAACGCCTACCTGGAGAAACGCACGAACCGCTTCGGTGAAGTTATCGCCCTTGAGCCTGCGCTGGCAAAATACACCCGACGCGGGTTAGACCTGGATACCTACTGGTTTGTGCAATACGGTATGACAACCCAGCCGTATCAGTTCACGAAAGGCAGCATTTTTCATCTGATGGAACCGGACATCAACCAGGAGATCTACGGCTTGCCCGGCTATCTTTCTGCCATTCCATCCGCCCTGCTCAACGAATCCGCCACGCTGTTCCGCCGTAAGTATTACATCAACGGCAGCCATGCAGGCTTCATCATGTACATGACCGACGCCGCGCAGAATCAGGAGGATGTGAACAACCTCCGCAACGCGATGAAAAGCGCCAAAGGTCCAGGCAACTTCCGCAACCTGTTTATGTACTCGCCTAACGGCAAAAAGGACGGGCTTCAGATCATTCCTCTGTCAGAAGTCGCGGCGAAGGATGAGTTTCTGAATATCAAAAATGTCAGTCGCGATGACATGATGGCAGCACACCGCGTACCGCCGCAAATGATGGGGATTATGCCGAATAATGTTGGGGGTTTTGGGGATGTGGAGAAGGCGAGTCGAGTTTTTGTGCGAAATGAATTGAGGCCACTACAAAAGAGCCTATTAGAGCTGAACAACTGGTTAAAGGAGGATGTAATACATTTTGAGGATTATAACTTAGATATTCAATAATCTTAAAAACCTGCATATGCAGGTTTTTACATTATATAGTTATAAAAGTAACAAAAATCATATTCAAAGCTCTGAGTCTACAGGCTCATGATAAAGGTTTACAGGGTAGTGTATAACCTCATAATTAAGTTGACTAACAGTGTGAGTATGTTGACTGTAAAAAACCAATGGGTTTCTCTTACAAGGAGTTATCGAGATAGACTTACAAGCATGAATTCTTGGAGCCGATTTATCTAAATGAGCCTTCCACTTAGTCATCATTTCATTACATTTTTTATTACGCGTATATATAATTAACCCACCACTTGCACTGTCTACAGTACCAGTGCTATATCGCTCAGTGAGTTGTGCATACCCTTTAAATAAATAACTATATGAACCAGTGTGTTTTTTGGCCTCGCCATGCCAAGTAAATCTATTCAACTTTATTGTTATATCACAATGACCTCGTTGATTATTTTCATGATATGCTTCAATTCCCATATCTTTATTTTTTATATTTGCCAGTAAAATTAAAGTAAGCTGATCTTCTGTTAAATCAAAATTCAATTTATTTGAATTTTCCTCAATTGCCTGTACAGCAGAATCAAGCTCAATTCTTACAAACTGTTTGAAGTTCTCATACGACTGGAGAGCAAACCTAACGCGAGTAATAGAAGCATTGATACGCTGAAGAAAAATATCATTATCAATTTCAGCTAAACTCATTGGTGCAGACATTTTTAACATCAGACAATATCCTTTAATTTAGATTCATCTAATGTAAAAAAAGGAAAGACGAAGGACTTATAGTCATACATAATCTCCCCTGTAAATGGGTTTACTAAAGATTGATTAATTTCAGCCTCTATAACATCTTCTAACTCAAGCTCAATAGGATCATGAAAATCATCAATAAACCAATAATTGAGTTTTAAAAACTCAACCTTTGGACTACAAAGAATTTGTATAGCTGGGTACACAACCTGCTCATATGCTTCAGGTTGTATACATCCTTTATAACCATTAACGATACTAAATAAATCTTTATAACTCAGAGCTATATTAGGCGATTTCTTTGCTCTCACACCAATTTCATCATACAAATAGCAAGCTAGCGCCCCTATATCAGGGCGCTCTGCACATATTTCTTTGATGATCTGGGGCATATCACCATCCTTCATTGCTGACTCCAATTATAATATCAGCTTTGTGAGGGTTTCGAAATCATCTTTGGATATACATTTGCTTAATATAGCATAATTGACAGGAGAGCACCCACTACCACCTAAATGTCTGCGTAATGTTCCTGGAATGATAAGCTCTACACTATCCGCCAATTGCAATTTTGGATTATTCCTATCTACTCTAATTCCAATACGATATAAACCAATATTACCTACAGCTTTAATGCCCTCTTTATTAAACAGATCATCACGCAAGTCTTTCTTAGCCACATTTTTCTTTTCCTTATGAGTGGTTCCCTCATAAGTTAAAAATGACAAATCGAACACCTTATAACTTAAACTTGAATATGGCATTACATTTTGCTTGAAAATTGGCTCAATTAATGGATAAAAATCCTTTTCCGATGAATTAAATTGATAACCTGCGCAATTATATAACTCACGAATAAAATTCGTTTTCGCAAAAACGATATTATCACCAACAACATTACCATTAGTATCAATTAATACATGGATTTTATTTGAAGCTGAATCTAATATACACACATCAAAACACTGACGTTTTTCTTTTCTCTTCGCAATGATTTCATCAAACTGTTTGTATGCTGCTAACTTTGACGGAGGGACTTTCTCTCTTACAACCAGCTCCCTGATAGATGAAAATACCAAAATAGACTGAGTATTTTGCTTAGAGTAATTAACAAGCTCAAGTTGATTTTTAATAGCATGCTGTAATTGAACATCATCAACAATCGTTTCGACTAATGATGTTGGTTGCTTCATCATATTCCATTGGAGAGCATATCTATCATCAAGTAATTTAATTACTTGACTATCTACAGACAAACTAAATATTGCTTTTTCACCATAAACAACCTGCCCAAAGACTAAATCATTTACACTTGCAATGATTTTGTCAAATTTTTGCCTATCTTTCTTTTTAAAATCAATGAGGCTTTCTAGTATTTTGTCGTTTGTTGCTTCACGCCCTCTACCTGTAGGTAGCCCTAAAGAAGCAATAATTGGTCTGGCGATATGCCACGTAAAACGTTCAGTTAAGGCTAAGATCGACTTTAACTCAAAGTCAGAAAGCACCACTGGGACACCACTTGTCATAACATGCACCTAGTCAACCCAAAAGCAATTGAAAATCGCTCTTGTCTTAATTTTTTCCATCAATATCTAACAAATTACCTTAATGTTGAAAAAGTTTGCAAGCCATTTGCGTCTAAAAAGTGACTTGACTCAATGTGTTACAAAGCTTAGCGAGCGCGCGCTCGTATCCCCGCCACGCCTGCCCGCTTTATGTAGTGGTTTTCATGCACCTGCATGATCTACGCAAAAGCCCGCCAGAACTGGCGGGCCTTAACACAAAAGATCCTCAAACGATCATGCGATCTCATGCAGCATAGACATGCGCGTTTATGCAGAATGTGCAAAATCGTAACATACTCAGCAAGCGTGAAACCTAGAACGTGACAGCCTTGTCAAAGCCAGAAATAATTGTATAGGAAATAGACGAGTTATCAGCCTTGTTCACTTTGAACTTGGCTCCTTTGTAAGCGATAACATCACTTCCCTTCGAATCTACAGAAAAATCTGTTGTAAACGCTGCACGAGCCATATCGTTTGCAAACTCACGATAGGTAAACTTCATTACACCGCCTGCATTTCCATTGTATTCGATAGTCTTAACCAATGAGTTACTCACTCGACACAGCCCATCAGGAACACGCTTGATAGAAATTTCTGAGGCTGTATAAGAAGTGCCGTTTGGTGGTGATATCTCATTTTTTGCAGCATCGTAACTTACATAATCAACATAGGTGCCGATTTGTCCATAGATATTTTTTAGCGCAACAGCTTGAGGATTATGATGATTGCGGTAAATTCCATTCCCTTCGCTGCAATATGTACCTGCAGAGATAGAAGATAGCGCACCATTAGCCGCACCAAGCTCTAGTACGTCCGTTTTATATCCAGTAGCAGATGTTATGATGGGGTCGCCCATGTAGGCTGTAGCACTTTGCCCAATAGCAGGCTTCACCACTTCAATAGCTGTGATATTTCGGTTAGAAGCATGAGGCACGCAACCAGTTAGGATTACAGCAAGAGATATAGGTAACGCAATATGGTTAATTTTCATTTTTAGCCTATTATTCTTTTCTTGACAAAAAACGAGGTGATATCTGATTGACATCACCTCTCACTCATATGTAACCCTTTTTAAGTATTAAAAACAAGCATCTATTGACAAAATCAATGCAGCCAGCTGTCGTCTTCCCACACCTTCTGCATAATTTTCATCACTTGTTTTCTTTCTTCATCCAGTTGCAGTCCGGTCAGTTCCACACCGTTAGAGCTACCTTTACGGATACGAATTACCGTTTTGGGATATAGGGGGCGCAGATTGCGGTAAAGCTCGGATTCAAGGGCGTCCAGGGTAGACTGGCTAATCTTCTGCTCTTTATCGATCATTATTTCAATGCGCATAAAAGTCACCTCAGCTGATGACATCCATTGAGCGGTTGTATTCGTGGCTTCTGATTTTTGCCATGAGTTCATCTGTCAGTTCAGAAACCCACTGCAAAGCCAGCCCCTTCTCTTCATCACTACACTCACTAGCCGCTACAAGCTTAAGAAAAAAATCAATGCGCTGGAGCTTCAAAGACTCCAAAAAATAGTCCTGCATCTTTCCTCCTATAACACCAAAGCAATACTGTATACATAACCACTGTTTATATTCACAGTATATAATAATCTTACTGATGTAAAACGTTTTTTTACGTTCATCAGCCTGATATGCCTGGTATTATTAAGAGCACGAATTGTTAACCCGCGTAATTAATACAGATCCCGCCACTTATCATCTTCCTGCAAACGCTGGTTCCGATAGAAGATACGCAGGCCTGCTCCTGACGGAATACTGCCGCCGCTAAGGAGTAAATCGACCTCTTTCTCGCTACCATCAAATCCTCTGGACTTCAGCTCATAGACGAGCTGCTGTCGCTGATGGTCTGTAATTCGCTGTTTGTAGTCTTTACGCCGTTTCGGTTTAACCAGGCGTAACCTTGCTGCCAGTTCCCGGCGCTCTTTTTTGCTCATACTGTGCAGGTAATCGTGCAACTCCTTGTCATCCATGCGGGTGATATCCGTTCTGGTATCCCCATCAGCTGATTTGTCTTTCCCTTGTTGGTTCAAATTTTCAGCAAGGGGACAGTTATTGCCACGAGTCCAAGGGGCGCAAGCGCCCTGGTCGGCTGCCGCCTCCTGAACGTCAACGACCTTACGAACCATTTTCCATTTCATTGCATGAGTGCAGATCTTGCCCTGTACAATGGGTGACCAGATGCCATAAATACGAATACCGTGATCGCCATAAGCGGTCGGCTCTTCGTTAATTTCATAAGCTGTTCTGATAAGGTGATATTTGCGGGGAACCAGTACGCCGCCCTGCTTCATGATGTAGGTGGCAAAACAGCCAGCATCAGCGGCAGCCAGGATGGCATCAAGGCGCGGGTCATCCAGTACCGGCGCACCTGCTTTTTTGTCACCCTGTTGCCTTGCCGCCTGACCAGCCAGCAAGCGAAGTTCACGGTACGCCTGACGCCCCGGAATACCAAAGAAGCGGAACTGCTGAACACGATGCAGAGACGCCCAGGCATTAACGTATTCGGCGTTATCACGCAGGGATTTACCCGTTTCCTTGCTGATCTCGCCAGCCAGACCACGTCCGTCAATGTTCTTACTGATGTATTTCGCGATGTAGCTTGTCGGCGTTCCTTTGCGCGGGTTTATCAGCTCAGACTTAAAGCGTGGACCAGTGTTATTGCCCAGTTCCTCGCGGTCTTCACGGATGGCAAACTTACGCAACAATGCAGTAATGGCGCGGCGGTCTTTTTTGCGCATGAAACACATGAGATGCCAGTGCACAGTACCGTCATGGTGCGGCTCAGCCACCCGCACGCCATACCAGCGCAACCCGGCTTTGTGCATAGCCTTACGAAATGCAGCAAACATGCCGACCAGATAATCGCTGCTTTGTCTTACCGTCGCATTTGTCCAGGTTGGGTTTGGTCTGCCGTTATTGAGCGTAGAATGGAAACGTGACGGACAGGTAATGGTGTAGAAAACGGCGCAGTCACCACGCATTTCCGCGATAAGCTCCAGACCTTTAACACAGGCCATCATCTCATTGCGGCGGTGCGCCGGGTTGCTGCTGCTGGCGTTTACCACGTCTTCCATATCCAGCGTGTCGCCGTCTTCGTTCACCAGTTCATGAGAACGGAAAAACTCCAGCGACTTGCGGCGCTGCTCACGTTTATGCGTCACTGCTTCATAGCTGACATAGGGAGATGCTTTTTTGCTGACCAGGCAGACAGCACGCAACTGCTCTTCCCGCCATTCGCAACGTATCTTCCACAATTTTCGATACCACCAGTCGGCGCAAAGCATACGTGCCAGCGAACCCGGTATGAGTTCATAGGGCACGGGTTTGCGGCGGTTTCTTTTCCGACGGAGTTTCTCAAACGCAGGCGGGATAACATCCAGACGCAGGGTTTCCGCTGCCACCTTTTCCCATGTCTTGCGGATTTCTTCTGGCTTAACGTCATCGGAGGCATACAAATCACCACAAGCGGCCTCAAGACACATGCTCATATGCGCTGCTACCAAGGTGGACAGGCGTTTTACCTGATCCTGACTCATTTCAGGCAGGATCAGCAGGCCCTCAAGCCCTTGATGGCTTGCCATAAAACGGAAAGAAGCGGATAGCTGACTGTCGCGTACATACTCCAGTCGCTCCAGACATGACTTAATCGTCTCACGCAAATAGCGGGAATAAGCCTTTGGCCTGCCCAGGCTGCTGAAGTATTCGATACGTTGCATCAGCGGCTTGCTGATGTGGGTGGGCTGGGCGCTGACGTCCGCCAGAATGACCATGTCCGGGTTAAAACGCTGCTGCTCATGCGCCAGCTTTGCCCGACTAATGAGATTATCCTGCTCCATTTCGCGCTGGACAGGATCACGGGATTCATTAAAGAAATAACGCTCCCAGACCTGCTCACTCAGTGCATCGCGGCGCAGCTGTTCCTGCTCGTTATCGGCAGCGTACAAAGTGATCATGTTTGAAAGTGCAGACTCCGGCGCAACTTCCGCCTGGTCCAGATAAGGGTTAATGGCCTTTTTCGGGCCGTTCCATGAAAATGCTGCAGCGGCCTCGTTAAAGCCGCTAGAGTTGCTCATATCATCATGACTCATACACGCACCTCGTACACAGCAGAACTATCCACGCCACGCGAAGGATCAAATCCCACCCAGCAGCGCGCCCCGGAAACAGCAATGATTTCTGTTGCAGATTTACTCTCGTCAGCCGACACGCCGATGCTGCGTTTTGCCTTGATGTAGTGGTGAGTGAAATTGCGATACAGCGAACGAATCAGGGATGTGTCACTGTTAGAAACAATGACCGGATGACCTTCAGATGATCGATGTTCAAGAACGGATGCCAGGTGATACTGGTCATCCTCAGTGAAGCCATCAGTGTGATAGCCGGAAAACGTACCGTCATAAGGCGGATCGCAATACACCACATCCCCCGCCTTCAACATCGCCAGCGTTTCATCAAAGCTGGCGCAGATAAACGTTGCTCGCTGGGCTTTTTCTGCAAATTTGCGAATTTCTTTTTCAGGGAAATACGGATTTTTATAATTCCCGTAGGGAATGTTGAAATGCCCGCTCTTGTTATAGCGACATAACCCACGGTAACCATGACGATTGAGATACAGGAAATATACCGCTTTCATGAAATCAGTAATTTCAGTGGAGTAATTAAACTCCTGCCTTATGTTGTAATAAGCCACCTCCCTGTTTGCTTCCTCAAATAAAGCTCTGGCACGAGATATAAACGCCTCGCAATCAGCAGCAACCTTTTTATAGAGGTTGATTAAATCAGGATTAATATCCGCAACAAGATAGCTGGGGTAATCCGTCTCTATCATCACAGCACAAGAACCCGCGAAAGGTTCAACCAGTCGCGGGCCAGCAGGAAGGTATTTTTTCAGTTCTGGCATAATGGCGGTTTTATTACCCGCCCATTTCAGGATGGTGCTCATACAGCACCTCCGTTGTAATGTTTGCCTTTCAGCTCTGCGATTTCCTGACAGGTAATGCAAAGCTGCACACCCGGAATGGCGCGACGTCGTGCTGGCGGAATTGGTGCTTCACACTCAATGCAAAGCACGCGGGATACGCCCGGCGTTTTGGCGCGGGCAGCACGGATATGACGCTGGCGTTCTTCTTCAACGCGCTGCTGTACGAGATCCATTGCATCAGCCATCAGTGGATCTCCTGCGCTTCGTTCTGGATTGCTTCAGCAGTCACACGCAGCAGTTCTGCCGCTTCGACGTGGTTTAGCTGGCGGGATGTGATATGACACGCCAGGCTATCAAGGCGAGCTGCCATTGCTTCAGCCCTTGCCCGGCGTTCTTCCAGACGAGCCTCTGTCAGTAAAATATTAAGCCCTGCATCATCCGGTCCGGTTTTAGTCGTGAGGGTTTCAATATTACGCATAATCAATTCTCCTGAATTTAGATAAAGGGATGCCTGGCGGGTTTACGCCATGAATTTCATTAGTTGGTTAATTCGGCATGGTTAGCCGTCTGGGAAATAAGCTCACCACTGCACGAAAATGATTCATTGCTTTAATCAGCTCCCGCTTTTCGTCAGTGGTCAGCTCATTAATGCTGATGCTATGACGTTCAGCTGGAATTTTTGCCATAAAGAATATGGCAGCCAGTGCCCGTTTATTTTGTTCATTATTGATATCCCGTGGATCACGCATATCTTTAATAAACCGCTCAAGCTCTGACTCAATATTCAGGCCAAAAACTTTCGCTCTTAATTCCGCAATATGATTAAGTCCATTCAGGCGTTCACCGGGGCTTAATGGAACAGTCGCCGCAGCGCCTTCAATAGCCATTGGTTCCCCCGTTTTTTCGTTGATAGTTCTGCCAGCAATTCATCTTGTGAACGGCACGGATGCCAGCGTTTACCATCCTCACCCATGATCCAGCCGTGACCGTAGTGCATTGCCGGACTTTGTTTTACCAGCAGCGATGCAAATGATGGTTCTTTCGTCAGCATAAGCACCTCACAGCAAACCGAATGAAGCACCGAGGCCAGTCACGGTATCAACTGCACTCGCCATCGCAGGATTAGCCTGTAAACGGGCCTGCAATGAAACAGCAGCCAGCGCCATCAGTCGTGTAACAGAGTTAATGCTGCTGATCGCATCACGACGGCCTGCACTGGTTTTTACATCGCCAGAAACCGCACCTGCCGCGACACGCCCTATCTCTGCAGTTGCACTCATGACGTAATGCGGCAGTTTCTCTTTTGCCACCTCATTAATCGGTACACATGGCAGGCAGTGAATCTGTGCCAGAAAGCCATCTACCAGCGTTGAATCTTCAGTCAGATCGGTAAGCAGCCAGATTTCTGGCGCATTGAGCTGATGCGGTTGATCTGGGTTGAGTTTGTTTCGCAGAGTCTGGACATTCATTCCTGCACGTTCTGCCAGCTTCGCCATATTGTGACGAAGTGCAAAAGCTCTACAGGCTTCATCAAAATGCGGGTGTTTGGAAACTTGGTAATCAAACATGGTCAATGCCTCTGATGTATTTCAGAATCGAACTAATTAAGGTTTAGATTGCATTCTGAAAGCGCATCAACGGTCATGGCTGCTATGTTGATCATCACTTTTTCGCGTTTTTTATCTTTCCGCAGACGGTGACGGATAAGACGTCCATCAGCCAACATGTCATTGATAGTATCGATGGATAGCCCTGTCAGCTCGCTATAACGTTCAATAGTCACATGAGGCGTGGTAAGAGTGATTGAAATGTTAGGTTTCATGATGCAACATTCCTCGTTTAATGTTGATTAATCAGGACGAATACGGATCGTTTGTATTTTGTGAACATCATAAACATACGATCGCATAGTGAAATCGTCAAGACAAAAGTTCACTTGGAGTGACCATGAATTTGGAGAAAGGCGGACGAGGCGCTATAGAGCGCATGGTAGAAGCATATGGCTTCAAGACTCGACAGGCGTTGTGCGATCACTTAGGAATCTCTAAAAGTACTCTCGCCACACGCTATATGCGTGACTCATTCCCTGCTGAATGGGTAATCCAGTGCGCACTTGAAACGGGCGCCTCGCTTAACTGGCTCACGACCGGACATGGTTCAAAGCAAACTTCAGGTAATACAAATACTATGGAAGTCGTTAAATATGTATTATCTGATGGAACCTTGCAGGAAGATGGTTTTTATATTTTCGATAAAGAATTTCTACCATCTACGCTCAAAAATCCGTTTGTAATCACCGATAACAATTCCGTTTTTATTTGCGATAAAGAGTTTAACGATATTCGTGACGGCAAATGGGTAATAAGTATTGATGCCGAAGTAACAATCCGCGATATCACTCGTTTACCTGGTGGAAGAATCTTAGTTGAAGGTGGAAATAGGGCTTTCGAATGTAAAAAAGAAGAAATCGAAATTATTGGAAAAATTATAAGCATAACAGTTAAGTACTTTGAGTAATATAGGAATGTTTTTATGCTTGGTAAAGCATTTGTTGTGGTGTAAAAAATATGTCAACTCAAAAATTAAAATTTAGCCATATCAAAAACGATCTGAAAGCAATAGTTATGCAGAATCGTGGAGGGCAAAAAGTTATTGAGCGTATACTCCTAGCCTATGGCTTCAAGTCACGACAGGCATTATGTAATCATCTAGGTATTTCCCAAAGTACTATGGCCAACAGATATGCACGTAATACCTTTCCTGCAGATTGGGTTGTTATATGTTCCATAGAAACAGGAGCATCAATTGAATGGTTAGTTCTTGGTTCAGATACTGCTCCTTCATCAGAGCAATATTCTGAAAAACATGCCGTTAATGGCCTTTGCAATGAAGTATACATTCCCACTATAAAGTTCGATAATGAAAAACTCATGAATTTTAACCGAGGGGGTAAGGCAACAATAGAACGAATTGTCGAGGCTTACGGTTACAAAACGCGCCAAGCATTAGCTGATCACCTAGGTATTTCAAAAAGCACATTAGCCACACGATACATGCGTGACATTTTTCCTGCAGACTGGGTTTTGCAGTGTGCAATAGAAACGGGCCATTCTATTGAATGGATTTCATTTGGTACAGGAGAAATGAAAAACGCAAAAAATAAAGATACTTTAACATTAGTGAAAAAAGTATTAATCAATGGCAAGTTAATAAATGATGGCTCATATTTATTTGACCCATGCTTTCTACCTTCCAATTTAAAAAATGCATTCGTAGTATCTACCGAAGACTCTGAATTAATATGTGAAATGGGTTTTAAAGATGTACATGATGGTAAGTGGCTAGTAAATATTGATGGAGAGAATTCATTTAGAATGATAACTCGACTACCTAAAGGACGAGTTTATATTTCATCCCAAAATCACTCTTTTGAATGTTCGCTTACAGACATTGAGTTTATTGCAAAAGTTATTATAAGTTGTTTACATTAAGTAAATTTTTCATGGAGACTTCATAGTGAAATGTGGTGATTGTAATTGGAACTGGGATGAAGAAACTACCTTTATATTAGACGACGAAGAGGAAATTCTTTCCAAAGACAAACTTAATCGGAGACACTATGCAGAATATCTATATTTTTATCTTAAGGAAAAGGGGCAAAAGAACAACACGGTAATCAACCTTAATGCAGAATGGGGAGCTGGTAAAAGTTTTTTCATAAAGAGATTTTATAACTCAATAAAAGATGCACACCCATGCGTTTACATTGATGCCTGGAAGCAAGACTTTTCTGATGATGCATTTTTAACCCTTTTTTCTTCTTTGTCACAACAATTGCAAACATATGCAGGAAAACTTGATGCTCGATTGATACAAAGCGGCCATGCTATCGGACGCTTTACAAAAGGTGTTCTACCTGAAATCATATCTGGCCTAATAAAGACTTAAGCAGGAGTAGATAACGTAGGTGATATAGCCAAAGAAGCCTCATTAATAATGCTGAAGGAACACCAGGAAAAACTGAAGAGCATTAAGGTATTAAAAAAAGAACTAACGTTATGGTCTAGGTTGGCATATGAAAATAGTTTTTCATGTCCTATATTTATCTTTATAGATGAATTAGACAGATGCAGGCCAGATTATGCAATTTCTCTTTTAGAGATTGTTAAACATATATTCGATATTAAAAATTTTGTCTTTATTATTGCTACTGACACAGATCAATTACAACATTCAATCAAGAATGTTTACGGTAATGATTTTTCCGCAAATGACTATTTAGGCCGTTTTTTTCATAGAAGATTTACTTTAAAACAACCTGAACTTAAAGAT
>OKQI01000092.1_pt1 | contig 17287 bp, 13 predicted proteins | sample 1613921 | NCBI WGS metagenome assembly OKQI01 (sample SAMN04436892, study PRJEB24849) | human gut metagenome | biome: human gut; feature: NICU; material: stool | host: Homo sapiens | place: USA: Saint Louis, MO | collected 2012-02-03
CCCGGTGGCAGCAGTATTATGGAGTCGATTTCGAAATATCTGATTTACAGCAACAGCTATGTGCTGAATTTCATCAAATTCGGCGGCAAGCGCACGACAGCACTTTATTTCGAACCGGCATTTTTCGCTCTGGCATTAATCTCAATTTGGCTCAGCATCAAACAGTTTGGTATCAAAACCCCTAAAACCGATGCTATGATTCTCGCAGGGATAATATTATCCGGATCGTTTTCAGGGGTTATGACCTTTATCCTGTTTTATTTGCTGGAGTGGGCATTTCAATATCTGAATAAAGATGCGATTAAGAAAAAGTTTCCGTTAGCATTGTTTTCTCTGGCTGTATTCCTGGTTGGTGTGGTAATCGCGTTTCCTTATATTTCCACCCGTCTGGGCGATTTAGGTACGGAAGGATCGTCATCGTATTATCGTATTGTCGGTCCGCTGGTGATGGTCGGTTATTCTTTGACCCATATTGACGGTGTAGTCAGATTTGGCTCACTTTATGAATATGTCGCATCATTCGGAATATTTAACGGTGCGGATGTCGGAAAAACCATAGACAATGGTTTGTATCTGCTGATTATTTATTTTTCCTGGTGCGCAGTGTTTTTATCGCTGTGGTACATGGGAAAAGTGATAAAAATGATGATCAACGCTTTTGGTGATAACCGCAATTTTCGCGTGCAATTATATCTTTTTACTCCGGTATCGCTGTTTTTTACCGGTTCGATATTTAGCCCGGAATATGCATTTTTAATCGTCTGTCCGTTTATTTTGCGAAAAGCGTTAAATATTACGAGGTAAGAATAAGAACATGTTGCTTAGCATAATCACTGTCGCGTTTCGTAACCTCGCAGGGATAGTCAAAACACATGCCTCGTTGGCGCATCTGGCGCAGGCTGACGATATCAGCTTCGAATGGATTGTTGTCGATGGCGGTTCCAATGACGGCACCCGTGAGTATCTGGAAAATCTCAATGGTATCTATAACCTACGCTTTGTCAGCGAGCCAGATAACGGTATCTACGACGCCATGAACAAGGGCATTGCGATGGCACAAGGCAAGTTCGCGTTGTTTCTCAACTCGGGCGATATTTTTCATCAGGATGCCGCAAATTTTGTCCGTAAGTTAAAAGTGCAAAAAGATAACGTGATGATCACCGGCGATGCGCTGCTGGATTTTGGCGACGGGCATAAGATTAAACGTAGCGCCAAACCGGGGTGGTATATTTATCACAGCCTGCCCGCCAGTCATCAGGCGATATTTTTTCCGGTATCCGGCTTGAAAAAATGGCGTTATGACCTGGAATATAAAGTTTCGTCCGACTACGCGCTGGCAGCCAAAATGTATAAAGCCGGTTATGCATTTAAAAAACTCAATGGCCTGGTGTCTGAATTTTCCATGGGTGGGGTATCTACCACCAATAATATGGAATTGTGTGCTGATGCCAAAAAAGTCCAACGGCAAATATTACATGTGCCTGGCTTCTGGGCAGAATTATCCTGGCATTTACGCCAACGTACGACCGCAAAGACGAAAGCCTTATATAACAAAAGCTGAATATAAGGGAAAACGATGCAGGATTTAAGTGGTTTCTCGGTGCCGAAAGGGTTCCGGGGCGGCAACGCTATTAAAGTGCAATTGTGGTGGGCAGTACAGGCAACATTATTTGCCTGGTCGCCACAAGTATTGTATCGCTGGCGGGCATTTTTATTACGTTTATTCGGCGCAAAAATAGCATAAAACGTAGTGATTCGTCCGTCAGTAAAAATTACCTATCCGTGGAAATTAACCTTAGGTGATTACGCGTGGGTCGGCGATGACGTCAATTTATATACCCTCGGTGAAATAACCATTGGCGCACATTCGGTGATATCGCAAAAAAGTTATTTATGCACCGGTAGCCACGACCATGCAAGTCAACATTTCACCATTAACGCCACGCCTATTGTGATTGGCGAGAAATGCTGGCTGGCAACCGATGTCTTTGTTGCCCCTGGCGTCACGATCGGCAACGGCACCGTCGTGGGTGCGCGAAGCAGTGTTTTTAAATCGCTTCCGGCAAATGTGGTTTGCCGGGGGAATCCCGCAGTGGTGATACGCGAACGCGTTGAAACTGAATAAATTCAAAAAATACAGAGGAATAAGACATGTCAAAAGTCGCTCTCATCACCGGTGTAACCGGACAAGACGGTTCTTACCTGGCAGAGTTTCTGTTGGAAAAAGGTTACGAGGTGCATGGTATTAAGCGTCGTGCATCGTCATTCAACACCGAGCGCGTGGATCACATTTATCAGGATCCGCACACCTGCAACCCGAAATTCCATCTGCATTATGGCGACCTGAGTGATACCTCCAACCTGACGCGCATTTTGCGTGAAGTGCAGCCGGATGAAGTGTACAACCTGGGGGCAATGAGCCACGTTGCGGTTTCTTTTGAGTCACCGGAATATACCGCAGACGTTGATGCGATGGGTACGCTGCGTCTGCTGGAGGCGATCCGCTTCCTCGGTCTGGAAAAGAAAACCCGTTTCTATCAGGCTTCCACCTCTGAACTGTATGGTCTGGTGCAGGAAATTCCGCAGAAAGAAACCACGCCGTTCTATCCACGCTCTCCGTATGCGGTCGCCAAACTGTACGCTTACTGGATCACCGTTAACTACCGCGAATCCTACGGCATGTACGCCTGCAACGGTATTCTCTTTAACCATGAATCCCCTCGCCGTGGCGAAACCTTCGTTACCCGCAAAATCACCCGCGCAATCGCCAATATCGCCCAGGGGCTGGAGTCGTGCCTGTACCTCGGCAATATGGATTCCCTGCGTGACTGGGGCCATGCCAAAGACTACGTAAAAATGCAGTGGATGATGCTGCAACAGGAACAACCGGAAGATTTCGTTATCGCGACCGGCGTTCAGTACTCCGTACGTCAGTTCGTGGAAATGGCGGCAGCACAGCTGGGCATCAAACTGCGCTTTGAAGGCACGGGCGTTGAAGAGAAGGGCATTGTGGTTTCCGTCACCGGGCATGACGCGCCGGGCGTTAAACCGGGTGATGTGATTATCGCCGTTGACCCGCGCTACTTCCGTCCGGCTGAAGTTGAAACGCTGCTCGGCGACCCGACCAAAGCGCACGAAAAACTGGGCTGGAAACCGGAAATCACCCTCAGAGAGATGGTGTCTGAAATGGTGGCTAATGACCTTGAAGCGGCGAAAAAACACTCTCTGCTGAAATCTCACGGCTACGACGTGGCGATCGCGCTGGAGTCATAAGCATGAGTAAACAACGCATTTTTATCGCTGGCCATCGCGGGATGGTCGGTTCCGCCATCAGGCGGCAGCTCGAACAGCGCGGTGATGTGGAACTGGTATTACGCACCCGCGACGAGCTGAACCTGCTGGACAGCCGCGCGGTGCATGATTTCTTTGCCAGCGAACGTATTGACCAGGTCTATCTGGCGGCGGCGAAAGTGGGCGGCATTGTTGCCAACAACACCTATCCGGCAGATTTCATCTACCAGAACATGATGATTGAGAGCAACATCATTCACGCCGCGCATCAGAACGACGTGAACAAACTGCTGTTTCTCGGATCGTCCTGTATCTACCCGAAACTGGCAAAACAGCCGATGGCAGAAAGCGAGTTATTGCAGGGTACGCTGGAGCCGACTAACGAGCCTTATGCTATTGCCAAAATCGCCGGGATCAAACTGTGCGAATCTTACAACCGCCAGTATGGACGCGATTACCGCTCGGTCATGCCGACCAACCTGTACGGGCCGCACGACAACTTCCATCCGAGTAATTCGCATGTGATCCCTGCATTGCTGCGTCGCTTCCACGAGGCGACGGCACAGAATGCGACGGACGTGGTGGTGTGGGGCAGCGGTACGCCGATGCGCGAATTTCTGCACGTCGATGATATGGCGGCTGCAAGCATTCATGTGATGGAGCTGGCGCATGAAGTCTGGCTGGAGAACACCCAGCCGATGCTGTCGCACATTAACGTCGGCACGGGCGTTGACTGCACTATCCGCGAGCTGGCGCAAACCATCGCCAAAGTGGTGGGTTACAAAGGTCGGGTGGTTTTTGATGCCAGCAAACCGGATGGCACGCCGCGCAAACTGCTGGATGTGACGCGGCTGCATCAGCTTGGCTGGTATCACGAAATCTCACTGGAAGCGGGGCTTGCCAGCACTTACCAGTGGTTCCTTGAGAATCAAGACCGCTTTCGGGGGTAATGATGTTTTTACGTCAGGAAGACTTTGCCACGGTAGTGCGCTCCACTCCGCTTGTCTCTCTCGACTTTATTGTCGAGAACAGTCGCGGCGAGTTTCTGCTTGGCAAAAGAACCAACCGCCCGGCGCAGGGTTACTGGTTTGTGCCGGGAGGGCGCGTGCAGAAAGACGAAACGCTGGAGGCCGCATTTGAGCGGCTGACGATGGCGGAACTGGGGCTGCGTCTGCCGATAACAGCAGGCCAGTTTTACGGTGTCTGGCAGCACTTTTATGACGATAACTTCTCTGGCACGGATTTCACCACTCACTATGTGGTGCTCGGTTTTCGCTTCAGAGTCGCGGAAGAAGAACTGTTACTGCCGGATGAGCAGCATGACGATTACCGCTGGCTGACGCCGGACGCACTGCTCGCCAGTGACAATGTTCACGCTAACAGCCGCGCCTATTTTCTCGCTGAGAAGCGTGCCGGAGTACCCGGATTATGAAAATACTGGTCTACGGCATTAACTACTCGCCGGAGTTAACCGGCATCGGCAAATACACCGGCGAGATGGTGGAATGGCTGGCGGCACAAGGTCATGAGGTGCGGGTTATTACCGCACCGCCTTACTACCCGCAATGGCAGGTGGGCGAGAACTATTCCGCCTGGCGGTACAAACGAGAAGAGGGGGCCGCCACGGTGTGGCGCTGCCCGCTGTACGTGCCAAAACAGCCGAGCACCCTGAAACGCCTGTTGCATCTCGGCAGTTTTGCCGTCAGCAGTTTTTTTCCGTTGATGGCGCAACGTCGCTGGAAGCCGGATCGCATTATCGGCGTGGTGCCAACGCTGTTTTGCACGCCGGGAATGCGCCTGCTGGCGAAACTTTCTGGTGCGCGCACGGTGCTGCATATTCAGGATTACGAAGTGGACGCCATGCTGGGGCTGGGCCTTGCCGGAAAAAGTAAAGGCGGCAAAGTGGCACAGCTGGCGACGGCGTTCGAACGTAGCGGACTGCATAACGTCGATAACGTCTCCACGATTTCGCGCTCGATGATGAATAAAGCTATCGAAAAAGGCGTGGCGGCGGAAAACGTCATCTTCTTCCCCAACTGGTCGGAAATCGCCCGTTTTCAACATGTTGCAGACGCCGATGTTGACGCCCTTCGTAACCAGCTTGGCCTGCCGGATAACAAAAAAATCATTCTTTACTCCGGCAATATTGGTGAAAAGCAGGGGCTGGAAAACGTTATTGAAGCTGCCGATCGCCTGCGCGATGAACCGCTTATTTTTGCCATTGTCGGGCAGGGCGGCGGCAAAGCGCGGCTGGAAAAAATGGCGCAGCAGCGTGGACTGCGCAACATGCAATTTTTTCCGCTGCAATCATATGACGCTTTACCCGCACTGCTGAAGATGGGGGATTGCCATCTGGTGGTGCAAAAACGCGGCGCGGCAGATGCCGTATTGCCGTCGAAACTGACCAATATTCTGGCGGTAGGCGGTAACGCGGTGATTACTGCTGAAGCCCACACAGAACTGGGACAGCTTTGCGAAACCTTTCCGGGCATTGCGGTTTGCGTGGAACCGGAATCGGTCGAGGCGCTGGTGGCGGGGATTCGTCAGGCGCTCCTGCTGCCCAAACACAACACGGTGGCACGTGAATATGCCGAACGCACGCTCGATAAAGAGAACGTGTTACGTCAATTTATAAATGATATTCGGGGATAATTATGCCGCAGTCGAAACTCTATCCAGTTGTGATGGCAGGTGGCTCCGGTAGCCGCTTATGGCCGCTTTCCCGCGTACTTTACCCCAAGCAGTTTTTATGCCTGAAAGGCGATCTCACCATGCTGCAAACCACCATCTGCCGCCTGAACGGCGTGGAGTGCGAAAGCCCGGTGGTGATTTGCAATGAGCAGCACCGCTTTATTGTCGCGGAACAGCTGCGTCAACTGAATAAACTCACCGAGAACATTATTCTCGAACCGGCAGGGCGAAACACGGCACCGGCCATTGCGCTGGCGGCGCTGGCGGCAAAACGTCATAGCCCGGAGAACGACCCATTAATGCTGGTGCTGGCGGCGGATCATGTGATTGCCGATGAAGACGCGTTCCGTGCCGCCGTGCGTAATGCCATGCCGTATGCCGAAGCGGGCAAGCTGGTGACCTTCGGCATTGTGCCGGATCTACCTGAAACCGGATATGGCTATATTCGTCGCGGTGAAGTGTCGGCGGGTGAGCAGGATGCGGTGGCCTTTGAAGTGGCGCAGTTTGTCGAAAAACCGAATCTGGAAACCGCGCAGGCCTATGTGGCAAGTGGCGAATATTACTGGAACAGCGGTATGTTCCTGTTCCGTGCCGGACGCTATCTCGAAGAACTGAAAAAGTATCGTCCGGATATTCTCGATGCCTGTGAAAAAGCGATGAGCGCCGGCGATCCGGATCTCGATTTTATTCGTGTGGATGAAGAGGCGTTTCTCGCCTGTCCGGAAGAGTCGGTAGATTACGCGGTCATGGAACGCACGGCAGATGCCGTTGTGGTGCCGATGGATGCGGGCTGGAGCGATGTCGGTTCCTGGTCTTCATTATGGGAGATCAGCGCCCACACCGCCGAGGGCAACGTTTGCCACGGCGATGTGATTAATCACAAAACTGAAAACAGCTATGTGTACGCCGAATCTGGCCTGGTCACCACCGTCGGGGTGAAAGATTTGGTGGTAGTGCAGACCAAAGATGCAGTGCTGATTGCCGACCGTAATGCGGTGCAGGATGTGAAAAAAGTGGTCGAGCAGATCAAAGCTGATGGTCGCCATGAGCATCGGGTGCATCGCGAAGTGTATCGTCCGTGGGGCAAATATGACTCTATCGACGCGGGCGACCGCTACCAGGTGAAACGCATCACCGTGAAACCGGGCGAAGGCTTGTCGGTACAGATGCATCATCACCGTGCGGAACACTGGGTGGTTGTTGCGGGAACGGCAAAAGTCACTATCGACGGTGATATCAAACTGCTTGGTGAAAACGAGTCCATTTATATTCCGCTGGGGGCGACGCATTGCCTGGAAAACCCGGGGAAAATTCCGCTCGATTTAATTGAAGTTCGCTCCGGCTCTTATCTCGAAGAGGATGATGTGGTGCGCTTCGCCGATCGCTACGGACGGGTGTAGCCGTTGAATAATCAACTGGATTAATTCTCCGGTAAATAACGACAAAAACAAAATTGGCCGTTTCGGTCAGGGCCAACTATTGCCTGAAAAAGGGTAACGATATGAAAAAATTAACCTGCTTTAAAGCCTATGATATTCGCGGAAAATTAGGCGAAGAACTGAATGAAGATATTGCCTGGCGCATTGGTCGCGCTTATGGCGAATTTCTCAAACCGAAAACCATTGTGTTAGGCGGTGATGTCCGCCTCACCAGCGAAACCTTAAAACTGGCGCTGGCGAAAGGTTTACAGGATGCGGGCGTCGATGTGCTGGATATCGGTATGTCCGGCACAGAAGAAATCTATTTCGCCACGTTCCATCTCGGCGTGGATGGCGGCATCGAAGTTACCGCCAGCCATAACCCGATGGATTACAACGGCATGAAGCTGGTGCGCGAAGGGGCTCGCCCGATCAGCGGCGATACCGGACTGCGCGATGTCCAGCGTCTGGCAGAAGCCAACGACTTTCCTCCCGTCGATGAAACCAAACGCGGTCGCTATCAGCAAATCAATCTGCGTGACGCTTACGTTGATCACCTGTTCGGTTATATCAACGTCAAAAAACTTACGCCGCTCAAGCTGGTGATTAACTCCGGGAATGGCGCGGCGGGTCCGGTGGTGGACGCCATCGAAGCCCGCTTTAAAGCCCTCGGCGCACCGGTGGAGTTAATCAAAGTGCATAACACGCCGGACGGCAATTTCCCCAACGGTATTCCTAACCCGCTACTGCCGGAATGCCGCGACGACACCCGCAATGCGGTCATCAAACACGGCGCGGATATGGGCATTGCCTTTGATGGCGATTTTGACCGCTGTTTCCTGTTTGACGAAAAAGGGCAGTTTATCGAGGGCTACTACATTGTCGGCCTGCTGGCAGAAGCGTTCCTCGAAAAAAATCCCGGCGCGAAGATCATCCACGATCCACGTCTCTCCTGGAACACCGTTGATGTGGTGACTGCCGCAGGCGGCACCCCGGTAATGTCGAAAACCGGACACGCCTTTATTAAAGAACGTATGCGCAAGGAAGATGCTATCTACGGTGGCGAAATGAGCGCCCACCATTACTTCCGTGATTTCGCTTACTGCGACAGCGGCATGATCCCGTGGCTGCTGGTCGCCGAACTGGTGTGCCTGAAAGGAAAAACGCTGGGCGAACTGGTGCGCGACCGGATGGCGGCGTTTCCGGCAAGCGGTGAGATCAACAGCAAACTGGCACAACCCGTTGAGGCGATTAACCGCGTGGAACAGCACTTTAGCCGCGAGGCGCTGGCGGTGGATCGCACCGATGGCATCAGCATGACCTTTGCCGACTGGCGCTTTAATCTGCGCTCCTCCAACACCGAGCCGGTGGTGCGGTTGAATGTGGAATCACGCGGTGATGTGCCGCTGATGGAAGCGCGAACGCGAACTCTGCTGACGTTGCTGAACGAGTAATGTCGGATCTTCCCTTACCCCATTGCGGGTAAGGGGCTAATAACAGGAACAACGATGACAAATCTAAAAAAGCGCGAGCGAGCGAAAACCAATGCATCGTTAATCTCTATGGTGCAACGCTTTTCAGATATCACCATCATGTTTGCCGGACTATGGCTGGTTTGCGAAGTGAGCGGACTGTCATTCCTCTACATGCACCTGTTGGTGGCGCTGATTACGCTGGTGGTGTTCCAGATGTTGGGCGGCATCACCGATTTTTATCGCTCATGGCGCGGTGTTCGGGCAGCGACAGAATTTGCCCTGCTGCTACAAAACTGGACCTTAAGCGTGATTTTCAGCGCCGGACTGGTGGCGTTCAACAATGATTTCGACACGCAACTGAAAATCTGGCTGGCGTGGTATGGGCTGACCAGTATCGGACTGGTGGTTTGCCGTTCATGTATTCGCATTGGGGCGGGCTGGCTGCGTAATCATGGCTATAACAAGCGCATGGTCGCCGTAGCGGGGGATTTAGCCGCCGGACAAATGCTGATGGAGAGCTTCCGTAATCAGCCGTGGTTAGGGTTTGAAGTGGTGGGCGTATACCACGACCCAAAACCGGGCGGCGTTTCTAACGACTGGGCGGGCAATCTGCAACAACTGGTCGAGGATGCGAAAGCGGGCAAGATTCATAACGTCTATATCGCGATGCAGATGTGCGACGGCGCGCGAGTGAAAAAACTGGTCCATCAACTGGCGGACACCACCTGTTCGGTGCTGCTGATCCCCGATGTCTTTACCTTCAACATTCTCCATTCACGCCTCGAAGAGATGAATGGCGTACCGGTGGTGCCGCTGTATGACACGCCGCTTTCCGGGGTTAACCGCCTGCTCAAACGTGCGGAAGACATTGTGCTGGCGACGCTTATCCTGCTGCTGATCTCCCCGGTGCTGTGCTGCATTGCGCTGGCGGTGAAACTGAGCTCACCGGGGCCGGTTATTTTCCGCCAGACTCGCTACGGCATGGATGGCAAACCGATCAAAGTGTGGAAGTTCCGATCCATGAAAGTGATGGAGAACGACAAAGTGGTGACTCAGGCGACGCAGAACGATCCGCGCGTCACCAAAGTGGGGAACTTTCTGCGCCGCACCTCGCTGGACGAATTGCCGCAGTTTATCAATGTGCTGACTGGCGGGATGTCGATTGTCGGTCCACGTCCGCACGCGGTGGCGCATAACGAACAGTATCGACAGCTCATTGAAGGCTACATGCTGCGCCATAAGGTGAAACCGGGCATTACCGGCTGGGCGCAGATTAATGGCTGGCGTGGCGAAACCGACACGCTGGAGAAAATGGAAAAACGCGTCGAGTTCGACCTTGAGTACATCCGCGAATGGAGCGTCTGGTTCGATATCAAAATCGTTTTCCTGACGGTATTCAAGGGCTTCGTTAACAAAGCGGCATATTGATATGAGCTTACGTGAAAAAACCATCAGCGGCGCGAAGTGGTCGGCGATTGCCACGGTGATCATCATCGGCCTCGGGCTGGTGCAGATGACCGTGCTGGCGCGGATTATCGACAACCACCAGTTCGGCCTGCTTACCGTGTCGCTGGTGATTATCGCGCTGGCAGATACGCTTTCTGACTTCGGTATCGCTAACTCGATTATTCAGCGAAAAGAAATCAGTCACCTGGAACTTACCACGTTGTACTGGCTGAACGTCGGGCTGGGGCTTGTGGTGTGCGTGGCGGTGTTTTTGTTGAGTGATCTCATTGGTGACGTGCTGAACAACCCAGACCTGGCACCGTTGATTAAAACATTGTCGCTGGCGTTTGTGGTGATCCCCCACGGACAGCAGTTCCGCGCGTTGATGCAAAAAGAGCTGGAGTTCAACAAAATCCGCATGATCGAAACCAGCGCGGTGCTGGCGGGCTTCACTTTTACGGTGGTTAGCGCCCATTTCTGGCCCCTGGCGATGACCGCGATCCTCGGTTATCTGGTCAATAGTGCGGTAAGAACGCTGCTGTTTGGCTACTTTGGTCGCAAAATTTATCGCCCCGGTCTGCATTTCTCGCTGGCGTCGGTGGCACCGAACTTACGCTTTGGTGCCTGGCTGACGGCGGACAGCATCATCAACTATCTCAATACCAACCTTTCAACGCTGGTGCTGGCGCGTATTCTCGGCGCGGGCGTGGCAGGGGGATACAACCTGGCGTACAACGTGGCCGTTGTGCCGCCGATGAAGCTGAACCCAATCATCACCCGCGTGTTGTTTCCGGCATTTGCCAAAATTCAGGACGACACCGAAAAGCTGCGCGTTAACTTCTACAAGCTGCTGTCGGTAGTGGGGATTATCAACTTTCCGGCGCTGCTGGGGCTGATGGTGGTGTCGAATAACTGTGTACCGCTGGTCTTTGGTGAGAAGTGGAACAGCATTATTCCGGTGCTGCAATTGCTGTGTGTGGTGGGGCTGCTGCGCTCAGTGGGGAACCCGATTGGTTCGCTGCTGATGGCGAAAGCGCGGGTCGATATCAGCTTTAAATTCAACGTATTCAAAACCTTTATGTTTATTCCGGCGATTGTTATTGGTGGGCAGATGGCGGGCGCAATCGGCGTCACGCTTGGTTTCCTGCTGGTGCAGATTATCAACACCATTCTGAGCTATTTCGTGATGATTAAACCGGTGCTCGGTTCCAGTTATCGTCAGTACATCCTGAGTTTGTGGCTGCCGTTTTATCTCTCGCTGCCGACACTGGTGGTCAGTTATGCGCTGGGCCTATTGCTGAAAGGGCAACTGGCGCTGGGGATGCTGCTGGCGGTGCAAATAGCCGCGGGCGTGCTGGCGTTTGTGGTGATGATTGTGCTGTCGCGCCATCCGCTGGTGGTGGAAGTGAAGCGTCAGTTTTGTCGCAGCGAAAAAATGAAAATGCTTTTACGGGCGGGGTGAATGGCTATCCCCGTAAGGTCGTGCGCATTTTCCCCCTCACCCTAACCCTCTCCCCAGGGGGCGAGGGGACTGATCGAGCACAGCTTTGAATATGTCACCGGTTTAACTCTTAATCATCAACCATAGCACCGACGCAATTTAGAACTCCTTTTGAGGTCATAATGAAATTACTTATTCTGGGCAACCACACTTGCGGCAATCGTGGCGACAGCGCCATCCTGCGCGGCTTACTTGATGCCATCAACATCCTCAATCCACACGCCGAAGTGGACGTGATGAGCCGCTATCCGGTCAGTTCTTCCTGGCTGCTCAACCGCCCGGTAATGGGCGATCCGCTGTTCCTGCAAATGAAAAAACACAACAGCGCGGCGGGCGTTGTCGGGCGCGTTAAAAAAGTCCTCCGTCGCCGCTATCAGCATCAGGTATTGCTCTCACGCGTCACCGACACTGGCAAGCTGCGTAATATCGCCATCGCCCAGGGATTCACTGACTTCGTGCGCCTGCTGTCAGGTTACGACGCCATTATTCAGGTCGGCGGATCGTTTTTTGTCGATCTCTACGGCGTGCCGCAGTTTGAACACGCGCTTTGCACTTTCATGGCGAAAAAGCCGCTATTTATGATTGGTCACAGCGTTGGTCCATTCCAGGATGAGCAATTTAACCAACTGGCGAACTACGTTTTTGGTCACTGCGACGCGCTGATCCTGCGCGAATCGGTCAGCCTTGAACTGATGAAACGCAGCAATATCACCACCGCAAAAGTCGAACATGGCGTCGATACTGCGTGGCTGGTCGATCACCACACAGAAGACTTCACCGCCAGCTATGCCGTTCAACACTGGCTGGACGTTGCCGCACAACAGAAAACGGTAGCAATTACCCTGCGCGAACTGGCACCGTTCGACAAACGTCTCGGCACCACTCAGCAAGCGTATGAAAAAGCCTTTGCCGGGGTGGTCAATCGCATTCTCGACGAAGGGTATCAGGTGATTGCGCTTTCCACCTGTACGGGCATCGACAGCTATAACAAAGACGACCGCATGGTGGCGCTCAATCTTCGCCAGCACATCAGCGATCCTGCCCGTTACCACGTGGTGATGGATGAACTCAACGATCTGGAAATGGGCAAAATTCTGGGGGCCTGTGAACTCACCGTCGGTACGCGCCTGCACTCTGCCATTATCTCGATGAACTTTGCCACTCCGGCGATTGCCATCAACTATGAACATAAATCCGCCGGGATTATGCAACAACTGGGGCTACCAGAGATGGCAATTGATATCCGTCATTTATTAGACGGCAGCCTGCAAGCGATGGTTGCGGATACCTTAGGCCAGCTTCCGGCACTGAACACGCGACTTAACGAAGCCGTCAGTCGCGAACGTCAGACGGGAATGCAGATGGTGAAATCTGTGCTTGAACGCATCGGGGAGGCGAAATGAAGGTCGGCTTCTTTTTACTGAAATTTCCACTGTCGTCGGAAACCTTCGTCCTCAATCAAATTACCGCGTTTATTGATATGGGCTTTGAGGTGGAGATTGTCGCGCTGCAAAAAGGCGACACACAAAACACCCACGCGGCATGGACAAAATATAACCTTGCCGCCAGAACCCGCTGGTTACAGGACGAGCCACAAGGCAAAGTGGCGAAACTGCGCCACCGCGCCAGCCAGACGTTGCGCGGTATTCATCGTAAAAATACCTGGCAGGCGCTTAACCTCAAACGCTATGGTGCTGAGTCGCGGAACCTGATTTTGTCTGCCATTTGCGGCCAGGTCGCAACACCGTTTCATGCCGATGTGTTTATCGCTCATTTTGGCCCTGCTGGGGTAACCGCGGCAAAACTACGCGAACTGGGTGTCATTCGCGGCAAAATTGCCACTATCTTCCACGGTATTGATATCTCCAGTCGGGAAGTGCTCAACCACTACACTCCCGAATATCAACAACTGTTTCGCCGTGGCGACCTGATGTTACCAATAAGCAATCTGTGGGCCGGAAGGCTGCAACAAATGGGCTGCCCGAGGGAAAAAATCGCCGTATCGCGCATGGGCGTGGACATGACGCGTTTTAGCCCGCGTCCGGTGAAAGCGCCCGCAACGCCGCTGGAAATCATCTCCGTCGCACGCTTAACCGAGAAAAAAGGCCTGCATGTGGCGATTGAAGCCTGCCGCCAGTTGAAAGAGCAGGGCGTGGCATTTCGCTATCGCATCCTCGGCATTGGCCCGTGGGAACGACGCCTGCGCACCCTCATCGAACAATATCAACTGGAAGATGTGATAGAGATGCCGGGCTTTAAACCGAGCCATGAAGTGAAAGCGATGCTCGATGACGCGGATGTCTTCCTGTTGCCATCGGTTACAGGTGCGGATGGCGATATGGAAGGTATTCCGGTGGCGCTAATGGAAGCGATGGCGGTTGGCATTCCGGTTGTTTCTACTCTGCACAGCGGAATACCGGAACTGGTGGAGGCCGATAAATCCGGTTGGCTGGTGCCTGAGAACGATGCCTGTGCACTGGCGCAACGACTGGCGGCGTTTAGCCAACTGGACACCGACGAACTTACTACGGTTGTCAAACGTGCGCGCGAAAAAGTCGAACACGATTTTAACCAGCAGGTGATCAATCGAGAACTCGCCAGCTTGCTGCAGGCTTTATAGAGGAGAACGTATGCCATTTAAAAAACTCTCCCGACGCACCTTCCTGACGGCAAGCTCGGCGCTTGCCTTCCTCCATACCCCTTTCGCCCGTGCACTTCCCGCCCGACAAATCGTTAACATTAACGACTACAACCCACACGACTGGATCGCCTCATTTAAACAAGCCTTCAGCGAAGGGCAAACGGTCGTCGTGCCTGCCGGATTCGTTTGTGAAAATATCAACACCGGCATCTTCATTCCTCCTGGCAAAACGTTGCACATCCTTGGAAGCCTGCGCGGCAACGGCAGAGGGCGTTTTGTCTTACAAGACGGCAGCCAGGTGACAGGGGAGAAGGGCGGCCGTATGCATAACATCACCCTGGATGTGCGCGGTTCTGACTGCATCATCAAAGGGTTGGCGATGAGCGGTTTTGGCCCGGTAACGCAGATTTATATCGGCGGCAAAAATAAACGCGTCATGCGCAACTTGACCATCGATAACCTGACCGTCAGCCACGCTAATTACGCCATTTTACGCCAGGGATTTCATAACCAGATTATCGGTGCCAACATCACCAATTGTAAGTTCAGCGACTTACAGGGCGACGCCATTGAATGGAATGTAGCAATCAATGATCGCGACATTTTGATATCCGACCATGTCATCGAGCGCATCAACTGTACTAACGGCAAAATCAACTGGGGTATTGGCATAGGACTGGCAGGAAGTACTTACGATAATAATTATCCGGAAAACCAGGCAGTGAAAAACTTTGTCGTTGCGAATATCACGGGATCAGATTGTCGGCAACTGATCCATGTTGAAAATGGTAAACATTTTGTTATCCGTAATATCAAAGCTCGTAATATCACGCCGGATTTCAGTAAGAAAGCAGGTATTGATAACGCCACAGTTGCTATTTATGGTTGTGACAACTTTGTGATTGATAATATTGAAATGATTAATAGTGCCGGGATGTTAATCGGCTATGGGGTAATTAAAGGCAAATATCTCTCGATACCGCAGAATTTCCGAGTGAATGATATTCAACTGGATAATACTCATCTTGCTTATAAATTGCGCGGCATCCAAATCTCCGCCGGGAATGCTGTCTCCTTTGTGGCGCTGACTAACATTGAGATGAAGCGTGCGTCGCTGGAGTTACACAACAAACCGCAACATCTTTTTATGCGAAATATCAATGTGATGCAGGAATCCTCAGTTGGACCCGCATTGAGCATGAACTTTGACATGCGCAAAGACGTTCGCGGCGTGTTTATGGCGAAAAAAGAAACACTGCTGTCTCTTGCAAATGTTCATGCGGTGAATGAAAAAGGACAAATCTCCGTCGATATCGACAGGATTAATCACCATATTGTTAATGTGGAGAAGATTAACTTTAGATTGCCAGAACGGAGGGAGTAGATTTGCGACCATTCCTGGAAAAATGGAGCCATACTTAGGAACAATGCTACTGCAATCCACAACGAAGCGGCGTAACATCACAAGTAATTCAGTAATCAATTCAGGGTAATTGATGCTGGCGAAAAAAATCGAACAAGCTATAATTCAGCAACCATTTTACAGGTGGATGAAATAATGACGAATTTAAAAGCAGTTATTCCTGTAGCGGGTCTTGGGATGCATATGTTGCCTGCCACTAAGGCGATTCCCAAAGAGATGCTACCGATCGTCGACAAGCCAATGATTCAGTACATCGTTGACGAGATTGTGGCTGCAGGGATCAAAGAAATCCTCCTGGTAACTCACGCGTCCAAGAACGCGGTCGAAAACCACTTCGACACCGCTTATGAATTAGAATCTCTCCTTGAACAGCGCGTGAAGCGTCAACTACTGGCGGAAGTGCAGTCCATCTGTCCGCCGGGCGTGACCATTATGAACGTGCGTCAGGGCGAACCTTTAGGTTTAGGCCACTCCATTTTGTGTGCACGACCCGCCATTGGTGACAATCCATTTGTCGTGGTACTGCCGGACGTTGTGATCGACGACGCCAGTGCCGACCCGCTGCGCTACAACCTTGCTGCCATGATTGCGCGTTTCAATGAAACGGGCCGTAGCCAGGTGCTGGCAAAACGTATGCCGGGTGACCTCTCTGAATACTCGGTCATCCAGACCAAAGAACCACTGGACCGTGAAGGTAAAGTCAGCCGCATTGTTGAATTCATCGAAAAACCGGATCAGCCGCAGACGCTGGACTCAGACATCATGGCCGTTGGTCGCTATGTGCTTTCTGCAGATATTTGGCCGGAACTTGAACGCACTCAGCCTGGTGCATGGGGGCGTATTCAGCTGACTGATGCCATCGCTGAACTGGCGAAAAAACAGTCCGTTGATGCCATGCTGATGACAGGTGACAGCTACGACTGCGGTAAAAAAATGGGGTATATGCAGGCATTTGTGAAGTATGGACTACGCAACCTGAAAGAAGGGGCGAAGTTCCGTAAAGGGATTGAGAAGCTGTTAAGCGAATAATGAAAATCTGACCGAATGTAACGGTTGATAAGAAAATTATAACGGCAGTGAAGATTCGTGGCGAAAGTAATTTGCTGCGAATTTTCCTGCCGTTGTTTTATATAAACAATCAGAATAACAACGAGTTAGCAATAGGATTTTAGTCAAAGTTTTCCAGGATTTTCCTTGTTTCCAGAGCGGATTGGTAAGACAATTAGCGTTTGAATTTTTCGGGTTTAGCGCGAGTGGGTAACGCTCGCTACATCGTAGGCATGCATGCAGTGCTCTGGTAGCTGTAAAGCCAGGGGCGGTAGCGTGTCTAGGGGCAGGGAAAGATTATCAGAAGTACACTTTTTGTACTAAATAATTCGCATTTTATGTTTAAAAATTGAG
>OKQI01000109.1_pt1 | contig 15221 bp, 11 predicted proteins | sample 1613921 | NCBI WGS metagenome assembly OKQI01 (sample SAMN04436892, study PRJEB24849) | human gut metagenome | biome: human gut; feature: NICU; material: stool | host: Homo sapiens | place: USA: Saint Louis, MO | collected 2012-02-03
GGCCTTGCGCGCTTCCTCTTCGGCACGCTGGCGGGCAGCGGCCTCTTCGGCCTTCAGACGCTCCGCCTCTTCCGCCGCGCGCTGCTCCTCGAGTTCGCGCTGGCGCTCGGCCTCGATCTCGTCGGGGCTGCGCTTGACATAGGTTTTCTTCTTGCGAACTTCGACGCTCACCGTCTTGCTGCCACCCACTTTCAGCGTGGTAGTGGTCTTGCGTTGCAGGGTGATCTTGCGCGGCTCGCTGGCGCGATCGCCATGGCTGCCTTTCAGGTGGGTCAGCAGGGCTTGCTTCTCGCTATCCGTTACAACTTGTTCGGCACTGGTCTGCGGCAGACCTGCGTCACGCATCTGCAGCAGCAGGCGCTCCACCGGTGTGTCGACCACCTGGGCCAGTTCTTTCACCGTGACTTGCGTCATGCACTTCTCTCCTCAGGCCGCGACTGCTTACTCGAACCAATGGGCCCGGGCGGCCATGATCAACTTGCCGGCACGCTCTTCGTCCATGCCGTCGATGTCGAGCAGATCGTCGATCGATTGCTCGGCCAGATCTTCACGGGTGGTTACGCCACGCAGCGCCAGGTCCAGGGCCAGCTCCTTGCTCATGCCATCGAGGCTGAGCAGGTCTTCTGCCGGTTGTGCGTCGGCGAGCTTCTCTTCGGTCGCAATGGCCTTGGTCAGCAGGCGATCCTTGGCACGGGAGCGCAGCTCGTTGACGATGTCTTCGTCGAAGCCATCGATGCTGAGCATCTCTTCCATCGGTACGTAGGCGATTTCCTCAAGAGTCGTGAAGCCCTCTTCCACCAGTACCTGGGCCAGTTCCTCGTCGACATCCAGCTCGTCGACGAAGCGCTGCAGGATATCCCCGGTCTCGGCCTGTTGCTTGGCCTGGATATCCGCCTCGGTCATCACATTCAGGGTCCAGCCGGTCAACTGGCTGGCCAGACGGACGTTCTGGCCACTGCGGCCGATAGCCTGCGCCAGATTGTCCTCGGCGACGGCGATATCCATGGTATGGGTATCCTCGTCGACGATGATCGCCGCCACCTCGGCCGGAGCCATGGCGTTGATCACGAATTGCGCCGGGTTGTCGTCCCACAGGACGATATCCACCCGCTCTCCACCGATCTCGCCGGATACCGCCTGGACCCGCGAACCGCGCATGCCGATGCAGGCGCCCTGCGGGTCGATGCGTTTGTCCTTGGAACGAACGGCGATCTTGGCGCGCGAGCCCGGGTCACGGGCGGCTGCCATCACGTCGATCAACTGCTCGGCGATTTCCGGCACTTCGATGCGGAACAGCTCGATCAGCATTTCCGGCGCGGTACGCGACAGGACCAGTTGAGGACCGCGGTTCTCGGTCCGGATCTCCTTCAGCAGGGCACGCACGCGGGTGCCAACGCGGAAGGTCTCGCGCGGAATGATCTGGTCGCGGGCCAGCAGCGCCTCGGCGTTGTTGCCGAGATCGACGATGACGTTGTCGCGGGTGACCTTCTTCACGGTACCGGAAATGAGCTCGCCGACCTTCTCGCGGTAGGCATCGACCACCTGGGCGCGCTCGGCCTCGCGGACCTTTTGCACGATGACCTGCTTGGCAGTCTGCGCAGCGATGCGGCCGAACTCGATGGATTCGATCTTTTCTTCGATGACCTCGCCAACCTTCGCGCCCGGCTTCTGCTCCTGGACGTCCTCGACGGTGATCTCGGTGGCGGGGTCCTGGTAGTCCTCGTCGGCGACGACGTGCCAACGACGGAAAGTCTCGTAGCTGCCGTTATGACGATTGATCTCGACGCGCAGGTCGACCTCGTCCTCGAAACGTTTCTTGGTGGCGGTCGCCAGAGCCAGCTCCAGCGCCTCGAAAATCACGCCGGCCGGTACGCCCTTTTCGTTGGATACCGACTCAACAACCAGCAGTACTTCTTTGCTCATTGTACGCCTCGCCTTTCAATCCATTGGATCCGCGGATTCGCGTCTCAATCAAAACGGGGAATGATGTTGGCCTTGTCGATCGAATCGATCGGCAGCAGGTACTCGTGATCGTCCACCAGGACCACCACATCCTGCTCCTCCACACCACGGAGAATGCCTTGGTAGTTACGCCGCCCCTCATAGGGCGCACGCAGCCTGATCTTCACTTGCTCGCCGGCATGCTTGGCGAACTGTTCGAGGGTGAACAGCGGCCGATCCATGCCCGGAGAGGACACCTCCAGGGTGTACTCGCCGCTGATCGGGTCTTCGACGTCGAGAATACCGCTGACCTGCCGACTGACGGCTTCACAGTCATCGATGAGGATGCCTTCGGGGCGGTCGATATAGACGCGCAACACCGAATGACGACCCTGGGAAATGAACTCGACGCCCCAGCACTCATAGCCGAGCGCCTCGACCACAGGGGCCAGCAAGGCCTGCAACTGTTCTAGCTTGCTCGACACCTGATCGCCTCGCGTATGTCGTAGAAACAAAAAATGGGCGAAACGCCCATCCCTAAATTGCCACTCGGAACCGTGGCATGGACTGTCCAGCTAACAAAAAGCCCCTAAAAAGGGGCCCTGAAAAACTGGTTGCGGGGGCTGGATTTGAACCAACGACCTTCGGGTTATGAGCCCGACGAGCTACCAGACTGCTCCACCCCGCGTCAAAGCTGGTGCAAGATTATACGACCGACACCCTGATGGGTCAACCGAACCTTGCGGAGACAAACCCCGCAGGACGGGGCTTGCTTATATGGTACCGAGGAGGGGACTCGAACCCCTACAGCCTATGGCCACTACCACCTCAAGGTAGCGTGTCTACCAATTCCACCACCTCGGCAGAAACCTTTCTCTTACTTCTGTTCAGGAGCCGCCGGTACATCGCCTGCACTTTCCGCAGGCTTGGACTGCTCCTGAAGAACCGGCACATCGTCAGCGGCCGGTGCTTTCTCTTGCTTCTGCTCCAGAACTGCCGGATCCGGCAGCCCGATGTGTTGCAGAGCATCAGACTTTTCTTTAGCGAAGTACGCTAAGCCAAGGCTGGTCAAGAAAAAAACCGCTGCCAGTATACCAGTAATCCGACTCAAAAAGGTAGCGGAACCTTGGCTTCCGAAAACAGTTGCCGAAGCACCTGCACAGAAAGAAGCCCCTGCATCCGCACCCTTGCCATGCTGAACGAGGATCAGGCCAACAAGACCCAATGCCATCAGCAGGTGCACGACAATTACGACCTTTTCCAGCATCTTCAGCTTCCCGCGGCACGACAGATCGCGCCGAACTCATCCGCATTGAGGGAGGCTCCACCTACCCGCCCCCCCTCGATATCCGGCATGCCGCACAACTCGGCTGCACTTGCCGCCTTTACACTGCCGCCGTAAAGGAGTCGCACACCTTTTGCGACCTCGGCATTTTCCGCTGCCAGTTGCGCGCGGATCGCCGCGTGCACTTCCTGGGCTTGCGCGGGGGACGCGGTCAACCCGGTCCCGATCGCCCAGACCGGCTCGTAAGCCACGACTGCGCGAGCAAAAGCTCCAACACCCAACTCGTCGATCACGCTTCCCAGCTGCCTTGCGACAACCTCCAGCGTCTTGCCCGCCTCGCGCTCCGCCCGGGTCTCCCCGACACACAGCACCGGCACCAGGCCGCACGACTGAGCCGCGGCAAACTTGCGACTCACAACCTCGTCACTCTCGCCGAGAATCAGGCGACGCTCCGAGTGGCCCACGAGGACCATGCTACAACCGACATCCGCCAACTGACTGGGAGCAGTCTCACCGGTCAGCGCGCCTTGCATCGGCTCGACGGCGCTGTTCTGCGCACCTACATCGATCGCCTTGCCGGCCAGGCCCTGGATGACCTGGCTGATGAACAAGCAAGGCGGCATCACAGCTACATCGACTCCGCTCGGCAACGCCAGCTGACGCAAGCCTTTGATCAACTCGGCCACACTGGAATGCGTACCGTGCATTTTCCAGTTACCGGCCACCAAGGGTCGACGCATGCTGTACCTCGCGGGGCAAAGTGGGCGCAGATGTTACTCAACAGTTTCCAGACTGGCAAGCAAAATCAAGCACATACCTCAGAAACAATTTTTGCCAGCTGTTCGGCGTGGGCACGAACGCTAGCTTCCTCGTCACCCTCGACCATCACCCGGACCAACGGCTCTGTGCCGGATTTGCGCAGCAGGACACGACCGCGCCCGCCCATTTGCTCGGTGACGCGGACGCTGGCCTCCTTCACCGAGGGGTGCTCGAGCGGATCGTTTTCGCCCTTGAAGCGCACATTGATCAGCACCTGGGGGCACTTGCGAATCCCCTGGCGCGCCTCGGCCAGGGTCTGGCCGCGATGCTTGAGCGCCATCAGCACCTGTAGCGCCGCGATGATGGCATCGCCCGTCGTGGTGTTCTGGCAGCAGACGATATGTCCCGAATTCTCCCCTCCCAGCATCCAGTTCCGAGCCAGCAGTTCGGCCATCACATAGCGATCGCCGACCTTCGCCCGCACGAACGGGATATGCAGTTCCTGCAAAGCCAGCTCCAGGCCGAGGTTGCTCATCAGGGTGCCGACCACACCGCCTTGCAGGCGCCCGCTTTCCTGCAGGTCGCGCGCGATGAGGAAAAGCAGTTCGTCGCCATCCACGACCGCACCGGTATGGTCGACCATCATCACCCGGTCGCCGTCGCCGTCGAAGGCGATGCCGAGGTCGGCATGGTGCTCGACCACCGCAGCCTGCAGGCCATCCAGGTGAGTGGAACCGCACTTGTCGTTGATGTTCAGGCCATTCGGGCTGGCCGCCAGCACCGTCACTTCCGCGCCCAGTTCCCGGAAGACGCTGGGAGCGATCTTGTAGGTAGCGCCGTTGGCGCAGTCGAGCACGACCTTGATACCGTTGAAGTCGGTGCTGGTCGGCACGCTGCTCTTACAGAATTCGATGTAGCGCCCCGCCGCGTCATTGATCCGCGAAACCTTGCCGAGACGGGCGGACTCCACCACGGTCATCGGCGCATCGAGCAGTTCCTCGATCATCAGCTCGACGTCGTCCGGCAGCTTGGTCCCCTGCCCGGAGAAGAACTTGATGCCGTTGTCGTCGTGGGGATTGTGCGAAGCGCTGATCACCACCCCGGCCTCGGCGTGGAAAGTCCGCGTCAGGTAGGCGATGCCGGGGGTAGGCATCGGTCCCAGCAACAGGGTATCGGCGCCGGAAGCGGAGAGCCCGGCCTCGAAGGCCGACTCGAACATGTAACCCGAGCTGCGCGTGTCCTTGCCGATCAGGACCCGGCAGTTGCCCTGCCGGCGGAAGGCCATGCCCACCGCCCAGCCCAGCTTGAGAACGAAGTCCGGAGTAATCGGAAACTCGCCAACACGACCACGGATACCGTCAGTCCCGAAGTATTTTCTGCTCATCTTTTGTCTTCCGTGCTCAATCCGCCATTTCAACGGCGGAGATCATTCGCATCACGTCGACGGTCGCCGCCACGTCATGCACTCGAATTATCCGTGCGCCCTTGGCCAGCGCCAGGGCCGCCAGAGCTAGGCTGCCGTAGAGGCGTTCGTCCACCTCCCGCCCCAGTACCTTGCCGATCATGCTCTTGCGCGAAACGCCGACCAACAACGGCAAGCCCAGGCCATGGAGTCCCTGCAGTTCCCTGAACAGCACCAGTTTGTGGTCCAGTGTCTTGGCAAAACCGAAACCCGGATCCAGCAACAGCCGCTCGCGGTCGATTCCGGCCGCCACGCAGGCATTCACACGCTCCTGCAGGAACGCGCCGACTTCCGCCACCACATCCTGGTAGGCAGGCGCATCCTGCATGGTCTGCGGTTCTCCACGCATGTGCATGAGGCAGACCGCCAGGCCGCTATCCACCGCAGCATCCAGCGCACCGTCGCGCTGCAGCGAACGGACGTCGTTGATCAGACCCGCTCCGAGACGCGCAGTTTCGCGCATGACCGCGGGCGTGGAGGTATCCACCGAAATCACGACGTCCAGCTCGCGAGCGATGCGTTCGACTACCGGAGCGACCCGCTCCAGCTCCTCCGTCGGAGAAACGCTGCGCGCACCGGGACGGGTCGACTCGCCGCCGACGTCGATGAGCGTTGCGCCTTCCCGCACCATGCGCTCGGCATGCCGCAGGGCATCGTCCAGCCGGTCGTAACGGCCGCCATCGGAAAAGGAATCGGGGGTGACATTGAGGATGCCCATGACATGTGGGCGGGCCAAATCAAGAACCCGACTGCCGCAAGGCAGTCGGGTCGGGTATTGCGGATTGCTCATTCAGGGCTCTCAGTGCTCGCCGGCCGGCCCACCGATGGGAGGGGTATTCTCGCGGCGGCCCGACTCTTCCAGGTTGGCCGGCGGGGTGCCGGTACCCGAACCCCCCTGCCAGTCACGCGGCTCGCGCGGCACGCGACCGGCCATGATGTCGTCGATCTGGTCGGAGTCGATGGTTTCGTACTTCATCAGTGCGTCGGCCATCATCTCCAGCTTGTCGCGGTTCTCGTCGAGCAGTCGCTTGGCGGTACCGTAGCAGTCGTCGATGATGCGCCGGACTTCCTGGTCGATCATCTTGGCGGTCTCGCCCGACACATTGGCGTGCTGGCTGCCGGCGCTACGGCCGAGGAACACCTCGCCCTCCTCCTCCGCGTACATCAGCGGGCCGAGCTTCTCGGACAGACCCCACTTGGTCACCATGTTCCGCGCCAACTTGGTAGCACGCATGATGTCGTTGGAAGCGCAAGTGTTGACGCCTTAGACGCCGAGGGTCATCTCTTCCGCGATACGGCCGCCGAACAGCGAGCAGATCTGGCTTTCCAGCGCGCGCTTGGACAGGCTGTAGCGATCTTCCTCGGGGAGGAACATGGTCACGCCCAGGGCGCGTCCGCGCGGAATGATGGACACCTTGTAGACCGGGTCATGCTCCGGCACCAGGCGACCGACGATGGCGTGGCCGGCTTCGTGGTAGGCGGTGTTGCGCTTCTCCTTCTCGGACATGACCATGGTCTTGCGCTCGGCGCCCATCATGATCTTGTCCTTGGCCAGCTCGAACTCGCGCATGTCGACGATGCGCTTGTTGGAGCGCGCGGCGAACAGCGAGGCCTCGTTGACCAGGTTGGCCAGGTCGGCGCCGGAGAAACCGGGCGTACCGCGGGCGATGACGGCAGGATCGACATGGTCGCCCAGCGGCACCTTACGCATGTGCACCTTGAGGATCTGTTCGCGCCCGCGGATATCCGGCAAGCCGACCACCACCTGGCGGTCGAAGCGGCCCGGACGCAGCAGCGCCGGGTCCAGAACGTCCGGACGGTTGGTGGCAGCGATGACGATGATGCCATCGTTCATCTCGAAGCCATCCATCTCCACCAGCAACTGGTTGAGGGTCTGCTCGCGCTCGTCGTGACCACCGCCCAGGCCGGCGCCGCGATGGCGGCCGACGGCGTCGATCTCGTCGATGAAGATGATGCACGGCGCATGCTTCTTGGCCTGGTCGAACATGTCGCGGACACGGGAAGCGCCCACGCCGACGAACATCTCGACGAAGTCGGAACCGGAAATGGTGAAGAACGGCACCTTGGCTTCGCCGGCGATGGCCTTGGCCAGCAGGGTCTTGCCGGTGCCGGGCGGGCCGACCATCAGCACGCCGCGCGGGATACGGCCGCCCAGGCGCTGGAACTTGCCCGGATCGCGAAGGAACTCGACCAGCTCGCTGACCTCCTCCTTGGCCTCGTCGCAGCCGGCGACGTCAGCGAAGGTGGTCTTGACCTGGTCCTCGGACAGCAGGCGCGCCTTGCTCTTGCCGAAGCTCATCGGGCCGCCGCGACCGCCGCCGCCACCCTGCATCTGGCGCATGAAGAACATGAAGACGGCGATGATCACCAGGATCGGGAAGCTGGCGACCAGCAACTGGGTCCAGATGCTCTGCTGTTCGGGCTGCTTGCCCTCGACCACGACGTTGTTGTTGACCAGGTCGCCGATCAGGCCGTTGTCCTGGATCGCCGGGCGGATGGTCTTGAAGGTATCGCCGTCGCTACGCTTGCCGGTGATGACATAGCCATCCACGGTCACTCGCTCGACCTTGCCATCCTTGACCTGCTGGATGAAGTCCGAGTAGTTCAGCGTCTGTGGCTCGCTCGGGCTCGAGAAATTGTTCATCACGGTCACCAGTACCGCCGCGATGATCAGCCACAGAATCAGATTCTTTGCCATGTCGTTCAATTGACTACCCTCTGAAGCCGGCTCCGTCCTGGAAACCGCTTCACACGACGGCCAGACTCCTTCCGGCCAAAAGTACTACACAAGCACCCGCGCACGCAGGCGTTGTCTGTAACCCTTTATGAACCCTCGCCCGTCCCGGCACAACAGGTCATCGACCAATAGACAGGCTATAGGGTCAATCATTCCAGTCTATTCCCCGCGAAAGCCGCGTGCGAGCAGATACTGTTCCCGCGAACGATCACGCGACGACAGGGGCTTGCGCATCTGTACCTTGTCGAACATTTCCCGGGCCTGCTTGTGGTACTGGTCGAAACCTTCGCCCTGGAAGATCTTGATCAGGAAATCGCCGCCCGGCCGCAGCACACGGCCGGCCAGGTCCAGCGCCAGTTCGCAGAGATACATGGCGCGCGGCTGGTCGGAGGCCCGCACTCCACTCATATTGGGGGCCATATCGGAAATCACAAGGTCTACCGGATGGTCGCCGATCGCCTCGAGGATCCGCGCGAACACCGCGTCCTCGGTGAAGTCGCCCTGGATAAAGGTGACGTCGGGGATGCTGTCCATCTCGAGGATGTCCGAAGCGATCAGCCGGCCGCGGTCGCCGATCACCCGGCTGGTGACCTGCGACCACCCGCCCGGCGCGGCGCCCAGGTCGACCACGGTCATGCCCGGACGCAGGATGCGGTCCTTCTCCTGGATCTCCAGCAGCTTGTAGCTGGCGCGCGAGCGATAGCCATCGCGCTGGGCCATCTTCACGGAGGGATCGTCGAAATGTTCTTTCAGCCAACGCTGGCTGGTTTTGGAGCGGGCCACGGAATACCTCTTCGGGCACCCCCGGTCGGCGGGGGCAGCATCACTTGGACTAAAACTGGGGTAAAATAGACGACTTTTTCCCAGGGGTCTGATTATGGCGCTCACTCAAGAGCAGAAGAAACAGTTCAAATCTATCGGTCACCACCTGAAACCGGTATTGATCGTAGCCGAGAACGGCTTGACCGAAGGCGTTCTCGCCGAACTCGAGCGCGCACTCAACGATCACGAACTGATCAAGGTGAAACTGGCGCTGGCCGAGCGCGACGATCGCCGCGCCCTGCTCGACGAACTCTGCGCGCAGTCGCGCAGCGACCTGGTGCAAAGCATCGGCAAGATGGCGCTGGTCTATCGGAAGAACCCGAAGCCGAACAAGAATCTCTCGAACATCAGCCGTTTCGCCGGCATCTGATGCCCCATCCAACCAAGGTCGGGAAACTTCCCGACCTGGTTCAGACGCCTTCCTCGTCCCGCCCCGGTACCGGCTGCAACACCAGCAGCAGGCCACACATCGCCACCGCCAGGTAGTTGAACAGCAGCCAGCGCACCGCCTCGGGCGCCAGCCCACGCACCAGGAAATACACCAGGCAGAGCAGCGCGACGGCGAGCAACAACTGACCGCGAAGGTCTCGCCAGAGGCTCCTCGGCCCGTGGCTCGACACCAACACCAGCGCCTGCAGCGCCGCACAGAATCCGGCGAAGCCGATCAGCAGCGGCGTCAACGCCGCGGCTACGGTTTCCACCAGCAGCGGCGCCAGTCCGGTCTTGGCCAACGCAGGCAGGACCACGAACTGCAGCAACCAGAGGCCGCCGACCCAGAACGTCTGGGCCAGCAGCCAACTGATCGCGCCTGCGCGCAACGGGGCGCGCTTAGATATGGCGAACCTCGACGATCTCGTACTCGACGTCGCCGCCCGGGGTTCTCACCAGCACGGCATCGCCTTCGGTCTTGCCGATCAGCGCACGGGCGATCGGCGAATTCACCGAGATCTTGCCACCCTTGATATCCGCCTCGTCGTCGCCGACGATCTGGTAGGTCACGGTCTCGTCGGTCTCGACATTGGCGATGTCGACGGTGGTGCCGAAGATCACCTTGCCGCTGTGCGGGATGGCGGTGACATCGATGACCTGGGCGTTGGACAGCTTGGCCTCGATGTCGCGGATACGCGCCTCGACCATGCCCTGCTGTTCGCGCGCCGCATGGTACTCGGCGTTTTCCTTGAGGTCGCCCAGTTCACGCGCTTCGGCGATGGCCTGGCTGATCTGCGGGCGCAGCACGCCCTTCAGGTGTTTCACTTCTTCTTCCAGGGCGCGGGCGCCCTGGACGGTCATGGGGAACTTGCTCATGCCTTGATTCCTGCGTGGAGATCCTGCAGACGCCGAACGGTCTTCTCGGGACCGAACTTGAGCGCCTCACAGATCGCCTGCCCACCCGCAATGGTGGTGGTGCAGCAGATCTTGTGCTGCAGGGCGTTTCGACGAATGGAGTAGGAGTCAGCGATGGACTGCCGGCCCTCGGTGGTGTTGATGATCAGGGTGACCTCGTCGTTCTTGATCATGTCCACCACGTGCGGGCGACCTTCGGTCACCTTGTTCACGCGACGCACCGGCAGGCCCGCGGCCTCGATGACACGCGCGGTACCGGCGGTGGCTACCACTTCGAAGCCCAGCGCGACCAGGTCGCCAGCCACCTGGGCGGCGAACGGCTTGTCGTCTTCGCGGACGCTGATGAAGGCGCAACCGGCGGTCGGGAGAATCTCGCTGGCCCCCAACTGAGCCTTGGCAAAGGCTTCGGCAAAGCTATCACCGACGCCCATCACTTCACCAGTGGACTTCATTTCCGGGCCGAGGATCGGATCGACGCCGGGGAACTTGGCGAACGGGAACACCGCTTCCTTGACGCTGAAGAACGGCGGGATGATTTCCTGGGTGAAGCCGACCTCGGCCAGGGTCTTGCCGGCCATGACGCGGGCGGCGACCTTGGCCAGCGACTCGCCGACGCACTTGGAGACGAACGGCACGGTACGCGAGGCGCGCGGATTGACCTCGATGACGAAGATATCCTCGCCCTGCACCGCCATCTGCACGTTCATCAGGCCGACCACGCCAAGCTCCAGGGCCATTTTCTTGACCTGCTCGCGGATCTCGTCCTGGATGTGCTGCGGCAGCGAGTACGGCGGCAGCGAACAGGCGGAGTCGCCGGAGTGAACGCCAGCCTGCTCGATATGCTGCATGATCGCGCCGATCACCACGATCTCGCCGTCGCATACCGCGTCGATGTCGACTTCGATGGCGCAGTTGAGGAAGTGGTCGAGCAGCACCGGGCTGTCGTTGGAAACCTGAACCGCCTCACGCATGTAGCGCTTGAGTTCTTCTTCCTGGTAGACGATTTCCATCGCCCGCCCGCCCAGCACGTAGGACGGGCGTACCACCAGCGGATAACCGATGGCCTTGGACGCGGCCAGGGCCTCGTCTTCGCTGCGCGCGGTGGCGTTGGCCGGCTGGCGCAGGTTCAGGCGCTGGACCATCTGCTGGAAGCGCTCGCGGTCTTCGGCACGGTCGATGGCGTCCGGACTGGTGCCGATGATCGGCACGCCGGCCTCTTCGAGGGCGCGGCAGAGCTTCAGCGGGGTCTGGCCGCCGTACTGGACGATCACGCCCTTGGGCTGCTCGACGCGGACGATCTCAAGGACGTCCTCGAGGGTCACCGGCTCGAAGTACAGGCGGTCGGAGGTGTCATAGTCGGTGGAGACGGTTTCCGGGTTGCAGTTGACCATGATGGTCTCGTAGCCGTCTTCGCGCATCGCCAGCGCCGCGTGCACGCAGCAGTAGTCGAACTCGATGCCCTGGCCGATGCGGTTCGGACCGCCGCCGAGGATCATGATCTTCTCGCGGCTCGACGGGTTGGCCTCGCACTCTTCCTCGTAGGTCGAATACATGTAGGCGGTGTCGGTGGCGAACTCGGCGGCGCAGGTATCGACACGCTTGTAGACCGGCAGCACCTTCAGCTTGTGGCGATGGCTGCGCAGGTTCTTCTCGGTGACGCCTAGCAGCTTGGCCAGGCGCGCGTCGGAGAAGCCCTTGCGCTTGAGCTTGTACATCAGCTCGCGATCGATGGAGGACAGGCCGAGGGTCTTGACCTTCTCCTCGTCCTTGACCAGGTCCTCGATCTGCACCAGGAACCATTCGTCGATGCGGGTCAGCTCGAACACTTCCTCGACGCTCTTGCCGGCGCGGAAGGCGTCGGCGACGTACCAGACACGCTCGGCGCTGGGCACGGTCAGCTCGCGCTTGAGGATGCTGTCGGCCTCCGGGTCGTTCAGGTCGAGCTTCGGATCGAAGCCGGTGGCGCCGACTTCCAGGCCGCGCAAGGCTTTCTGCACCGACTCCTGGAAGGTCCGGCCGATGGCCATGACTTCGCCGACCGACTTCATCTGGGTGGTCAGGCGGGCATCAGCTTTCGGGAACTTCTCGAAGGCGAAGCGCGGGATCTTGGTCACCACGTAGTCGATGGCCGGCTCGAACGACGCCGGGGTGCGGCCGCCGGTGATGTCGTTCTGCAGTTCGTCGAGGGTGTAGCCGACCGCCAGCTTGGCGGCGATCTTGGCGATCGGGAAACCGGTGGCCTTGGAGGCCAGGGCCGAGGAGCGGGAAACCCGCGGGTTCATCTCGATCACCACCATGCGCCCGGTGTTCGGGCAGATGCCGAACTGCACGTTGGAACCGCCGGTTTCCACGCCGATCTCGCGCAATACCGCCAGCGAGGCGTTGCGCATGATCTGGTATTCCTTGTCGGTCAGGGTCTGCGCCGGCGCCACGGTGATCGAGTCACCGGTGTGCACGCCCATCGGGTCGAAGTTCTCGATGGAGCAGACGATGATGCAGTTGTCCTTCTTGTCGCGGACCACCTCCATCTCGTATTCCTTCCAGCCGATCAGCGACTCGTCGATCAACAGCTCGTTGGTCGGCGACAGGTCGAGGCCACGGGCGCAGATCTCTTCGAACTCTTCACGGTTGTAGGCGATACCGCCGCCGGTGCCGCCCATGGTGAAGGACGGACGGATGATGCAGGGGAAGCCGACCTGCTCGAGCACGCCGTAGGCCTCCTCCATGCTGTGGGCGATGCCCGAGCGCGGACAGGCCAGGCCGATATCCTTCATCGCCTTGTCGAAGCGCGAGCGGTCCTCGGCCTTGTCGATGGTATCGGCATTGGCGCCGATCATCTCCACGCCGAACTTCTCCAGCACGCCGTGGCGCTCCAGGTCCAGGGCGCAGTTCAGCGCGGTCTGGCCGCCCATGGTCGGCAGCAGCGCGTCGGGGCGTTCCTTCTCGATGATCTTGGCCACGGTGGCCCACTTGATCGGCTCGATGTAGGTCGCGTCGGCCATCGCCGGATCGGTCATGATGGTCGCGGGGTTGGAGTTCACCAGGATGACGCGGTAGCCCTCCTCGCGCAGGGCCTTGCAGGCCTGGGCGCCGGAGTAGTCGAATTCGCAGGCCTGGCCAATCACGATGGGGCCGGCACCGAGGATCAGGATGCTCTTTATGTCTGTACGTTTTGGCATGGGACTCTCGTTGCAATAATCAGGACAGGGTTGCGGTGGCCAGCTTCACACCAAAGCCGACGAACAGGGCGCCGACGCCCGAAGTGGCGCCGGCAGCCAACCGTTGCCGCCGGCGGAACCAGGCCGCCAGCCGCACACCGGTGAAAATCAGGAAGCTCAGGTAAAGGGCGCTGACCAGTTCCAGGATCACCGCCAGCACCAGGAACGACAGCCCCGGATAGGCATAGCCGGGATCGACGAACTGGATGAAGAAGGAGATGAAGAACAGGATCGCCTTGGGATTCGACAGGCTGAGCAGCAGCGCCTTGCGGAACGGCTGGTGGACATCCACCTTTTCGGCCTGCGCCGCCGTCGCCTCGGGATTGCGCAGCTTGCGCCAGGCGCCCCGCAGCATGCCGACGCCGAGATAGAACAGGTAGGCCGCACCGAGGTACTTCAGGCCGATGAACAGCATCGGCTCGGCCTTCAGCAGGGAGGCCACACCGAGGGCCGACAGCAGCATCAGCACCGCGTCTCCGAGGAACACGCCGCAGGCGGCCCGGTAGCCGGTCGCCACGCCACGCTGGGCCGAAGTCGCGAGGACGAACAACGAGTTCGGTCCGGGCAACAGGATCACGAAAACCACACCCAGCACGTAGGTCCAGAAATCGGTTATCCCCAGGGTCGGCATGGCTCTGCTCCTCAGCGACGCTCGGCCATCGCCGAGATGAAGCGGTCGAACAGCGGGGCGACGTCATGCGGACCGGGGCTCGCCTCGGGGTGGCCCTGGAAGCTGAAAGCGACCTTGTCGGTGCGCTCGATACCCTGCAGGGTACCGTCGAACAGCGACTTGTGAGTGGCTCGCAGGTTGTCCGGCAGGGTGCTCTCGTCGACCGCGAAAACGTGGTTCTGGCTGGTGAGCATCAGCACGCCGCTGGCCAGGTCCTGCCCCGGGTTGTTGGCGCCGTGGTGCCCGTGGCCCATCTTCAGGGTCTTGGCGCCAGAGTCCAGGGCCAGCAACTGATGGCCGAGGCAGATGCCGAACACCGGGATCTCGGTATCGAGGAATTCGCGGATCGCCTGGATCGCGTAGTCGCACGGTTCGGGGTCGCCGGGGCCGTTGGAAAGGAAGATGCCGTCAGGGTTCAGCGCCAGCACTTCGCTGGCCGGTGTCTGCGCCGGCACCACGGACAGGCGGCAGCCGCGCGCCACCAGCATGCGCAGGATGTGCAGCTTCACGCCGTAGTCGTAGGGCACCACGTGATACGGCAGTTCACCGGCCGGGATCTCCGGATGACTGTCGCTTTCCAGGTTCCAGACGCTGGAGCGCCACTCGTAGCGCTCGGCGGTGGTGACCTCCTTGGCCAGGTCCATGCCCTTCAGGCCGGGGAAGGCGCGAGCCAGCTCCAGCGCGCGTTCCTCGGTAGCGTCGGCACCAGCCAGGATGCAGCCGTTCTGCGAACCCTTCTCGCGGAGGATGCGGGTCAGGCGACGGGTATCGATGCCGGCGATGGCGACGGTGCCGTTGGCTTTCAGGTAGTCAGGCAGCGACTGCTTGCTGCGCCAGTTGCTGGCGATCAGCGGCAGGTCGCGGATGATCAGGCCGGCGGCCCAGACGCGGTTGGCCTCGGCGTCTTCCGGGGTGGTACCGGTATTGCCGATGTTCTGGTAGGTCAGGGTGACGATCTGCTG
>OKQI01000118.1_pt1 | contig 14737 bp, 9 predicted proteins | sample 1613921 | NCBI WGS metagenome assembly OKQI01 (sample SAMN04436892, study PRJEB24849) | human gut metagenome | biome: human gut; feature: NICU; material: stool | host: Homo sapiens | place: USA: Saint Louis, MO | collected 2012-02-03
TACTTCGGGTTCCTTGCCAACCGGGTGTGTGGAGAGAAGCTGCCGCAGGTGTACCGTGCTCTGGGGATGGATAAACCGGAACCAGTGGCGAAAGTGTGCTATGCACAAATGGTGAAACAGTTCCTGAGTCGTGACCCGTTCGAATGCGTACTGTGTGGCGGCCGGATGGTATACCGCCGGGCCATTGCGGGGCTGAATGTATCAGGGCTGAAGAAAAACGCGCGGGATATCAATCTGCTGAGGTATATGCCGGCCTGACACAGGCTAAGTGTGCCCGGGAATCGGTGCAAGAATAAAAAACAGCCAGTTGCGGTATAAGAATCGACCATACAGAGAGAGAAAACACCGGAGTGGTGGGGAAAAACAGAAAGGCTCACGTGGCATAAGGCGTGGACAATGGTATCGACTGGTTTTTCAATTTCCTATACGTCAAGGCAAATAATGCGCGTTAGCGCATGGAAGGCGGCACTCTGTTGTTACATATGGCACAGGTGTAAAACCGCCGAAGCCCGGCGTAAGCCGGTACTGATTGATAGATTTCACCTTACCCATCCCCAGCCCTGCCAGACCATATCCGCTTTCAGCCATGATAGAGCTTCTGTGCGCGGTCGGAGTGGTCCCGACGAGGGTTTACCCGAAGTCGGGGCGTATCTCCGCGTTAGCGGGCCGTCAGGGCCGCTTACGAGCGTGTACTGAGAACTTCCAGCCAGAAGACTGACAGCGATGATGGAGTATAGTTACAACATTCATAATTAAAAGCGACTCTGTTCCGGCCCTTAGGGCCGGGGCGGGGCCGCTTTTCAGTTATGAGGGAGGGGCTTTGTGGCTTCAGTTCTGCGCTGGACCGGGGTTTTTCTGGATGTTGTCTTTGTGTGTTGTAACTAAAGTGGCTCCGGTCGGGGCCCGCCGCTTGCGGTGGGAGGTGCATGTCTGTCTGTCCACAGGACAGGCAGTGAATAAGTCTTCTTTTTAAATGAATGTAATTAAGTAGTTAAAGGAGATATAAACAGGTGTTTAAAAGATACATTGCACCCTGTAACGCTGGCGGCTGGCGCTTTATGACATGAACGGTTGTAACCTTATGGGAAAGTCCCTTGCAGTTTAATGTGGATAAGCAAAATTACCCGTCTGTGAGGCGTATTTTGTATTAAAAACAGGGGGAACCGGATGCACCAGAAGGTGGATTGTGAGGTTATTTTTTGTATGTGGTGCTGATTTTTTGTGCGCTGACGGACTTCAGGCGTGCGGATGCCTCCGGCGCGGGCCGGATTATTCTGAGGAGGTCACTTTCAGGGGGAAGCTGTGGCCAGCCGGCTGTAATTGCGGTTACGTGACAGAATCATGCGCTCCTTCACACGACGCTCCACTTCACGTTTTACCGCCTCACGACTGGCAGTGAAGCGCCCTTCCGAGATTTCACGCGTCAGCTGTCGTTTCACCAGGGTGACGATATCCTGACGTTCCCTGCCCGCATCACGACGCGCACGGGCACGCTTTATTCCACGGGACTTAAGCTCTGTCTGGTAACTGCGGAAACGCTCACGCACAAAACGCCAGGCTTTCGCTATCAGTTCATCCATACCCAGAGCATCCAGCCCCTGCTTTTTACGCTGTCTGTTTTCCCATTCCACACGGCTGCGGCGCGCGGCGGCCACTGCCTCCTCTGATACATCGAGGGCAGCAAATAGTGCAGATGTGAACGTGATATCGGTCGGAATGTTGCAGCCAATAAGCGGGTCATATTCCGTCTGGTAGGTAATCAGTCCCAGCTCTGACAGGAACGTCAGAGCACGGGTGGCTCGGGTGATGGAGAGTGTTCCGGCAGCAGACTCCGTCGCCAGTCCGCACTCAATGGCCAGTGTGGTGATGGAGCACTGGACGCGATTGGCCAGCGGGTCATAGTGAAAACACAGCCCCTGCAGCAGCGCATCAATAGCCCGTCGACGCAGTACCGGTGGCATGCGTCGACGCAGACCACGCGAACGGGCATGCGCCAAATGAATGGCGCAATCAAAACGGGAGGTGAAACCCACCGCCTTTTCCATCAGTTTTTCGCAGAACTTCAGCGTTCCGGCACCTTCACGGGGTGTGAATACCGGATTCGGGTTTTTTACCTGGCGGTAATAAGTTTGCTGAAGATCAGTCACACCATCCTGCACTTACAATGCGCAGAAGGAGTGAGCACAGAAAGAAGTCTTGAACTTTTCCAGGCATATAACTATACTCCCCGCATAGCTGAATTGTTGGCTATACGGTTTTATGGGGCCCCGGTAATCTTCTTCGCGTCGCCAAACTTGACGAAGATTATCGGGGTTTTCACTTTTCTGGCTCCTGTAACCCCTCATCAGAACCAGTTCCCTGCCACCTTATGGCGTGGCCAGCCACAAAATTCCTTAAACGATCAGTAATCTAGCACTAATCTTCTGAACACTCAATAATGTAAGCCCATCATCACATGCATCGTTTTTGCGCTTCACTTTTTATCAGTGCGGTTAGAACTTCAGCCTGAGTCAGACCATCTTCATGACACATTTGCATGAGCATGGCCTTATACTTTGGTTCAAGAAATACTTTTACTTCCTTGAGCGAAGCTCTTTTACGGGCCACTGATAATCTTTGTTTCTCTGCATCAGAAAGCGGATTCCCCTTTCTGTATGCTCGTTTTACGCCAGATGAGGAAGTCACTGCATTTTCTGTCTGCGACATCTCACCTCCTCAATACTTAAACAGGGATCGTTTCGCAGAGGATACTACAGTTTTTTGAAATCAGCGACTTGAGAATTATGACAAAGATCTGTGTTGGCGCACAAATCATGTCTGATTACGACCGTTTAATGTGATTTAGATAGTGAAATGACTGAGAAAAAGAAAATAGCGTAATCAGGTACCTGGCCGGGGTGGGGCTGGCGGCATTAGAGATATGGAAACTAACCTGAGGGATTATCGGTTAAAACTTATTAGTCCCCATGTGTTACATGTCATTATAAAATGATGTCGCAATAAAATTGCTCAGACTTTATAAAACAAGGTATTTGGTGCCACAACTGACTGGACAAAACCAAAACGCTCATAAAACGCTCTGGCATCATCAATTGCATGAACCATAACAGCCTTAATACCAACCTGATCAGCCAGATTGACAACCCGATGAATGGCATCACTCAGCAGCCATTTACCAAAACCATGCCCCTGAGTACAAACATCAACAGCCAGGCGCCCTAACAGAACAACAGGAACAGGATTGGGCATGTTATGCCGCAAACTGCGCCCAAGTTCGGCATGAGTGACGGAACCGGTAGCTAATGAGTAGTACCCCACAACACGTAAAGTACCCTCCAGGCAAATGACGAACGTGCGGGAAGCATTGAGCATCTGATTTTTCATAGCGCGACCATGTAACCAGTTACTTAACACTTCATTCCCACAATCAAATGGCTGAAGTATATGCTCATCCGTCAGTAATACCGGTGCGGTGACATTTATTTCCATTCAGGCTTTACCGCCATCAGACGTTCACGCCCTTCAGCATTCTGCACAGGAGCTTCAAGTTGCGTAATAAATGAATCATAACATTCATCATCCAGCACAAATAAACGTTGATCCAGGATGATGTTTTTAGCTTCCTGGTAAGCCAGCTCAATGATGAAATCAGTACGGTTCTTATTGACCAGGCTAGCGGCATAATCAATAACGGCTCGTTCCTCATCCGTTGCCCGGATGTTAATCTGATTTTCTCGCGGTGTTTTACGGATGCTTGCAGTAGTAGGCATAACAACCTCCATTGGTAACAATTTGCTATACAATGAATGTTATCGCAAATGGTAACAGAACGCTATACAAAATCATTCATGGGGGAAAGTAATCCACCGGTAAAAATAATGACGAGTACTAAAAGTTGTCACGATGATCTGTGTTTGGGCACAAATCATCTCCGATTGCAGCCATTTAATATGATTTTGATTATTAAATTACTGAAAAACAGGAAATATCTTAACCTGTGTGCCGGCCCCGGGCGGGACCGGCGGTTTCTGGTATATAGGGTGTCTGCCCCTGAAATACCTCACACTTCCGGAAAGCGGGGACTTCCGTCCCCGCCCGGCAGCTTACTTCCGTGCTTCGGGCCAGAGTTACCTGCACCACTGTATTTCCCCCTGTGAATATTCAGTTCACATAACCGTTCCCTGAATATCAGTGAAAAACACAACACCGTGGCGCACACGGCAAGCAACCCGATAAGGGTATATTTCGTCATAAACTTTGACATCTTTGCAAAGAAGAGGCTACAATCAGTAGCGCTAAGTGCATCATGCAGACCTCACGAGTTAATGGATTAACGAGTGGGGTCTTCGCATTTCTGGAACCTGCGTCTTGCCTGAACCAGAAAGGTTCAGACACCCGCCGCGATAATACCACATTCCCTGTTGCTGACTATTATGCCCATTTACCTGTTTCTGTTACAGAAACGCCGGGAGCGGGGAAAATTTGCTTTTTCCCGTTTCCGAGGTTGGACAACTGAGCAACGGAATGCCAGCCTGCCTCAGAACCTCTTCCAGAAGAATATCCCAGCATCTGCGTTCCGAACGTAAATGACTGTCATCAGCCAGCTATACTGCTGCAACAATACTGAACGCACGCCGTTCAACGATAACCACATCGACATGCACAGAGATACCATCCTGAATAACTGCCACCACTGGCGCGATCAGATATTGGTTGTCTGGAGATTCAGGGGACAACCTAACTTGAGCCCGCTATAGCGCGAAGCCGAAAATTATTGTTCGTATGCTCCCGCTGGTCCAGAATGGGAATTCCCTCTGGCTGATGTTGAGCTGTCATGGAGAATTGAAACTTGTTTAAGACTTTGGCAGCCTACTGTTTTTAATACACCCAATAAGGTATGAAGATGAAACTAGGGAAGTTAATACCGCCATGAAAAGATAAATAATACCAGTGGAATATATGTAACCGGCTCATTTAAACCGTCTGGTCTGTTACCTCCGGTTCCACAAAAATAATGTCCATCATTTTGTGAAATTAATCACAAAATATAAAATCACGACTTAATACGGAAAAAACTCTGTGCTACTCAGAACTGTCCGGCCATACTGCCCGACCGGATATTAAAAAAGCAAATCTCATAAACTCCTTTCAGGCTTCTGATTTCTGGTGTAATGAAGGCTGCTTTTTTCGTTACCCCCTTCCCCGGCAGCGCCGGTGGCAGTGTTCAGCCCTTTTTCGGGCAAACTGCTGCCAGTCTGTCCGGGGCGCAACACCAGCAGCCCGTCGCCATGCTTCTGCCGCTTCCATCCAGCGTCCACTGACCTCCAGAATAACGGCCCGCCCGCCGGCACGCTGCCAGCGCCAGACCTGGCCGTTCCGTGAACTGTTTCTGAATCCATTCATTTTCCTGTCCCCCTTTAGTTGTCAGTATTATTGTGATAAATAATTCAGTGGACTAGTTTTCTTTCGGGTACGGAAGTTATTTCCTTTTAAGCCTTATTTCCCTGCCTCCCCTCTCTGAGGGAGGCTTTTTTTATTTCTCATCAAGCACGGCCCGAAGTTCTGCCTTTATCCGGTTCTGGCGGCGGATTTTATCCAGACGCGCTGCCGCATACGCTTCCTCCTCCTGAGAAATATGCTCCGTCACATACCCTTCCGTGTCATACCGGCAGGCACCGGCTTTCATGGCACACAGATAGCTTTCTGAACGGGTGATGGCCTTCAGCGCCCTGCGCAGTTTTTTATGCGAGAGCGGGATATTCCGCTGCGCCACGTCTTCCAGTAACACGTCCCGGATACCGCAGGCCAGAAGCCGGGGTGTGTCACCGTCAAATAATCCCGGCCACCAGGGTTTCAGGGTGTTCACGGCCTCATCCAGCGAGGGCAGGTTCAGATAAATGGACAGCGCCTGTCTGGCCTGCGCTTTTTTTGCCGCCAGCTCTGCTTCCCGGGCCGCCTTTTCGGCCAGCTTCTGCTTTTTCACCTTCCACTTTGGTGGCGTGGTGACATTGATGATAGTTTTCCGGCTGCGGACAGGCGTCTCCCCTTCCGTTTTCCGCTTCAGTGTCAGTACCGGTCGCTTCTGCTCTGTCATGCTGTGTTCTGCCTCTGACGAATCATCCTCTTGCGGCCAAAGATACCACACCCGTCACAGCGCCAGAACGCCCAGCACAGCCAGATGACAGGCGTAGAATACCGGGAAAAAATCCCCGGGCCAGAAACGGGGTAATGATTTTCCTGCACACGACACCAGACCAACGGTCAGCACCGTCATCACAAGACCAGCCACCGCCGCTGCATCACTGGTGGCAAGGTTAAGCGCCGGAATAACAGCCAGCAGGCAGGCGACCAGCGCCAGACGTTCCGCTCTGTCTTCCGCCCGGTACAGCCGGTGGCTGACTGCCAGCATCAGCAGCCCGGCAATGCCGTAACTGGTGCCGGACAAAGGCCCCCACAGGGCCATCAGAAGAATGGCCGCTGCTGTACGCCACCCACTGCGCGTTTCACACCACGTCAGCACCTGTGCCGCCACTGCAAAGGCAAACAGGATATTCCCCTCATACCAGGGAAAGCCTGCCAGATAATATGCGAACTGGGCAATAATTCCCCATCCCCACAGCCGGTTAATGGCCGGTTGCCGGATATGCGCATGACGGGACAGATTCAGCCCCCACACCAGGGCAAACAGCGGAAAGGCTCCTCGCCCGGCCAGAAACATCCATTCCTGCTTCAGCTGGAATATCAGATTGATGTGGTCCAGTACCATCAGCACCAGTGCCACCGTTTTGATGATATCCCGCTGTCCGGGTGACCAGACCAGAAATGACTGCAACCAGGTATCGGTCCGTGCAGCCAGTGAATCGTTACGTGTCGTGTTCGTGTTATCCGTTGTCATCAGCGTTTATCTTCCTGTATCAGTCTCCGCCCAGGGTTTTCTCTTTCTGCAGGTCACGAACCATATCCCGCTCCATCTGCTGCAGACGCTCCTGCAGCAGATTTTCCCGGGCAACCTCCCGGACCGCTTCCTGCTCCCGTTGTGATTCACGCAGCACACTCTCCGGCAGCGCGGCTTCCCGTTCAGTTATGTCAGCCCGGTCACGCTCCTGCCCGGCAATTTCCCTGACAGCCTGCTCTGTTCTGCCATCCGGCAGGTCAGGTTTGTTCTCTGCCATTTTTCTGACAATTTCATCTGCGCGGCGTTCCGTTTCACGGCGGATGGCCTCTTCAGCCTGCCGCTGTGCCAGCACCTCTGCCGTGACCGGTTCGCCATTTCCGGCTCCCGGCTGGACGCTGCTGTCCGGGATATCCCCCCACACGCGACCACCGGTGATGGCACCGGGATTCCACGGACGACCTTCACCGGCAATTCTCACCACCACACCGCTGTCAGGATTATCACGGGCAATCCGGACACCCTCCTGCATATTATCAGCCAGCAGGCTCTCTCCGTTACGGCTGCCCTGCAGGGCCACGAACTGCGCATCCCCGCTGCCTTTCACCCGTCCTTCACCACTGAATCCCCGCAGCCCGTTTCCGTCATCCGTGGTCAGTGGATTCAGCCAGATACCGGCGGACCTGCCGTTACGGTCAAACGCCGGCAGTGCCACATACGGCTGCGGATATTTACCTCCCGGTGCAATAAACCGTGCAGGACTGTCTCCCCCGGCAAGCCCCGCCTGACGGAGAACGGCACGGCCTGCCGCCACGTCCCGCAGTTCCCGCGCCGTACTGAACAGCCGCTCTGCATTCATGACCTCCCGGTCCGGTTTCGGCTCCAGCACATCGTGGGCAGTTCCTTTCTGTACGGCATTGTTAATGGCATCCGTCCAGCCCTGACGGTTATCGGTGTACACCTGCACATGCTGTTTCATACGCGACAGGGCCACGTAGGCTGACTCAAAGCCGGCCATCAGTTTCCGGTTACCTTCCGTGCCTTCAAGCGCGATGGCAAAAGTTTCACTCGCCCCCTGCGCACCGTGGGCGGTGATGGCATAGGCCAGGTCAATATGTTGCTCTGCCTGCTCCTGGCCGGGGCGAATCACCCGGGTCTGCTGGCCGTCCGACAGCGTGACACCGTCACCGGAAACCGCTGTCACCGTCCAGACGCTGTTGGCCACATAGCCGCGCTCCCGGTCACTCTTCGTGAAGCGCATCCGGTCACCGGTCCCCACCCGGATGGTGTCCGGGGTGTACAGTGTGACGCCTTCAGCCACCGCCTCCCAGGGCGAAATCAGCCGCGTGTTACCTTCCGCATCCTCCAGGGTTATCAGCCCGTCATCCTTACTGATACCGGCAATCCGGTGATACACATTATCCACCAGGGCAAGTGCGTCCCGATGTGTCTCCCAGGTGGAGAGACGACGCAGTTCCCCGTCGCGTATATTCGCTGTGTTCAGGACAGGCACCATAACCTGCTCTTTCCCCAGCTCACCGGCCTTTTCCCGTGCATCATGAATCATGCTGTTCAGCACGCGCCGTTCCTCATTCAGGTGCGTGACAATCAGCGTCTGCTCCCGTGCTTCCGGTGTCCTGCCGGTATAGTCGCGAACAATGGCTTCATACAGTGTCATGGGGACATCCGGAAAAGCCTCGCCGTTCTGCATCGCCTTCTGCTGCGCTTCTGCCAGTTTCGCTTCCTGGCTGTGACTGAACTCCGTCACGGAGTGCTCCGGTGCCCATGCGCCCTCCTGACGGAGAACCTGAGACGGTTTCACACTCTCAAGCCCGGACAGTGCCCTTTCCACATCCCGGTTAATCAGACTGTATACCGCCTCCCGCAGTTCCGGCGTCTGACGCACAATCTCCTTCATGATGACCACATCGGCAGCACTGCGCGTCTGCTGGAGACGGAAAGGCTGACCGGGCGCGATGGCCTGCAGCTGGTCCGTGTCACCACTGGCCACGGCACGACCGCCACCGGCCGCAATCAGGGCGTATGCCCGTGCCATGTCGGTATTGCCCACCATTGAGCTCTCATCGAGCAGGAACAGCATGTTGCTGAAATCCGGCGTTTCTCCGCTGCGCTGCTGCAGCTGCGTGTCATGCAGAAAGGACGCCAGCGTCTGTGCATCCACGCCAGCGCTGCGCATCTCACCGACCGCACGGTGCGTGGGTCCCAGCCCCACAACTCGGGGACGCTCACTCGCCGGCAGCATGTTCACGACTGACATCACCGCCCGGAACTGTGTGGTCTTACCCACACCGGCATAACCCTGTACCACCGTGAAACGGTCGGACGTTTCCAGTATCATACGGGTGGCGGCACGCTGTCCCGACGTTAACGTCTCCATGAGTTCGCCGGGTACTCTCTCCATCAGCGGCGTGACCGCCTCCTTACCTTCGAGAATATGGCGAAGAATACTTTTTTCTGCCTCATACGACGCACGGGAAACCAGCAGGCCTGTGCCATAGCCTTTTGCCACATCCACATACAGTAAGTCACCGCGTTTTATCTGCGCATTGATTTCCCATCCCAGTTCAGTAAAACCGGTTCCTTCTGCAGCAAACGACTTCGCCTCTGTCAGCAGGTCCACCATGCTGAAGGCCAGGTTTTTACTTTCCAGCACAGGAAGGGCCAGATGAATGGCCTGCTGTGCCGGCGTGTGCAGCCCGGCTTTCTGCAGACTGATAGCGGTTTCCAGCGATGTCTCACCGGCCCGCGCCTTTATCTGCTCAGAAACCACCGTAAAGGAGGGATGGCGGGCAAGTTTTTCCGCAGTACGGGTTTCATCCAGTGAGGAATACAGCCGGACATCACGACCGCTGCGGGCCAGACCGTTCAGGGTGGCATTGTCCATTGCCATCTGTGTGACGGAGGCAAAAACCGTCGCACTGTCGCTGACGGAATGCCCGGGTGTTTCCACCCAGCCGTTCTCCAGCTTCAGTGCCGTGAACGGTGAATCGCCCACAGGCAGGGTGGCCGGTTCAGCCCGTCCCGGCACAACAACCGTCATCGCGTCCTCGCTGACGGATGCCACCTGCAGGCGGTCACCGCCGGAGACGCGGAGTCCGGGAATTTTCCCTGTCACCCTCAGACGCTCGCCGTCTGCCACCGGCATTTTTTCCGGCCGGAACAGCGACCAGCTGCTGTCCAGGGAGGAAATACGCACCACCCGCGTTTCGCCCTGCGCATTCCGCAGGGTCAGACTGTTACTCTGCGCCGTCACACGTTCTGTCACATAGCGGTCATGACTGCGTGTCTCCGGGTTCCACTGCTCCATCACCATCCCCGGACGGTACATATCCCGCAGATAACGGCTCCGGCTGTCCAGCCAGACCGGTGACAGTGCAGTCATTGTCACCTCAGGGTGTCCGAGCACGCCCTGCGTTTTCAGCTCACTGCGAATGGCCTGTGTCAGTATGGCCTGTTCCCGTACCCCGCTGACCTGCGCCACGCTCTCTTCTCCGGCTTTCACGCTGGCCGCAAAATCTCCGGCCAGCCGGGCATAGCGGACATTACGGTCCGGTTCACTGATGATGGTGGCCGGTCGCTGTTCTCCCCCCTGCCAGCGATATGTGTTCACCCCGGCATCCTTCATGGCCATCAGCGCACTGCCGGTACCGGTTCGCTGCCCGCTGTCGGTTATCAGGACCTGTACGTTATGACGTGCGGCACCGTCCAGCAGGGTTAACGTCTCTTTCAGGGAGAGTTTTTCGCCCTGGTCAACGATAACGGTACTGCCCGGCGTGAAGGCCATGCCCTCCTGCAGCTGACGACGTCCGGTTATCAGCTCACCGGACAGTCGTTCATCCTGCTTCAGGTTCATCTGTGAGCGACGGTCAGCAGCGATAATCTGCACCTCCCGCCCCTGCTCCCGGGCCATCATGACCAGTTCAGCCACCCGCTCACGCTGCCCGGCTGCACCGCCCTGCCCGGACACAATGGCCAGCGACGGGCGATCCTGTGCCAGAACACTGACGGCATCGCTGTAACCGGCCGTCCGGGGGACACTTTTCTCCGGATGTACGGTCACCCGGTTCTGTTTCATGATGTCACGACTGAGTGCCCGGACTGACAGCTCATCGAGCACATGAATCCCGGACGTGAACAGCCCCTTCTCACGATCGAGGGGGATAAGCTGCTCACGGCTGATGGCCTCATCGATACCGACGCGTGCCCGTTCAATCACACCATTTTCCGGCGGCAGTATGCCGACCGTCCTGGCCAGCACGTCCGTATACGTGAACTGCACTTTTCGTTCACTTAATCCGGCAATCGCCTGTGTCACCGCCTGCTGCACATCCGGCCCGTCCTGTGAAGCTGGCCCGGGCGCCTGCGTGCGGATCTCCGCACGCTGATCCGCCGCGTCACGATATGCCCGGATGTCGAATCCGGTTTCCTTCAGCGTCTGCATCCATTCAGCCATTCTGATTTCCGGATCGACGTGCTGTTTGGATTTACGCGTATCCAGTGCCGCCACATCCCGGGATTTCAGTGAGGCCCCTTCCCTGACGGCCTCCCTGATAGCCTGTGAACGACTGGAAAAGGCCTCCACCGGTACGCCCGGCATCTCCCACATACCGTGCTTACCGACCACTTCGGTTTCATAACCCAGCGCCTCAACGCGCTGACGTAGCTCACTCTGATATATTTTCCCGAACGCAATCCGGTTCGCGAGCACGTTCTCGGAAAATCCGGTTTTCCCCACTTTGTCACTGCTCAGTGTCTTCCACTCGCCGTTATGCTGCGTGACATTAGCCACCACCACATGCGTGTGTAACTGTGGGTCCTGATCGCGACTGGTGTCATGGTTAAACAGTGCCATCACCAGATTACCGGTCAGCACCGTTTCTGACTGTCCGTCCGTCATCACCCGTGTGGAGGCCTGCGCCTCCACCTGACGGACAGCAAAATCCACGGCCTGGTTATGTGCATCAATAAGACGTTTATCCCCCCCGAGCATGGCCATCATGGAGACACTTTTGGGGGCGGAGAAGGTCAGGTCGTAGCCGGGACGATGCTTATTACTGCCATCCTGCATGCGGCTTAAATCCGCCCCGTCCGGCAGCCTGCCCTCCAGAAGACGGGTAAAAACATCCTTATCGACGCTGCCCTGCAGCCCAAGCTGTTCAGCCCCCTGACCGGCCCAGCGTTCTCCCATGCTGCCCAGCACATAGTAATTATCCTTGTCGGTGTAATAGTTTCCGGCACTGCCTGCCGATTTAACAACGCTGAAACTCAACATCAGAAATCATCTCCCGGCTCAACATCCTCCCCGCGCTCCCGGTGCACATTAATGTTCACCTCTTCACGACGCTGCATATGTTGCTGGATGTCCGGATGATTTTCCTGTTGCCATGCCTCATAAGCGGCCATATCCACCACTTCACCGGATTCACTGATCCCGGGTGGCAGTTGCTGTTCCATCTCTTCTTCCGGTTTCATTTTCAGCTCCTGCTCGATCCCCCCTGCCGGAACACTCACACCTGCATCTGACTTCTTATCATTGATGACAGAAGACACTGGCTGTTGTGGCTGTTGTGGCTGTTGTGGCTGTTCAGCCTGAGTCACGCCTTCTCCGGAGGCAACCTCCGGTTCGAAGAGGCTGGCCATCTGGCGACCTTCTGCTTCCCTTGCAGCAAGTACGGCACTCAGACGGTTCTCCATTTCCGGGTTGATGTCACGCGGAATAAACTCCGGAGCGCCCTTCGGTCGTGCCTGATATTTCAGAGAGAGTTTTACTGCCGGATACGGTCCGGGCAGAGTGACATAGCAGGTCAGATCCGGCAGAGACTGAATGTCGGAATAACTGACCAGCGTCTGACGCTCCATATCCTTACCGGTCGATACCCCGTCACGTACCGGGTCAGCACCGTAGGAATACTGCTCGCTGGCTTTCAGGTGCTCTTTCTCACCAATCTCACCGGCAGCGAACTCTGCAATCTTATGGCTCGGGGAACGGAAAAAAGCACGGGTGTTCATGACGTCAAACAGCGTGGCCGCCGCTTTCTCACCGTAGATATCTTCCAGCTGGGCATAGGACTGGATACCAAACACATAACAGCCACCGAACTTACGGGCTTCCGGCAGGATCTCCACCAGATCCGGCAGTTTGTGTAACGTGGGTAACTCATCACAGAAAAACCACACACGACGGTTACGGTTTTCTCCCATTGCCAGCAGACCACGAATGGCAATGGACAGCCACATGGAGATCACAGGCTTCAGGGAGGCATGGGTGTCGGCGTTCGACGAAATAAACAGCCAGCCGTTTTTCTGATCTTCCCGGACACCACGCATCCAGTCACGGATGGTGAAGGGCTCACCGTTATGCTCAATCCCCTGCAGGTAACGGATGGCTTTCACGTAGTTGGTCAGCACAGCACGGATGGAAATCGCCGTTTTCTCAATTTTCTCTTCCACCAGGTTGGCCGCCGGTGAATTACGCAGGAAGGTACGCAGTTTTTCAATTTTGATGGAAAGCAGTGTGTCCACCAGTTTGCTGTAGCTGCGGTTGGGGTCATTACGCATCAGGTACGCCGCTTCCGCAAAAATGGTACGTCCTGAACCCTGCCAGAACGGGTCCTCTTTTGTACCCATAGGGATCAGAGTATTTGCGGTATTATCAAAATCCGGCTGTGTCAGGCACTCCTTCCACAAATCCCATGCGGCACAGCGGGCATCCAGCGGATTCAGGATTTTATCGATGGAGGGATCATAGTAACTTTTAACAAATTCCCCTGAACGGTCATAAATCACCACCATATCACCGCGCTGACGGGCATAGTTGGCCAGACGACGGATAACCTCCGACTTACCGGCCCCGACCGTGCCGTGCAGACAGAAGTTCTGGATTTCGGAATCCCGGATAATCGGCAGGTCGCCAATCCGGATATCGGAGTCCTTGCCGTCTTTTTTCAGCATCCGGGCAACGTCTTTCGGATTGTCTGTCAGCTGACGACCACCTGTGACTTCATTTTCGCTCTGTTGTTTACCCTGACGCCCCAGAATCCAGGAGACAACAAAGAAGGTGATCAGGCAAATAACCAGTGCCACAACTGTGGCCAGAACGAATGCGGACCATAGCTGCTCTCCGCACCAGATCATATATTTATCATGCAGTACCTGGGCAGCGTTCATCCGGAAGGTTTTACCGTAATACTGGATCTCATATACTGGCTGGGACTTGATTAAATCCCGCATGCCTTCCAGCGTGGTACACCACCAGTAAATACAGCCGTTCACAAACGTCTGCCAGCTTATTTTTACCCATAAAACCAGACCAACGAGAATCCAGAAAAAAATAAACAGGCAGTAAAGCATGATATTGGCGATCTGGCTAAACATGCGGATACGCATGGACGCAATCTGACCGCCCTGGGTCATATCCTTTGCGTTAAAACTCATGATGATATTCCGAAGAAAGAAAGTCAGTCGGACTGATTATTAATGATGAAAAGATTAATAACCGTTAAATTCCGGCTTCGCCGGCAACACTTCACGGTCGCACAAAGAATTTGCACAACCGCTCAGTGTTTTCATATTTATTTCGAAAACGCCGGGGAGAAATAAAATTTATTTTATTTCTTTCCGGGGTTGGACAACGAGCAAAGCGAGGCGTCAGTCAGGAGGCCAGCAGGACTGGCCCGGATAATTTTCTTGATGTCATTAAAGTTAATAAATAAAGATCAGCTATTTACCGTCATAAGCACCCATATTTGATCAACACCTGATGAATCTTGATCAACAGCAACTGGCTCAATTGAAAGTGACCATATTTATTTCCCATTGACAATA
>OKQI01000130.1_pt1 | contig 13356 bp, 4 predicted proteins | sample 1613921 | NCBI WGS metagenome assembly OKQI01 (sample SAMN04436892, study PRJEB24849) | human gut metagenome | biome: human gut; feature: NICU; material: stool | host: Homo sapiens | place: USA: Saint Louis, MO | collected 2012-02-03
TGGAGCACCTCAAAAACACCATCATACACTAAATCAGTAAGTTGGCAGCATCACCTAATCTATTTTACCTATAAAATAATTTATATGTATGGGGTTGTTTTTTTTAGGTTGTTTGTCTGTGCTTTTATATTCTGGAGATGTGCCTTGTATATAGGATTGTTTGTTGGTTGTATTTTTTAATGTTGCACTGTTGTGAATTTTTATTTTGATATGATTATTTCTTTAGTATAAGGAGAGAAAGGAACGAGAAAGTTAAATCTATTTATCCTAATCGCAATTTCATTGTTTAAATAATCACTATGGATTAATATTTTTTGCGACTCTGCTGAGTTACTGGTTTTAACTAGTGGTGTAAAAGGGATACCTTTTCGGTATCCCTTTTACAATAATCAGAAGAAATCAATTCGCGTATTGATACCGACGGTGCGACCCATATTGACCTGCGCGACGGCGCTGCTGCCGTTCATGTAGCCATAGGTACGGTAACGACGGTCGAACAGGTTATCGACATAGACGGAAATGTTCATCCGTTCAGTCGCCTGCCAGCCCAGGCTGCTGTCCAGGGTGGCATAGGTGCCTTGCCGCAACTGGTTGTCGCCATCGAAATAATGCGGCCCGACCAGATTAACCGCCAGTCGGGGCATCAGTGCGCCATAGCGCGTATCAATCACGCCGTTCACGCTGCTTCCCGCGCCATAACGTGGTACGAACGGCACCCGGTTACCGTGATACAACTCACTGTCATTGGTGAATTCGGAACGGATCACGTTGCCATTGATATCCCATGACCAGCCTGGCGCAAACCGCCACTTCGCTTCAAGCTCAACGCCGGTGGCGTCGGCTTTACCCGCATTGCTTAATGTCTGCATCCCGACCGGGCCAGAGTAAAGCTGCATGTCTTTGGTGTGGGTATAAAACGTCGCGGCTTGCAGCGTGACGTCAGCGGTTTCGTAGCGGGTGCCAAGTTCATAGTTGATGGATTTCTCGGCGACGAACGGTTTGGCATCAAGACCCGCAGTAGGCACGATGTTGTACCCGGAAGGTTTATATCCCTGGGCTACACGGGTATACACTCTCCAGTCATCGGTCAGCATATAGCCTGCGGATAGCTGCCCGAGCACCTGATCGTCATTGCTCTTACCCTGGTCGCCAAACGGGTTGCCGAGCATGCTGCCGTGATATTGTGTACTGGATTTATCATGCGAGAAGCGCACGCAGCCGCCGATATCAAAACGATCGGTTAAATGCCAGGTCAGGTCACTGTATGCGGCCAGCGTTTCAGCGGTGGTATAGCCGGTACTGCTTAAATAAGGCATTGTCGGCATGTCGTAGGCTGAATTTAACTTCTCGCGGGTGTTCTGCCGGTACAGCCCAAACACCATATCAACGGTACGCGCATCGCCCAGGGTTGCGGCGCGCAGCTCCTGCACATCCTGATTCCAGCGCTGAGGCATATTGACGATTAACGAACCGGAAGGGAAGGTGCGCGAATAATGCTGCTGCTGCCAGGCGCTGATCAGGTTGAAAACCCAGTCATCGGTGGTGTATTTCCCACTCAGGGTCTGGCTGTCAGTGCAGCGCCGCATGTACGGGTCTGGTGAACCATCGCTGATCGACAGCTTACGGCCCTTAATATCATTCCATCCCACATAGGCGTCCTGGGTGGCGCGGGTACATTCGCGTGAGGCGGCAAAGCCCATTTCCCAGGGCTGATCGTCCGGCGCCAGACGCAGTTTCACATTCCCTATGCTGGCGCGGGTGCCGCCTAAGTCATCGCTTCCCGTCGCGGGGTTAATCATGTCGCCGTCATCAACCTGGCGTAACAGGGTGACGCTGCCGTACAGCAGGCCATCCTGAATGGGGCCGCTCAGGTTGAACTTACTTCGATAACTGTCGCGGCTACTGACGCCGCCTTCAATATAGCCGCGCGGCGTGCTGTCCGGCTGCTGGGTGACGATGTTGATGATCCCGCCCTGAGCGCTTTTGCCATATAACGTTCCCTGTGGGCCTCGCAGCAACTCCACGCTTTGCACATCGGTAAGCGCCTGGATGGTGTTGGTGGAAAGCTGAGGGACGCCATCGACATACAGGGTGACGGCGGGGTTATAGAAGTCCTGCGCTGAAGAGACGCCGCGTAGCGAGATCGTCGAAAAAAGCATGTTGCCGCTATTTTCAATATTGAGCCCGGGCAAGACTCTGGGGAGTTTGTCGCTGGCGGTGACGCCGGCGTCGCTTAATTCCGGCGCGCTGACAACAGTAGACGAGACGTTGTTGGCTGATGCCGAGCGGGAAGATTGTTTACTGGCGGTAACCACCAGCGTGCTTTCGTCTTGCTGTGAAGTCTGGGCATTAGCAATGGCGGGGAGCAATAATCCCCCCAAGGCCAGAGGATAAAGCCGTGTCATTTTCATTGTTGTGAGTCCCTGTAAGACGGCGAAACGCCAAAAATACCGACAATGGTGAATTGAAAATGATAACTATTTCTAATAGTAGTGCTACCCGAAACGGGTTTATTTCAACCTGTTTCGGGTCGGTTTGCGCTTATTGGGCAGAATGGCGATAACGGTCGACGGCGAGAGCCGTCAGGCGTTTTTTGTCTATCTTGCCGACGGCGGTGAGCGGCCAGTGGTCCAGAAACTCGATTTGGTCAGGAATTTTCCACGCGCTGAGCCCCATACGGGTCAGTTGTTGACGCAACTGCTGATAGTCAGTTGGCACCTGCTGCGCGATGATAAACGCGCAAATCCGCTCGCCAAGCAGCGTGTCCGGCGCGGCGACCACCGCGCAATCTTGCACTTCCGCTAAACGCAGCAGTGCCGATTCCACTTCAGCCGCGGCTATTTTTTCTCCGGCGCGGTTGATCTGCTCTTTTATGCGTCCCTCAACGTGCAGGTTCCCCACCTCATCCAGCCTGACATTGTCGCCTGTGCGGTAAAACCCTTGCGCGGTAAAGGCCTGCGCGTTGTGGGCAGGGGCGCGGTAATAGCCCGAAATGGTATAAGGGCCGCGCGTTAACAATTGCCCGGTTTCGCCCGGCGCGACGTCGTTCTCGTCTTGATCAACGATGCGGATTTCATCCAGAGGGGACAACGGGCGCCCCTGGCTGTGGAGAATGGTGGCATGCGGATCGTCCAGCCGGGTAAAACAGAGCAGGCCTTCCGCCATACCGAAAACCTGTTGCAGGGTACAGTCAAAGGTGGCGATAACCTGCTCAGCAAGCGTCGGGTCGAGCCGGGCGCCGCCTGCCTGAATGACGCGCAGCGACGAAAGGTCGCTGTCTTCCCACTCCCTGGCCTGCACCCATAATTGCGCCAGCGCCGGAACCAGGGCGACGTGAGTCACTCTTTCCTGCGCGATTAAAGGCATCACCTCATCACAGCTGGCGCTGTCGGTCAGCACCACTTTTCCGCCGCAGGCAAGCGTTCCCAGAATACCGGGGCAGGCCAGCGGAAAGTTATGCGCCACCGGGAGGACGGCGAGATACACGCTCTGTTGGCTGATGCCGCACAGTTCAGCAGAAGCGCTGAAGTTATAGCTATAGTCGGCATGTCGGCGCGGGATGAGTTTGGGCGTGCCGGTTGTGCCGCCTGAGAGCAACAACAACGCGGTGGCGGAAACATCAGGCTGCGGCCATGCCTGTCGCTCACCGTGAAGGGAGAAGAGCGGCGTAAAATCGTCGCTCACGGTCTCTCCAGCGACCAGAACATGACGCAAGCAGGCGTGTTTGTGCGCCATCTGTCGGGCCAGCTCTGCGTGGTTTTCCCCGTGAATAACGTAAGCGACGGGTTGCGCCAGCTCAATCAGCGCGTCGATATCCAGCGCCCGTTGCGAGGGCATCGCCAGCACGGGGATAACGCCCAGTCTTAACAAGGCGAACAGCAGGGTAACAAACGCATTGTCGTTGGGAAGCTGCACAATTACATGCTCCCCCGAACGCAAACCCAGTGATGACAGACCTGCGGCAAGTTCGTCAACTTGTGCATCAAGCGCGCTGTAGGTTAACGACCCCTTTGCATCAACGACGGCAATTCGCGAGGCATAACGGGCCGCCCAGTGGTGCAACTGTTCGGCAATGGGTAAGGGATACTGTTCAATCAGAGATTCAAAGGAAGAATTCATGCGTCACCTTTCTGAAGTACTGGGCTGTTTTTGCAACGCGGTCATTGCAGAAAATGCGTGGGGAAAATGGCGGACAATCTGCGTAAAAAAGGACCGGGCTTGTTGAATGGGATAGAAATGATCGCCGTCAATCACCACCGGGCCTGTAACGTGGCTCAGCCACTGACGCCAGGCATCGACCTGCTGCCAGGAGGCTTCGCGATCGTGGCTGCCGCACAATAACAGCGCAGGCGTGCGCAGCGGCGGACAGACGTCGGGCGAGTCGTAGTGATAGCTCTCGGTGGCGTAAAAATCAGCGCGCAGAAGAGGAAGAAACAGCGACATTAATTCCTGGTTTTCCCGCAGTTCAGGAGAACATCCGCCAATGTCTATCAGCTCAGCGATAAAGTCGGCATCATCGCGATGGCTGAGCTGGCGTTCAGAATGCAGATGCGGGGCATGGCACCCGGAAATAATCAGTCCTTGTGGCGCAAGCCCCCGTTGCTCCAGAAGTCGGCAGGTTTCAAACGCCACCTGCGCCCCCATGCTGTGCCCGGCGAGTAAAAGCGGCGTGTCAGGCGATACGGATGCTTCCAGCTCGTTCGCCAGCAGTGCCGCCAGTTGTGTAATGCTTCTGAGCGGTTCCAGATGGCGAAGGCGATCGCGCCCCGGCCAGGTCACCAGAGAAAGCGCGCAATCAGCCAGTTGCTCAGCTTGCCAGTGGCGAAACGCGCTACTGCTGCCGCCAGCGAAAGGGCACATGACCAGATGCGCAGTATTGCCGTTCCGGGCGGGCCACAGCGGTATGCACATTGCAGATTGCGTCACAGCGCCTCCTTATCATCATCGTTGTAGAAACCGGCTAACCGGTCGTGGTGCGGCGGCGTCAGGCGTCTGATCTCCGCATTGCCGGTCTTACGTAAAATCTGCTGCCATAAACGTGATAACGCGATCTGATGTACGCTTTGGCAGGCCGCTGGTGGATGTTCGCCCGCCAGATGGCTGCGCAACTGGTGTAGCAACCAGCTGACGCCCTCCGGCCCGACGGTTTCGCAGCAGTCGCGCCAGCTCAGGGGCGCCGCGCTGCGCGTCAGACCCGGCAGATCGCGCAGGATCTCCGGTCTGCGGTAGAGGCTGTGGGCGTTCTCCTGATGGTCTGCGACAAACAGGCTGGATGACCAGATGACGGGGCCGTAGCTCGCCTCCAGCGAAAGATGACCTTCCGGCCAGCCCAGCAGCAGGCGGTGCATGATAAGGCTATGCATATCTGGATCGTCAGGATCGAGATAGCGCTGAAGCAGCAGGCAGGCTTCTCCCTCCGGCCAGAAGAGTCTCAGACAGTGAAAATCGCTAAAGCTGCCAACCACGTCGCACTCCACGGCGACGGCATCAACGCCCAGAGCCAGCAACAACAAATCCAGAGTGGAGTAGAGCAACTGTCGGCTGGTGGTGGCGTGGACCACCTGCGGCGTCTTAGCCAGACAGCGACGCAGCTGCTGCGCATCGCGAAGCCATGTGCGTCCCGCGCGCGTATGCGGATAAAACGTGTTTACCCAATAGCAGCAGCCCTGTTCCTGCGCCAGCGTTTGTAAGGAACTGATGTCATCCGGGTGGAGGGGATGCTCCTGAATGACGTGTACGCCGCGCGTCAGAAAGTGTCTGGCAAGCTGCGTACCGGTTCCTCCGGCGACGGTCGAACGCACGACAATACAGGCGATATCCGGCATCCTGGTTATCTGTTCCGGCGAGGTATACAGCGGAATGCCAAACGCATGAGCCAGCTCTCTTGAACGGGCGCTTCCCTGCGCCAGCAGGCCGACCAGTTCCAGCCCCTCCGGGGGCTGCATAAAGGCATTCAGGTACATTTCGCCAAATTTGGCGCCCACAATCAGTACGCGTTGTTTTGGGGAGGCGGACGGCATCATAACGTGTTCTCCGGTTGCGTTGAGGTTGCGCAAAGCCAGCGCGTAATGTGTTGCGCACAAGCCTGAACGTGGGGGGCTTCCATCATGATTTGCCAGTGGCTGGCTTCAATCACAGCGTCGTCGGCGTTGTTTATCCAGCCCTGCCACTCGGTTTCTGCTGGCGTCCAGTGCGCGGGTCTCCCGGCGGCATACACCATGAGACAGGGGACCGGAACGCTTTCGCCCGGCGTATGCTCAGTCAGTAAACGCAGCAGATGCGCGATGTTGTCGAGCCACGTTTCTGCCGCTTGCAGCGTCAGGTTTTGCGACACCATACCGGCCGTTTTAGCGAGGCTAATAAAGTCGGCAAGCTGGCTGTCGGGCGTCTGCTGGTCGAAATGTTCGGGCAGTGCCAGAGGCGTTTGTCCTTCGGCTAACAGGCGCAGCAGGGCCGCCCGGTTTTCGCAACAGAAATCCTGTCGGCACACGGGATCGATTAACACCATCCGAACCTGCTCGCCTTTGGCGTACAGGCGTTGTGCGGCGCCCGCCGCAAGAAACGCGCCATACGACCAACCCGCCAGCACATAAGGGCCGTGAGGCTGCTGACGACGGATGCACCCGACATACTCCTCGATCATCTGGTCGAGCGTGGCAAGGCGCTGCGGCGATTTTGCTTGCAGGCCGAAAACGCGCCTGTTCAACGCGCTAGCGAGCGGCAGCCAGGCGCTGATATCGCCGTCTGAAGCGTGGAAGACAAACAGGGTTTCCTCACCGTCGCCCTGGCAAAGGGGTATCGGGTTGTCCTCTCCTGACGTAGCCGCCTGTAGATGGGCGCAGAAGTCGCTCAGCGTCGAATGGCTGAACAGATCCTGAAGGTTAGCCCTGGCAATCCCTCTCCGGTTTAGCTGCGCGACCATCCTTGTCGCCATCAGGCTGTCGCCGCCCAGTTCGAAAAAGTCGTGATGCCTTGCCACGGGGCGAGACAGCAGCGATTGCCAGAGTTCAGCCACCTGTTTTTCCAGTGCCGGATTCCCCCCGGCAACTGGCGTGGGTTTGGCTGGCTCAGTCGGCGCATCAGACGGGGCATGCAGCGGCGTAAATAACGCTTCTCTTTGCCGGATCTGTAAAATGGGCAGACCGGTGCCAAAGCGCTGCTGTAAATAGCGGCTCACGGCTTTTTTATCCGGGCGATTTACGCCAGGCGAACGCGCTACCAGCAGATGCTGGCGCAGCGGCGACGATTCCTGCGCGGGCCACGCCAGCTCGTTTGCAAACCCGGCCTGAACGAGAACCTCCTGCCATGCGGAGCGGGTGAGCATCGGTTTCTCATCCCGGCGGCGGAAATCGCGGTATCCGCTTAATCCCTCAATAAAGCCCACGCTCGCCAGCTGGAATACGCTGTTTCGCTCCGTCGCTTCAACGATCAGCAAACGTCCGCCGGCTTTCAGCAACAGTTTTAATCTGCGCAACGTCTGGACGACATGGCTGGCGTCGTGGAGCACATTGACGGCAACGATCAGGTCGTAACCCGCCTCCGGGTGGGCGGTGAAATCCAGCGGCTGGTTGATGTCGAACAAGGCATAAGACACCTGCGATTCATCATGGAAACGGGCTCTGGCGTCATTGAGGAACTGCGCGGAGACGTCCGTGAAGTGGTACGACTGTCGCGTGTTCCGCGTGGCCTTCAGCACCGGCGCGGTAGTGGCTGCGGTTCCGGCGCCAACCTCCAGAATCCGTTCTGCGCTGCACAAGGCGGCAATCTGCGCGGTATAGCGATTCAGACAGGTGCTGGCGGGGTTGTCGCGATACAGCGCGTCGGTAACGCGATGCTGCTCGTTGAACAGCAATTCCAGCGGAGAACACTGCCCGGAGAAGAGGGCGTCGTGCCGGGCGATGCAGGTTTCCAGATACTGCGCCAGCGCCTGGCTCCATTGGCTTTGCGGGCACGCTTCCTGAGGCTCAGGAATCTCGCTGAGCGGAATGCGGCAGCGCCAGCTTTCACCTTCGCGGATTAACCACTCTCTTTCCGTCAGACACTGTAGCCACTGGCGCAGCAGACGCTGGTGAGACGCTTGCGAGGACAGCGCCTGTACTATTGCGCTAAAGCGATGGGCGATCTCCGGCGTGGTAAACAGGCCGTGACGATTTAGCGTAGCCGCGATCCCCTGTAGCGCACGCGCCTCCAGCCAGCGCCAGGTCGCCTCCAGCTCATCAAGCTGCGCCTGCTCAGGCAACGGCAGCGCCAGTTGGGTAAGTTCGTGCTCATCAGGCATCGCCGCTGATGGCGAAGGATCGTCGGCCATCACGATATCCAGCGTCAACGCGCCCTGTTCGGTTATTTCCGCTCTGGCCTGCCGGATGCCGGGGTATTCGAGCGTCGCCTGCTCAATATCCCGCAGGTCGTAGTCCGCCTGCGCGTTCAGCGGCCAGCGTCGGCGGGGAATGTGCCTGGCGATGCCGCTGGCGAGAGTCTTCAGGCTTTCAGGGGCGGCGATGACGGCTTGCAGGATGGCGCAATAGTCATTAAACATCGCCTCGGCAGCGCCGGGTTCCAGCACGTTGTCCATGCAGTACCAGCTAAACATCAACTCGCCGTCACTCTCCATGACCTGATGATCCAGCCAGACCTGCGGCGTTTGCGTGAATACATAGCAGGGTTCGCCGAACAGATGGCTCATCGCCTGATCGATAGTCATGCCTTCCAGCGTCATCCCCAGCATACTGGTAAACACTACCGGCATCAGCGGTTGACGTTGTGATCCGCGCAGGCGGCCCAGCTCACGGATCACCTCAACACCGTTCATTTCACTGTGCGCCATGTTTTGCCAGAGGCGCTGTTGGGTCTGTTGCATCTGCTCTTGCAACGTCACCGGCGCTGAGAAGTTAAAATCAACCAGCGTGACGGAGGTAAAATCACCAATCAACTGGTTGATTTGCGGATGGATCGGCTGGCGATTGAAGAACGTCAGGTTCAGCGTAAATGTTGTGGTACGGCTCCAGCGCTCAAGGGTGGCGGCAAACAGCGTGAGCAGCGCGGCAGACGGTGTGACGCCTTGCTGCTGCCAGCGCTGTTTCACGGCCTGCCATTCTGTCTTGCCGATCGTCGATTTGAAGGTGGTGAAGTGTGGCGTTTCCGGGGGCGTCTCAACCACCGGCAGCTCTGGCGCTAAGGGCAGTTGCGGCAGTTTTTCCTGCCAGTAATCCCAGGCATCGTGCCATGCCGATGTCTGTCGGCGCGCCTGTTCAGCCATCACATAATCACGGAAGGTAATAGCGAGCGGTGCCAGCGTTTCACCGCGCCAGACCTGCGCCAGGTCGTCCATCATGACTTTAAAACTCTGCACATCAAACTGCAAAAGGTCGAGGTTCATATGCAGACGGTAATGGCAATCGTCGATTTCGCTGACCACCAGCTCAAAAAGAGGCCACTGGTCGGCAGGCAAAACGCGATAGCTCAGTTCATGCCGCCGTTTTTCCAGCGCGATGCGCTGTTCTTCCGGGGAAAGCGCGCGCAGATCGTCACGCGGGATGTGATACTCCGGCGTTGTCGCCAGGATTCGCTGCTGCCCGTCGGCATCAACCACCATACGCAACATATCGTGGCGTGCGATGAGCTGGTTCCATGCTTTCTCCAGTATGGCGAGATCGAACTCATCGTGGCGTTTATCCCACTCAAACAGGACGTGACAGGCGACGCCGCCATAGCCAATGAGGTGGGTTCGCCCCAGCCAGTAGGCGTGCTGAATGGGCGTCAAAGGGAAGGGCGCATAACGCTCGTCGGCGTCGTGCCGCAACACTTCCGGCTGCGAAGCGGCAGGCGTCGCCTCTGGCTTAGAACAGATAAGCTGCGTGAGTCCATGAGGAGACAGATCCTGCCACGCCCGTTCCGCATTGATGCGTACACCCAGGTAGTGCTGAATATCGCTACTGAGTTCAAGGAAGAGCAGCGAGTCCATGCCGAGTTGCAACAGATCCTGGTTTGGATGCAGTGACGCCGGATCGCTCAGCCTTAGCTGAACCGCAATCCGCTTTTTCAGCCATGCCATCACCGCTGTTTCATCGCTCAGGCTGCCGTTAAAGGCGTTGTCATCAGCAGGAGGAATGACCGGCGTTGCGGCTTTTTCTGTGGCGCTGATGTTAAACAGAGCCTGTTGTAACGGGGGCATTTTGTCGGTAAAAACGCGCATCGCCAGTCGCCACGGGGCGCCGCGCATCACCGCCTGTTCCAGGTGCCAGCAGCCTTCGGCATCGCTTAACGCGCCCATACCTCGGCTGGCGAGCGTCGCCAGCATTTCCGGCGTGGCCGCCCGACCGCTTTCTCCCCATGCGCCCCAGGCGACAGAGAGCGTTTTCGGCGCATCAAGGGTGGAAAACTGCTGGGCCAGCCCGTCCAGGTAGCCGCAGGCCAGCGCATGGGCGCTCTGACCCGGCGCGCCGAGGGTGGCGGCAGCGGAAGAGTAGAGAATAAGATAGCGTCCGTCGTGGTTGCGCAGGGTTTGCAACAGCTGGCTTGCCGCCTGCGCTTTTACCGCGAAAACGGCAGCCAGCTGGTGGTCATCAAGCTCCTGCAAGGGCGCGTCAGCCAATACGCCAGCGGCATGAATCGCTCCGGCAATGCCGCCGTTGGCCGCCAGATCGTCAAGAACCGTGGCCAGTTGCCCGGCATCGCCCACATCACAACGGCAGACGCGCGTCTGCCCGCCCTCCACGTCGCGTAGCCATGACTCATCCACGCGCGGCGCCAGCAGGGCGATGCGTCGCGCCCCTTTTTCTCTGAGCCAGTTCACGGCAAGGCGGCCTAATCCGCCAAACGCTCCGGTCACCAGATGCCAGCGGCTATCGCCGGTAAACACGTTTGCCGGTAATTCAGCGGCGCATCCCGTATTGGGCGACAGTGAAGGAAGCCAAAGGGTGTCACCCCGTGCGGCGAGCCAGCGCTGTGATAGTGAGACTGCGCTCAACCCTTGATGCAGCGTTTCCCACGGGGTGTTTTCGGCGAGATCGATGGCGGCAAGCAACCGTTCCGGCTGTTCGTTGGCCGCGACGCGAAGCAAGGCCCATAGCGCGTGATGGGATGCAGAGAGTGCTTCATTTTCCTCGACTCGCCACGCGCGGCGAGTAACCACAATCAATCCGGCTGCGCTGGCGGTGAGCGCTGCTATCACTTTCTCCGCTAAGGCCAGCGTATCCTCGCTCTCCTCAACAATCATCAGTCGTGAAGAGGCGTGCGGATCGTGAATGATGTCGTATTGCGCCAGCTCGTCGCTGCGCGCAAGCGTACCGGCGCTGAAGCTAAAGGTAAGCGGATGGTCAATGCTGGCGACGTTGAGGGGCGTCCAGCGCCATTGATAATGCGTTTGCGGCGCAGGAAGAGGCGCGGCGGGCGATAGCGGCAGCCACTCGCCAGCAGGATGACGGGCTTCAACGCGCATCTGACCGCGGGAAAAGGCTTCGTTTTGCCAGCTTAAGCGAACCTTCCCCAGCCACTCCGGGGCGGCGACGGGGGGCGGTTCCACAGGCAGAGCGTCGCCATGACGCTGTGAAAGCAGACGCCATGCCTCCTGCCAGCGGGCGTTAAACTGTTCGGGCTGACCTGCGCAATCAGACCAGTCGGCGAGATAATCACCGTTATCCGTCAGCGCCTGCCCCAACACGGGTTCTGATGGCGCGGTGAATGTTACGGCGCTAACCGCCTGACCGGGCAGCGTGGCGAGAATGATATGTTCGCTCATCCCGGCGTTCGGGCTGCCATCCTGCGGTAGCCACGCCACTTTGCTGAATCCGGCGTGGCGGCACTGTTGTTGCCACTGAGCGGTGGTGAGGAATAACTCACCTTCGCGGGCGTCGAGATCCTGTAGCGGAAGAACCAGCGGGCCGAAAACGAAGTCAAACAGACGCATTGGCTGGGTGATTTCGCGCATCAGCAGGCGCCCGCCCGGCTTGAGCAGGGGGCGCAGATTATCGAGCGTGCGGCCAATATGGCGGGTGGCGTGAATCACGTTCGCTGCCACGATAAGATCGTAAGACTGTGCCTGGAAACCCTGAGACTGCGCCTCTTTTTCGAGATCCAGCTCGCTATACTTCACAAAATCGTAGTCGGCGAATTTCTGCTGGGCGCGACGGGTGAACAGCGCCGAGATATCGGTGAAATGGTACTCCAGTGCCGGAACGCCGTTGAGTTCCGGCAGCAGCCACGCGGTGGTGCCGCCGGTTCCGCCGCCAACTTCAAGAATACGCAACGGCTGGCGGGGCTGACGCGTCTGGACAATGCCGCGTAATACCCCGGCGGCGATTTGGTTGAAATAGCGGCCAAAGCTGAATTCCTGATACAGCACTTCCACGCCGTCGGAGGCGCTTTGCGGGAAGATAATCGCCACCGGTTCTTCCGCGCCGCTCATCATTTCATATAACCGATCGCCGGCACGGGCGATGGTGTCGGGAATAGCCTGAAAACCTTCACAATAACCGGCAAGTTCCGTCAGCAGTGATTCCCGCTGTTGATGTTCAATGGGGCGGGCGCGGACGTATCGCCCGTCGGTGCAGCGGTAATCGCCGTCGACCACGCAGTTATTCAGCAGGCGCTGGAGTAGCTGCTGGTAGCGGGGCAGCAGACGTCCACGGCGCATGATGGTCATGGCGTCCACGCCGTTCTCAATGGCATCGCCGGTACAGCGTTGTACCAGTTGATCGACGTAGATGGCGTGCAGTCGCGTGGCGCACTGTTTAAGCGCTTCCAGGCGAGGGAGATCGAGCGCTGTCGCGGCGCGACTCGCCACCTCCAGCCCGGCAGACAGCGCTGCGTCGGCAGGCTCGCAGGCCGGGGAGACGCGCTCTTTCCAGTAACGTTCAGTATCAAACGGATAACATGGCGCAGCGATACGTTGTCCATCGCCCGCCAGCAGGTCGGCCCACGGTAGGGCGACGCCGGCAGCGTAAAGCTGGAGCAGGGCCTGATTGAGGACATCGCTCGCCTCTTTGTTACGCCGGGCGCTGGCTATCCAGTATGCGTTATCGCGGTATTCGCGCTGCCCGCAAGCAACCAACTGGGCATCGGGCCCCATCTCCAGAAAAACGCGGGCGCCGAGCTGATGCGCCACCTGAATACTCTGGATAAAACGCACCGGCTGGCGCATGTGTCGGCGCCAGTAATCCGCCTGGTTGAGCGTTGACTCATCAATGACGTCGGCGGTGAGCGTGGAAATAATCGGTATTTGCCCCGGCTCCGCGTGCAGTCCCGCGCAGGTGTCCAGGAACCGATCGAGTATCGGCTCCAGTAAAGCGGAGTGCGCCGCACCGGTTACGCTCAGGCGACGATAGTTAATGTCATGCTGCGAGAGCGTGGCGCAAAATA
>OKQI01000133.1_pt1 | contig 13149 bp, 10 predicted proteins | sample 1613921 | NCBI WGS metagenome assembly OKQI01 (sample SAMN04436892, study PRJEB24849) | human gut metagenome | biome: human gut; feature: NICU; material: stool | host: Homo sapiens | place: USA: Saint Louis, MO | collected 2012-02-03
AAGGTGCCTGCGGGATATTGCCACTGTTCGAGAATAGTGTTACCGCACAGCACCCGACAGGTGCCGCACTCCAGACAACCGGCAGAATCAAAATGAATGTTGCCGGCATCATCCTGCTTATAAAGTCCGGCAGGGCAGGCTTTCATTAATTTACGGAATTCATTGATATCGGGATTTGCCGCCAAAATGATATGCGGGTGGCCCTCATCAACATGGAATTTATTGACGCCTAATTTGATGTCGACGTTAACCGTAGCGTTCTGGCTCATAGCGCGGTTGCTCCCTTAATGCCATCTTTCAGCAAGTTGATCAGTCCAATTTTCTTCGCGTGTCCCATGATCATTTTGCGTACCGGCTGGTTTGGTTTGCCGTCAATGGTGAACATATCGTTCATGATGTCGGCGACCATGCGCGGATACTGACTAAACAGGCGCGGATTTTCCATCAGCGCCGGGATCTTGCGAAAATGCTGCATATCACGCATGACGCAGCTTTGTTCCAGCTCACGTTTGTATTGCGCAAGACTGCTGGCGGAGAAATCCGCGCGTTCTTTGGCGGCGATCACCGTTGTGGCGGCAGCCTGAGCCGATGCAATGGCTAAATCCATGCCGCGGACCGTAAAACCCAAATTCAGGCAGAAGCCTGCGGCGTCACCAACGATAATCACGCCATCGTTAACCAGCTGCGGCACCATCGCCAGACCGCCTTCCGGTACCATATGCGCGGAGTATTCAAGCAGTTTGCCGCCGCTAATCAGCGGGCGAATGGCGGGGTGTTGTTTAAAATCTTCCAGCATTTGCGGCACACTTTTTTGCGCATGGGCGATATCACCCAATCCACAAACCAGCCCCAACGATACGGAATCATTGTTGGTATAGAGGAATCCGCCACCCATCAGGCCGTCCGAAGGGGAACCGGCAAACAGCCAGGCGGCACCTTCCTCGCCCGTAACATTAAAGCGATCGTTGATCTGTTCTGGTGTGAGGCCAATAACCTCTTTAACACCAACAGCGTAATGATGCGGATCGGAAGCGGGAACCATTCCCAGCGAGCGGCCAAGCATCGAGTTAACGCCATCAGCCAGAATCACCACATTCGCTTCGAGAATATCATCCCCGGCCTGCACGCCAGTGACCTTGTTTCCTTCACGAACCAGCGCATCGACACGAACGCCCGGGATAAACTGCGCGCCAGCCTGTTCGGCTTGATCCATCAACCACGGGTCCAGACGATTACGCAATACGGTATAAGACGCGTGTTGCGGAACATCTGGTTGCTCGCGGTGAAAGTCGAGGGTAACGGCGCTTTCTTCGGTTAAGAAGGAGATTTTCTCGCGTGTGACCTTGCGTTCTACCGGCGCTGATGCTGCAAAGCCTGGAATAATCGCTTCAAGTGTGTGGGCATAAAGACGCCCGCCGGTCATGTTTTTACATCCGGCACTGTCGCCGCGTTCTATCACCAGGACATCCAGCCCGGCTCGCGCCATGACAAGTGCGGCAACGCTACCGGCAACGCCCGCACCGACCACAATGGCATCAAATTTGTCATCCGACATGCGTTATGCTCCCTTCCCGCTGCGTTTACAGCGGGAGATGTGGTTGAAAGGGGAATTAGCGGCTCAACTGGCTAATCAGGGCAGGGACGACTTTGTAGATATCGCCCACCAGACCGTAGTCGGCATAGTTGAAGATTGGCGCATTTTTATCTTTATTGATGGCGACAATCACTTTTGCGCCGTTGCCGCCAACCATATGCTGGATCTGCCCGGAGATCCCCAGCGTCAGGTAGAGATCGGATTTCAGCAACACGCCGGAGACACCGATATAACGTTCACGCTCCATCCAGTTCTCGCCTTCGGCAATTGGACGTGAACAGCCGACTTCAGCATTCAGCACCGCCGCCAGTTCGTGGACCATTTTCAGGTCATCCTGCGCTGCCAGACCACGACCGACGCCAACCACACGTTTTGCTTTGCTCAGGTCCACGCTGCTTGCCGCTTTCGCACGGCGTTCGCGACAGAGAATTTCATGACGCGGGGCAACATAAGGTACCGTTTCTGTCGGGCACTGATGAGAGGTATCACTGGTGCACGGTTCCTGAACACCGGGCGCAAGGGTAATGATCGCCAGCGGGCTATTGATCTTTTCCTGTGCGAACGCTAACCCGCCATACATCCGGTGTTCGGCGCAAATGTGACCATCGACAATATCCACCGCAGTGGCATCGTTCACCAGCGCCGCATTCAGTTGCACACTTAACCGTGCTGCCAGAGCTTTACCGCGTTTCGTCGCGGCCAGCAGCAACATAGAAGGATGTTTATCTTTCAGCAGGGCAGCAATGCTTTCGGCGTAATTTTCAGTACGTTGCAGCGCATCATTTTGCTCAAGAACATAAATACATTTTGGACCATAAGGCATAACTGCCTGCGCCTGGTCGGTATTTTGTACAATGGCATACACCTGTTGGCCCCATTGCTGCGCGCCGCCAAACAGTTCAGCATAACGTTCAGGATTATCGCTAAAGACCCAGACGCTGTTTAATTGACTCATCGTTTCTTCTCCGTAGGCTTCAGTTCAGGGCTTTCTTCAGATATTCCGCCAGCTCGGCAATGGCCTCCGGCGAATCGTTATCGAGAATGATGTGCTTACGTTCTGTTTGCGGCGGTACGCGAATGCCGGTCAGTTCAGCAAGTGGCGCGCTCTGGCTCCAGCCAATGTCACTTGCCTGCCACTGATTTATCGGTTTTTTACCCGCGCCGAGAATGGCTTTCATCGAAGGAATGCGTGGCATGTTAATATCGGAGGTGACGCAGAGCACGGCTGGAACAGAGAGCTCAATAACTTCAACATCATCTTCAAGCGTGCGTTCAATCACCAGTGTATTGCCCTGACGCTGAATAGCACTCACTGCATTAATCACCGGAAGTTGCAGAATTTCTCCGACCAGCAAGCCAACCTGCTGGGCATAAAGGTCGCCGGAACCTTCACCAAAGATCAGTAAATCGAAGCCGATCTTTTCAACTGCTGCCGCCAGCGCCTTTGCGGTATCGAGAGGCAGTGCATGTTCAAGTTGCGCATCCTGCACCAAATACAGGCTATGCGGCCCGCGGGATAGCACGTCTTTACGCACTTTCGAGTTCTGCAACAATGAGCCGCCAATGGTCAGCGCGGCTATCTCATCGTCATCTGTTGCAATCTGGCTTGCAGCTTCAATGGCATTGAGATCGAACTGGCTGATTTTGGCGTCGGCATTGTCGAAATTCAGGGTATATTCTGGAGTGACAACAATGTCCTGTTCTTCAGGCACCAGCTTAAAGCAGGTTATTATTTTCATGATTTCTCCTGTGAGTCGCATACGGAACCATCTCCGATGGAAGGTAAAAATGGCCTGAAAATAGTGTGCGATAGCGGTGCGGGGTTTTCGACGGAGCAAGCTGTTTTCCTTGCCAACAATCTTGCAAAAAAAATGCGATCGCTAAAACAAAAGTGCAATTTGCGGCAATATAGTTATTCCATGACCGTACAATCTTGCATTCAGTGTAAATAATCTTGTTTAGCTCTCGCTAAACGCGGTTGTATAACCGCAATACACGCCGTATTTTATCCGGCATATATTGTTTTTGCTTGCTCATGGAATAGGGAGGTTGTCATGTATCAACGCTGTTTTGATAACGCCAGCGAAACGCTGTTTGTCGCCGGTAAAACGCCACGGCTTTCACGTTTTGCATTTAGCGATGATCCAAAATGGGAGTCCGGACATCACGTTCATGACAATGAAACCGAGTTGATTTACGTCAAGAAAGGGGTAGCAAGGTTTACCATCGATTCTTCGTTATATGTCGCGCACGCCGATGACATTGTGGTGATAGAACGTGGCAGGCTGCATGCGGTGGCCTCTGACGTTAACGATCCGGCAACGACGTGTACCTGTGCGCTGTACGGCTTTCAGTTTCAGGGGGCTGAGGAAAATCAGCTACTGCAACCGCATTCTTGCCCGGTAATTGCCGCAGGGCAGGGAAAAGAAGTCATTAAAACCTTATTTAATGAGCTAAGTGTGATTTTGCCGCAAAGTAAAAATAGCCAAACATCTTCGTTATGGGACGCATTTGCCTATACGTTAGCAATTCTTTACTATGAAAACTTTAAAAATGCTTATCGTTCGGAGCAGGGATATATTAAAAAAGATGTTCTGATAAAAGATATTCTTTTCTATCTGAATAATAACTATCGCGAAAAAATCACTTTAGAGCAGTTATCGAAAAAGTTTCGTGCCAGCGTCAGTTATATTTGCCATGAATTTACCAAAGAGTATCGCATTTCCCCTATTAACTATGTTATTCAACGGCGTATGACGGAAGCGAAATGGTCACTCACTAATACTGAATTATCACAGGCAGAGATCTCCTGGCGTGTGGGTTATGAAAATGTCGATCACTTTGCCAAACTTTTTTTGCGCCATGTCGGCTGTTCGCCCAGCGATTACCGCAGGCAATTTAAAAACTGTTTTGCGGAACAAGAAATCTTATCTGAATTTCCTCAACCGGTAAGTCTTGCCGGATAAATCTGGCGGCGCAGTTTGTTAAGAAGCTGCGCCGCCTGCAGATTATTTGTTCTGATAATCTTTCAGGATCTGCCGACCCGCTACGTAAATCATAATTTCGTCTGTACCGCCGCCGATACGTTCACAACGGACATCACGCCAGAAGCGAGAGACGCGCGCCTCATCGGTATAGCCCAGACCGCCCATGATTTGAATCGCATCATCAATGACTTCCATTGCAGTACGTGCGCAATACAGTTTTGCCAGCGCCGCGCTGGTGCGCAGTGACTGATGTTGATCGGCTTGCCATGCCACTTTCAGCACCATGTTGCGCATGTTGTCGATCTTAATCGCCATCAGCGCCAGTTTTTCCTGGATCATCTGGTTATGACCAATGGGTTTACCAAAAGCGATACGCTGGTTGGCATAGCGGGCGGCATCTTCAAAGGCACACTCGGCAAAGCCGGTGCTGCGCGCGGCGTTGATCAGGCGCTCCATCTCAAAGTTATACATCACATTGAGGAAACCCATTCCTTCTTCGCCCACCATGTCGCTCTCTTCAACTTCCACGTTGTCGAGATAGACTTCGCAGGTGCTGAGCATATGCCAGCCGATTTTATGCAGCGGGTTAATCTTAATGCCGGGCTTACTGGAGTCGACCCACCACAGGGTGAAGGCTTTTTTGGGATCTTTCGGTTCTGGATCGCGCGCCAGCACCAGCATATACGGGTACTCTTTCGCACCGGTAATAAAGGTTTTCTGGCCGTTGATGTAAACCTTGCCATTTTTACGCGTGTAAGTGGTAGTAGCACTGTTATTGTCTGAGCCTGCGCCTGGTTCCGTCAACGCCAGGGCATAGGCGGGATCACCCGTTTCCAGGGTGCTCTCTGCCGTTTTACGTAGCTGCTCAGCAGAACCGAAACGGCGCATGCTGTGAATACATTGACCGTTGGTGATCAAAAATGCCGGGGCACCGCATTTTGACACTTCCATCAGCGCCAGCATTTGGGTGACGTAATCCGCAGGGATACCACCAAATTCTTCCGGCACGCCAAGCATGGAAATACCGTTATCCGCCAGTGCCCGCATAAATTCACGCGGGTATGTCCCGTTTTGATCGCAGGTGCGGAAATACTCTTCCGGAAAGTTAGTCGTAATCAGTTCGCGAATACTGGCCAGCAGCAGTTCTTGTTCTTCAGTTAAAGAAAAATCCATCGTGATACTCCTGTTAATGAGCCGCTTCAGGCAGGACAAAACCCATCGCCGCATCGATAAATAATCTTTCGTCCATCAGTTTGAGTTCTGGCGAAATCACTGGGGTGAAATCCATTTTGTCGAGAATATCTTTTTGTAAATCGACGCCAGGGGCGATTTCGATTAAATGCAGGCCGTCTTCTTTCAGCGTGAATACTGCGCGCTCAGTGATATAACGAACATCCAGCCCTCGCTCGAGAGCGATTTTTCCGCTGAAAGTAATTTCCGGTAGTTCCCGAATAAATTTCTTCACCCGTCCTTCCTGGACGATATTTAATTTGCCGTCGGTAATTTCTGTTTTTAAACTGCCCGCAGTTAATGTGCCGCAGAAAACGATTTTCTTCGAAGTGGCACTGATATCAATAAATCCACCGGTGCCCATGATTTTGCCATTGAATTTATGCACGCCGACGTTACCGTGCTGGTCGACTTCAGCAAAACTCAAATAACAAACATCCAGACCACCACCGTGATAAAAATCAAACTGGGACGTCATATCCAGAATGGCGCGGGTATTCACGTTCGCGCCAAAGGCGATACCCTGTGAAGTAATTCCGCCAATCGGACCTGTTTCTACCGTCAGAATAAAGTCATCAGCACAACCTTCTTCCCGGGCGACCAGGCCAATGCCGTCAGCAATACCGACGCCGACATTCCCCACCGCGCCTTTACGCATTTCGAATAATGCGCGCCGTGCAACTAATTTACGTTGGTTTAGGGGCAGGCTAAGTTTGGTGCTGTCATCAAGGGTGAAGTCACCAGAAATAAAGCGGTTAACCGGCGCACCGCCATACAGTTGGGTTTGATCCGGATCGACCACCACAATATCCACCAGATAACCCGGAATACGGACAGATTTAGGATGCAGCGTGGCTTTCTTAACCATTTTCTGCACCTGCATCATCACAATACCGCCGTTATTGTGCACCGCCTGGGCAATAACCAATGCGTCGAGATACATCACCTCATCTTCAAAAGTGGCGTAGCCTTCGCTGTCGCAGGTGGTAGCGCGAATGAAGGCAATATCTGGCGCTATCGCTTTGTAATAGAGATATTCTTTGTTTTCAAACTCGACCAGTTTAATCAGGTCTTCTTTAGTGACTTCATTCAGTTTGCCGCCTTGCTGGCGTGGATCGACAAATGTTCCGATGCCAATATCACTAATAATACCAGGCTGGTGGGCTGCGGCGGCGCGTAAGGTTTGTGTAAGTACACCTTGTGGATAGTTATAAGCAATAATTTTATTTTGTTCTGCGAGATCAGAAATACGCGGCGATTGTCCCCAGTGACCGCATAATGCCCATTTCACCAGACCTTCTTGCGCCAGCGGACTAATACCACGGTCGGCGCGATCGCCAAGCCCTGTCGGACTAATAATCGATAAATTACGTGGCGTTTGAGTCTGTTTATATTTATCAGCAAGAGCTGTAATTAACGTGGTGGCTTCCAGAATACCGCCGCCAGCGCCTAACACACAAAGTGTTGCTTCGTCGGGAATATAATTCACCGCTTCCTGTGCCGACAGGACCGGCACTCGTCCATTAATACGAGGTGGTTTTACAGGTTTCATTGATAATTCCTGATTCAGGTGTGATTTTCCCTACGCCAGATGGAGAATTAGCGCACAGAGACTCACGAAATATTTTTATTAAATACGGTTAAATATATTTTTTTAGTTCGGCGGGGGAGGATGTTCCCGCCGAAATATTATTGCTTATGCCTGGTGTAAAATAGTTAATACCGTGCGCAAATCATTTACCGAGATTTGCCCTGGTGCAGAGGCCTTTTTTACCGCACCAAAAGTTGCCGCCGAGCCAAATACTTCACCAGCCAGACGAGAAATTACGCCAGTTTTTGCCATTGACATCGTGATGATTGGACGATCGGCATACTGCTCCTGCATCTCCAGGGTCGCGGCAAGCAACGTCAGCACATCGCTGGTACTTTGCGGCATCAGCGCAATCTTAGGAATATCGGCGTCGAAGGACTGCATTTTGCGCAGACGGGCAATGATTTCTTCGGCTTCCGGCGTTTTATGGAAGTCATGGTTGGACATGACAACTTTCACATCATGCGCGTGGGCGTAGGCGACGGTTTCTTTAACCTGATCATCGCCGGTAAATAACTCCAGATCGATCATATCAACCAGGCCGCTGTCGATGGCTGCACGATTGAGTGCAATATAAGCCTCGGTGGAAATCGCCTGCTCGCCGCCTTCTTTGGCACTGCGGAAGGTAAACAGCAGCGGTTTTTCTGGCATGGTTTTACGGAGAATTTTTGCCGCCGCCATGACAGAATCCACATTGGAGAGGTCGGCATAGTGGTCAACACGCCATTCCAGAATATCAAAGTCCGCTTCACGATAGGCGAGAGCTTCAGATTTCACGCTGGCGATATCTTTCGCCATCAGCGAGACGATGATTTTAGGTGCGCCCGTACCAATGACGAGATCTTTTACAGTTACGGTTTTCATTTTTTACCCTTTCTGCACGCGGTCAGCCTGTCAGGCACCGAACCCCATGACCTGTTTAACATATTCCAGAGGGAAATCTTTGCCAGTCCATAACGTGAACTGTTCAGCCCCTTGCCACAACAACATGCCGTATCCATCAATCGTTTTGCAACCAGCTTGTTGCGCCTGCTGCAATAACTTCGTCATATGCGGGTTATACACGCATTCAGTGACCAGAAGTCCCGGATGTAACAGACTGATATCATTAACCAATGATTCATTCTCAAGGGGTTTCATACCCACTTTTGTGCCATTGGTTAAAATGTCGGCGGAAGCCAGGGCTTCAGCAAAGGCTTGCTGATCGGCGAGATCGGTAACCGTGACGACACAATCGGTGTTTTCGTTAACCCGCTGCGCGAAGGCGAGGGCTTTATCGAAGAACTCATCCCGACGGTTAAAGAGTTTAATTTCTTTTAAACCTTCAATTGCCCCCTGCGCGCCAATCGCCGTTGAGGCACCTCCGGCCCCTAACAGCACCATCGTTTTGCCTTTGATATCAAAACCGCTCTCTTTAATGGCGCGAATATGGCCCGTGCCGTCGGTGTTATAGCCACGCAGATAGCCATCATCATTAACGATGGTGTTGATGGCACCCACCAGTTTGGCCGCTGGCGTTAATTCATCAACATATTCACACGCCAGTTGTTTGTTCGGCATTGATACACCAGTTCCGCGCATTTTGAGGGCTTTTAATCCTTCAATTGCTCCGGGAAAACTATCGTTATCCACTTCAAAGGCCATATAGGTAAATGACAATCCCGCTTTTTCTAAGGCTTTATTCTGCATTTCAGGCGATAAACTGTGGCGGATGGGATAGGCCATCAGCCCAATCAATTCGTATTTTGCGGTAACATCCATAATTAACTCCTTTAACCTCTATGCTTAATTGTGTTTAACCGGGTGCTAAATTTACGCTCGCCAAACCGCACATCATTTTCAGGAATAATGAAAACGCGGTAATAGCGGATAAAGACAATAATTGCGGTAATCAGGGCCAGCAGCGCGAAAGTAAAATCGAGAGCAATGATATATTGCAGGCCGATGTTCGACAGATAACCGGTAATCAGCGGAATAACAAAATTAGCCAGTCCACCCATCATCATATATATACTGGTGACTTTGGCTTTGCTTTTTGGGAAAAACTCTGACATGACCGAAACGCCGAGCTGTAAAATGCCGCCAGCTGCTGAGAAACCGATAACAAAGGCTCCGGCATTACACACCAATGGAGAAGGGTACAGGTAGATAATGGCAGCTGTTATTGTTGCCAGTGCAGAGTTAAATACATTAGCCCAGATGGGCCGGACCATTTTTTTCAGCAGTGCGGCAAAAATAAAGACACAGACCAGCGAACCCATACTGTAATAAGAGATGGTTTTTAATGCCTCAGCTTCTGACATACCAGCAAAAGCCATCGCATATTTGGGCATCCACACCACAATCACATAAAAGGTCGAGAATGCGGCTACACCGAACAGTACCGATGAAACACCTTCCAGCCAGACTAACGGTTTGCTGTTCATTTGCGGTAATTCATTAGCTACGCTGGCGTCCACCAACTGGCTGGGGAATTTGCTTTTCAACAGCATCAGTGTGATCAGTACAAACAGAATACCCGGAATAATCAGCCCATAGCCGTACCAGATGTTATTGAGCAACATATAGCTCACCAGCATTGGGTAGAACATTTGCCCGAATGACACCATCGCTTTAACCAGTATGACCGCCGAACCAGAGGCTTTCGGAAAGCATTCCATGAGCGCGGGGTAGCCACCCGTATCCAGCGCTGAGTTAGCGATACCTACGCACACTGCCAGACAGTAGGCGAGAGTTAAATTCGGGCAAGCAGGGATACCAAAGAAGAATAGCAGATACATTATTACTGCCATTAATATTACCGCCCGACGACCAAACATATCGGAGATCACACCGAAGAATAAAATACTGATCAATCGCCCCAAACCGATACCGGAAATTAAATAGGCAATGCCCGCGTTGTCAGTGGAAAACTTTTCTGCCAGAGATGACATATTTTGGGCAAGCGTAATAACACTAATGCCGTGCAGGAAATAGCTGAAGTAAATACAAAGAACAGCCAGGATAAATGGCGTGCTGAAAGCCTTATTTTGAGACATTTTCACAGCTCCTTGCTGAAAGATAATTTCGTTACCGTACGTATTGTTCTCCGACGGTTTACATAATTACTATACTGAAGATGATTTTCCTTGGGTACATGGCATAAAGTTTATGTTTCCAGGAATATTGCATGTCATAGTTTGTTTTTGATCGCGATTTTCCTTAGTTAGCGCAGAAAGATTTATTTATCCGTAAGATCTTGCATGACCTGAAAAGAATATTGCATTACCCACCCGGAGCGACATTTTCCTTTAGCGAGTGATGCCGCGTTTCTTTGCGGCTGCGTAAGCCGATAAACAGTGCCAGTAAAAAGCCGATGGCAGCGATGGCGGTATCGAACCACATAATATCGGCAATACTTCTTTGGGACAGATGAGCCGTAATCAACGGAATGGTAAATGTTGCAATACTGCCCGCACTGTAATAGATCCCTGTAGCTTTACCTTTAGCATAGGGGAAACGTTCAGCCATTAACGTCAGGCCAATTTGCACAACACCTCCAGCAGAGGTAAAACCAATGACAAAAGCAAATATTATCACCACATAAAATGTGGGATGCAGGCAGACGGTAAACAGAGCAATAAATGAGATAAAGGTGTACAGCATCAGTAATGTTGTTGGGCGAACGGTATTACGAATGAGTGGAGCGGTAATAAATACACAAAGCAGCGAACCCACGGTGTAGATACTAAGTAGTTTGATCGACATAGTGTATGACATGCCTGCAACAAATTGTCCGTACTGTGCCAGCCACTGGCTAACCAGATAAAACGTTGCCATTGAGATATAGCCATATAAGGTATAGCTGGCTAAATCGATAATTGAACAGCGATGTTCCGTAGATCTGGTGGTTTTCTTTATGACAGGTAAGCGACGACCCGGATGGGGTGGGAACGTACAACGGCATAAAAACAGAGCGTTAATAAACATAATGCCTGCGGCAATCATAAAGGACCAACCGAACCACAGTTCAGCCCACACTAACAGGCTGATGATTAGCGGTAATAAAAATTGTCCGCTGGAAACAAATGCTTTAATTAAAATATTGGCTGTCCCCGGTGAGCGTGGAAAAGCTTCCATCAAACTGGGATAGGTGCCTGCATCGAGAAAACTGTTTGCCATTCCCGCCAGAAAGCCCAAAACATAAGCGATAATGATGTTATTGGTGTGCAGGATGCCAAAAAAGAAGGCCATATAGCAGCACATCCCGAGCATGATAAAAGGGCGGCGACCAAAGCGATCGGATAATAATCCTGCAAAAAGCAAGACACTTAATCGACCAATGCCCAGTGATGAGATAACTATCGAGACGCCCGCGGCATTAGTCTGCCAAAGCGTCTCCAGCGAGGCCATATTGAGGCTCATCAAAATGACGCCCATACCATGCACCAGGTAATTAAAATACAACCCCAGTGCGGTAGGGTAATAGGGATTTTTCATAGGTTCTACTTAGCAAAGGTGCTTTAAAAAGTGTAGAGATGTTGTGTCAGTATCCGTTCATTATTGTTGTAACAAAGACAATTCCTTTCTGTGGAGAAATTAACAAAGCCGCTCCAGATCGTGTGCATATAATTCAGCGGCTACCGATTGATAGATCTTCCAGTCAATAAAATTGCCATCAGGGTAGACACGTTGAAACGCGGTTAAGTCAGGGAAAAAACGCATGGTGTTGTTGCCGATGCGGTTATTTATTTTCTCTATGATGGCATGAAGATGTTTTTTTCGTTGCTGACGCATAGCCAACAGTTGCTCGACTACATAATCAGGAATGGCGCATTTGCCATTTTCCCACTGACGCCAGTTTTCACTGTCATCGGTCTGGGCAATCCAGGTCGCGCATTCATCAATAGTCATGGCAAAAATATGGCGAAGAGCCTGGAGTTCATAAGCGTTCATCGTGTAATGGCTGCATGAAATAAACAATAAAATATAAATAACATTATCAGCCTGCTGACGGCTTGAAGAGAGTCACAGTATCTTGTGCAACATTATTGGAAAGCGTGAGGGGCGAGGTAGCGAAGCGGAAAAATGTTAAAAAAAAGCCCATCGTGGGAGATGGGCAAAGACTACACACAGCAATTCGTTGTTTCACTCAGGGGATTTCCATGCTTATAAATCAATATGTTGATTTATAACCGTGAGCTAATAGTAGGCATACGGACTTTTTGCGTCGATCAGATTCGTCTCATTAGTTTAAAAACTGTAAAGAATTTGCGACAGGTACTACCAGCTGAATGGCGGTAAGCAGGAAAATATGGGGAAGAGCAAGCAAATATCAATTAGCGGTGGTTAACAATCAGGCGGCAGAGCCGCCTGATGAGAAATTACTTATTCGATTTCTCGATTTCGCCAAGTTCTTCGAGAATTTCTTCCGGTTGGTCCGTCGGCGGTGGGACTTCTTCCACCCACGCGGCAAAAAGACGCCAGGAAACGGCTAACAGAACCGGACCAATAAACAGGCCGATCATCCCGAAAGCAATCAAACCACCAATAACGCCAGAGAGAATCAGGATCAGCGGTAAATCGGCACCCATGCGAATTAACATTGGGCGGATGACGTTATCCAGCGTGCCAACCACACCGCTCCACACTAACAATACCGTTCCCCAGGTGGTATCGCCAGTCCAGTAGAGCCAGATAATCGCCGGAATCAGTACCGGCAACGGTCCAAGCTGGACAAGGCAGGAGAGGATCATTAACACCGTGAG
>OKQI01000134.1_pt1 | contig 13101 bp, 10 predicted proteins | sample 1613921 | NCBI WGS metagenome assembly OKQI01 (sample SAMN04436892, study PRJEB24849) | human gut metagenome | biome: human gut; feature: NICU; material: stool | host: Homo sapiens | place: USA: Saint Louis, MO | collected 2012-02-03
GAAACGACCCATAAGATTTGTGTCGTCAGTGCTTGTTCGCCGAGCGTTTGAAATGTTTGCGGAGAAGATAACGCAGCGGTATACAGCAACAACGCCAGCGTCGTACTTAACAGAGCGACTAAAAGCCAGGCCAATGGGCCAAGCAACCAGCCTCCAATACGTTGTGGCGTTGTGGTGGTCATAGGTTCTCCAGAATAGCGACGCAAACAGGCAAATCTAATTTTAGGGGCGTTATTATAAGGCTTTTATAACCGATCGCTACTTTCTTTATTGGACATAGTGCCAGACGGACTTCGGTACCTGGCCGAGGTCAAACAAACGCCCGCCAGAAACCAGCTCTGCGCGACGGTGATCGGCAGCACGATACATATTGATCAGTTCCTGATCGTCCGTCAGGGTGTAATTAAGATGGTCGTAGAGTTTTTCCAAACTTTCGAGTGAACTGATTTTGCGAAATTTTAATAAGTAGTCCTGAACAGTCATAAAAGGTCCATAAAATAATTAATACCAAAGGGGTAGGTATTATTAGTGATGATAAAATTTCACCAAAAGTGAACGCGTGTGTTATTACAATAATAAGAATGCGCTGATGGCAAATATTCAGGGATGAAAAACTGCTCTGAAAAGAGTAACGCGCTTTACTATCTCTGACAATCACCAACAACATCGAACAAGATAATAAATTCCTGGTTTAATATCCGACAAGTGAAAACATGCACCCGGACGGGCAGCATGTCGCTCTACAAGCGCAGAGCTTACTTGTGTTGTACCGTAGTACTCTGTTCAGGTGGCTGATAGTTGTCAATGTGACTCGCCACGCCAAGAAGAATGACTGAAACGACAAGAACGATCCAACCTGTTAATTCAATAAGACGATTCATTACAGCCCACATCTCTGTTGATTGATCCATTAACTTCAGGGGGTAAATGTTACTTAGCAATAATAGCTCCAGCAAGATTTTTACTGAGGTTTTTGCGATATTTAGCTTTTGTCGTTGGAAAATTCGCTATTTTTTTGACTTAAGTTAAACAACATCCCTTATTGCTGGCAGGTTATTAAACTGTTGAGCGAGGGTAAAGGATAGTGTCAAATAGCCATCATACTTCAATGAGAGGCAATGACATGAGCGACAACATCCGTGTTGGGTTGATTGGGTATGGTTATGCGAGCAAAACCTTCCATGCGCCCCTGATTGCGGGCACGCCCGGGCTGGAACTGGCGGTAATCTCCAGCAGCGATGAAACAAAAGTAAAAGCCGACTGGCCAACGGTTACGGTTGTCTCTGAGCCGAAGCATCTGTTTAACGATCCCAACATAGACCTGATTGTCATTCCTACACCCAACGATACCCATTTCCCGTTAGCCAAAGCGGCGCTTGAGGCGGGTAAACATGTGGTCGTTGATAAACCCTTTACCGTGACACTGTCACAAGCGCGAGAGCTGGAAGCGCTGGCAAAAAGCCTGGGGCGTGTGCTGTCTGTATTCCATAACCGTCGCTGGGATAGCGATTTCCTGACGCTAAAAGGTTTGCTCGCGGAAGGCGTGCTGGGTGAAGTTGCTTACTTTGAGTCTCATTTTGACCGCTTCCGTCCGCAGGTGCGCGATCGTTGGCGTGAACAGGGCGGCCCTGGCAGCGGTATCTGGTACGATTTAGCACCGCATCTTCTTGATCAGGCCATTACGCTATTTGGTTTACCGGTTAGCATGACGGTAGATTTGGCACAGTTACGGCCCGGAGCGCAGTCGACTGATTATTTCCACGCCATCTTGTCCTATCCGCAGCGGCGAGTCATTTTACACGGCACCATGCTGGCAGCCGCTGAGTCAGCACGTTATATCGTGCATGGATCCCGAGGCAGTTATGTGAAATATGGCCTCGATCCACAGGAAGAACGTCTGAAAAATGGCGAGCGTCTGCCGCAGGAAGACTGGGGCTACGATATGCGTGATGGCGTACTTACCCGCGTGGAAGGTGAGGAACGTGTCGAAGAAACGCTGTTGACAGTACCAGGGAATTATCCGGCTTACTATGCGGCTATTCGTGATGCGTTAAATGGCGATGGTGAAAATCCGGTTCCGGCAAGCCAGGCAATCCAGGTCATGGAGTTGATTGAGCTGGGCATCGAATCCGCCAAACATCGCGCGACGCTGTGCCTTGCGTGAAAAGAGGATGGTGCAATTAGCACCATCCATTTTTGTTACTTCGCAGCGACTTTTTCTCGCAGTGCGCGTTTTTCCTCTGCGCTGAGGAAAGCCATTTCCAGACCATTGATCTGCGCCTGGCGGATTTGCTCGCGGGATAACCCAGCAGCCGGCGCGGCAACGGTATATTCGTGAATGATATCCACTCCCTGTACGCCGGGATCGTCAGTGTTAATACTGGCACGAATGCCATGCTCAAGGAACGTTTTCAGCGGATGTGCCGCCAGCTCTGCCACGGTGCTGGTCTGAATATTGGAGGTCAGACAGGATTCAATACCAATTTGCTGCTCGGCGAGAAAATCCATCAGCGCCCGATCTTCAATGGCTTTAACGCCATGTCCAATACGCTCTGCCCCCAGTTCACGAATCGCCTGCCAGATGCTTTCCGGCCCGGCAGCTTCGCCTGCATGGACGGTAATATGCCAGCCCGCATCACGCGCGCGGTTGAAGTGAGAAAGAAACAGACTTCCCGGGAAACCAAGTTCATCACCGGCTAAATCAAGTGCGGTAATCTGGTCACGGTGGGCTAAAAAGGCCTCCAACTCTTGCTGACAGGCGGCTTCACCGAAGGTCCGGCTCATAATGCCGATAAGCTTCGCCTGCACACCAAAGGTACGGCAACCTTCACATACGCCATCGATCACCGCTTCGACAACACCCGCTACAGGCAGCTGATGAGCCATTGCCATGTAGCCCGGTGAAAAACGCAGCTCGACATAGTGCAGGCCGTTACGGGCTGCATCTTCAATGTTTTCAAATGCCACGCGGCGACAGGCATCAAGAGAGGCGAGAACTTTAACGCCCCAGTCAAGTTTGGTCAGAAAGCTCACAAGATCGGGTTCGTTGGCAATGACCTGAACGTGGGGAATCAGTGTTTCCAGGGATTGTGCAGGAAGCGAGATATTATACTGGCGGCCAAGTTCAAGAATGGTCTGGGGACGAATGTTGCCATCAAGGTGGCGATGGATATCAGTTAATGGCAGGGTGGTATCAATCATGGTCGCACTCTTTTTCTGGATATAAAAGTGCGCACCATTATAAAAACAAAGCAGGGTAAAAATCCACGATTGCGCAACGATTTTTTACGTTGCGCAATTGGGGTTAACGAACAGCGCGGATGGCGTTAATTAATCCAGCAACACCTTTTTCCAGTTTCGAACGCGGGCAGCCGGCATTGAGTCGGACAAAACCACGACCTTCTTCACCGTAGGTATACCCCGGCATGATCGCGACCTTTTCTTGTTCGATAAGTGCTTTTTGCAACGCGTTGTCGTCAATATTCAACGGATGTAAATCAAGCCAGGCCAGATAAGTGGATTGCGGGATCTGCCAGTTGAGTTCAGGAAACGCGGCGTTCATTTTATCTGCGATATACGTCAAGTTATCTTTCAGATAGACGCGTAAGGCATCCAGCCACGGCGCGCCTTGCTGATAGGCGGCGATATGGGCAGTTAACGCCAGTACCGAAGGGGAAGAAAGGCCATCACGTCCTTTCAGTGCCGATAAATAGGCAACACGGCTGCTGCTATTTTCTATAATCCCATAAGCACCGGTCAGCGCGGGAATATTGAAACTTTTCGATCCCGACGTCAGCAACGCCCAGTCTCCGCGCGCCACATTACTCCAGGGAATATGCGGCTGCTCGCCCCAAACCATATCCATATGGATTTCATCGGAAATAACCCGCACACCATGACGCTCGCACAGGTCAGCCATGATCTCCAGTTCATCGCACGTCCACACTTTCCCGGTAGGATTCTGTGGGCTACACAGGAGCATAATTTTACATTCTGGTTTCGCCAACACGGCTTCCAGCTTGCCCATATCGCAAAACCAGCCGTCAGCCCGCTTCTCTAAAGCGACGGGCATTACTGTGCGCTGGTTACCTTCAATGGCCTTGTAAAATGCGTCATAGGCGGGTGTGTGGATCACCACGCCTTCACCTTTTTCAGACCACTGACGAATCAGTTCCGAGACCATGTAGATAACAGAAGGGCCATACACCACCGACTGCGTATCAATGGCGGTGTAATGCTGGGTGGAAAACCAGTGGGCAATAGCCGCGAGAAACTCATCGTTTTTCCAGCGGCTGTAGCCAAACACGCCGTGCATCAGGCGCTGATTCAGCGTCTCGATAATGCAGGGGGCAGTGGCAAAATCCATGTCTGAAATCGTGAACGGTAACAGGTCAGCAGTGCCGAAACGGTCAGCGACATAATCCCACTGCGTACACCATGTGCCATGACGATCCACGACCTTTGAAAAATCGAACATATCTTATCCTTATGCCTGGACAGTATGCATCAGACCGGCCATTTCATCTTTTACTGACTGAACTTGTGGCCCGATAACAACCTGCAGGTTATGTTGATTAAGTTGTACTACGCCAATTGCCCGATTGTCCTTCAGTGCCTGCACATTAACAAGCGACATATCTTTCACAGACAAACGCAGACGGGTAATGCAGTTATCGAGGCTGACAATATTGTCGGCACCGCCTAAGGCTTCGAGGATTGCCGGAACGTTGTAACCTGATTTACCCGGCGCACCGGCAACGGCTTTTTCGATTGAGCTGGCAACTTCGCTATCGCGCCCCGGGGTTTTCAGATTGAAGCGGGTGATAGCGAAACGGAAGATGACGTAGTAAACGACAAACCAGATTGCCGCCACCACTGGCACCATGTACCACTTGGTTGACAGACCATGCAAAATACCGAACACCACGAAGTCGATGATATTGCCGTCGGTATTACCGATGGTGACGCCGAGCACAGACATGACGGTGAAGCCGAGGCCGGTTAACAGCGCGTGGATGACATACAGAACTGGCGCTACGAACAGGAACAGGAATTCCAGCGGTTCGGTAGTGCCGCCAACGACGCAGGCGATCAGGCCAGAAATCAGCAGACCTTTAATTTTATGGCGATTTTCCGGGCGCGCGCAGTGATACATAGCTAACGCTGCACCTGGCAGGCCGCCGAGAAACGCAGGCATTTTACCTTGCGAAAGGAAACGCGTGGCGCTTTCAGAAAAACCGTGAGTGGTCGGGCAACTCAATTGCGCCTGGAAGATGGTCAGTGCGCCGCTGACGGTTTGACCGCAGACTTCCTGCGTGCCGCCTGCGTCGGTAAAGCGAATTAATGCCACCAGAATGTGATGCAGACCAAACGGCAACAGCACACGTTCACAGGTACCAAACAGCATCGGTCGGAAATCACCCTCAATGTTGATCATATGGCCCAGGCCGCTAATACCCATGGCGAAAATCGGCCAGACTAATGGAATCACCAGACCGACAAGGCCCATCACCAGCGAGGAGATGATTGGTACGAAGCGCGTACCGCCGAAGAATGCCAGCGCATCCGGCAGGCGGATATTATGGAATCGCTCATGCAGCATCCAGACGATAATACCGGCGATCACCGCACCGAGGATCCCGGTATCGATCGACTGGATCCCAAGAATGCTCTGTATGTTATTGGCTTTCAGAACCGCGGCGTCTGTGGTTGGCAGAATGCCTTTATTGGTCAACCAGAAGTTTACCGCGAGGTTCATTACCGCATAACCGACGAAGCCAGCGAATGCCGCTACGCCTTTGTTTTCGCGTGCCAGGCCCAGCGGGATGGCGATACAGAACATGACTGGCAGGAAACTAAAAGCAAACGAGCCAATCTTACTCATCCAGGTAAAGATAGCCTGCAACACGGGGTTGCCCAGGACCGGGATTAGGGTGATGACATCATGGCTGCTAAGAGAACTACCAATGCCGAGCATAATGCCGCAGAACGACAATAATGCCACGGGTAACATGAAGGTTTTGCCTAACTGCTGGAAGAACTCCCACAGCGTGACTTTCGGTGCTGTTTTCGCCGTCATAAAACGACTCCTCGTAGAGAACAATCTGGATTCAGTAAATTGCGCGAGAAGATAAAACGTTTTATCAAATTTTAGTGAGGCATAAATCACATTACGCAACGATAATAGCGGGTATAAGATAAATAAAAGGTAAAACGTTTTATCTGTCACATAATCAGGGAGTAGGTCATCTGCATGGCTACCGCCAAAAAAATAACCATTCATGATGTTGCGCTGGCTGCGGGCGTGTCGGTAAGTACCGTTTCGCTGGTGCTAAGTGGCAAAGGGCGAATCTCTACCGCCACAGGAGAACGCGTTAACGCCGCCATTGAAGAGCTGGGATTTGTGCGCAATCGTCAGGCGTCGGCGCTGCGCGGCGGGCAAAGCGGCGTCATTGGTTTGATCGTCCGTGATTTATCTGCGCCGTTTTACGCCGAATTAACGGCCGGATTGACGGAAGCTCTGGAAGCGCAGGGACGGATGGTTTTTTTGCTTCACGGCGGTAAAGACGGCGAGCAGCTGGCACAACGGTTTTCACTGTTACTGAATCAGGGGGTCGATGGTGTGGTAATTGCCGGGGCTGCAGGAAGCAGCGATGACCTGCGACGGATGGCAGAAGAAAAAGCTATCCCGGTGATTTTCGCTTCCCGTGCCAGTTATCTTGATGATGTTGATACGGTTCGCCCGGATAACATGCAGGCTGCACAGTTGTTGACGGAGCATCTCATTCGCAATGGGCATCAGCGTATCGCCTGGCTGGGAGGGCAAAGTTCCTCATTAACCCGGGCAGAACGGGTGGGGGGCTATTGTGCAACTCTACTAAAATTTGGCCTGCCGTTTCACAGTGATTGGGTGCTGGAGTGCACTTCCAGCCAGAAGCAAGCCGCGGAAGCTATCACGGCGCTTTTACGTCATAACCCGACCATCAGTGCCGTGGTTTGCTATAACGAAACCATTGCGATGGGGGCATGGTTTGGTTTGCTGAAAGCAGGGCGGCAAAGCGGTGAAAGCGGAGTCGATCGTTACTTTGAACAACAGGTTTCGCTGGCGGCATTTACCGATGCGACACCAACCACACTTGATGATATCCCCGTTACCTGGGCCAGCACGCCTGCGCGGGAACTTGGTACCACACTTGCGGATCGCATGATGCAAAAAATCACCCATGAAGAGACGCATTCACGCAATCTTATTATTCCCGCCCGGCTCATTGCGGCGAAATAACCCTCTCTTTATCTGCTATACCTGGTAGTGTCCTTTCCTCAAGGTTAATGATAAAAAATGTGGCACACAGGCGGTGCCTTTTATTTTTACTGAAGTTCACAGGAGGTTTATGTGTTTAATTCTGACAACCTGAGACTCGACGGAAAATGCGCCATCATCACAGGTGCCGGTGCAGGTATTGGTAAAGAAATTGCCATTACATTCGCGACAGCTGGCGCATCTGTGGTGGTCAGTGATATTAACGCCGACGCAGCTAACCATGTTGTAGATGAAATTCAACAACTGGGTGGTCAGGCATTTGCCTGCTGTTGTGATATTACTTCCGAACAGGAACTCTCTGCACTGGCAGACTTTGCCGTCAGTAAGCTGGGTAAAGTTGATATTCTGGTTAACAACGCCGGTGGCGGTGGTCCTAAACCGTTTGATATGCCAATGGCGGATTTTCGCCGTGCTTATGAACTGAATGTGTTTTCTTTTTTCCATCTGTCACAACTTGTTGCGCCAGAAATGGAAAAAAATGGCGGTGGCGTTATTCTGACCATCACTTCTATGGCGGCATAAAATAAAAATAAAAACATGACTTCTTATGCATCATCTAAAGCTGCGGCCAGTCATCTGGTCAGAAATATGGCGTTTGACCTGGGTGAAAAAAATATTCGGGTGAATGGCATTGCGCCGGGGGCAATATTAACCGATGCCCTGAAATCCGTTATTACACCTGAAATTGAACAAAAAATGTTACAGCACACACCGATTAGACGTCTGGGCCAACCGCAAGATATTGCTAACGCGGCGCTGTTCCTTTGCTCGCCTGCAGCCAGCTGGGTAAGCGGACAAATTCTCACCGTCTCCGGTGGTGGGGTACAGGAGCTCAATTAATACACTAACGGACCGGTAAACAACCGTGCGTGTTGTTTACCGGGATAAACTCATCAACGTCTCAGCTAAATAACTGGCAGCCAAATCACGGCTATTGGTTAACCAATTTCCGAGTGAAAAGTATACGAATAGAGTGTGCCTTCGCACTATTCAACAGCAATGATAGGCGCTCACCTGACAACGCGGTAAACTAGTTATTCACGCTAACTATAATGGTTTTATGATGGATAACATGCAGACTGAAGCACAACCGACACGGACCCGGATCCTCAATGCTGCCAGAGAGATTTTTTCAGAAAATGGATTTCACAGTGCCTCGATGAAAGCCATCTGTAAATCTTGCGCCATTAGTCCCGGGACGCTCTATCACCATTTCATCTCCAAAGAAGCCTTGATTCAGGCGATTATCTTACAGGACCAGGAGAGGGCGCTGGCCCGTTTCCGGGAACCGATTGAAGGGATTCATTTCGTTGACTATATGGTCGAGTCTATTGTCTCTCTCACCCATGAAGCCTTTGGACAACGGGCGCTGGTGGTCGAAATTATGGCGGAAGGGATGCGTAACCCACAGGTCGCCGCCATGCTTAAAAATAAGCATATGACGATCACGGAATTTGTTGCCCAGCGGATGCGTGATGCCCAGCAAAAAGGCGAGATAAGCCCAGACATCAACACGGCAATGACTTCACGTTTACTGCTGGATCTGACCTACGGTGTACTGGCCGATATCGAAGCGGAAGATCTGGCGCGTGAAGCGTCGTTTGCTCAGGGATTACGCGCGATGATTGGCGGTATCTTAACCGCATCCTGATCCTCTCTCTCTTTCCGCGGGCTGGTGACAACTGAGCCCGCGTTTCATATCGTAATTTCTCTGTGCAAAAAATATCCTTCCTGGGTTCGGAGAATTCCCCCCAAATATTCACTGTAGCCATATGTCATGAGAGTTTATCGTTCCCAATATGCTCGAACGAACGTTCGATTGCTTATTTTGTGGCTTATGTCAACGCTGTTTTAAAGATTAATGCGATCTATATCACGCTGTGGGTATTGCAGTTTTTGGTTTTTTGATCGCGGTGTCAGTTCTTTTTATTTCCATTTCTGTTCCATGGGTTTCTCACAGATAACTGTGTGCAATACAGAATTGGTTAACTAATCAGATTAAAGGTTGACCAGTATTTTTATCTTAATGAGGAGTCCCTTATGTTACGTCCTGTAGAAACCCCAACCCGTGAAATCAAAAAACTCGACGGCCTGTGGGCATTCAGTCTGGATCGCGAAAACTGTGGAATTGATCAGCGTTGGTGGGAAAGCGCGTTACAAGAAAGCCGGGCAATTGCTGTGCCGGGCAGTTTTAACGATCAGTTCGCCGATGCAGATATTCGTAATTATGTGGGCAACGTCTGGTATCAGCGCGAAGTCTTTATACCGAAAGGTTGGGCAGGCCAGCGTATCGTGCTGCGTTTCGATGCGGTCACTCATTACGGCAAAGTGTGGGTAAATAATCAGGAAGTGATGGAGCATCAGGGCGGCTATACGCCATTTGAAGCCGATGTCACGCCGTATGTTATTGCCGGGAAAAGTGTACGTATCACCGTTTGTGTGAACAATGAACTGAACTGGCAGACTATCCCGCCGGGAATGGTGATTACCGATGAAAACGGCAAGAAAAAGCAGTCTTACTTCCATGATTTCTTTAACTATGCCGGGATCCATCGCAGCGTAATGCTCTACACCACGCCGAACACCTGGGTGGACGATATCACCGTGGTGACGCATGTCGCGCAAGACTGTAACCACGCGTCTGTTGACTGGCAGGTGGTAGCAAATGGTGATGTCAGCGTTGAACTGCGTGATGCGGATCAGCAGGTGGTTGCAACTGGACAAGGTACCAGCGGGACTTTGCAAGTGGTGAATCCGCACCTCTGGCAACCGGGTGAAGGTTATCTCTATGAACTATGCGTCACAGCCAAAAGCCAGACAGAGTGTGATTTCTACCCGCTGCGCGTCGGCATCCGGTCAGTAGCAGTGAAGGGCGAACAGTTCCTGATCAACCACAAACCGTTCTACTTTACTGGCTTTGGTCGTCATGAAGATGCGGATTTGCGCGGCAAAGGATTCGATAACGTGTTGATGGTGCACGATCACGCATTAATGGACTGGATTGGGGCCAACTCCTACCGTACCTCGCATTACCCTTATGCCGAAGAGATGCTCGACTGGGCAGATGAACATGGCATCGTGGTGATTGATGAAACTGCTGCTGTCGGCTTTAACCTCTCTTTAGGCATTGGTTTCGAAGCGGGCAACAAGCCGAAAGAACTGTACAGCGAAGAGGCAGTCAACGGAGAAACCCAGCAGGCGCACTTACAGGCGATTAAAGAGCTGATTGCGCGTGACAAAAACCACCCAAGCGTGGTGATGTGGAGTATTGCCAACGAACCGGATACCCGTCCGCAAGGTGCACGGGAATATTTCGCGCCACTGGCGGAAGCAACGCGTAAACTCGACCCGACACGTCCGATCACCTGCGTCAATGTAATGTTCTGCGACGCTCACACCGATACCATCAGCGATCTCTTTGATGTGCTGTGCCTGAACCGTTATTACGGTTGGTATGTCCAAAGCGGCGATTTGGAAACGGCAGAGAAGGTACTGGAAAAAGAACTTCTGGCCTGGCAGGAGAAACTGCATCAGCCGATTATCATCACCGAATACGGCGTGGATACGTTAGCCGGGCTGCACTCAATGTACACCGACATGTGGAGTGAAGAGTATCAGTGTGCATGGCTGGATATGTATCACCGCGTCTTTGATCGCGTCAGCGCCGTCGTCGGTGAACAGGTATGGAATTTCGCCGATTTTGCGACCTCGCAAGGCATATTGCGCGTTGGCGGTAACAAGAAGGGGATCTTCACCCGCGACCGCAAACCGAAGTCGGCGGCTTTTCTGCTGCAAAAACGCTGGACTGGCATGAACTTCGGTGAAAAACCGCAGCAGGGAGGCAAACAATGAATCAACAACTCTCCTGGCGCACCATCGTCGGCTACAGCCTCGGTGACGTCGCCAATAACTTCGCCTTCGCAATGGGGGCGCTCTTCCTGTTGAGTTACTACACCGACGTCGCTGGCGTCGGTGCCGCTGCGGCGGGCACCATGCTGTTACTGGTGCGGGTATTCGATGCCTTCGCCGACGTCTTTGCCGGACGAGTGGTGGACAGTGTGAATACCCGCTGGGGAAAATTCCGCCCGTTTTTACTCTTCGGTACCGCGCCGTTAATGATCTTCAGCGTGCTGGTATTCTGGGTGCCGACCGACTGGAGCCATAGCAGCAAAGTAGTGTATGCATATTTGACCTACATGGGCCTCGGGCTTTGCTACAGCCTGGTGAATATTCCTTATGGTTCACTTGCTACCGCAATGACCCAACAACCACAATCCCGCGCCCGTCTGGGCGCGGCTCGCGGGATTGCCGCTTCATTGACCTTTGTCTGTCTGGCATTTCTGATAGGACCGAGCATTAAGAACTCCAGTCCGGAAGAGATGGTGTCGGTATACCATTTCTGGACGATTGTGCTGGCGATTGCCGGAATGGTGCTTTACTTCATCTGCTTCAAATCGACACGTGAGAATGTGGTACGTATCGTGGCGCAGCCGTCATTGAAGATCAGTCTGCAAACCCTGAAACGGAATCGCCCGCTGTTTATGTTGTGCATCGGTGCGCTGTGTGTGCTGATTTCGACCTTCGCGGTTAGCGCCTCGTCGTTGTTCTACGTGCGCTATGTGTTAAATGATACCGGGCTGTTCACTGTGCTGGTACTGGTGCAAAACCTGGTCGGTACTGTGGCATCGGCACCGCTGGTGCCGGGGATGGTCGCGAGGATCGGTAAAAAGAATACCTTCCTGATTGGCGCTTTGCTGGGAACCTGCGGTTATCTGCTGTTCTTCTGGGTTTCCGTCTGGTCACTGCCGGTGGCGTTGGTTGCGTTGGCCATCGCTTCAATTGGTCAGGGCGTTACCATGACCGTGATGTGGGCACTGGAAGCTGATACCGTAGAATACGGTGAATACCTGACCGGCGTGCGAATTGAAGGGCTCACCTATTCACTATTCTCATTTACCCGTAAATGCGGTCAGGCAATCGGAGGTTCAATTCCTGCCTTTATTTTGGGGTTAAGCGGATATATTGCCAATCAGGTGCAAACGCCGGAAGTTATTATGGGCATCCGCACATCAATTGCCTTAGTACCTTGCGGATTTATGCTACTGGCATTCGTTATTATCTGGTTTTATCCGCTCACGGATAAAAAATTCAAAGAAATCGTGGTTGAAATTGATAATCGTAAAAAAGTGCAGCAGCAATTAATCAACGATATCACTAATTAATATTCAATAAAAATAATCAGAACATCAAAGGTGCAACTATGAGAAAAATAGTGGCCATGGCCGTTATTTGCCTGACGGCTGCCTCTGGCCTTACCTCTGCTTACGCGGCGCAACTGGCTGACGATGAAGCGGGACTACGCATCAGACTGAAAAACGAATTGCGCAGGGCTGATAAGCCCAGTGCTGGCGCGGGAAGAGATATTTACGCATGGGTACAGGGAGGATTGCTCGATTTCAATAGTGGTTATTATTCCAATATTATTGGCGTTGAAGGCGGAGCGTATTATGTTTATAAATTAGGTGCTCGTGCTGATATGAGTACCCGGTGGTATCTTGATGGTGATAAAAGTTTTGGCTTTGCCCTGGGGGCAGTAAAAATAAAACCCAGTGAAAATAGTCTGCTTAAATTAGGTCGCTTCGGGACGGATTATAGTTATGGTAGCTTACCTTATCGTATTCCGTTAATGGCTGGCAGTTCGCAACGTACATTACCGACAGTTTCTGAAGGAGCATTAGGTTATTGGGCTTTAACGCCAAATATTGATCTGTGGGGAATGT
>OKQI01000139.1_pt1 | contig 12525 bp, 9 predicted proteins | sample 1613921 | NCBI WGS metagenome assembly OKQI01 (sample SAMN04436892, study PRJEB24849) | human gut metagenome | biome: human gut; feature: NICU; material: stool | host: Homo sapiens | place: USA: Saint Louis, MO | collected 2012-02-03
TTGGTTAATCGTGGGTGAAAAAAGGTGAGCTGTATATGCAACGGAGGAAGAAACCCCGTTGCTGGAAGCCTGGAAAAAGTATCGGATGCTGCTGAACCGTGTTGATACATCAACTGCACCTGATATTGAGTGGCCTACGAACCCTGTCAGGGAGTAATCATTGGGATTATGCCGCAGCACGTCTTAAGCAAGAACGTGCTGCGGTTGGATGCTATTTTTTCCCTGAAGCGGAAAACATTACTACAGTACCTTGAACCTTGGTTTTAACATTCTCGAAATGCTCTGAGAGTATATGTGTTAAGCCTTCTTCGGAATCTTTTGTGTTTGAAAAGATGCCTTTCTGATTGTAAATGCGCATCAGTTTTTGACCGAAGCTATTGTGCACAACTCCATCGCCAAGAATTGTGGCTCCGTATAGAGTTCCATCGTCAGTTAAGGCCTGCGCCGCATTGCGTATTACACAGCTTTTTGTAGATATATTTCCAGGCAGGCAGTGAAGAAGGTAAAACATGGAAATGGAATCAAATTGACCATGTAACGCCGCGGGATAAGGTTCAAAAACATCATGGCTAATTTTATGTTTAATTTTTGATTCCCCAGCCCTTGTAGATGCCGCGTTCAGGCTAGCTTCGTTCAAATCCATTAAAGATTTCAGACTACTCTCAGGTACGTGAGTAAGGTAAAACCCAGTTCCAACACCAATATCCAGATGGTTGTTACCTAAATGTTCCAGAAAGTGTGGAAGAAGGTGTTCCTTTGTAGGACATCCCCATGCAAGCCGATTTGATACTCCCAAAACCCACCAGTCATAAAGCTTTAGGGTAAGTGGTGTGTAAATTTTAGCCCCATCATCTGTGTTTTTTTTCATTAATTTCACCATGTTATAGTTTTATTTGTGAATTAAATCAATTATGGCGATGAATTACAAGGGGTTAAATGCTGCCGCAGCATAGCGATATTGAAATAGCCTGGTATGCTTCGATACAGCAGGAGCCGAATGGCTGGAAGACCGTCACCACACAGTTCTACATCCAGGAATTCAGTGAGTATATTGCGCCACTGCAGGATGCTGGGAAATCGCAACGGAGGAAGAAAGATCGTTGCTGGAGGCATGGAATAAATATCGGGTATTGTTGAATCATGTTGATACATCAGTAGCTCTGGGTATGAAGCTGTTTGTAACTCATGTTACAGTAACAGCCATTACTATCTCGAAGGTGCAAAATGTATATTGATTTGATATTTTATAAATTTACTTCGAATCTGGCACGTCAACTTTTGATTAAAGTAATATCAGTTTTCGGCGAAAAAAGGACCGTGTACATGAGACGATTTCATACAAGAATAACAAAAATATGAATATGCTCCCAATGCAATATATGTTTTGCATTGGGAGCAAATAGCGGAATATTTTGAAATTATTGTATTTCTGCTTCAGAATTTCCTGGGCAGTATATATTTTCTATTTTTTGTGGAGTGATCAGGTGATGTACAACTGCTTTATCTACACATAAATTAACTCCGGTGAGAGCTAATGTATGCCCATCACCATTTATTGTTAGTAACGGGCTGGAAAATTTCTCTGCCATCTTACGGGCATTAATCCAGGGCGTTGTTGGGTCGTATTTGTGTGCTACAAACAGTAAACCAGAGGGCAGAACAGTATTTTTCAGGCGAGTTTTGTTCAGGTCGCTATGTATTGGCCATAATTCACAAAAATCAGGTGAATCGGAACGTCCATTGTCAAAGTTAATAGCCGGGAAGGCATTCGCAAGAGCGTCTTTTCGGGATTTTCGCTCTTCTGGTGTTAATTGCTCATCCCCCTGATCTACACAGAGGATTACCCCCGAAGCATCGCTTGACTCTTCTGAGGCTATCTGAGCACTGAGCGCAGTTTCAATTTCATTACTGACAATCCCCTGAGAGAACTGGCGTATGGCAGTTGCAAGGGTTGGCCATGATGAACGCCATAGCAGAAGGTCTGTTGTTAATGATATGAGCTCATCTGAAGATATATTTTCTCCCTTACTGTCTAATAAAGGTTTGTGATGTAATTTTGATAATAGCTCATGGAACTGAGTTATTGCCTTATCTCTGTCTGAAGAAAGCGGGCAACTTTTTGTACGCGCACACCAGGATGCAAAGCGATCAAACGTTTCCTGATAACTCTGTGCCTGTTTGAGTTGCCATGTGAAGTTGTCCTCCAGGTCATCGATATCGACGACTCCATCAAGAACGATAGATCTTACGTTGTAGGGAAAACGTTCTGCATATAAGGCTGCAATTTGAGTTCCATACGAATACGCCACGGCTGTCAGTTGCTTATCCCCCAAGGCTTGCCTAATACGATCAATATCGTATACAGCCTCGTTAGAGCCGATATGGCGAATGACTTCGGCTCCGGTATTATGGATACAGGCATTAATTTTATTTAATACTTGTTGCTTTTCGGTTATGTTTTCCTGAGTCTCTGTATCTGATTGCCGGCAGTTTATTGTCGGAGTGGACTGTCCGACGCCTCGAGGATCAAATCCAATAATATCCCATGACTCACGAAGATTTGTGACTGGCCAGTCAAAGTTAATATAAGGATTTATGCCTGGTAACCCGGGACCACCACTTATTATCAGGATACTTCCTTTATGCTTGCTTTTTGCCGGCAATTTTGTCAACGCTAGTTTGACTTGTGATTTTTTTTCATAAGAAGCATCTCCGCCTGTGTCTGTATATTTTAATGGAACAGACAAATAACCACATAGTAAGTCAGGAGACGGTTTTTCCTCACCAAACCAGTGGTTGAATTGACTGGCCATACAGGATTGCCACTGTATCTGCTGGGCAGATACGGTTACTGGTAGAAGTAACGTTAAAACAACTTTGAAATGAGTAATTATTTTTCGCATTGTGTCTCTGAATATCGGAATAAAGATAAGATTTGAATATATTGAGGTCTTGTGTTGCGGTAAGAGATTACACGTTATGACATAGGTTAAATGCTTACAAAATTAGTGGATATTGTCTACTTGTAACTGTAAACAAATTCCCCGGGGTTATACAATACCACCGGGGAGAAAATCTGGTTAACTTCGTTAAAAGGTGTACTTAAGACCAGCAGTAGTGATGAAGTTATAGTTTTCTATGCCTGCACCATTTTTGCTGTAGTCTGAAGTGTTATCATTGTGATCATAAAGTGAAGTATTACCTTTTTTATTCGTAACCCGATTCCATGCGCCTTCAACATAAACTTTTGCGTTAGGTGTTACGTAATAACCTGCATTGACTGCAACAGAATAGTAATTTTGGTCTTTGACTTTACTGCGATAAGTGATTCTTTTTCCTGGGTCATAGTGCTCATCGTTATCAGATGCTTCCACCCAGCCGCTGTATTTAAATGTGCCACCTAGCTCAAAATCTTCATAACGATAACTTCCAGTCAAGCCAATGTAGGGCATTTTAAAACGTTGTTTGTAGCCGATTGCTCTTTCTCCATTCGGGAAGGAGCCGATATCATCTCTGAATCCCTCCTCAGAACTGTAGATATAGGAACCACCTCTGGCTGTAAAGCTATAACGGCTTTCCTGATATCCGGCCATGAGTCCCAGGCGGTAATTGGGTTCGTTGAGGAGCCAGCCTTTGATATTCAGATCAAATTCGTTGGCATAATTGAGTTGTGTATCAGGGTGCCTACTTTCATCTGTCCAGGTTCCGGGGTTACTGGAATCCATCCAGTCCTGATCGACCATATTGCCACCTCGGCTGCCGAGAGTAGTCCAGCCCGCAGCCCCAATAGATATCTGGGGCATCAAATCCCAATTAATTGCACCTTTAATAATTGCAGCGTTATTGAATTTCCAGTCGAGTTGACTGACTTTTCGGCCTCCTTCTTCAGCTAGATAAACGCGCTCTTTTGTTTTTCCGCTCAGAGTTCCAAGACTAATGTCCGCATTTATGTTGTCAGGAGTAAACGATATAGTCTCGGTAGAAGCAAAATAGCTGATCGCAATAGGGGTTGTCAGGACTATTCCCAGAAGTTTCGCCCGCATAAAAGTTCTCCATTCAATCGTTTTAATGATTGAATATGTATTTTTTATATCTAACTTAATGAGTCAATTACATATTGCTCCACTGTTTATATTTTGTTTAGTATTGAATGATTATCACAATGCGCTATCTGTTTTTGGTTTAATTATCTGTTATTGTTTTATGTTGCGGTTTTACTGTGTGGTTTTTTATGCTTTTGTGGTGTTTTTATCTATTTAAGCGCCATGCCTTTAGAGGCATATAAGCGAAAATAGCATGAGGTTTATCCTCAATTGCTATGTTTTTTGGTACAAAAAAGAGGGACAAAACTGAGACACATAAGGCCTCACAATGGCTTGCAAGGCTTTACATGTTTTGAGGTAGTGGGACGTGTGAGCGCAGAGATGGCGCGGTAAGTTGTTGACTTAAAATGTCGTTCTAGGAACTTCTAAGTCGTGGGCCGCAGGTTCGAATCCTGCAGGGCGCGCCATTTCTTCTTCATTTATCCCCGTCTTATCCGTTTCCGCTTTGCCCTTCACCACATCACTTTTTGTCGCTGTTTGGCGAGATAATTCAACGGTGTCAGGCCGTAAAACGCCTTAAAAACAGAGATAAAGTACGACGTGCTGCTATAGCCACATAATTGCGCTACCTGAGTGATATTTTTGTTATCCATCAATAACATCTGTACGGCGTAACGCATACGACACTCTGTGACAATCTGGCTATAGCTGGTATTTTCGTTTTTTAATTTCTTTTTGAGCAGGCTGGGGCTTAAACATAGCGAACTGGCGACAATTCGCAGATTCCAGTAATGCTGAATATCGCTTTGAATAATGCGGCAGACGCTGTCGCGGACGCTGCTGCGTAAGATATACATCAGTAGGGCAATAAACCGCGATTGCTCAAGAAAGTTAGACAATACGGTAAAAAGCAATGCGCGCGTCAACTCCGCTTCGCAGGGTTTGCTGGGTTGCTGCTTGCTGTGGTTGGCGGCTAGCCGGAACACTTCCGGTGTACGGCTATGACAAGCGATAACCGGGGTAGCCAGCCGCGACCAGGGCTTTACGCAGGTTAAGTTCTTATTTAAAAACAACAGATAATCGTTGATGATGTTACGGTTGATGTGGGTGATTAATACGTGATTTAACGTTGAGAGTTCAATGACGTTATTGTTGCACGCGAAGGCGGCCAGGTAGTTTTTCGGAAGGGTAAACGTAGCATGGTTATTAACGCTTACCTCTACCTCTTTTTCGGTCAGGATCACCACGCAAGGTTCACTACTGCTCAATTGCATTTCGCACTCCTCAGATATCAGAAACTCCGCTCAAAGGATCTATGCTTCCTGCATGAGTGATCGGCCCGTTCGCCGATAACGATCTTCTTTCTTTAGCACGCTTTTTAGCAATTAATCTTGATGGAATTCTGACGAGAGCGAAAGTGGTAAGTCAGGTCGTACCCGACTTACCTGGAGGGGATTTAATACTCGAGAATGCCGTGCGCGACGGGCAAATAGCGCAGAGAGAAATAGAGCGTGTCTTTACCGCAAGAGGAACGTTTCGCTAACAGCGAGGCGATCTCTGCATCCGGTTTCGGTTTCGCTGTAAAGGTTTTGCCTTTGCCGGCGACAAACAGTTCATAAACAATGCCGCTTGCTGGGGCGGAGCTTTGGCAATCGGCGCTGGCCTGTAGATAACGTTCACGCTGTTCAGCAGTAAGTTTATCCACGCCGCTGCCATCCTGTACCCAGACATTAACGCCGGTTGCTTTAACGTGTTCCAGCAGTTGGCGATAGCCATCGGGCGACATGTTTCCGGCGAAAAAACTACTGATATAAACCGATTTTGCTGAAACATCGCTAATCAACCGCTGAGCGTTGTTTAACCATGTCAGCAAAGGTTGACGGGCGGCTTCGCTGCGCCAGTTCAGGTCGTCAATTTCCGCGCTGATGTACCAGCCATCCGGCGTTACGCCAGGCGCGGCGCTCCATAATCTGGCTTGCTGGAGATCGGCAGCCAGCAGGCGATTAAGATAGCTTTCCAGCGCCGCGGATGACTGTTTCTGGTGCATAAAAAATTCCGGATCGGCATTCAGCCCGACAATCAGCTTCAGGCCAGCCTGTTGCGCAGCTGCTGCACGCTTAAACAATAACGCGCGCTGTTCTGGCTGGGTGAATGCATCGCCGTAACGGGTCCATTGCAAAACCAGGGTATCGAAGCCTTGCAAACGTAACTGACTCATCAGCCCCTGCCACTGGGTATCGGTAACCTGACTATCACGGTTTTGTGGTTGCCAGATAATACCTTTCATCGCAAAGGAAAAAGGGCTGACCAAAAGCAGTGTCAGCAATACGAAAATGAACTTACGCATTTACCAGTGCACTCCAATGGTGAGAAACGCGTTGTTGCGCTCTCCGTTACGTTGATTAATCGCCTTAAAGGTATGTTGATACTCGACGCCGAGACTGACTTTGTGCGGCCAGGCGTCGTAGTGCGTCTCGCCGGTCCAGATATTCCAGCGGACCCCGACACCGCCAAGCTGCGCGCCCTGAGTGCCTTTATCACGATAACCGTTGTCCTGAACGTGAGCGTAAGGCTCAATAGTCTGTCCGTTCGCCACCTTCTGATGCCAGCTTACGCGATAATCTGCCGTCCACGCCTGAATATCCTGACGGACATATTGCGCCGCATCGAGGTACAGGTTTTGGGCAAACCAGCCTGAACCGTTCGGGTGCCATTCGTCGCTGTATTTGCCGCCATTAAAGAATGAGGCGCTGGCGCGCAGCATGGTATCGGATGCGCCATTTTGCCTGTTCAGCGGCAACTGCTGTTCGACGGCGAGGAAAAAGATCTGATCGCGCAGCGGCTTCCAGCGCAGACCGGTGCCGGACATCGGATTTTTCACCGGCATCATCACCCCGTTTTCTCCGGTATCGGCAAAGACGCGGCTATAAACTGAGAGCAGGTCGCCTTCCAGCAGCATATTGCGTCCGATGCGGTACTCGGCTTCCAGTTGCCCGTAGCTACGATAGCTTTTCCCTGGCGCTGCGCCGCCGACATTATTGTTAGCGGTACTCATTGCGCCGGAACGCAAGCCGATAGAAGAATCGAAACTGAACGTCCAGCGGCGACCGACCTCCTCATGCAGACGGCGGAAATTGAAGCGTTGCTGATTTTGCTCTGGGGTCAGTGGGGTTATCAGCGCCTGATTATCTATGTCATCAATCACCAGCCGGGCGTAGTGCTGCGTCGCAGGCATGTCATCCAGACGCTGGTTCACGTAGGCCAGTTGTCGGATAAGTGCCGGATCGTCCGGTAGCCCTTTATGCGCCTGTTCGAGCATTTCCCGCGACTGTGCGATATCACCGCTATCCCACAAGGCGTAACCAAGCGCTGCCTGGGTGTTGCTATTATTCGGTTCCAGTTCCAGCGCGGCGCGCAAATCACTCACCGCCGCCGAGACATTATGACGTTGGCGATAAATTGTCGCCCGCGCAACGTAAGCGTTGGCAGAAGGCGCAATATTGATTGAGCGCGTGAGATCGTTCAGTGCGAGTTCCGGCTGACCAGGAATGTAACGTTGCGCATGCAGCCACCAGTAGAGGGCATTGTTTCCCAGCCCACGTTGTTCTGCCTGCTGAAGCCAGCGATCGCGAGCCGCACCATTTCCTGCCGCCTGGGCGGTATTGGCAGCAGCAAGCAGATCCTCATTGCTCATGTCGTGAAGACTGATTTTCTGCCAGGCCGCCAGTGCGGTGGCGTAGTCCTCAACCTGATACGCCTGATAGGCTACCGCACGATGTTGCCAGGCGTTCGGTTGTCGTTGTTCGGCCTGAAGCCATGCATACAACGCCACACCGGGTAGCGTGTCCCGATAACACTTCGCCAGACGGTTCCAGGCGGCGGCATCGTAGGAAGGCGACATATCGCCCAGCAAGCGAACTATTGCCGGGCAATTATCTGCAATACCCGGCAACTGACTTTGCCACTGACGTTGCTCCGCCAGCGGTAAGGGTTTCGATAAAATCGCCACCTTCGCCGGAGTTGCCAGGTAAGGATGACTTTCCAGCAGAGACGCCAGTCGCGCCATTAAAGTCTGGCTGACACGCGCATCGCCCTGGAAAGGATAGCGTTGCAGCAATAAATCGGCAGCTTCGCGTGACTGCTCGTTCTGCATCAGTTGCCAGGTCAGTTGATCCAGGCGGGTAAGATTTGCCGGTTCTTGCTGATACAGCAATCGTGCCAGACGCAGAGCTTCAGCCTTGTTATGGGTCGCTACGCTAACGGTATAACGCTCCTCAAGCATTTCATTGGCGGGGAGGGTGGCGAGCAGTTTTTGCGCTGCGTCGTACTGACCTTCTTTTAACAGCACCGGTAGCGTCGCGCCAACAACATACTGGCGGTTATCGGCAAACTGTACCGTATAATTCGCCAACGCCTGAACGGGGTTGGCGCTGTATTTAGATACCAGATAGAGCCAACTTTTCTCAAGTGCGTCCGTGGTAAACAGCGGCTTATTTTCAATGAGATAATGCTGAAGGCGTGCTTTCTCGCCACGATAAGCCAGCGCGGTCGCGTAAGTAATATATGACTGCGGATCGGTGAAGATCCCCTGTGATTGCAGCGCCAGGATCCGATCATCCAGCTGCCCGGCAAGAAGCACGTCAAACCACTGACGGCGTTCTGCCGCGCTTAATGTGTTCTGCTGGCGTGCTTCATTGTATAGCGTATCTGCCTGGGACCATTGTTTCAGGTAGATTGCCCGTTGCAGCAGATCGGTTCGCAGCGTTTTTCCTTCCGGTGATGCAGCAAACGTCGCATCGTTCAGTTGCGCTCTGGCGACAGGTAATTGTGCCAGCCGCAGGGCATTCTGCCCGACTTCACTGCGACAACGCAGGGTCGGCGCAGCATCGCACGCTTTTTGCTGGGCAAGCAGTCCTTCAACAGTCGTAACGCTTTTCACTTCAACTGGAATAGCCGCCAGACTGCGCTCAAGTCGGGTATCTCCTGGGTGACGTTTCAGTTGATCCTCAAGCAACAGCCGCGCCCGGTCATCATGACCAAAATAGCGATAGGCTTCCGCAAGGTATAAAGCCAGCGGAATATTATCCGGCACCTGCTGGTGTATATATTCAAATTCGCGGATGGCGGTTGCTTCGTCGTTATTTTTCTGTGCCTTCAGCGCCTTATCGAGACGGGGATAAATAACAAAATGGCGATAATCGCTCAGCCCCAGCTCTTCTGCGCTGGTGCCGATATTGTCTGCGAGTGCGCTGGTACTCAATAAAGACGTCAGCAGTAAACCAGACCATCCGATGACGCGATTAAGGTTATTCTCCTTCATTTTCGGACTCCAGTTGCGCAACCTGTTCTGTGTTTAAACCTGCTTTGAGTAATAGTGATTGCATCGAAACTTGTAATTCGCGTTGAATTGTCAGGACGCGATCCAACGTTTCCTGGCTGATAACGCCTTCGGTGACCAAAAACTTGCCGAGCGGCAGAGAACTGCGTTCATGGCGCAATAACAACACGTTAATTGCTGAACGATTAATATGACCGAGCGTGGTCAGTATTTCGGCGAACAGGAACTGATGCGGCACATATTGCCGCCAGATTTCACCGGCCTGCTGTTCCGTGAGCCACTGATGCTGAACCGCATTGTACAACATTGCCCGCGGATCGTGACCGCGTCGGCGCGCATACCAGTGGCGTAACCCCGTGACAATTTGTCCCCGCAGAACAATGACGTAACGCACTTTGCGTCCGACTTTACGCGTCAGGGCCGCCAGCGAAACCGGGTCAATACCATCTTCACTGCCGACAATTAACTCATCATTTTCCAGACGCAGCGGCAGCACTGCATAATGCAGCGCCACGGAGGCCGGCATTTCGGCAATCAGTGATGAAGGGATCTGCCAGGCGTCGATCGACTCCCACGCCACGCCGTTTTGCTCTGCCAGCGCCTGTGCCAGCTGTTCGGCGCTAATCAGCCCCTGCATCAGCATTGAACCGCCCAGGCGTAGACCTTCGACGCGATTACGCAGTGCTGTATCGAGTTGTTCTTCAGTGATGACCTGATTTTCCAGCAGGATTTGACCTAACGGACGCAACGAGCGGGTATCGCCAGTCACGCTGGGGAAGTCATGCGTTGTTTTATCCCACGCGACACGACGTGGATCGCCGTGTTGAAGTACCTGTTTTAACGCGCGCCAGTTGGCCATGAAGTTAATCAGGTTGCCCCAGAAAAGACGCAGGACAGATAGCAGCCCCTGCGTCAGGCCGTAGTAGCCAGTAACGAAAATCACCCGCTGCACGATGCGGTTAATCATCAAGCCAAAGTTTAGCCACAGCAGAGTCATTAACCATGCGCTGCCGCTGAAAATAGAAAGGAAATGCCAGGCATCGGGCCACAAACTTTCATACGCCAGCAACAGCAAAAGCTGGATCATCACCAGCATCGCGAGGAAGCTGACAAAGTTACTGATTGCCCCTTTGCGGTCGCGCCAGAGAAAGTAGTTCAGCGTCAGACTGGAGGTCCATTTGTGGGTTTTAAAGCCCTGGAAAACAATGCCGATGATCCAGCGAGATTTTTGTCGAACCGCAGTCGAAAAGGTATCGGGGAAATATTCGCGCACGCAGATCATGTTTGACGTCCGCGCGTGCTGTAAAAATTTACGCTGCTCGCGTTCTTTGGCTTCGTCCACCACCGGAAAACGGACAAAAATTTCCGTCATACCTTTTTCTTTCAGGCGGAAACCAATGTCGTAATCTTCAGTAAGACTCTGCACGTCGAAAGCAATACCATCACCGTCAGCTAACAGTGCGGTCACGGCGCGGCGGCTGAAACAAGTACCGACGCCTGCGCTGGGCACCTGTCCGGCGAGGGCTTCACGCACCGGAACATCTTTGCCATGCAGTTCTGAAAACTCATCAATGTAAGTCATGCTGGTGAAGTGCGTCCATTCGCGTTCGAATGGGTATACCGGGATCTGAATCAGATCTTTACGCTCGACCAGATAGTTGAACAGACGCAATTCCATCGGTGAAATTACGTCTTCGGCGTCATGCAGAATAAAACCAGCAAAAGCGAAATTGGCGCTACGCTCAAACTGGGTGATGGCGTCCAGCACGTTGTTCAGGCAGTCGGCTTTGCTGGTGGGGCCAGGACGCGCGCAGACTACCTTATGCACGTTTGGGAAGCGAGCGCACACTTCGTCAACATCACGCTGAGTATCGGGGTCGTTGGGGTAGGTGCCAACAAAGATATGATAGTTTTCATAGTCGAGCGTGGTCGCCGCCAGCTCGGCCATATTGCCGATGACGCCCGTTTCATTCCACGCCGGAACCATAATCGCTAACGGTTTTTCATCTGGTTTATACAGTTCGCGGTAACTCATTCGCGGGTAGCGGCGATAAACACTCAACTTGCGTTTAATGCGGCGTACCCAGTAGACGACATCAATAAAAAAATCGTCCAGCCCGCTGATGAACATGATGACCGCTAACGTTATCGCGATTACTTTTAAGCCGTAGAGCCAGGTAGCAAAAACATCAAGAAGCCAGTCCACACAAAAACCTTACATTAACGCTGGTTATGTTTAGGGTGGCGTATATTAAGGTTTTTTATGAATTGTGACAGCTTTTTACCATTAATAGGTATGACTATTGCGGCACGTTATTTTTACACTGGTTATAAAAGTTGCCGTTTGCGTAGAATGTAGACAAAAGCGTGGTGTCAAGGAGGGGCGGTAAACGTCATAGTGAAGAGGAGTGGTGGCACCGATCAGGTCATCATGTAGTGTAAGCGTCTGGAGGAGGTGAGCAGGGGAGATCATTTTCCCCGTGCTGAACAAAAAGACGGCGTTGCTGTGGGTACAGGAAGGCTAACTTCATTTCTCTTTAGATTATTTAAGTTTAATATTCAACCAGGAAATAAAGAACGTTAAAATAACAAAGGAAAAAACAATCAAAGAGACATTCCTGAAAAATACGTGCTCATAAAAAAGATAAAAAACGTACAAAATTGGGCACGCAACTTTCAGGACGTTTATATGTTTAGAATTCTCTTTATCTTTAAAGTTAAAATTACATAAAAATATAAAGAAATATGAAAGCATGGCTGAAAACATCATTGATAAGGCGCGATATGGCAGTCCTGAATTAAAGGTTTCGACTCCTAATAATATTGTCGATAGCGTTGCAATTATAATTGCCACTTTTTTACTAGAGGTGAAAGTAACGACAAAAAATATCAATGATATAAATAAGAAATAAAAAAATATGTAAATATTTGTTGATATATGTACTTTATGAGGAACTGTAAAATAGGTATAACTGATTGTAATTATGATGGTAATTATTCTGTATAGCATGCATGCTAACAGGCCAATCAGTAGTTTGTTCGCAAATTTATAAGGGGATTCGCTATTGGTTGATTGCATGGTTATTATGCTCTTGAATTGTGTATTTTATTGGAATGTTTCTTGGTTAACTAAAACAATGCATT
>OKQI01000147.1_pt1 | contig 12058 bp, 16 predicted proteins | sample 1613921 | NCBI WGS metagenome assembly OKQI01 (sample SAMN04436892, study PRJEB24849) | human gut metagenome | biome: human gut; feature: NICU; material: stool | host: Homo sapiens | place: USA: Saint Louis, MO | collected 2012-02-03
CGTTCGCGCCGGTAGTGTTCAGTTTCAGTTGGATCCAAGGCATGGCAAAACTCTTCCTTGCCACGCTTGCCCTTGTCCTTGCCGGCAATGACGATTACTTCGTCGTCACGACGAATCTTTTGCATGACGGCTACTCCTTACAGCACTTCGGGGGCGAGCGAGACGATCTTCATGAACTTCTCGGTACGGAGTTCACGAGTCACTGGCCCAAAGATACGGGTGCCGATCGGCTCCTGCTTGTTGTTCAGCAGGACGGCGGCGTTGCCGTCGAAGCGGATGATGGAACCGTCGGTACGACGCACGCCGTGCTTGGTGCGAACGACCACGGCAGTCATGACCTGGCCCTTCTTCACTTTGCCGCGCGGAATCGCTTCCTTGACGGTGACCTTGATGATGTCGCCGATGCCGGCGTAACGGCGGTGGGAACCGCCGAGCACCTTGATGCACATCACACGACGCGCGCCGCTGTTGTCAGCGACATCGAGCATGGATTGAGTCTGAATCATATAATTTCTCCGACCCCTAGTCCTTAGACTTCCACCGCGCGTTCAACGATATCAACCAGGGTCCAGGCCTTGGTCTTGGCCAGCGGACGGGTTTCGCGAATGGTGACCAGGTCACCAATGCGGCACTGATTGGATTCGTCGTGTGCGTGCAGTTTGGTCGAACGCTTGACGTATTTGCCGTAGATCGGGTGCTTGACGCGACGCTCGATCAGTACGGTGACGGTCTTGTCCATTTTGTCGCTGACGACGCGGCCGGTCAGCGTACGGACGGTTTTCTGAGCTTCAGCCATGATCACTTACCTGCTTGCTGATTGAGCACAGTTTTAACGCGAGCGATGTCGCGCTTAACCTGCGAGAGCAGGTGAGACTGCCCCAACTGGCCAGTTGCTTTCTGCATGCGCAGATTGAACTGGTCTCGCAGCAGGCCGAGCAGTTGCTCGTTCAGCTGCTCAACGGATTTTTCACGAAGTTCATTCGCTTTCATCACATCACCGTCCGCTTAACAAAGGAGGTGGCGAGGGGCAGCTTTGCAGCAGCCAGGGCGAAAGCCTCACGCGCCAGCTCTTCGGAAACACCCTCGATCTCGTACAGGACCTTGCCCGGCTGGATCTGGGCTACCCAGTACTCGACCCCACCCTTACCTTTACCCATACGAACTTCGAGGGGCTTCTTGGTGACAGGCTTGTCAGGGAATACGCGGATCCAGATCTTGCCGCCACGCTTCACGTGACGGGTCAGCGCACGACGCGCGGACTCGATCTGACGAGCAGTAAGGCGGCCACGGCTAGTGGCCTTCAGTGCGTACTCACCGAAGCTGACCTTACTACCACGATGAGCCAGACCACGGTTGTGGCCGGTCATTTGTTTGCGGAACTTCGTACGCTTGGGTTGCAGCATTTGCGTACTCCTTACCTAGCAGCTTTTTTACGAGGAGCGGGTGCTACCGGCTTCAGCTCTTCCTGGCGGCCACCGATGACCTCGCCCTTGAAGATCCAAACCTTGACACCGATCACACCGTAAGTGGTGTGCGCTTCGTAGGTGGCATAGTCGATATCGGCGCGCAGGGTGTGCAGGGGCACACGACCTTCGCGATACCATTCGGTACGGGCGATTTCAGCCCCACCCAGACGACCGCTGACCTGAATCTTGATGCCCTTGGCACCAATGCGCATGGCGTTCTGTACGGCGCGCTTCATGGCGCGACGGAACATTACGCGACGCTCCAGCTGCTGGGCTACGCTCTGCGCAACCAGCATGGCATCGAGTTCCGGCTTGCGGATTTCCTCGATGTTGATGTGCACGGGCACACCCATTTGCTTGGTCAGGTCCTGGCGCAGTTTCTCAACATCTTCACCTTTCTTGCCGATCACGATGCCGGGACGAGCGGTGTGGATGGTGATGCGTGCGGTTTGAGCCGGACGATGAATATCGATACGGCTTACGGACGCGCTTTTTAGTTTGTCTTGGAGGTACTCACGCACCTTCAGGTCGGCAAACAGGTAATCCGCATAGTTCTTGCGGTCTGCGTACCAAACGGAGGTGTGCTCCTTGACGATACCCAGGCGAATGCCATTGGGATGTACTTTCTGACCCATCTGTCGACTCCGTTACTTGTCCGCAACCTTGACCGTGATATGGCAAGACCGCTTCACGATGCGATCAGCACGGCCTTTGGCACGCGGCATGATGCGCTTGAGCGAACGACCTTCGTTGACGAAGACGGTGGAGACCTTCAGGTCATCCACATCGGCGCCTTCGTTGTGCTCAGCGTTGGCAACGGCCGACTCCAGCACTTTCTTCATGATCTCGGCGGCTTTCTTACTGCTGAAAGCCAGGAGGTTGAGCGCTTCGCCCACCTTCTTCCCGCGGATCTGGTCGGCGACCAAGCGGGCTTTCTGGGCGGAGATACGAGCGCCCGACAGCTTAGCGGCTACTTCCATCTTCCTTACCCCTTAACGCTTGGCTTTCTTGTCCGCAGCATGCCCGCGGTAGGTGCGGGTAGCGGCGAACTCGCCCAGTTTGTGGCCGACCATGTCCTCGTTGACGAGAACCGGTACGTGTTGACGGCCGTTGTGCACGGCGATGGTCAGACCAACCATATGCGGCAGAATCATCGAACGACGCGACCAGGTCTTGATCGGCTTGCGGTCGTTCTTTTCCACCGCGACTTCGACCTTCTTCAACAGGTGAAGATCGATAAACGGACCTTTTTTCAGTGAACGTGGCACTGTGGTATCCCTCTATTTACTTGCGGCGGCGGACGATCATGTTATCGGTACGCTTGTTCGAGCGAGTCTTCTTACCCTTGGTCTGAAGACCCCACGGCGATACCGGATGACGACCAGCAGAGGTACGGCCTTCACCACCACCATGCGGGTGGTCGACCGGGTTCATCGCCACGCCGCGAACGGTCGGGCGAACACCACGCCAGCGCGTAGCACCGGCTTTACCCAGCGAACGCAGGCTGTGCTCGGAGTTCGAGACTTCGCCCAGGGTCGCACGGCACTCAGCCAGGACTTTACGCATTTCACCGGAGCGCAGACGCAGGGTTACGTACGCACCTTCCCGCGCGACCAGCTGGGCGGAAGCGCCAGCGGAGCGAGCGATCTGAGCGCCTTTACCCGGCTTCAGCTCGATACCATGAACAGTGCTACCCACCGGGATGTTGCGCAGAGGCATGCTGTTGCCTGCCTTGATCGGCGCACCGATACCGGAGATCAGCTGGTCACCTGCAGCAACGCCCTTGGGGGCGATGATGTAGCGACGCTCGCCGTCTGCATACTTCAGCAGAGCGATGTGTGCAGTGCGGTTCGGATCGTATTCGACGCGCTCAACGATGGCAGGGATGCCATCCTTGTTGCGACGGAAGTCGACCAGACGGTAGTGCTGCTTGTGACCACCACCGATATGACGGGTGGTGATACGACCGTTGTTGTTACGGCCGCCAGACTTGGATTTCTTTTCCAGCAGCGGTGCGTAGGGAGCGCCTTTGTGCAGCTCCTGATTCACCACCTTGACGACAAAGCGACGACCAGCGGAAGTCGGTTTGCACTTAACGATTGCCATGATGCACCCCTTTACTCAGCGCTGGTGGCGAAATCGAGATCTTGGCCCGGCTGGAGAGCGATGTACGCTTTTTTCCAGTCGTTACGCTTGCCCAGACCGCGAGCGGTGCGCTTGGTCTTACCCTTGACGTTCAGGGTAGTGACGCGCTGTACCTTCACGCTGAACAGGCTTTCTACGGCCTTCTTGATTTCCAGCTTGGTTGCATCGGTGGCAACCTTGAAAACGAATTGGCTCTTGCCGTCCGCGAGACCCGTGGCTTTCTAGGAGATGTGCGGACCAAGCAGCACTTTGAATACGCGTTCCTGGTTCATCCCAGCAGCTCCTCGAACTTCTTCACGGCGGACACGGTGACCAGCACCTTGTCGTAGGCGATCAGGCTGACGGGGTCGGAACCTTGGACATCACGTACATCGACGTGCGCCAGGTTGCGCGCAGCGAGGTACAGGTTCTCGTCGACACCATCGGTCACGATCAGCACGTCTTTCAGACCCAGGGTGTCCAGCTTGGCAACCAGGCCCTTGGTTTTCGGTGCATCGACAGCGAAGTCGGCAACGACGACCAGACGGTCCAGACGAACGAGCTCGGCAAGGATGGAGCGCAGTGCTGCGCGGTACATCTTCTTGTTCAGCTTCTGTTCGTGGCTACGCGGTTTAGCGGCGAAAGTGGTGCCGCCCCCACGCCAGATGGGGCTACGGATGGTGCCAGCACGAGCACGACCGGTGCCCTTCTGACGCCACGGCTTCTTGCCACCACCAGAGACTTCGGAGCGAGTCTTCTGCGCCTTGCTGCCCTGACGGCCGCCAGCCATGTAGGCCACGACTGCCTGGTGCACCAGGGTCTCGTTGAATTCGCCACCAAAGGTACGCTCGGAGACTTCGATAGCCTGAGCGCCGTTCACATTCAATTGCATCTCAGCTTCCCCCTTAACCGCGAGCCTTGGCTGCCGGACGCACGATCACATCACCGCCGGTAGCGCCGGGAACGGCACCCTTGACCAGCAGCAGATTGCGTTCAGCATCGACGCGCACGATCTCCAGGGATTGAACGGTTACCCGCTCCGCACCCAGATGACCGGACATTTTCTTGCCCTTGAACACTCGACCAGGAGTCTGGCACTGGCCGATGGAACCCGGGACGCGGTGGGAAACGGAGTTACCGTGGGTGTTATCCTGACCACGGAAGTTCCAGCGCTTGATGGTGCCCGCGAAGCCCTTACCCTTGGACTCGCCGGTAACGTCTACCATCTGGCCTGCCTGGAACAGATCGACAGTGATCTGGTCACCAGCGGCATACTGCTCTTCGCCCAGACGGAATTCCCACACGCCGCGACCGGCGGCGACATTCGCCTTGGCAAAGTGACCAGCTTGCGCTTTGGTAACGCGAGAAGCACGACGCTCGCCGGCGGTGACTTGCACTGCACGGTAGCCATCGGTTTCTTCAGTCTTGAACTGGGTGACGCGATTCGGCTCGACCTCGATGACCGTAACCGGAATAGAGACACCTTCCTCGGTGAAAATGCGGGTCATGCCGCATTTACGACCGACAACACCAATTGTCATGTTGTAAACCTCTTGAGTGTACGGGGCTTTCACCCGCTATGGCCGCCCATTTCAGAGCGTTACACGACCAATGCCGAAGGCATTAGCCGAGGCTGATCTGTACTTCAACGCCTGCAGCAAGATCGAGCTTCATCAGCGCATCGACGGTTTTATCCGTCGGCTGGACGATGTCCAGTACACGCTTATGTGTACGAATTTCGTACTGATCACGCGCATCTTTGTTGACGTGCGGAGAGATCAGCACGGTGAAACGTTCCTTGCGGGTCGGCAGAGGGATTGGACCACGCACCTGAGCACCAGTACGTTTCGCGGTTTCCACGATTTCCTGGGTTGATTGATCGATCAGGCGATGGTCAAAAGCCTTCAACCGAATCCGGATTTGTTGGTTTTGCATTTGACCTCAGACTCCAATTTACCATTCCCAACGGACGGACTACGCCCGTTAAAAGGAGGCGCAATTGTACGGATGCCCCCACAGGGTGTCAATATTTAACCAACGAACGAAAAAAGGGGCCCCGGAGGGCCCCTTTTCTGATGGCAGGATCAGCGATTACTCGATGATCTTGGCAACCACGCCGGCGCCAACGGTACGGCCGCCTTCGCGGATCGCGAAGCGCAGGCCATCTTCCATGGCGATCGGAGCGATCAGGGTGACAACCATCTTGATGTTGTCGCCCGGCATTACCATCTCTACGCCTTCCGGCAGTTCGCAGTTACCGGTCACGTCGGTGGTACGGAAGTAGAACTGCGGACGGTAGCCCTTGAAGAACGGGGTGTGACGACCACCTTCTTCCTTGGACAGCACGTACACTTCGCACTCGAACTTGGTGTGCGGCTTGATGGTGCCCGGCTTGGCCAGTACCTGGCCACGCTCTACGTCTTCACGCTTGGTGCCACGCAGCAGGATACCAACGTTCTCACCAGCACGACCTTCGTCGAGCAGCTTGCGGAACATTTCAACGCCGGTGCAGGTGGTCTTGGTGGTCGCCTTGATGCCGACGATTTCCACTTCTTCCTGGACCTTGATGATGCCGCGCTCTACACGACCGGTTACCACGGTACCGCGGCCGGAGATCGAGAACACGTCTTCGATCGGCATCAGGAACGGCTGGTCGATGGCACGAACCGGCTCCGGAATGTAGGAGTCCAGGGTCTCTACCAGCTTCTGCACGGCGCTTACGCCGATGCCATTGTCATCCTTGCCTTCCAGCGCCATCAGCGCGGAACCGATGATGATCGGAGTGTCGTCGCCCGGGAAGTCGTAGGTGTTCAGCAGATCGCGAACTTCCATCTCGACCAGTTCCAGCAGCTCGGCGTCGTCGACCATGTCGGCCTTGTTCAGGAACACGACGATGTAGGGAACGCCCACCTGGCGGGACAGCAGGATGTGCTCGCGGGTCTGCGGCATGGGGCCGTCGGCAGCCGAGCAAACCAGGATCGCGCCGTCCATCTGAGCAGCACCGGTGATCATGTTCTTCACATAGTCGGCGTGACCGGGGCAGTCAACGTGGGCGTAGTGACGAACAGCGGAATCGTATTCAACGTGCGAGGTGTTGATCGTGATACCGCGAGCCTTTTCTTCCGGCGCGTTGTCGATCTGATCGAAAGCACGAGCGGAACCACCCCAGGTGTCGGAGCAGACCTTGGTCAGTGCAGCGGTCAGAGTGGTCTTGCCATGGTCAACGTGACCGATGGTGCCGACGTTGACGTGCGGTTTGTTACGTTCGAATTTTTCCTTAGCCACGACAGTAAACCTCTTACTTAAAGGGCTGAATCAACCTTGTTTTTTAACCAGCGCTTCGACGATGTTCGACGGAGCTTCGGCGTATTTGGAGAATTCCATGGAGTAGCTCGCGCGACCCTGGGACATGGAACGCACGTCGGTCGCATAACCGAACATCTCACCCAGCGGAACCTCGGCACGAATAACCTTACCGGAAACCGTGTCCTCCATCCCCTGAATCAGACCACGACGACGGTTCAGGTCGCCCATCACGTCACCCATGTAGTCCTCAGGAGTCACTACCTCTACCTTCATGATCGGCTCGAGCACCTTGCCGCCGCCCTTCTGGGCCAACTGCTTGGTCGCCATGGAAGCAGCGATCTTGAACGCCATCTCGTTGGAGTCGACGTCATGGTAGGAACCATCGAAAACGGTAGCCTTCAGGCCGATGAGCGGATAGCCGGCAACGACGCCGTTCTTCATCTGCTCTTCGATACCCTTCTGGATCGCCGGGATGTATTCCTTCGGAACCACACCGCCCACGACTTCGTTCTCGAACACCAGGCCTTCGGTGATATTGCCCTTCTCGTCCACGTCCGCGGCCGAGAAACGGATCCAGCAATGACCGAACTGACCGCGACCACCGGACTGGCGAACGAACTTGCCTTCGATCTCCACGTTGTCCTTGGTGATGGTCTCACGGTAGGCAACCTGCGGCTTGCCGATGTTGGCCTCGACGCCGAACTCGCGCTTCATGCGGTCGACGATGATGTCCAGGTGCAGCTCGCCCATGCCGGAGATGATGGTCTGACCGGACTCTTCGTCGGTCTTGACACGGAACGACGGGTCTTCCTGGGCCAGCTTGCCGAGGGCGATACCCATCTTCTCCTGGTCAGCCTTGGTCTTCGGCTCTACAGCGACCGAGATTACCGGCTCGGGGAAGTCCATGCGCTCGAGGATGATCGGCTTCTCGATCGAGCACAGGGTGTCACCGGTGGTGACGTCCTTCATGCCGATCAGGGCAGCGATGTCGCCTGCGCGCACTTCCTTGATCTCTTCACGCTGGTTGGCGTGCATCTGCACCATCCGACCGACGCGCTCTTTCTTGCCTTTCACCGAGTTCAGGACGGAGTCGCCGGAACTCAGGACGCCGGAGTAAACGCGGGCGAAGGTCAGGGTACCGACGAACGGGTCGGTAGCGATCTTGAACGCCAGGGACGAGAACGGTTCGTTGTCGTCGGCATGACGCTCGTCTTCGACGGTCTCGTCGTCCGGGCTGACGCCCTTGATCGCAGGGATCTCGGTCGGAGCCGGGAGGTAGTCGATGACGGCATCGAGAACCAGCGGAACGCCCTTGTTCTTGAACGAGGAACCGCAGACGGCCGGAACGATCTCGCAGGCCAGGGTGCGCAGACGCAGGCCTTCCTTGATCTCGGCTTCGGAGAGCTCGCCCTCTTCGAGGTACTTGTTCATCAGCTCTTCGTTGGCTTCGGCCGCAGCCTCGACCATGCTGGAACGCCACTCTTCGGCCAGGTCCTTGAGCTCCGCAGGAATTTCTTCCTCGCGGTAGGTCATGCCCTTGTCGTCATCGTTCCAGTAGATGGCCTTCATCTTGATCAGGTCGACCTGACCGACGAAGTTCTCTTCAGCGCCGATGGCGAGCTGGACCGGAACCGGGGTATGACCCAGGCGCTTCTTGATCTGCTCGACGACGCGTAGGAAGTTCGCGCCCTGGCGGTCCATCTTGTTGACGTAGACGATGCGCGGTACGCCGTACTTGTTGGCCTGACGCCATACGGTTTCCGACTGCGGCTCTACGCCGGAGGTGCCACAGAACACCACGACAGCGCCGTCCAGTACACGCAGGGAACGCTCCACCTCGATGGTGAAGTCTACGTGGCCGGGAGTGTCGATGACGTTTACGCGATAGTTGTCGTACTGACCGCGCGAACCCTTCCAGAAGGTGGTAACGGCAGCGGAGGTAATGGTGATACCGCGCTCCTGCTCCTGCACCATCCAGTCGGTGGTCGCAGCGCCGTCATGCACTTCGCCCAGCTTGTGGTTGACGCCGGTATAGAACAGAACCCGCTCCGTGGTGGTGGTCTTGCCCGCGTCAACGTGGGCACAGATACCGATATTACGGTAGCGGTTGATGGGTGTAGTACGGGCCACAATAAGGTCCTCGGGGGTTGGGCAGCGCGATTAGAACCGGTAGTGCGAGAAGGCCTTGTTGGCCTCTGCCATACGGTGCACGTCTTCACGCTTCTTGACTGCTGCGCCCTTGCCTTCAGCGGCATCCAGCAGCTCGCCAGCCAGGCGCAGAGCCATGGACTTCTCGCCACGCTTGCGGGCGAAGTCCACCAGCCAACGCATGGCCAGGGCATTACGACGGGACGGACGGACTTCGACCGGAACCTGGTAAGTCGCACCACCTACGCGGCGGGACTTCACTTCGACCAGCGGAGCGATGGCATCGAGAGCTTTTTCGAAGGTTTCCAGGGGATCGGCCTTGCCGCGTTCCTTCACCTTGTCCAGCGCACCGTAAACGCTACGCTCGGCAACGGCTTTCTTGCCGCTTTCCATCACGTGGTTCATGAACTTGGCCAGGATCTGGCTTCCGTATTTCGGATCAGCCAGCACTTCACGCTTGGCCGCTACACGACGTCTTGGCATTGATAAGCCCTCAAACGGTCTTCAGGTTAGCCCGGGACCATAACAGTCAAGTTACGCCCGACCTTACTCTTATCGACTCAGATAAATATAAAAACGCTATTACTTCGGACGCTTGGCGCCGTACTTCGAACGACCCTGCTTACGGTCTTTGACACCCGAGGTGTCCAGCGAACCGCGCACGGTGTGGTAACGCACACCCGGAAGGTCCTTTACACGACCGCCACGGATCAGCACTACGCTGTGCTCTTGCAGGTTGTGACCTTCACCACCGATGTACGAGGAAACCTCGAAACCGTTGGTCAGACGTACACGGCATACCTTACGCAGTGCCGAGTTCGGCTTTTTCGGCGTGGTGGTGTATACGCTGGTGCATACGCCACGACGTTGCGGGCAGGTCTGCAGCGCAGGCACGTCGCTCTTGTCGACCATGCGCTTGCGCGGCTTACGCACCAGCTGGTTGATAGTTGCCATCTATAGCTCCACTGATTGTCTTACGACACACAAACGAAATGACAGAGCATGCGCCCTGCCAATTTTCGGGGTACAAAATAGTAAAGAGGTTCTTGTACACCGTCAAGACAAAGCCCCGGCTATCGGGATAGCCGGGGCTTGTCGTTGATGCTTAGTTACCGCTCGAGTTCAGCGCTTCGGTCAGTGCGGCTTCCGCCTCGCTGGCACTCACACGCTGCGGCTTGCCGAGGTCGCGCTGACGCTTGCGCTCGCTGTGGTAAGCCAGACCGGTACCGGCCGGGATCAGGCGACCCACGACCACGTTCTCTTTCAGACCACGCAGGAAGTCGCGCTTGCCGGTGACCGCCGCCTCGGGGAGGACGCGGGTGGTCTCCTGGAACGACGCCGCGGAAATGAACGACTCGGTCGACAGGGAAGCCTTGGTGATACCCAGCAGAACGCGCTCGTACTTGGCCGGGAACTTGTCCTCGGTACCGAGCTGTTCGTTCTCTTCCAGCACCTGGGTGAGTTCCACCTGGTCGCCTTTGATGAAGCTGGAGTCGCCGGACTCGCTGACTTCGACCTTGCGCAGCATCTGACGCAGGATGGTCTCGATGTGCTTGTCGTTGATCTTCACGCCCTGCAGACGGTAGACGTCCTGGATCTCGTTGACGATGTACTTCGCCAGCGAGCTCACGCCCAGCAGGCGCAGGATGTCGTGCGGGTTGCTCGGACCGTCGGAGATGACTTCGCCGCGGTTCACCTGTTCGCCTTCGAACACGTTCAGGTGACGCCACTTCGGAATCAGCTCCTCGTACGGATCGCTGCCATCGTTCGGCGTGATGACCAGGCGGCGCTTGCCCTTGGTCTCTTTGCCGAAGGAGATGGTGCCGCTGATTTCCGCCAGGATCGAAGGCTCTTTCGGACGACGAGCCTCGAACAGGTCGGCAACGCGCGGCAGACCACCGGTGATGTCACGGGTCTTCGAGGTTTCCTGCGGGATACGCGCGACAACGTCACCGATGCTCACCTTGGCGCCGTCGGTCAGGTTGACCAGGGCGTTGGCCGGCAGGAAGTACTGCGCCGGTACGTCGGTACCCGGCAGCAGCAGGTCCTTGCCCGCGGCATCGATCAGCTTCACGGCCGGACGGATGTCCTTGCCGGCAGCCGGACGGTCCTTCGGATCCATCACTTCGATGTTGGTCAGGCCGGTCAGTTCGTCGGTCTGACGCTTGACGGTGATGCCCTCTTCCATGCCCACGAAGGCCACGGTACCGTCCACCTCGGTGACGATCGGGTGGGTGTGCGGGTCCCACTTGGCGACGATAGCGCCCGGGTCGACCTTGTCACCTTCCTTGACCGAGATCACCGCGCCGTACGGCAGCTTGTAGCGCTCGCGCTCGCGACCGAAGTCGTCGGCAACCGCCAGTTCGCCGGAACGGGAAACCGCGACCAGCGCGCCGTCGGCACGAACCACATGCTTCAGGTTGTGCAGGCGGATGGTGCCGCCGTTCTTCACCTGGACGTTGTCGGCCGCGGAGGTCCGGCTGGCCGCACCGCCGATGTGGAAGGTACGCATGGTCAGCTGGGTGCCCGGCTCACCGATGGACTGGGCAGCGATGACACCGACCGCCTCGCCGATGTTGACGCGATGGCCACGGGCCAGGTCGCGGCCGTAGCACATGGCGCAGATGCCATGACGGGTTTCGCAGGTGATCGGGGAACGCACCACCACTTCGTCGACGCTCATCACTTCGAGGAAGTCGACCCACTTCTCGTCGATCAGGGTGCCGGCCGGCACGATGACCTCGTCGCTGCCCGGCTTGAACACGTCGCGCGCGATCACACGGCCGAGCACGCGCTCGCCGAGCGGTTCTACCACGTCGCCGCCTTCGATGTGCGGCGACATCAGCAGGCCGTGCTCGGTACCGCAATCGATCTCGGTCACTACCAGATCCTGGGCCACGTCGACCAGACGACGGGTCAGGTAACCGGAGTTCGCGGTCTTCAGCGCGGTATCCGCCAGACCCTTACGAGAACCGTGGGTGGAGATGAAGTAATGGAGTACCTTCAGGCCTACC
>OKQI01000157.1_pt1 | contig 11466 bp, 10 predicted proteins | sample 1613921 | NCBI WGS metagenome assembly OKQI01 (sample SAMN04436892, study PRJEB24849) | human gut metagenome | biome: human gut; feature: NICU; material: stool | host: Homo sapiens | place: USA: Saint Louis, MO | collected 2012-02-03
ACTGTCGAGGGGATAGGCGGAAACTCACTCAAATCAAGATATGACAAATCAAGAGATGCCATGTTCGAATTGTAAGCTTCTTTAATTCGCTCTACGGCAATAGCTCTTTCTTCACCATTATTAAGCGACTTATTACCCCATTGTGCCAGTCGTTCACAAAAATTGCTGGAGATGGTTTCTTTGTTAGGTAATGCGTTATTTAATTGATAACTGGCATTATTTTTTACACAAGCTGTATTAATATTGGTCATAATCACTCATCAATAAATATTATAGTAAGATGTCCCCGGAGGGTATGGAATAATATTAATTGAGGTGAATGACCAGAAATATCAAAAATTGCTCATTTTTACTTAAGGAGTCATACAGCAGCACTTAAATCAAAAACCAGCCCAGAGAAGGGCTGGTCAGGAGAGGATGTTAGAACTGATAGGTAATGCCCGTTGCGACGATGTTATCGGTGCGAATATCTACGGCACGGGTAAAGTCGCTTTCATCAATCAGGTTGATTTTATAATCAACATAGGTCGACATATTTTTGTTGAAGAAATACGTCGCACCAACGTCGATATACTCAATCATGTCCTGGTCGCCGTAGCGGCCCAGATCTCTGCCTTTCGATTTCAGGTAAGCGAGTGATGGGCGCAAGCCGAAGTCGAATTGATATTGTGCCACTACTTCAAAACTTTGTGCTTTGTTAGAGATATAACCATCGCCATAGGTGGTCATGTTTAATGTTTCAGCGTAATTAGCTGCAAAGTAGATGTTGTTGGCATCATATTTTATACCTGTAGCCCACAGTTCTGCATTCTTACCGGAGGCATTGAGAGGATTAGCAGCGGCTCTTTCCTGCGCATTTGTCCGATCGGATTTGGTATACACCGCACCGATACCAAAGCCATCATAAACATAAGTTGAGGAGATACCGAAACCGTCACCATTGGCACGCGTGTAGTCAGCACCATAAAGATGACCATTGTCAGTGCGTTCATTTTTGCCTTGATATTGCGCGGCAAAGTTCAGACCTTCAATTAAGCCGAAGAAATCGTAGTTGCGATAGGTTGCCACACCGGTAGTACGGTATGTCATGAAGACATCTTTCTGACTCCAGGTATCGCCACCAAATTCTGGCAACATATCGGTCCATGAACCAATGTCATAGCCGACACCGTAGTTACGACCATAGTCCAGAGAGCCAAATTCACTAATTTTTAAACCTGCATAGGCCAGACGGGTCTTGTTACCGCGCGAGCCGTTGGCTTCATCGTTATAGCCTTTAAAATCATATTCCCAGTGACCAAAACCAATCATTTGATCATTGATTTGCGTTTCTCCTTTAAAGCCGAGACGGGCATAAGTTTTATCACCATCGTCACGCTTATCATCAGTAAAATAACGTAGAGCGGTAACCTTGCCATAAAGGTCGAGTTTATTACCATCCTTGTTATAGACTTCGGCAGCGTGTGCTACGTTCGCAGCTAACAAACCAGTTACAACCACCGCAACTATTTTTAATTTCATTTAACAGAATCCTTTTAATTATCGTTAAACGTATTTTCTAAACGAATTTTAAACGGCGTCATTTATAAATGACATACTGTTTTTAAAATAGAATGGTGATTAAAAACAATGAGAAAAATAGATGAAATAATATTATTTATCGATATGTGATCGAAGTCGAAATGAAATATAAGGTGAACTACTGGTATTTGAAATTTATTTTTTTATATTGTCGGAATTTATCTGATTAACTGCCGGGCCGTAGACCCGACAATTATTTTAGCCACGACGTGTCGCCAGCCAGCAGAGCAGGGAACCGCCGCAGACCATTAGCGCGCCTTGCCAGAACGAGAACGACAGCGGGGCGCTGAGCAGCACGGCTGCAAGCGCTGAGGAAAGGACGGGCGTAAAATACGAACCTACCGCCATAATGGTGACGTTGCCATGTAATATACCGACGTTCCATGCAGCATAAGCAAATCCTAAGGTAAATGCCGCAGAGATGAGTTTAATCATGACTGGCGTGCTAAATACCATTTCTGGTTGTGGCGTGAGAAAATAGTAAACCCACAGACTTGCTCCCGTTAGCAGGACAAAAACGGTAATTCCGTTAAATCCGCGTGCGTATTTATTCGTTACTGTGCAGTAGGCTGCCCAGATAAACGCACCAATAAACGCCAGGAAATAACTCAATGGGCTGGTGGTGATATTATTGATGATTTCATCATAATGTAACCCATTGTCACCACCTAACACCCAGCAGACGCCAACCAGGGCTAATAATAATCCTGGTACAATCAGCCAGTTGGTTTTCTGACCATTAAACAGAATGGCAAAGAGAATTGTCAGGCTGGGCCACAGATAGTTCACCATACCCACTTCAATCGCCTGATGACGGGTCGCCGCATATCCTAAGGAAAGCGCCAGACAGATTTCATAGCTGACGAATAACAGACACCCGGCGAGTAAATAGCCTTTCGGGATCTGCCGAATACGCGGAAATCCAACCGTGAAGATTAACAGCAGCCCGCTTAATGAATAGATAGCAGCTGCGCCGCCGACCGGGCCGAGCCCCTCACTGACACCGCGAATCAATCCTACCATCGTGCTCCACAGGACGATCGCTATTAGCCCTATGAGCGTTGCTTTTTGTCGTGTCATGCTCGCTGTTTTGTCTCTCTTGCCGTTAAAAATTAAGCTGAATTTTATAGCATTTTTTTAACTGGCCTGTCAGGCAGTGGTGCGTTTTTCTACCGCTATTGAGGTAGGTCAATTTGCGCAGGCGGATTATTTTGTGGCAAACACGTGTTCTTTTTGATTTCGCGCAAAAAGATTCAGAATTTTGCTGTTAGTTTCCTCGCGCAGTAATACCCCTGAAAAAAGAGGAAAGCAATGGACGTCAGTCGCAGACAATTTTTTAAAATCTGCGCGGGCGGTATGGCTGGAACAACGGTAGAGGCATTGGGCTTTGCCCCGAAGCAAGCACTGGCTCAGGCGCGAAACTATAAATTATTACGCGCGAAAGAGATCCGTAACACCTGCACATACTGTTCCGTAGGTTGCGGGCTATTGATGTATAGCCTGGGTGATGGCGCGAAAAACGCCAGAGAAGCGATTTATCACATTGAAGGTGACCCGGATCATCCGGTAAGCCGTGGTGCGCTGTGCCCGAAAGGGGCCGGTTTGCTGGATTACGTCAACAGCGAAAACCGTCTGCGCTACCCGGAATATCGTGCGCCAGGTTCTGACAAATGGCAGCGCATTAGCTGGGATGAAGCATTCTCCCGTATTGCGAAGCTGATGAAAGCTGACCGTGACGCTAACTTTATTGAAAAGAACGAGCAGGGCGTAACGGTAAACCGTTGGCTTTCTACCGGTATGCTGTGTGCCTCCGGTGCCAGCAACGAAACCGGGATGCTGACTCAAAAATTTGCCCGCTCCCTCGGGATGCTGGCGGTAGACAACCAGGCGCGCGTCTGACACGGACCAACGGTAGCAAGTCTTGCTCCAACATTTGGTCGCGGTGCGATGACCAACCACTGGGTGGATATCAAAAACGCTAACGTCGTGATGGTGATGGGCGGTAACGCTGCTGAAGCGCATCCCGTCGGTTTCCGCTGGGCGATGGAAGCGAAAAACAACAACGATGCAACCTTGATCGTTGTCGATCCCCGTTTTACGCGTACCGCTTCTGTGGCGGATATTTACGCACCTATTCGTTCCGGTACGGACATTACGTTCCTGTCTGGCGTTTTGCGCTACCTGATCGAAAACAACAAAATCAACGCCGAATACGTTAAGCATTACACCAACGCCAGCCTGCTGGTGCGTGATGATTTTGCTTTCGAAGATGGCCTGTTCAGCGGTTATGACGCTGAAAAACGCCAGTACGATAAATCGTCCTGGAACTATCAGTTCGATGAAAACGGCTATGCGAAACGCGATGAAACACTGACTCATCCGCGCTGTGTGTGGAACTTGCTGAAAGAGCACGTTTCCCGCTACACGCCGGACGTCGTTGAAAACATCTGCGGTACGCCAAAAGCAGACTTCCTGAAAGTGTGTGAAGTGCTGGCCTCCACCAGCGCGCCGGATCGCACAACCACCTTCCTGTACGCGCTGGGCTGGACGCAGCACACCGTGGGTGCGCAGAACATCCGCACCATGGCGATGATCCAATTGCTGCTCGGTAACATGGGTATGGCTGGTGGCGGCGTGAACGCATTGCGTGGTCACTCCAACATTCAGGGCCTGACCGACTTAGGTCTGCTCTCAACCAGCCTGCCGGGTTATCTGACGCTGCCGTCAGAAAAACAGGTTGATTTGCAGTCGTATCTGGAAGCGAATACGCCGAAAGCGACGCTGGCTGATCAGGTGAACTACTGGAGCAACTATCCGAAGTTCTTCGTTAGCCTGATGAAATCTTTCTACGGTGATGCTGCACAGAAAGAGAACAACTGGGGCTATGACTGGCTGCCGAAGTGGGACCAGACCTACGACGTCATCAAGTATTTCAACATGATGGATGAAGGCAAAGTCACCGGTTATTTCTGCCAGGGCTTTAACCCGGTTGCGTCCTTCCCGGACAAAAACAAAGTGGTGAGCTGCCTGAGCAAGCTGAAGTACATGGTGGTTATCGATCCGCTGGTGACTGAAACCTCTACCTTCTGGCAGAACCACGGCGAGTCGAACGATGTCGATCCGGCGTCCATTCAGACTGAAGTATTCCGTCTGCCTTCGACCTGCTTTGCTGAAGAAGATGGTTCTATTGCTAACTCCGGTCGCTGGTTGCAGTGGCACTGGAAAGGTCAGGACGCGCCGGGCGAAGCGCGTAACGACGGCGAAATTCTGGCGGGTATCTACCATCATCTGCGCGAGCTGTACCAGGCCGAAGGTGGTAAAGGCGTAGAACCGCTGATGAAGATGAGCTGGAACTACAAGCAGCCGCACGAACCGCAATCTGACGAAGTAGCTAAAGAGAACAACGGCTACGCGCTGGAAGATCTCTATGATGCCAATGGCGTGCTGATTGCGAAGAAAGGTCAGTTGCTGAGTAGCTTTGCGCATCTGCGTGATGACGGTACAACCGCATCTTCTTGCTGGATCTACACCGGTAGCTGGACAGAGCAGGGCAACCAGATGGCTAACCGCGATAACTCCGACCCGTCCGGTCTGGGGAATACGCTGGGATGGGCCTGGGCGTGGCCGCTCAACCGTCGCGTACTCTACAACCGTGCTTCGGCGGATATCAACGGTAAACCGTGGGATCCGAAACGGATGCTGATCCAGTGGAACGGCAGCAAGTGGACGGGTAACGATATTCCGGACTTCGGCAATGCCGCGCCAGGTACACCAACCGGACCGTTTATCATGCAGCCGGAAGGGATGGGACGCCTGTTTGCCATCAACAAAATGGCGGAAGGTCCGTTCCCGGAACACTACGAGCCAATCGAAACGCCGCTGGGCACTAACCCGCTGCATCCGAACGTGGTGTCTAACCCGGTTGTTCGTCTGTATGAACAAGACGCGCTGCGGATGGGTAAAAAAGAGCAGTTCCCGTATGTGGGTACGACCTATCGTCTGACCGAGCACTTCCACACCTGGACCAAGCACGCGTTGCTCAACGCAATTGCTCAGCCGGAACAGTTTGTGGAAATCAGCGAAACGCTGGCGGCGGCGAAAGGCATTAATAATGGCGATCGTGTCACTGTCTCAAGCAAGCGTGGATTTATCCGCGCGGTGGCGGTGGTAACGCGCCGTCTGAAACCGCTGAATGTAAACGGTCAGCAGGTTGAAACGGTGGGTATTCCAATCCACTGGGGCTTTGAGGGTGTCGCGCGTAAAGGTTATATCGCTAACACTCTGACGCCGAATGTCGGTGATGCAAACTCGCAAACGCCGGAATATAAAGCGTTCTTAGTCAACATCGAGAAGGCGTAAGGGGGCGAACAGATGGCTATGGAAACGCAGGACATTATCAAAAGGTCCGCAACTAACTCCATCACGCCGCCTTCTCAGGTGCGTGATTACAAAGCAGAAGTCGCGAAACTTATCGACGTTTCCACCTGTATCGGTTGTAAAGCCTGTCAGGTGGCGTGTTCGGAGTGGAACGACATCCGTGATGAAGTGGGGCACTGCATCGGGGTTTACGATAACCCCGCCGATCTGAGCGCCAAGTCCTGGACGGTGATGCGCTTTAGCGAAACCGAACAGAACGGCAAGCTGGAGTGGCTGATCCGTAAAGACGGCTGTATGCACTGTGAAGATCCGGGCTGCCTGAAGGCGTGCCCGTCTGCTGGTGCAATCATTCAGTACGCTAACGGGATTGTCGATTTCCAGTCGGAAAACTGCATCGGCTGTGGTTACTGCATTGCCGGGTGTCCGTTTAATATTCCGCGCCTCAACAAAGAGGATAACCGGGTATATAAATGCACGCTCTGCGTCGATCGCGTCAGCGTCGGCCAGGAACCGGCTTGTGTGAAAACCTGTCCGACCGGGGCTATCCACTTCGGCACCAAGAAGGAGATGCTGGAGCTGGCGGAACAGCGCGAGGCGAAACTGAAAGCGCGTGGTTACGAACATGCTGGCGTCTACAACCCGGAAGAGGTCGGTGGTACGCACGTTATGTACGTGCTGCATCACGCCGATCAGCCGGAGCTGTATCACGGTCTGCCGAAAGATCCGAAGATCGACACCTCGGTAAGCCTGTGGAAAGGCGCGCTGAAACCGCTGGCAGCGGCTGGCTTTATTGCCACTTTTGCCGGGTTGATTTTCCACTACATCGGTATTGGCCCGAATAAGGAAGTGGACGATGACGAGGAGGATCATCATGAGTAAGTCGAAAATGATTGTGCGCACCAAATTTATTGATCGCGCCTGTCACTGGACCGTGGTGATTTGCTTCTTCCTGGTGGCGCTGTCCGGGATTTCGTTCTTCTTCCCGACGCTGCAATGGCTGACGCAAACCTTCGGTACGCCGCAGATGGGACGCATTTTGCACCCGTTCTTCGGCATTGCGATTTTCGTCGCGCTGATGTTTATGTTTGTGCGTTTTGTGCATCACAACATCCCGGATAAGAAAGATATTCCGTGGCTGTTGAACATTGTCGAAGTATTAAAAGGCAATGAGCACAAAGTGGCGGATGTCGGTAAGTACAACGCCGGGCAAAAGATGATGTTCTGGTCGATCATGAGCATGATTTTCGTGCTGCTGGTGACCGGGGTGATTATCTGGCGTCCGTACTTTGCGCAGTACTTCCCGATACAGGTTGTCCGTTATAGCCTGCTGATCCACGCGGCTGCGGGTATCATCCTGATCCACGCCATCCTGATCCATATGTATATGGCATTCTGGGTGAAAGGATCGATTAAAGGGATGATCGAAGGAAAGGTGAGCCGTCGCTGGGCGAAGAAACACCATCCACGCTGGTATCGTGAAATCGAGAAGGCAGAAGCGAAAAAAGAGAGTGAAGAAGGGATATAATCTCTTTTGAACTTTAAGCTGAAAATGGCGCTGTAAAAGGCGTCATTTTCATATTGTAGACAACGTAGGCTTTGTTCATGCCGGATGCGGCGTGACGCCTTATCCGGCCTACAAACCCTTCAAATCCAATAGATTGCAGTGAACTTGTAGGCCTGATAAGCGTAGCGCATCAGGCAATGTTGCGTTTGTCATCAGTTCTAAATGGCGCTTTATAAAGTGCCATTTTTTTATTGCGTAACCAGACGGCGTAATCGCGACACATCCACCGTTTTTTCAGCCTCTGCCAGACTCCAGGCGTTTTGCAGATTCAGCCACATTTGCGGCGAACTGCCGATCACCACGGAAAGTTTAATTGCCATTTCTGGCGTCAAAGCTGCTTTTCCGGTCAGCAATCGGCTTGCCGTTGAGGGCGCAATTTCCATTGCTCTGGCAAACTCGCGCAGGCTGACATTAAGTTCGTCCAGTGATTCCTGAATAATGTCCCCCGGGCGGGGATGATTGGCCATTTTCATCAGTGATAGTCCTCGTAATCCAGTATGTATGCATCGCCATTGACGAATTCAAATGTGATTCGCCAGTTGCCCGAGACAGATATCGCCCAAATTCCATCGCGATCGCCGCTTAACGGGTGTAGTCGGTAACCGGGCATATCGATATCAGCAAGACAGCTTGCCGCATCAATCACAGCAAGTCGATGGCGTAATCGTTTGACTTGCGTCGGTATAACGCCGGAGGTTTTGCCGAGAAGAAACAAGTCACGCAATCCCTTGTGTCTGAAATTCATTATCATCTCTTCATCCTTGTTCCCTCGAAAGGAACACTATCACTATTGTTCCGTGCAGCGCAACAAATTTCGCTACGTTTTCGCGAATTGTGAGGGGAAAGATGGGGGAGGAAAAGAAGAAGAGTGAAATTGCGGAAAGCGTCTCGCAAAACAGGCTGCGACCCGAACATGGCAGTCGCAGCAAAGGCTTCTTAGCGGCGGAAATCAATCACCATACGGCCACGGATTTTGCCTTCTTCCATCTCAGTAAAGATGGTGTTGATGTCCGCTAACGGACGCAGGGCGACTTTCGGCACCACTTTGCCTTCGGCGGCAAACTGGAAGGCTTCGGTGAGATCCTGGCGCGTGCCGACCAGCGAACCGACCACTTCAATACCATCCAGCACCAGCCGTGGGATATCCAGGCTCATAGACTCCGGCGGCAGACCGACTGCCACAACACGCCCGCCTGCACGAACGGCATCGACCGCAGAGTTAAACGCAGCTTTAGCTACCGCTGTCACCACCGCAGCGTGTGCACCACCGGTTTTCTCCTGCACAATTTTGGCGGCGTCTTCGGTGCGTGAGTTAATCGCTAAATCTGCACCCATTTCGGTTGCCAGTTTCAACTGCTCATCATTGACATCAATGGCGATCACTTTGGCGTTAAAGACATTCTTCGCGTATTGCAGGGCGAGGTTACCCAGACCGCCAAGACCGTAGATAGCAATCCACTGCCCTGGACGAATTTTTGACAGCTTAACGGCTTTGTAGGTGGTGACCCCCGCACAGGTAATGCTGCTGGCCGCCGCCGAGTCCAGACCATCTGGCACTTTTACCGCGTAATCGGCGACCACGATGCACTCTTCCGCCATCCCGCCATCAACGCTGTATCCGGCATTTTTAACTGAACGGCAGAGCGTTTCGTTACCACTGTTACAGTATTCGCAATGACCGCATCCTTCGTAAAACCACGCCACGCTGGCACGATCGCCTGGTTTTAATGAGGTGACACCTGGGCCAACTTCTGCCACCACACCGATGCCTTCATGGCCCAGAATTACGCCGGTTTTGTCACCAAAATCGCCATTCTTAACATGAAGATCGGTGTGACATACACCACAACACTCCATTTTCAGCAGGGCTTCGCCATGTTTCAGTGAGCGCAGTGTTTTATCCGTAACGTCAACATGATGATCCTTCGTAACAACTGCAGCCTTCATAGTTCCTCCTTTTCGGATGATGTTCTGCATAGCAGGTGAGGCAAATGAGATTTATTCGCCACTACCCAGTATGGATGAGATCTGAAAAAGGGAGAGGGAAATTGCCCGGTAGCCTTCACTACCGGGCGCAGGCTTAGATGGAGGTACGGCGGTAGTCGCGGTATTCGGCCTGCCAGAAATTATCATCAATGGCCTGTTGCAGAGCTTCGGCGGAGGTTTTCACCGCCACGCCTTGCTGCTGCGCCATTTTGCCAACCGCAAAGGCAATTGCGCGGGAGACTTTCTGAATATCTTTCAGTTCCGGTAGTACCAGACCTTCGCCGTTCAGGACCAGCGGCGAATACTGAGCAAGCGTTTCACTTGCCGACATCAGCATCTCATCGGTGATACGTGACGCGCCGGAAGCAATAACGCCCAGCCCGATGCCCGGGAAAATAAAGGCGTTGTTACACTGGGCGATAGGGTAGATTTTATCTTTCCATACCACTGGGTTAAACGGACTGCCAGTGGCGACCAGCGCGTTACCTTCAGTCCAGGCGATAATGTCCTGCGGTGTGGCTTCCACGCGTGAAGTCGGGTTAGACAGCGGCATCACGATCGGACGCGGACAGTGTTTATGCATCTCACGGATGATCTCTTCCGTAAACAGCCCGGTCTGTCCTGAGACGCCAATCAGAATATCTGGTTTTACATTACGCACCACATCCAGCAGTGACAGCACATCGCTGTCGGTATCCCAGTCACTGAGGTTTTCGCGTTTCTGCACCAGTTTGGTCTGGAAAGGCAGCAGGTTCGGCATCTTGTCGGTCAGCAGGCCAAAGCGATCGACCATAAAGACTTTCTGCCGCGCCGCTTCCTCGCTTAATCCTTCGCGCTGGGTCTGGGCGATGATCATTTCGGCAATGCCGCATCCCGCTGAACCTGCGCCAAGGAAGACGATTTTTTTCTCGCTCAGTTGACCACCCGCCGCGCGGCTGGCTGCGATCAGTGTGCCGACCGTTACCGCCGCGGTGCCCTGAATGTCATCGTTAAAAGAACAAATTTCATTGCGATAGCGGTTAAGTAACGGCATCGCATTTTTTTGTGCGAAGTCTTCAAACTGCAACAGCACGTCCGGCCAGCGTTGTTTCACAGCCTGGATAAATTCATCAACGAATTCATAGTATTCGTCGTCAGTGATACGCGGATTACGCCAGCCCATATACAGCGGATCGTTAAGCAGCTGTTGGTTGTTCGTTCCGACATCCAGCACCACCGGAAGGGTATACGCCGGGCTGATGCCGCCACAAGCGGTATAGAGCGACAGTTTACCGATCGGAATGCCCATCCCGCCGATGCCCTGGTCACCAAGCCCCAGAATACGTTCGCCGTCAGTCACCACAATCACTTTAATATTATGGTTCGGCACGTTTTGCAGAATATCGTCCATATTGTGGCGGTTCTGGTAAGAGATAAACACGCCGCGTGAACGGCGGTAGATCTCAGAAAAACGCTCACAGGCTGCGCCGACGGTTGGGGTATAAATAACAGGCATCATCTCATCAAGATGATTGTTTACCAGACGGTAGAAGAGGGTTTCGTTAGTGTCCTGGATGTTACGCAGGTAGATGTGTTTGTCGATTTCGGTTTTGAATCCCTGATACTGGATCCATGCTCGTTCCGCTTGTTCTTCGATGGTTTCGACCACTTCCGGCAGTAACCCCAGCAGGTTGAAGTTACGGCGTTCTTCCATGCTGAAGGCGCTGCCTTTATTCAACAACGGAAATTCCAGCAGTACAGGGCCAGCGTAAGGAATATAAAGCGAACGCTGTTTTTTTGTTTTTGGTTCCATGTCACTCACTCTTTTTTGAATATCCATCCCTGGCACGCTTTTATCGTCTTTGCTTTACCGCCAGGGCGTCGGCCCCAAGTATAAAGCAGATAAAAACAAAAACACCATTGCGCAGGCAATGGTGTTTAATCGTCATTGAGGACTGATGGTTATGAATTACTTTTCA
>OKQI01000160.1_pt1 | contig 11285 bp, 10 predicted proteins | sample 1613921 | NCBI WGS metagenome assembly OKQI01 (sample SAMN04436892, study PRJEB24849) | human gut metagenome | biome: human gut; feature: NICU; material: stool | host: Homo sapiens | place: USA: Saint Louis, MO | collected 2012-02-03
CTCAACCTTGGCATCTCCTGCCATTTTGTTGGATTTGATAACGGCTTTATCCAATTTTTCCGCGTGCGGGAAAAGTCGAAGACGATGGCGGAATTGCTGACCGGGTCGCGTAAAACCTACGGTCTGAATCTGATTGGTGGTGTTCGCCGCGATATTCTCAAAGAGCAACGTCTGCAAACGCTGAAACTGGTGCGCGAGATGCGCGCCGACGTGTCGGAGCTGGTAGAGATGCTGCTTGCCACGCCGAATATGGAACAACGCACTCAGGGCATTGGCATTCTCGACCGACAAATCGCCCGTGATTATAGCCCTGTCGGGCCGCTGATCCGCGGCAGTGGTTTTGCCCGTGATTTGCGCTTTGATCACCCCTACGCCGACTACGGCAATATTCCCAAAACGCTGTTTACCTTTACCGGCGGCGATGTCTTCTCCCGCGTGATGGTCCGTGTCAAAGAGACGTTTGATTCGCTGGCAATGCTGGAATTTGCCCTCGACAACATGCCGGATACCCCACTGCTGACCGAAGGCTTTAGCTATAAACCTCACGCATTCGCGCTGGGCTTTGTTGAAGCGCCACGTGGTGAAGACGTGCACTGGAGCATGCTCGGTGATAACCAAAAATTGTTCCGCTGGCGCTGTCGTGCCGCCACCTACGCCAACTGGCCAGTGCTGCGTTACATGCTGCGCGGCAATACCGTTTCTGACGCACCGCTGATTATCGGTAGCCTTGATCCCTGCTACTCCTGTACCGACCGTGTGACGCTGGTTGATGTGCGCAAGCGCCAGTCAAAAACCGTGCCGTATAAAGAGATCGAACGCTACGGCATTGATCGTAACCGTTCGCCGCTGAAGTAAGGACAGAAGATGCTGAAGTTACTGAAAACTATTATGCGCGCCGGAACCGCGACGGTGAAATATCCCTTCGCACCACTGGAAGTCAGCCCAGGCTTTCGCGGGAAACCGGACCTGATGCCCAGCCAATGTATTGCCTGCGGGGCCTGCGCCTGTGCTTGTCCGGCAAATGCGCTGACTATCCAGACCGACGACCAGCAAAATACGCGCACCTGGCAGCTCTATCTGGGGCGTTGTATTTACTGCGGACGTTGTGAAGAAGTGTGCCCGACCAGAGCCATTCAGCTTACCAATAACTTTGAACTGACCGTCACCAATAAAGCCGATCTCTATACCCGCGCGACGTTCCATCTACAACGTTGCAACCGTTGCGAACGCCCGTTTGCCCCGCAAAAAACCGTCGTACTGGCTGCAGAACTGTTGGCACAGCAACAAAATGCGCCACAAAACCGCGAAATGTTACGGGCGCAAGCGAGCGTCTGCCCGGAATGCAAACAACGCGCGACGCTGATCAACGACGACACAGATGAACCGCTGGTGGCTAAGGAGCAGCTATGAGTCCAGTGCTTACGCAACATGTCAGCCAGCCCATCACGCTGGACGAGCAAACGCAAAAGATGAAGCGGCATTTGCTACAGGATATTCGTCGCTCGGCCTACGTTTATCGCGTCGATTGCGGCGGCTGCAACGCCTGCGAAATCGAAATTTTTGCCGCCATCACACCAGTATTCGACGCAGAACGTTTTGGCATTAAGGTTGTTTCATCACCGCGTCACGCCGATATTTTGTTATTTACTGGTGCAGTCACCCGGGCGATGCGTATGCCTGCACTTCGGGCATATGAGTCTGCCCCCGATCATAAAATTTGTGTTTCCTACGGCGCGTGCGGTGTCGGCGGCGGTATTTTCCACGATCTCTACAGCGTCTGGGGCGGCAGCGACACCATTGTCCCCATTGATGTTTGGATCCCCGGCTGCCCGCCAACACCGGCCGCCACCATTCACGGTTTCGCCGTGGCGCTCGGTTTGCTGCAACAGAAGATTCACGCGGTGGATTATCGCGATCCCACCGGGGTGACCATGCAACCGCTGTGGCCGCAGATCCCGCCATCACAGCGTATCGCCATTGAGCGAGAAGCGAGGCGGCTGGCGGGCTATCGTCAGGGGCGAGAAATTTGCGATCGGCTCCTGCGCCATTTAAGCGACGATCCTACAGGAAATCGGGTTAACACCTGGTTGCGCGATGCCGACGATCCGCGTCTCAATAGTATCGTTCAGCAACTCTTTCGCGTACTCCGGGGGTTACATGACTGAAGAGTGCAGGGAAATTGTTTTCTGGACGCTGCGAAAAAAGTTTGTCGCCAGTAGCGACGAGATGCCGGAACACAGCTCCCAGGTAATGTATTACTCGCTAGCTATCGGCCATCACGTTGGCGTGATTGATTGTCTGAATGTCGCCTTCCGCTGCCCACTGACGGAATACGAAGATTGGCTTGCACTGGTCGAAGAGGAGCAAGCCCGACGTAAGATGCTGGGGGTGATGACCTTTGGTGAGATTGTTATTGACGCCAGCCACACCACCCTGTTGACCCGGGCATTCGCGCCACTGGCAGATGACGCGACGTCTGTGTGGCAGGCGCGTAGCATTCAATTCATTCATCTGTTGGATGAAATTGTGCAGGAACCGGCCATCTATCTGATGGCCAGAAAAATTGCGTGAGAAGGATTTCTCATTAATAAGGACTGTTGATGGCTATGTCAGACGAGGCGATGTTTGCCCCGCCGCAAGGAATAACAATTGAAGCGGTAAACGGAATGCTCGCGGAGCGGTTAGCGCAGAAACACGGCAAGGCGTCTTTATTACGCGCCTTCATCCCGCTGCCGCCGCCGTTCAGCCCGGTACAACTTATTGAGCTGCATGTCCTCAAAAGCAACTTCTATTACCGCTACCATGATGATGGCAGCGATGTGACGGCAACAACAGAGTATCAGGGTGAGATGGTCGATTATTCGCGCCACGCCGTCCTTCTCGGCAGTAGTGGAATGGCGGAGCTACGCTTTATTCGCACCCACGGCAGTCGTTTTACTCCCCAGGATTGCACACTGTTTAACTGGCTGGCACACATAATCACTCCGGTTCTGCAATCATGGCTCAATGATGAAGAACAGCAGGTGGCGCTGCGTTTGCTGGAGAAAGATCGCGATCATCATCGGGTACTGGTGGATATCACTAATGCAGTGTTGTCACATCTTGATCTCGACGATCTGATCGCTGACGTCGCTCGTGAGATCCATCATTTTTTCGGTCTGGCTTCAGTCAGTATGGTACTGGGCGATCATCGAAAGAACGAGAAGTTCAGCCTGTGGTGCAGCGATCTTTCTGCCTCACATTGTGCGTGTCTGCCACGCTGTATGCCTGGCGAAAGTGTATTGCTGACACAAACGCTACAAACCCGACAACCGACCTTGACGCACCGTGCAGACGATCTGTTTCTCTGGCAACGCGACCCGTTATTACACTTACTTGCATCTAACGGCTGCGAATCTGCGCTCCTTATACCGCTCACCTTTGGCAACCATACACCGGGCGCATTGTTGCTGGCGCATACCTCTTCCACTCTCTTTAGTGAGGAAAACTGCCAGCTACTACAACATATTGCCGATCGCATCGCTATTGCCGTTGGCAATGCCGATGCCTGGCGCAGCATGACCGATTTGCAGGAAAGCTTGCAGCAAGAAAACCACCAGCTTAGCGAGCAGCTCCTTTCGAATCTGGGCGTCGGTGACATTATCTATCAAAGCCAGGCAATGGAAGATTTGCTCCAGCAGGTAGATATTGTGGCGAAGAGCGACAGTACGGTGTTGATTTGTGGTGAAACCGGAACCGGCAAAGAGGTGATCGCCAGAGCGATCCATCAACTTAGCCCACGACGCGACAAGCCGCTGGTCAAAATCAACTGCGCTGCCATCCCCGCCAGTCTTCTGGAAAGTGAGTTATTCGGTCATGACAAAGGGGCATTTACTGGTGCGATTAATACCCATCGTGGTCGTTTTGAAATTGCCGATGGCGGCACGTTGTTTCTCGATGAAATTGGCGATCTGCCGTTAGAACTTCAGCCTAAACTGCTGCGCGTATTGCAGGAACGGGAGATTGAGCGTCTCGGCGGGAGTAGAACGATCCCGGTAAATGTCAGAGTCATTGCCGCCACCAACCGTGATTTGTGGCAAATGGTTGAAGATCGCCAGTTTCGCAGCGATCTCTTTTATCGCCTGAATGTCTTCCCACTGGAATTGCCGCCGCTGCGCGACCGTCCGGAAGATATCCCTCTTTTAGCAAAGCATTTCACGCAAAAAATGGCGCGCCATATGAATCGCGCAATTGACGCCATCCCGACCGAGGCACTACGCCAGTTGATGTCGTGGGACTGGCCGGGCAACGTGCGCGAGCTGGAAAACGTGATTGAGCGGGCGGTACTGTTGACTCGTGGTAACAGTCTGAATTTACATCTTAATGTCCGACAAAGCCGTTTACTGCCGACGCTAAATGAAGATTCAGCGCTTCGCAGTTCAATGGCGCAGTTGCTGCACCCGATGACGCCAGAGAATGACGAAGAAGAACGTCAGCGCATTGTTCAGGTATTGCGAGAAACCAATGGCATTGTTGCCGGGCCCCGTGGCGCGGCGACACGATTAGGGATGAAGCGCACCACGCTGCTGTCACGAATGCAGCGTCTGGGGATCTCGGTTCGCGAGGTGTTGTAATCTGCTTTTGCAGGAGTATTCATGAGAAACAAACTCTCTTTCGACTTGCAGTTGAGCGCCAGAAAAGCGGCAATCGCTGAACGGATTGCCGCCCATAAAATTGCCCGCAGCAAAGTGTCGGTCTTTTTAATGGCGATGTCCGCAGGCGTGTTTATGGCGATCGGATTTACTTTTTACCTTACCGTTATCGCCGATGCCCCGTCTTCACAGGCATTAACCCATCTGGTGGGCGGTTTTTGCTTTACACTCGGCTTTATTTTGCTAGCGGTTTGCGGCACCAGCCTGTTCACCTCGTCGGTAATGACGGTGATGGCAAAAAGTCGGGGCGTTATTAGCTGGCGAACATGGCTGATTAATGCACTTCTGGTGGCCTGCGGTAATCTGGCAGGTATTGCCTGTTTCAGTTTGTTAATCTGGTTTTCCGGGCTGGTGATGAGTGAAAACGCGATGTGGGGAGTCGCGGTTTTACACTGCGCCGAGGGCAAAATGCATCATACATTTACTGAATCAGTCAGCCTCGGCATTATGTGCAATCTGATGGTTTGTCTGGCGCTGTGGATGAGTTATTGCGGACGTTCATTATGCGACAAAATCGTCGCCATGATTTTGCCCATCACCCTGTTTGTCGCCAGTGGCTTTGAGCACTGTATCGCCAATTTGTTTGTGATTCCGTTCGCCATTGCCATTCGCCATTTCGCCCCTACCTCCTTCTGGCAACTGGCGCACAGTAGCGCAGACCATTTTCCGGTACTGACGGTCAGCCATTTTATTACCGCCAATCTGCTCCCGGTGATGCTGGGTAATATTATCGGCGGTGCAGTGCTGGTGAGTATTTGTTATCGGGCTATTTATTTACGTCAGGAACCCTAAAAATCAGCCCGGCGAAACAGTTCGTCGGGCTGAAGATTATTCTTGCGCGATTTGCCCATCGGGCCAGGCGTGAATCACGGCTTTGATCAGCGTCGCCAATGGAATGGCGAAGAATACGCCCCAGAATCCCCACAAACCACCGAAGATCACTACTGATAAAATAATGACCAGCGGATGCAGGTTAACCGCTTCGGAGAACAACACAGGTACTAACAGGTTGCCGTCCAGCGCCTGAATGATCAGATACACCGCGAAGCAGCTCCAGAATTCCGTGCCAGCACCAAACTGGAATAGCGCCACGCCAATCACCGGAATGGTCACCACAAATGCGCCAATGTACGGAATAAGAACCGAGAAGCCGACCAGCACCGCCAGCAGCAGCGAATAGTTCAGCCCGAAGAGTAAGAACCCCAGCCATGTGGCGATCCCCACCACGATCATCTCCAGCACTTTGCCGCGGATATAGTTGGTAATTTGTTGATTCATCTCCTTCCACACCTGTCCTGCCAGTCCGCGGTTACGCGGTAGCACCCGACGAACGGCGTTCAGCATCTGCTCTTTGTCTTTCAGCAGGAAGAAGACCATCAATGGCACCAGCACCAGATAGACAGCTATGGTCAGCAAACCGACCAGCGAGGCGAGGGAAATTTTCACCACCGAATCGCCCATGGTCAGCATCCGACTGCGCATATTTTCGGCCATTGCATCAATAATGCCCGCATCCATCAACGCCGGATAGCGGCGCGGCAACGTGGCGGCAAAGTCAGAAAGCTTATTGAGCATCCCCGGCATATCGCGAATTAAGTAGATGCCCTGCTGCCAGGCGATAGGCAATACCACGAACGCCATCAGTAGCAATATACCGACGAAAACCACCAATACAATCGACGTCGCCCAGCGGCGGGAGCAGCCAATAGATTGCAGGCGCACGGTTGGCCATTCCAGCAAATAGGCCAGCACAATAGCCACCAGCAACGGAGCAAGCAGGCCACTAAAGAAAAAGATAATGCCAAATCCGGCAACTAAAATAACCAGCAAGGCAATCGCTTCCGGGTCGCTAAAACGGCGGCGATACCATTGCATCAACATTTCGAGCATAAAGACCTTCCCTGAACCTCAAGAGCGGGATTGCGATCCGCAATTGTATCGAAATGTCACAAAAAAGACTTCGCTTTTTATGACGGATTCAGGAAACTGAAAAGTCATTTGAGTGGGCTAATCTTCGCCGTTACACTCAAAGGCGGCGCGGTGGGAACGATATTTCACAGTATCGGTCAAATGACTATCTTCAGAAATACAGGATAGAGGTTATGTTCAGGCAGTTGAAAAAAAACCTGGTTGCAACCCTCATTGCTGCTATGACCATTGGTCAGGTAGCCCCGGCGTTTGCCGACAGCGCAGACACCTTGCCGGATATGGGAACCTCCGCAGGAAGCACGCTTTCCATTGGCCAGGAAATGCAGATGGGCGACTATTATGTCCGCCAGCTACGCGGCAGCGCGCCGTTAATTAATGACCCGCTGTTAACGCAATATATTAATTCGCTGGGTATGCGTCTGGTTTCGCATGCCAATTCGGTTAAGACACCGTTTCATTTCTTTCTGATCAACAACGACGAAATTAACGCCTTTGCTTTCTTTGGCGGCAACGTGGTGCTGCACTCTGCCCTGTTCCGTTATTCCGATAACGAAAGTCAACTGGCTTCAGTTATGGCGCACGAAATCTCCCACGTCACCCAACGTCACCTGGCGCGAGCGATGGAAGATCAGCAGCGCAGCGCGCCGCTGACCTGGGTCGGCGCATTAGGTTCTATTTTACTGGCGATGGCCAGTCCGCAGGCGGGGATGGCTGCGCTGACCGGTACACTGGCGGGAACGCGCCAGGGGATGATCAGTTTCACCCAGCAAAATGAACAGGAAGCGGACCGCATTGGTATTCAGGTGCTGCAACGCTCGGGATTCGATCCGCAGGCGATGCCGACCTTCCTCGAAAAATTACTCGATCAGGCGCGTTACTCCTCGCGTCCGCCGGAAATTTTATTGACTCACCCGTTGCCGGAAAGTCGTCTGGCAGATGCCCGCAACCGTGCTAATGGCCTGGCACCGGCACCCCGGAGATCGGCGGCATGACCAGCCTCCAGGCCCAGCAACTGGTCCGCGGCCTGCGCGGGCTGGACCTGGTCGGCGCCGACGTGGTGGAAGTCTCGCCGCCGTTCGATGTCGGCGGCGCCACGGCGCTGGTGGGGGCGACCATGATGTTCGAACTGCTCTGCCTGCTTGCCGAGTCGGCCGCGCGAAGCGCCTGACGGCGTTCCGCCGGCCTGGCTTTGGCGCTATAACGAAGGCGGACCGAACGCCATGGGGGCGGGAATGCTGGGCAACCTCAACGACATCGACCTGCGCATGCTGCGCACCTTCTGCGCCATCGTCGAGGCCGGCGGCTTCACTGCCGCCCAGGCGCGCCTGAACACCAGCCTGTCGCGCCTGAGCGTGCTGGTGCGCGACTTGGAGGTGCGCCTGGGCTATTCCCTGTGCCGGCGCGGCAACGGCGGTTTCCAGTTGACCGAGGAGGGGCAGGAGCTCTACGACGCCGCGCTCGGCCTGTTCAGCGACATCGCCCGTTTCCGCGAGCAGGTCCGCGGCCTCGGCGGGCGCGATCGCGAGGCGTTGCTCCTGGGCTGCGTCGATGGCGTCATCGGCCAGCATTGCCTGCCGTTGCCGCTGGCCATCCGGCTGTTTCGCCAGCGCGCCCCGGAGGTGCTGCTCAAGCTGCACACGCGGCGTCCCGACGAACTCGAGCACGCGGTGCTGGAAGAGCGCCTGCAACTGGCGGTGGGGGCCTTTCACCACCGGTTGTCCGGGCTCTACTACCAACCCCTGTTCCGCGAGGAGCAGAACCTCTATTGCGGCAGCGCGCACCCCTTCTTCGCCCGGGCGGACGACGAGCCGACACTGGACGAGATCTGCGCCGCCGACTATGTCGGCCGCGGCTACATGGCGGAAAACCATCGCCCGCACGACCTGCGCTTCAACCAGGGGACCGACGCCTACACCATGGAGGCCATCGCTACCCTGGTCTTCAGCGGCACCTACATCGGCTACCTGCCGACGCACTATGCCGCCACCTGGGTCGCCGAAGGGCGCATGCGGGCGATCCGGCCACGGCAACTGGCCTACGACTCGGAATTCCATTGCATTACCCGTCAGGGACACGAAGAACGACCGACCCTGACCCTGTTCCTGCGCTCGCTGTTCGAGGCGCAGAAACAACTGGGCGTGCAGGCTCCGGCGAATACGAACGGCATCGCTCGGCAATTGTGATCAAGCGCACTGGCTGGAGCCTTTCCCTGCCGTTCGGCGGGCATTTCTGTATCGCCGCGACCCCTGCGCTAAGTTGGCGGTCGAACCCGTTCCGCGAGCAGAGCGACGATCCATGGACGACCTAACCGGCATTCCCGAAGACCCGCAGGAGGCCGCGCTGGCCTTGCTGCACAGCCGTGCCGAAGTGGCCCGGCTGAAGGAGCGCGAGCAACTCTTCAGCGCCTTGCTGGCCAGCGTCAACTCGGTGCTCTGGGCCTACGACTGGCAGAACCGGCGAATGGTCTACGTCAGTCCCGCCTACGAGAAAATCTTCGGCCGTTCCGCGGCGCTGCTGCTGGCGGACTACGAGGAATGGCGCAACAGCATCTACCCGGACGACCTCGACTACGCCGACAGCAGCCTGCTGCAGGTGCTCGAACGTGGCGCCGTGGAACAACGCGAATACCGCATCGTGCGTGGCGACGGCGAGGTCCGCTGGCTCAACGACAAGTGCTTCGTCAGCCGCCAGGGCGAGGCGGGACTGCCGCTGATGGTGGTGGGCATCGCCGAGGACATCACCGACAAGAAGCACATGGAGAGCGAGCTGCAACGGCTGGCCACCACCGACGTGCTGACCCAGAGCAGCAACCGTCGCTATTTCTTCGACAGTGCCGAGGCGGCCTTCAAGGAGTGTCGCCGCGAGGGGATACCGTTGGCGTTCCTGCTGCTGGACGTCGATGACTTCAAGAAGATCAACGACCGCTTCGGCCACCAGGTCGGCGACCAGGTCCTCCAGCGTATCGCCCAGAGCGGCAGTGCCGCGCTGCGCCGTGGCGACCTGTTCGGGCGGATCGGCGGCGAGGAGTTCGCCGTGCTGCTGCCCGGCTGCGACGAGCAGACCGCGCGACAGATCGGCGCACGCCTGCAGCGCGAGGTGCAACGCCTGCGCTTCCAGGAGGGCGAGCACAGCTTCGGGATCACCGTCAGCCAGGGCCTGACGGTCCTCCAGGCCGATGACGAGGGACTCGGTGCCCTCTACAGCCGGGCCGACGCCGCGATGTACTCGGCCAAGCGCCAGGGCAAGGACTGCATCGTCGTGGGCTGACCGCTGGGCAAACGTTTCCGTTTTGTCGACGGCGCCACGGAATACCTCTTTGGGGAGGCGACCGGCAGGTCGCGGCTGCGGTACAATATTCCTTAAAGCTATTAAATATGAATAATTAATTCTTTTTAGGTTTATTGCGGATATTTTACTGTTTATTACCCGTGCGCTATAAAGCGCGGGAAATAACGATTTCTGAAACGTGGCGGTAACTCGCCAGAAAGGAAGCTGTAATAGGCGGTTTTCTGCCGACACCCTTCGGCCCGTCAGCCGGGAGAAGGGCAGGAAGCCCGAGAGGACGCGAAGGCGGAGCCCGATGGAAAGATTGGCTTACAAATTGCCTTCACTGGCGGTGGGTCGAGACACCCGCCGCACAATAACAAGACACGAGTACGCCCATGCACACGCTTCCGTTCGCTGCCTCCCTGCCTGCTTGCCTGCCCCGTCGTTCCATCGTCGCGGGTTGCGCCGTTTCCTGATCCATCGAATGCCGAGTTTCGCGCGCGCCATCTTCCGGGATGGTACGGCGCTCAGTGTTTCAACGACCGGTCGGGCCCACGCGTTCCACTTCCCCCGACCGGAAGACAATTAGCAATACCAATGGGGAAAAGACCAATGAAGAGTCGCAAGATCAACAAGTCACGACTGGCCCTGGCCATCACTGCCGGTACCCTCGGTGCCCTGGCGCAACAGGCGGTCGCCGCCGGTTTCATCGAGGACAGCAAGGCATCGCTGACCCTGCGCAACTTCTACATCAATACCGACAACCGCAATGGCACCGCCTCGCCGAGCAAGCAGGAAGAGTGGGGCCAGGGCTTCATCCTGAATTACCAGTCGGGCTTCACCCAGGGCACCGTCGGCTTCGGCGTCGACGCGCTGGGCCTGCTCGGCGTGCGCCTGGACGGCGGCGGCCGTGCCGGCAAGAGCGGCCTGGACCGCCAGCCGGGCACCGTGTTCCCGCTGGAAAGCAACGGCGAGCCGGTGCACGACTTCGCCAGCCTGGGCCTGACCGCCAAGGCCAAGGTGTCCAACACCGAGTTCCGCTACGGCACCCTGCAGCCGAAGCTGCCCGTGGTCACCTACAACGACGGCCGCCTGCTGCCGGTCACCTTCGAGGGCGGCCAGGTCACCTCGACCGACCTCAAGGACTTCACCCTGGTTGCCGGCCAACTGGAGCACTCCAAGGGCCGTAACTCCACCGACAACCGCAGCCTGAGCATCGCCGGCGCCAACGGCAGCAGCGCCAGTTCGCGCGACAGCAACAAGTTCTACTACGCGGGTGGCGACTACAAGGTCAACAAGGACCTGACCCTGCAGTACTACTACGGCAACCTGGACGACTTCTACAAATACGAAATCGACAAAGAGAGCGGCGCACTGTTCGTTGACCGCTTCATGTCC
>OKQI01000173.1_pt1 | contig 10303 bp, 8 predicted proteins | sample 1613921 | NCBI WGS metagenome assembly OKQI01 (sample SAMN04436892, study PRJEB24849) | human gut metagenome | biome: human gut; feature: NICU; material: stool | host: Homo sapiens | place: USA: Saint Louis, MO | collected 2012-02-03
GGAGATCACGGTCGACAAGCCGTTAGCAAACATCGAACGGTGCAGACCTGGATCGCGCAGCAGATCTTTTTTGACGATATTAGCCGTTACCACCAGGTGCCCTACGTGTTCGGCAATAACCACTAACGCCGCTGGCAGAATAGTCAGAATGGCAAACCACTCGAAGCGCGGCGTATAGAGGGTCGGCAGCGCAAACCAGTGAGCATTAATAATCGGCGTGGTATCGACAATTCCCATTGCGAAAGAGAGCGCGTACCCCACCAGCACGCCAATTAAAATCGGGATAATTGCCAGGAAACCACGAAACAGCACGGAACCTAAAACCGTGACCGCCAGGGTGGTAATGGAGATGATGATGGTTTTGGAGTCTGGAGTTTGTCCTTCAGCCGGGAGTAAACCTGCCATACCGGCAGCTACGCCCGCCAGCTCCAGACCGATGACGGCAACGATTGCGCCCATTGCCGCAGGTGGAAACAGCACGTCCAACCAGCCGGTCCCCGCTTTCTTCACGATAAAAGAAACCAGGCAGAACAGCACGCCGCACATAATAAAGCCGCCCAGCGCGACTTCATACCCCAACGGCAACAGTAACAATACCGGTGAAATAAAGGCAAAGCTGGAACCAAGATAAGCCGGAATTTTCCCTTTACAGATGAAGAGATACAGCAGTGTTCCTATACCGTTAAATAACAGTACAGTCGCCGGGTTAATATGAAATAAGACGGGCACCAGGACGGTTGCACCAAACATGGCGAACAAATGTTGCAAACTAAGCGGGATTGTCTGTAAAAGTGGCGGTCTTTCACTCACCCCGATAGCACGGCGCGTCATAGTATTATCCTCTGTATTATGTGTTATAGGCGCTTTACTCAAAAAAAAGCCGACTCTTAAAGTCGGCTTTAATTATTTTTATTCTTTATTTCGTACCAAAGATTTTGTCACCGGCATCGCCGAGGCCCGGGATAATGTATCCGTGCTCGTTCAGTCCCTGGGCAATCGATGCAGTATACAGTTCGACGTCCGGGTGCGCTTTTTCCAGCGCTGCGATACCTTCTGGCGCAGCGACCAGCACCAGAACTTTGATGCTGCTGCAGCCCGCTTTTTTCAGCAGGTCGATGGTCGCGATAACGGAACCACCGGTTGCCAGCATTGGGTCAACGATCAGCGCCATACGCTCATCGATGTTAGAAACCAGTTTCTGGAAGTACGGTACCGGCTCCAGCGTTTCTTCATTACGCTACATACCGACGACGCTGATGCGCGCGCTCGGAACGTTTTCCAGCACACCGTCCATCATCCCCAGACCCGCACGCAGAATTGGCACAACGGTAATTTTCTTACCTTTGATCTGGTCGATTTCTACCGGGCCGTTCCAGCCTTCGATAGTTACTTTTTCCGTTTCGAGGTCGGCGGTCGCTTCGTAAGTCAGCAGGCTACCCACTTCGGAAGCGAGTTCGCGAAAGCGCTTGGTGCTGATATCTTGCTCACGCATCAGTCCCAGCTTGTGTTTGACGAGTGGGTGTTTGACTTCCACGATCTTCATACTCTTTCTCCTTTGAGGGGCAGCCACAAAAAAAATCGACGGATTATACCTCCTTTCTTCAAGGCGGCAATATTATTTTCGTTGACTTTAGTCAAAATGATAACGGTTTGAGATAAAGTTATTTTGTATTCAAATGGTTATGGAAGAAGATTATTCCATCCGAAAACGATCCTTTGCCCTGGTACAAGTATTCTTTCGCCGCGCGCCTGGGGAAAAGACGTGCAAAAAGGTTGTGTAAAGCAGTCTCGCAAACGTTTGCTTTCCCTGTTAGAATTGCGCCGAATTTTATTTTTCTACCGCAAGTAACGCGTGGGGACCCAAGCAGTGACCGATAAAACCTCTCTTAGCTACAAAGATGCCGGTGTTGATATTGACGCGGGTAATGCTCTGGTTGGAAGAATCAAAGGCGTAGTGAAGAAAACGCGTCGTCCGGAAGTGATGGGCGGTCTGGGCGGCTTCGGTGCGCTGTGTGCATTGCCGCAAAAATATCGTGAACCCGTGCTGGTTTCCGGCACTGACGGCGTAGGTACCAAGCTGCGTCTGGCGATGGACTTAAAACGTCACGACACCATTGGTATTGATCTGGTCGCCATGTGCGTTAATGACCTGGTGGTGCAAGGTGCAGAACCGCTGTTTTTCCTCGACTATTACGCAACCGGAAAACTGGATGTTGATACCGCTTCAGCGGTGATCAGCGGCATCGCGGAAGGTTGTCTGCAATCGGGCTGTTCACTGGTGGGTGGCGAAACGGCAGAAATGCCGGGGATGTATCACGGTGAAGATTACGATGTCGCTGGTTTCTGCGTTGGCGTGGTAGAAAAATCAGAAATCATCGACGGCTCTAAAGTCAGCGATGGCGATGTGCTGATTGCACTCGGCTCCAGCGGTCCGCACTCGAACGGCTATTCGCTGGTGCGCAAAATTCTTGAAGTCAGCGGTTGTGATCCGCAAACCACCGAACTTGATGGTAAGCCATTAGCCGATCATCTGCTGGCACCGACCCGCATTTACGTGAAGTCCGTGCTGGAGTTGATTGAAAAGGTCGATGTGCATGCTATTGCGCACCTGACCGGCGGCGGCTTCTGGGAAAACATTCCGCGCGTATTGCCAGATAATAGTCAGGCAGTGATTGATGAATCATCCTGGCAGTGGCCGGAAGTGTTCAACTGGCTGCAAACGGCAGGTAACGTTGAGCGCCATGAAATGTATCGCACCTTCAACTGCGGCGTCGGGATGATTATTGCCCTGCCTGCTCCGGAAGTGGACAAAGCCCTCGCCCTGCTCAATGCCAACGGTGAAAACGCGTGGAAAATCGGTATCATCAAAGCCTCTGATTCCGAACAACGCGTGGTTATCGAATAATGAATATTGTGGTGCTTATTTCCGGCAACGGAAGTAATTTGCAGGCAATTATTGACGCCTGTAAAACCAACAAAATTAAAGGCACCGTACGGGCAGTTTTCAGCAATAAGGCCGACGCGTTCGGCCTTGAACGCGCCCGCCAGGCGGGTATTGCAACGCATACGCTCATCGCCAGCGCGTTTGACAGTCGTGAGGCCTATGACCGGGAGTTGATTCATGAAATCGACATGTACGCACCCGATGTGGTCGTGCTGGCTGGTTTTATGCGCATTCTCAGCCCGGCGTTTGTCTCCCACTATGCCGGGCGTTTGCTGAACATTCACCCTTCTCTGCTGCCGAAATATCCCGGATTACACACCCATCGTCAGGCGCTGGAAAATGGTGATGAAGAGCACGGTACATCGGTGCATTTCGTCACCGATGAACTGGACGGTGGCCCGGTTATTTTACAGGCGAAAGTCCCGGTATTTGCTGGTGATACGGAAGATGACATCACCGCCCGCGTGCAAACCCAGGAACACGCTATTTATCCACTGGTGATTAGCTGGTTTGCCGATGGTCGTCTGAAAATGCACGAAAACGCCGCGTGGCTGGATGGTCAACGTCTGCCGCCGCAGGGCTACGCTGCCGACGAGTAATGCCCCGTAGTTAAAGCGCCAGCTCTGCCGCTGGCGTTTTTCAATTCACCTGTAAATCGCAAGCTCCAGCAGTTTTTTTCCCCCTTTTCTGGCATAGTTGGACATCTGCCAATATTGCTCGCCATAATATCCAGGCAGTGTCCCGTGAATAAAACGGAGTAAAAGTGGTAATGGGTCAGGAAAAGCTATACATCGAAAAAGAGCTCAGTTGGTTATCGTTCAATGAACGCGTGCTTCAGGAAGCGGCGGACAAATCTAACCCGCTGATTGAAAGGATGCGTTTCCTGGGGATCTATTCCAATAACCTTGATGAGTTCTATAAAGTCCGCTTCGCTGAACTGAAGCGACGCATCATTATTAGCGAAGAACAAGGCTCCAACTCTCATTCCCGCCATTTACTGGGCAAAATTCAGTCCCGAGTGCTGAAAGCCGATCAGGAATTCGACGGCCTCTACAACGAGCTGCTGCTGGAGATGGCGCGTAACCAGATCTTCCTGATTAATGAACGCCAGCTCTCCGTCAATCAACAAAACTGGCTGCGTCATTATTTTAAGCAGTATCTGCGTCAGCACATTACGCCGATTTTAATCAATCCTGACACTGACTTAGTGCAGTTCCTGAAAGATGATTACACCTATCTGGCGGTGGAAATTATCCGTGGCGATACCATCCGTTACGCGCTGCTGGAGATCCCATCAGATAAAGTGCCGCGCTTTGTGAATTTACCGCCAGAAGCGCCGCGTCGACGCAAGCCGATGATTCTTCTGGATAACATTCTGCGTTACTGCCTTGATGATATTTTCAAAGGCTTCTTTGATTATGACGCGCTGAATGCCTATTCAATGAAGATGACCCGCGATGCCGAATACGATTTAGTGCATGAGATGGAAGCCAGCCTGATGGAGTTGATGTCTTCCAGTCTCAAGCAGCGTTTAACTGCTGAGCCGGTGCGTTTTGTTTATCAGCGCGATATGCCCAATGCGCTGGTTGAAGTGTTACGCGAAAAACTGACTATTTCCCGCTACGACTCCATCGTCCCCGGCGGTCGTTATCATAATTTTAAAGACTTTATTAATTTCCCCAATGTCGGCAAAGCCAATCTGGTGAACAAACCACTGCCGCGTTTACGCCATATTTGGTTTGATAAAGCCCAGTTCCGCAATGGTTTTGATGCCATTCGCGAACGCGATGTGTTGCTCTATTATCCTTATCACACCTTTGAGCATGTGCTGGAACTGCTGCGTCAGGCTTCGTTCGACCCGAGCGTACTGGCGATTAAAATTAATATTTACCGCGTGGCGAAAGATTCACGCATCATCGACTCGATGATCCACGCCGCACATAACGGTAAGAAAGTCACCGTGGTGGTTGAGTTACAGGCGCGTTTCGACGAAGAAGCTAACATTCACTGGGCGAAGCGCCTGACCGAAGCAGGCGTGCACGTTATCTTCTCTGCGCCGGGGCTGAAAATTCACGCCAAACTGTTCCTGATTTCACGAAAAGAAAACGGTGAAGTGGTGCGTTACGCACACATCGGGACCGGGAACTTTAACGAAAAAACCGCGCGTCTTTATACTGACTATTCATTGCTGACCGCCGATGCGCGTATCACCAACGAAGTACGGCGGGTATTTAACTTTATTGAAAACCCATACCGCCCGGTGACATTTGATTATTTAATGGTGTCACCGCAAAACTCTCGCCGTCTGTTATATGAAATGGTAGACCGCGAAATCGCCAACGCGCAGCAAGGGCTGCCCAGCGGTATCACCCTGAAGCTAAATAACCTTGTCGATAAAGGCCTGGTTGATCGTCTGTATGCGGCCTCCAGCTCCGGCGTACCGGTTAATCTGCTGGTTCGCGGAATGTGTTCGCTGATCCCCAATCTGGAAGGCATTAGCGACAACATTCGTGCCATCAGTATTGTTGACCGTTACCTTGAACATGACCGGGTTTATATTTTTGAAAATGGCGGCGATAAAAAGGTCTACCTTTCTTCCGCCGACTGGATGACGCGCAATATTGATTATCGTATTGAAGTGGCGACGCCGCTGCTCGATCCGCGCCTGAAGCAGCGGGTGCTGGACATCATCGACATATTGTTCAGCGATACGGTCAAAGCACGTTATATCGATAAAGAACTCAGTAATCGCTACGTTCCCCGCGGCAATCGCCGCAAAGTACGGGCGCAGTTGGCGATTTACGACTACATCAAATCACTCGAACAACCTGAATAACCCTATGCCAATACACGATAAATCCCCTCGTCCGCAGGAGTTTGCTGCGGTCGATCTTGGTTCAAACAGTTTTCACATGGTCATAGCCCGTGTGGTAGATGGTGCCATGCAGATTATTGGCCGCCTGAAACAGCGGGTGCATCTGGCGGACGGCCTGGGGCCAGATAATATGTTGAGTGAAGAGGCAATGACGCGCGGTTTGAACTGTCTGTCGCTGTTTGCCGAACGGCTACAAGGGTTTTCTCCTGCCAGCGTCTGTATAGTCGGCACCCATACGCTGCGTCAGGCGCTGAACGCCACTGACTTTCTGAAACGCGCGGAAAAGGTCATTCCCTACCCGATTGAAATTATTTCCGGTAATGAAGAAGCCCGTCTGATTTTTATGGGCGTGGAACATACCCAACCGGAGAAAGGTCGCAAACTGGTTATTGATATTGGCGGCGGATCTACGGAACTGGTGATTGGTGAAAATTTCGAACCGATTCTCGTTGAAAGCCGCCGGATGGGTTGTGTCAGCTTTGCCCAGCTTTACTTCCCTGGCGGGGTCATCAATAAAGAGAATTTTCAGCGCGCTCGTATGGCGGCAGCACAAAAACTGGAAACTTTAACCTGGCAATTCCGTATTCAGGGCTGGAACGTGGCAATGGGCGCTTCCGGTACCATAAAAGCCGCCCATGAAGTGTTAATGGAAATGGGCGAGAAAGACGGGATAATTACCCCGGAACGTCTGGAAAAACTGGTAAAAGAAGTTTTACGTCACCGTAATTTCGCATCGCTGAGTTTACCGGGTCTTTCCGAAGAGCGGAAAACAGTCTTCGTTCCTGGACTGGCGATTTTATGCGGTGTGTTTGATGCTTTAGCCATCCGTGAACTGCGCCTTTCTGACGGGGCGTTACGCGAAGGCGTACTGTATGAAATGGAAGGACGTTTCCGTCATCAGGATGTGCGTAGTCGCACCGCCAGCAGCCTCGCCAACCAGTATCACATCGACAGCGAACAGGCCCGACGAGTGCTGGATACCACTATGCAAATGTACGAACAGTGGCGGGAACAGCAACCGAAGCTGGCGCATCCGCAACTGGAGGCGCTACTGCGATGGGCCGCCATGCTGCATGAGGTCGGGTTGAATATCAACCACAGCGGTTTGCATCGCCACTCCGCTTATATTCTGCAAAACAGTGACTTGCCGGGTTTTAATCAGGAACAGCAGCTGATGATGGCGACACTGGTGCGCTATCACCGTAAAGCGATTAAACTCGACGATCTGCCGCGCTTTACCTTGTTTAAGAAGAAACAGTTCCTGCCACTGATACAGCTATTGCGCCTTGGCGTATTACTAAACAATCAACGTCAGGCAACCACCACACCGCCAACATTGACACTGATTACTGATGACAGTCACTGGACACTGCGTTTCCCGCATGACTGGTTTAGTCAGAATGCGCTGGTACTGCTTGATCTGGAAAAGGAGCAAGAATACTGGGAAGGCGTGGCTGGCTGGCGGTTGAAAATTGAAGAAGAAAGTACACCTGAAATCGCCGCTTAATGCTTTGCGGGCCGACGAGAAATGTCGGCCCGCATTATTCAGGCACTTTCGCGAATGGGTTCGATTTCATTCAGCGTATCAATTAACGGTTGCGGCTTACCAATAAGATAACCCTGCATATAATCGATCCCCAAAGAGAGCACCGCCTCGCGGATCTCTTCGTTTTCAACGTACTCTGCCACTACCCGCATTTTCTTCATTCGCGCCAGGTGGCAAATCGATGCCACTATCTGATAATCCAGACTATTTGACACAATATTGCGGATAAAACTGCCGTCAATTTTAAGCAGATCGGCATTCACATTTTTAAGCCGCGCATAGCTGGCGTAGCCGGTGCCGAAATCATCAATCGCAATCTGGCAGCCTAATTCCTGAAGATGCTGCAAGGTGATTTGCGCCTGCTTAACATTGGTCAGAGCATTACTTTCGGTGACTTCAAAAATAAGTTGCCACGCTTCAATCTGATATTTATCCAGCAACTGACTGACTTCAACAGGAAAACGAGCCTGACATACCGAGGTTGGAGACAGATTAATAGCAAAACGGTGAGCGGGCATCTTCGCTCTGTTTTCAGCCATAAATTGCAGCGTATGCTCAATGACCCACATGTCGATACTCGACGATAAACCAAATTCGTGCGCGACCGGCAAGAAGCTATCGGGGCCGATCAGTTCATCATTCTCACCTTTCATGCGCAGAAGAATTTCATGGTAAACATCACCACGCATACCGGTAATCGGCTGGGCCATCAGGAAAAAATGGTTGTGTTCCAGCGCCTGCTGTAGTCGATTCATCATCGCGACTTTATCTTTCAATTCGCGTTGCAAATACATTGCCCCGCGACGCTGCATATTTTCCGGGGCGTTGGTCACGATGGAAAGTTCGGCGACCGTATTTAGCTCTCCCAGCAGCAGGTAGATATGATTCACTGGCGAGCGCACATAGCAGTAACTGACGCCAATCTGCGGTTGCATCGGCATGCCATCCCAAAAGAAACGAAATTGCTTGAGATGGCTATCCAGTGCGGTAATGCGCTCCTGGTGCGATTCTGTATTCAGCCGCAGCGCGAGATCGTTACCCGAAAGCTGATAAACATCTTCACCCGGTTCCAGCAAGGGTGACAGCCAGTGAGAAAGTTTTTGCTTGTATTGAATCCGCAGCATGATGCCATAGTTCTTAACCAGCATTTCCATGCCAGGGATGCGTAAATAACAAAGCGCAGACCAGGGGGCATCACGCAACGCGCGATTCAGGGCGCGAACATTTGGCAGATGAACCACCGGGTCCACATACGCAAGCCGCTGAATGCGTCTGACTACCGCTCGCTGACGAGTTGCCAGTACAGCCATATAATTGACAATAAAAGAGAATACCAGATAACTGGAGGAGGTTATGGTCAGCTGCGTGGTATAGCCAGGATAAATGGGAATGTAATTTTGATAGCTGTGGATGCTGATCATCAACACGACCGCCCAGAGCAGCGAAATCAGCTTATAACCATAGCGCATCGCTCCCCACATCATCAGGGGCAGCAATAATGACAAGGTATAATTGGTGCTAAAAATTGTGCTTTTTTCATTTAACGGCATGCATAACAGCAACAATAAAGCACCTAATGCCAGTAGCCAGAGCGCGAACTCTTTTTTGGTGACTTTGGCATCAACCTGCTGTTTTAATTGCGAATAATAGCTACGTAAATAAAATGGATTTCGCACTACCCGAATGATGAAGTAGCACAGCGGGACACCGATCAGATTACCCACCAGTAAGGCCTGATAATTGATTAAAGTCCCGAGGTTAAAAGGCATGACACCGACCAGATTTTCTCTGCTCGCCAGTAATCCTACAAATGCAGCAAACTGGAAAAGTATCAGAAACAGCGTTGCAGGAAACACAATCTGCCAGAATATACGCTGGGAAATTAAACGGGTATCACCATGTGAAACGTTGTTACGCCGGGGAGTAAAGACCCTGTAACCGCCCCAACAGAGAATGATAATGATAATAAAATTAGCCGTTAATGATAGCGTTTCGTAAAAACCCAGCTCTGCATATTTGCGGACAAAAATCCCTAAGGCGATCCCTGGCAATGCCGCCCAGCTGAAAAACATCATCATGCTGATCATCAGTGCCAGAGGCAGATAAAAGAGAAAAACCTCACCGGAAGAAATATGCGCGAAAGTATTAATGTGGGCGAAAATGGGCAAGATTAAAGAAGGCAGGAACAGCGGAAGCCCCCACCATTTATCACGTATTTTTATATAAGTTGCATTCAGTTTCATAGATGCTCAGCAGAATCCCCCACATCCTGAAGGAGGTGTATTCAGACAGGCATCCCACCTGACTTCGAATGATGATTATTCATCACTATAGAGAGCATTGATTCTAAGTGTCATATGAAAGTTCCAATTGATATATATCAAACAAAATAACCCTGATTAATGAATTATTACGTTTATCATGTTAATTCATCATTATTACATCATCATTGTAAATAATTAAATTAACTTCCATAACATTAAAATATGTATCCACTGACGCTTTTTTATATAACGAAGAATTGACCATTTTGTCCTGTTGTGCCTTAATGTAAGTACCGTCCACAGCGTGGGACATACATCAAGGAACCTTTTGTGAGTCAGGCAACCAGTATGCGAAAACGACACCGATTTAACAGTCGCATGACCCGTATCGTACTGCTCATCAGCTTTATCTTCTTCTTTGGCCGTTTTATCTACTCGTCCGTCGGTGCATGGCAGCACCATCAGAGCAAAAAAGAAGCTCAGCAATCCACACTCTCCGTCGAATCACCGGTACAACGTTAGCGGTTACCTTCTCCACTTTCACAGAACATAACGGCACCTCGCTGTCGGATGCTTTTGCTCTTTGGGATTATCAAAGCGGCAGATATTCTTTCATCTTAAATTTTACGTCTTTGTCCTGACTGATGTTTATCCTGTTTGGCTGCGAAATAAAT
>OKQI01000181.1_pt1 | contig 9968 bp, 8 predicted proteins | sample 1613921 | NCBI WGS metagenome assembly OKQI01 (sample SAMN04436892, study PRJEB24849) | human gut metagenome | biome: human gut; feature: NICU; material: stool | host: Homo sapiens | place: USA: Saint Louis, MO | collected 2012-02-03
AGACTCGCGGTTCATTTAAGCATCCATGCCCGCCCTGAACTCCGGGCACACTATAGGTCACATCACCGCACCACACCTGATTTGGTTCCGTTACGGCGAACTGTCGCTCAAGATGATTCGGGATAGCAACGTGCTCATGACCGCCACGCTTATACCGGTGAGTCGGCTGCTGGCAACTGACCCGCCCCAGCTCTTTCATGAGTCTGCCAGCAAGCCAGCGCCCCATCTGGTAGCCTCTCTGGGTTGCCATTGTGGCGATGCTTCTTGCTCCGGCAGAGCCGTGGCTGATGCCATGCAGTTCAAGTACCTGGCTGCGTAATACAGCCCGTCTGCCGTCTGGTTTTTCAGGACGGTTTTTCCAGTATTTGTAGCTGCTGCGATGGACCCCGAACACATGGCAGAGAGTGGCCACAGGATAACGCGCCCTGAGTTTCCCGATTATCGAAAACTGTTCAGGGAGTCTGACATCAAGAGCGCGGTAGCCTTTTTAATATTTCATTTTCCATTTCAATACGTTGTAGCTTTTTCCTGAGCTCACGGATTTCAATTTGTTCCGGGGTAATGGGGGAGGCTTTTGGTGTTTTTCCCTGCCGCTCATCACGTAATTGTTTCACCCATCGCGTCATTGTGGAAAGGCCGACATCCATAGCGCTGGCTGCATCTGCCACGGTGTATTTCTGGTCAACGACCAGTTGAGCGGATTCGCGTTTAAACTCTGCGCTGAAATTTCTTTTTTCATTATGGCACCTGTGTTGTTCTGAGGTGAGCATATCACCTCTGTTCAGGTAGCTAAATTTAGTGTGCCACCTCAAGGTTCTTAGTGAGCCGTTTTTAAAAGATATGATAATATATTATTGTTTATAAATTGTTGATGTTTGATTTAGTAGTATATAAAGTTCACCACCTTTATTAGGCTTTCCTTTTATCTCTACTTACTGGGTGCCAGAAACTTTAAATTTTAAACGGAGGGGGCATTTTGTTTAAAGCAAATCATGTTCCGGTATTAATGTATCATCATGTCAGCCATTGCCCAGGACTGGTTACACTTTCTCCCGAGACATTCCGGAAACAAATGAAATGGTTGGCTGAAAACAACTGGAAAACACTGTCATCAGATGAACTGGAGTTTTTTTATCGGGGCGGAAAACTTCCCCGTAAAAGCGTTATGTTGACATTTGATGATGGATACCTTGACAACTGGTTTCAGGTATATCCTTTATTAAACGAGTTTAATCTCAAGGCACATATTTTTTTAATTACCAGTTTTATTGGAAATGGTCCGGTTCGTCACTCTCCTGGAAAGGAATATTCTCATCGCGATTGCGAACATCAAATAGCAACCGGGAATGCTGATAATGTTATGCTTCGCTGGTCTGAAGTGAACGAAATGTTGCAATCTGGTCTGGTCGAATTTCATGTTCATACACATACTCATACACGTTGGGATAAAAAGTTCACTTCACGAGAAGAACAGTGTAAACATCTTCGGCAGGACTTATTGAGCGGGAGAGAATATTTAAAAAAAATGACAGGAAAATGCAGTAAACATTTGTGTTGGCCGGAAGGTTATTATAACAAGGATTATATTCAGATCGCTAAAGAACTTGGATTCCATTATTTATATACAACAGAAAGAAGAATCAATGCTCCTGCTAAAGGAACTACACGGATAGGAAGAATAAGCACCAAGGAACGGGAAAATTGCGTATGGCTGAAAAGACGACTTTTTTATTATACAACACCGTTTTTTTCATCGTTGCTGGCCCTTCATAAGGGGCCAAGATTACCGGATGACTAATAATGAATATACTATTTACGGAATCATCACCGAATATAGGTGGTCAGGAATTACAGGCTGTTGCTCAAATGAAGGCCCTGAAGAAAATGGGGCATTCAGTTCTGCTTGTCTGCAGGGAGAACAGCAAAATTGCTTTTGAAGCCAGTAAGTTTGGAATTGATATCACATTCGCGTTATTTCGAAACAGTCTTCACATTCCTACTGTATGGAGATTACTCGGAATAGTTCATAGTTTTCAGCCCGATGCAATCGTTTGTCACAGTGGACATGATAGTAATATTGTTGGTTTGGTACGGTTTTTTACCTGGAAACATCCATTCAGAATTATCAGGCAAAAGACATATTTGACACGAAAAACAAAATTTTTTTCAATAAATCATTTTTGCGATGAGGTGATTGTTCCCGGAACAAATATGAAGACACATCTGGAGCAGGAAGGATGTCGAACTCGGGTTACTGTTGTGCCTCCTGGCTTTGATTTCCAGGAATTATACGTTGATTCCCGAAACAGTTTGCCTCCGAGTGTTCTTTCCTGGCTGGCGTCCCGAAGAGGATGCCCCGTAATTGCTCAGGTAGGAATGTTGCGCCCGGAAAAAGGGCACGAATTTATGTTGAATTTACTGTTCCATTTAAAAATGAATGGACGACAGTTCTGTTGGTTGATTGTGGGGTCTGGTTCACCTGAACTGCGGGAACATTTACAGTATCAGATTGACAGTATGGGCATGCATGATGATGTTTTTATTGCTGACAATGTTTTTCCTGCCGCCCCCGTATATCGGGTTGCCAGTCTGGTGGTTCTGCCTTCAGAAAACGAATCTTTTGGTATGGTGCTGGCAGAAGCATCGGCATTTTCTGTGCCTGTAGTGGCCACTCAGATTGGTGGAATCCCTGAGGTTATTCTTCACAACCAGACCGGGACATTGTTACCAGCAAGTAATAAGCACGCATGGATGTGCGCCCTGAATGATTTTTTTAATGACCCTGGGCGTTTTTATCAGATGGCTCGCCTGGCAAAACAGGATATAGAAGAGCGGTTTGATATTAATAAAACTGCGTTAAAAATACTCACATTAGCGAAGCAAAAGTAACAATATGTTTTCTATAAGTAACTTATCATTTATCGGTTTCCTTAAAAGGATTATTTTTTCCTCAGATTCACTACCGGGGAAGTGGGAACACAGAAAATTTCGGTTCATGTACATTTTGCGATGTTCTATAAATCCGGTTGTCAGTATTCGATATTATTATGAACTGCGTTCCTTGCCGTGCATTGAGGATATTCTGGCAATACACCCCACGTTGCCAGCAAGAATTCATCGCCCTTATTTGCATAAAGGGGGGCGCGCCTGGCCCCGTGGACAATATATTCTTGAGCATTATCGCTTTGTGCAAAATTTGCCAGAAAAATATTCTAAATTTTTGTTTCCACAAAAATCGGTATCATTAGTCCAATTCATCGGGAAAGATGGAGAGAATTTTGATATCCAGTGTTCTCCCAGTGGTTTTGACCGGGAAGGAGAGTTGATGTTGTCATTGTTTTACAATAAAACAGTTATTGCCCGGTTAACATTTTCAGTCATTCTGACTCAAAATGGACACATTGCTTTTATTGGCGGATTACAGGGAGCCCCTAAAAATACCGGACCTGATGTTATTCGGTGCGCAACCCGGGCCTGTTATGGGATTTTCCCAAAACGGATTATTTTTGAAGCATTTTGTGCGTTGATGAAAGCTTGCAATATCTCTGAGTGTCTGGCAGTCAGTGAGCACAGTCATGTTTTCCGGCAATTGAGATACTGGTATCAGAAACGCAAAACCTTTGTTGCGGTCTATAGTGATTTCTGGGAGTCTGTAGCAGGAAAAACCTGTGGTGACTGGTACAGATTACCAACCCAGGTGATTCGAAAGCCGCTAAGCGATATAGCCAGTAAAAAACGCTCTGAGTACCGAAAACGATACGATTTGCTGGATTATATCCATGAAACTACTATCCGCTCTTTGGATGCATATCCTGTACACTCAGAACATCAGAATTTAAATTAAGGTTTGATGTATTCTCTGAATAAAACAGTAATGATAATTTTGGTAGAGGCATTCGCACTAAATAATGAAAAAATATAAATCTGAGTTTATTCCTGAATTTAAGAAAAATTACCTTTCCCCTGTTTACTGGTCTACATGGTTCCTTTTGGGAATGATTGCAGGTATTTCAATGTTTCCCCCTTCATTCAGAGATCCTGTCTTGGCAAAAATAGGGCGTTGGGCGGGCAGATTGAGCAAAAAAGCTCGTCGCAGGGCGACGATTAATTTATCGCTTTGTTTCCCAGAAAAGAGTGATACAGAACGGGAAATAATTGTCGACAAAATGTTTGTCACAGCATTGCAATCCATAGTGATGATGGCAGAACTGGCAATTCGTGGTCCGGAAAAGTTCCAGAAACGAGTGTTCTGGAAAGGCCTCGAAATTCTTGAGGAAATTCGACACAATAATAGAAATGTGATTTTTCTGGTTCCCCATGGCTGGAGCGTGGATATTCCTGCAATGTTGCTGGCAGCTCAGGGAAAAAAAATGGCCGCCATGTTTCATCAGCAACGAAATCCAGTGATTGATTATGTCTGGAATTCAGTACGGCGTAAATTCGGGGGGCGCTTACATGCCCGGGAGGATGGGATAAAACCATTTATTCAGTCAGTACGCCAGGGATACTGGGGATATTACCTCCCAGATCAGGATCATGGTCCTGAATACAGTGAATTTGCTGATTTTTTTGCGACCTATAAAGCGACATTACCAATCATTGGACGTCTGATGAACATCAGTCAGGCTATGATTATACCACTTTTCCCGGTTTATGATGAAAAAAAACATCTACTGACTATTGAAATTCGGCCACCAATGGATGCTTGCATTGCCAGCGCGGACAATAAAACGATTGCCCGACAAATGAACAAAACAGTGGAAATTTTGGTGGGGCCACATCCGGAACAGTATGTCTGGGTTTTAAAATTGTTAAAAACACGCAAATCAAACGAAGCGGACCCGTACCCTTGAAATTATAAAGTACAAGTATTTCCACTAGTTGTTTGTAAGCGTACAGCCTGAACCGTCTGGTCAGAATCTGACGAATTAGACAAAGTGGTGTCCACCAAATAAGTAGTGGGAACCAATGAGGTAGCCTGAGTTTAACGGACACTCCTTCCTGAAATAGAATGGCATCAGAAGGAGCTAATAATGAGCAGAAAAACCCAACGTTACTCTAAAGAGTTCAAAGCCGAAGCTGTCAGAACGGTTCTTGAAAATCAACTTTCGATCAGTGAAGGCGCTTCCCGATTATCTCTTCCTGAAGGCACTTTAGGACAATGGGTTACCGCCGCCAGAAAAGGGCTCGGTACTCCTGGTTCCCGCACGGTGGCTGAACTGGAATCTGAAATTCTGCAACTGCGTAAGGCGTTAAATGAAGCTCGCCTTGAGCGAGATATATTAAATTGCACAGGAGTCGCTGAAAAATACGCGTTAATCGAACAATGGCGACAACAATTTCCCATTGAAGCGATGTGTCAGGTATTTGGTGTATCCAGGAGCGGTTATTACAACTGGGTACAGCATGAACCCTCAGACAGAAAACAAAGTGATGAGCGGCTAAAACTGGAGATTAAGGTGGCACATATCCGCACTCGCGAAACATATGGAACCCGGCGGCTCCAGACGGAGCTGGCAGAGAATGGCATCATCGTTGGTCGTGACCGACTGGCACGTCTTCGTAAGGAGCTAAGGCTACGCTGTAAGCAGAAACGCAAGTTCAGAGCGACTACGAACTCGAACCACAATCTGCCAGTTGCGCCAAATCTGCTGAACCAGACGTTCGCTCCTACAGCACCAAATCAGGTCTGGGTGGCGGACCTGACGTATGTTGCCACACAGGAGGGATGGTTGTACCTCGCTGGCATCAAAGATGTTTATACGTGCGAAATTGTCGGCTACGCCATGGGAGAGCACATGACAAAAGAGCTGACAGGTAAAGCCCTGTTTATGGCGCTCAGGAGCCAGCGCCCACCTGCCGGGCTAATCCACCACTCTGATCGAGGTTCACAGTACTGCGCATACGATTACCGGGTCATACAGGAGCAGTTTGGTCTGAAAACATCAATGTCGCGTAAAGGTAACTGTTACGACAACGCTCCGATGGAAAGCTTCTGGGGAACGCTGAAAAATGAGAGCCTGAGCCACTATCGTTTTAATAACCGGGATGAAGCCATCACAGTAATACGGGAATACATTGAGATTTTCTACAATCGTCAGCGTCGTCACTCTCGTCTGGGGAATATCTCCCCGGCAGCCTTCAGGGAAAAATATCATCAGATGGCTGCTTAAAAAAAGAACAAATGGTAGTGTCCGCTATTGCCAGTACACCTCAACATTCCACCATGCATTACGATTAACGCCGCATAGCCAGTTGAACTTTGCTACTTTGTGAGAGGTAGTACCTTCTATCCAGTGCGAATTTAATTAATGGAATAAATGATTATGAGTGAAAATGATACAATCCCAAAGAAGTCTACAAGTCAGATTAACAAAGCGGTATTCTTTACATCTGCTTTGCTAATTTTCCTTCTTGTCGCCTTTGCCGCCGTATTCCCGGATGTCGCCGACAAAAATTTTAAACTACTTCAGCAACAAATCTTCACGAATGCCAGCTGGTTCTACATCCTTGCTGTGGCCCTGATTTTACTGAGTGTCACGTTCCTTGGACTCTCACGCTACGGTGATATCAAGCTGGGCCCGGACCATGCGCAGCCTGATTTCAGCTACCACTCCTGGTTTGCGATGCTTTTTTCGGCAGGGATGGGGATCGGCCTGATGTTCTTTGGCGTTGCCGAACCTGTAATGCATTATCTTTCGCCACCCGTTGGCACTCCAGAAACCGTTGCGGCAGCTAAGGAAGCAATGCGTCTGACCTTTTTCCACTGGGGACTGCACGCATGGGCAATTTATGCCATTGTGGCGCTGATTCTGGCGTTCTTCAGTTACCGTCACGGTCTGCCTTTAACTCTGCGCTCCGCACTCTATCCCATTATTGGCGATCGCATATACGGACCTGTAGGACATGCGGTTGATATTTTCGCTGTTATAGGCACGGTCTTTGGCGTTGCGACATCACTGGGTTACGGTGTTTTGCAGGTGAATGCCGGTTTGAACCATCTTTTCGGGGTGCCCATCAATGAAACGGTGCAGGTAATTCTGATCGTGGTCATCACGGGGTTAGCGACGATTTCAGTGGTGTCCGGTCTGGATAAGGGAATACGTATCCTGTCTGAACTCAATCTGGGTCTGGCTTTGTTGCTCCTGGCGCTGGTCCTGTGTCTGGGACCAACCGTGCTTCTGCTGAAGTCATTTGTGGAAAATACGGGCGGTTATCTTTCGGAACTGGTGAGTAAAACGTTCAACCTTTACGCGTATGAGCCCAAGTCGAGCAACTGGCTGGGGGGCTGGACATTACTGTACTGGGGATGGTGGCTTTCATGGTCGCCGTTTGTGGGGATGTTCATCGCACGGGTCTCCCGCGGGCGAACCATTCGCGAGTTTGTCACCGGCGTGCTGTTTGTTCCCGCGGGTTTTACGCTAATGTGGATGACGGTGTTTGGTAACAGCGCGATCTATCTCATTATGAACCAGGGGGCCACAGACCTCGCCAATACTGTTCAGCAGGATGTGGCGCTGGCCCTGTTTAATTTCCTGGAGCATTTCCCGTTCTCTTCTGTGCTGTCATTCATTGCAATGGCGATGGTCATCGTCTTCTTTGTAACGTCTGCTGATTCGGGGGCAATGGTTGTGGATACTCTGGCATCAGGTGGAGTGGCAAACACACCCGTCTGGCAGCGAATATTCTGGGCCTCGCTCATGGGCATTGTTGCAATTGCGCTTCTCCTTGCCGGAGGGCTAAGTGCGCTGCAAACGGTGACAATAGCGAGTGCATTGCCCTTCTCAGTGATCTTACTAATATCTATATACGGACTTTTAAAAGCTTTGCGCCGGGATTTGACCAAGCGTGAAAGCCTGAGCATGGCGACAATTGCTCCTACGGCTGCACGTAACCCAATTCCTTGGCAGAGAAGGTTACGCAATATCGCGTATCTGCCGAAGCGATCTCTTGTGAAACGTTTTATGGACGACGTTATCCAGCCTGCCATGACGCTGGTTCAGGAGGAACTGAACAAGCAGGGGACGATAAGCCACATTAGTGATGCAGTCGACGATCGTATTCGTCTTGAAGTCGATTTGGGCAACGAGCTGAATTTTATATATGAAGTGAGGCTTCGCGGGTATATCTCACCGACCTTCGCGCTCGCCGCAATGGATAATGATGAGCAGCAGACTGAACAACATCGATATTATCGCGCTGAGGTTTATCTCAAAGAAGGCGGTCAAAATTATGATGTGATGGGCTGGAACCAGGAACAGCTGATTAATGACATACTGGACCAGTACGAAAAACACCTGCACTTCCTGCACCTGGTTCGTTAATAGCAACATGCCGTCCTGGGGGCGGCAATTATTATCCCGGCCGCAATATGAGGGAATGCAGAATGATTTCACGCTGGAAATGGATGCTGAAGCAGACAATTAAAAAACTATGGTTCAGGGCAACGTTATTCGCAATTGTCGCGATAATAACGGCCCTTTTATCAATTCTTTTTAAATCAATGATACCTGAGTCGGTTTCCGTGAAGGTTGGTGCGGAAGCAGTCGATAACATTCTGAACATACTGGCATCGAGTATGCTGGCAGTGACCACATTTTCGCTGAGTATCATGGTCACAGCCTACGGTTCAGCCACTACTAATGTGACTCCCAGAGCTACGCGTTTAGTTGTTGAAGACGTCACCACACAAAATGTACTGGCCACCTTCATCGGTTCTTTTCTCTTCAGTCTGGTAGGGATTATTGCCCTCAATATGGGAGCTTATGGAGAAAGGGGGAGAGTCATTTTATTCATTGTCACACTGGTTGTCATTGCCTTAATCCTCATCACATTGCTTCGCTGGATACAGCATTTGACCTCTCTGGGGAGGGTTGGTGAGACAACGGCACAAGTAGAACAGGCGGCCATCGAAACATTTATTGCGAGAGCAAGAAATCCCTGTCTCGGTGGATATCCATGGCTTGAGAACAATGAACAGCCGAAAGGAACGGTTGCAGTTTATCCGAAGAAGATTGGCTATGTTGAATATATTGATATGGTGAAACTTAGCAAGCTGCTGACCAATGATCCCCGTCATGTATACCTCGTGGCGCAGCCAGGCAGTTTCATACATCCGTCCATGCCAGTTTTGTACCTGAGTCAGGGCCAGGAGTCGTCAATCAACACCGATTTACTTGAGACGATTATTGTCTCGGATGCACGTTCATTTGCTCAGGATCCTCGATTTTGTCTTAGCGTCATGGCCGAAATAGCCTGCCGGGCCCTTTCCCCTGCAGTGAACGATCCTGGAACCGCCATTGATGTCATTGGCAGAGGTGTTCGTATACTTTCCACTTACGCGCAGAATAAATCTGATGAAATAGAAGTGAAATATCCTTCAGTACATGTTGCACCACTTCAGAATAACGATCTACTGGAAGACTTTTTCTCACCTGTCGCGCGCGATGGTGCCAGTATGAGGGAGATTCAGATAAGAGTCCTTAAAGGACTGTCGATGCTGAGTAACGGTTGGCCTGAGATATTTGCTGAAGCCGCACATACCCTGGCATTTGAAACATTAGAGCATGCAACTCGTGCTGACCATATAGATTCTGATAGATATCTAATAAAATCAACCTATTATAATTTATTTAGTGGCGAATATTCTAATAAAAAAACATAGCTGCAGAGCAAGCAATTCGGTTGTTGGCAAGTCAAGGGCAAAGCATTCGCGTGAGAATGGGCGTATGCTTTGTGCCAAAAGCAAACGTTGCTAATTCTGCACTGTTCAGCGATGGCGCAGTAGAGACAGGCACTGCCACTGTCCAGTCGGCAAAAGCGAACACTTTGCCACTGCGGGGATAAACTGATTGAAGCTCTCGCGCAAAATCACTTATTCTTTTGCGTTAATAAAATGTAGGAGATGGGTCATTGATCCTACCCACGTAATATGGACACAGGCCTAAGCGAGGTTCTTGTTTTCAAAT
>OKQI01000188.1_pt1 | contig 9568 bp, 10 predicted proteins | sample 1613921 | NCBI WGS metagenome assembly OKQI01 (sample SAMN04436892, study PRJEB24849) | human gut metagenome | biome: human gut; feature: NICU; material: stool | host: Homo sapiens | place: USA: Saint Louis, MO | collected 2012-02-03
TAATGCAGCCTCCCCCCGACTGGCAGACACCGCTGAACGGGATTATTTCACCCTCAGAGAGAGGCTGATCACTATGCAAAAACAACTGGAAGGAACCCAGAAGTATATTAATGAGCAGTGCAGATAGAGCTGCCCATATCTATGGGCAACTCATGCAATTATTGTGAGCAATACACACGCGCTTCCAGCGGAGTATAAATGCCTAAAGTAATAAAACCGAGAAATCCATTTACGAATGTTTGCTGGGTTTCTGTTTTAACAACATTTTCTGCGCCGCCACAAATTTTGGCTGCATCAACAGTTTTCTCCTGTCCAATTCCCGAAACGAAGAAATGATGGGTGATGGTTTCCTTTGGTGTTACTGCTGTCGGTTTGTTTCCAACAGTAAACGTCTGTTGAGCACATCCTGTAATAAGCATTGCCAGCGCGGCAGAAAACAACATTTTTTTCATCTTATTATCCTGCATTGTTAAAAACGGCAGAATCCTATGTGACAACAATTAAACGATAGTTAAATGGATTGATGAAAATTAAAACTATATAGGTGGATGCTCAGCCTATTGGAGGAGGGGGGGGCACTCAGAATCCTGTGGAATGAAATAAACCGCTCTATCTGTCCATTACCCTTTTAGCTGCGCTGTATCGTCGCCGTATTCCCGCATTAACCATGACCGTAGCCCGACGGGGAATTCCTTCTGCGTGAGTGTGCGGGAATAATCAAAAACGATGCACACCGGGTTTTACTGTGCTGACAGACGCAGGGTTACCCTCATAGTCGCTTTTCCGGTGCGATGGTGGAAGAAACCGGGATGTTCATCCATCATCACTTTGGATTGATGTATATGCTCTCTTTTCTGACGTTAGTCTCCGACGGCAGGCTTCAATGACCCAGGCTGAGAAATTCCCGGACCCTTTTTGCTCAAGAGCGATGTTAATTTGTTCAATCATTTGGTTAGGAAAGCGGATGTTGCGGGTTGTTGTTCTGCGGGTTCTGTTCTTCGTTGACATGAGGTTGCCCCGTATTCAGTGTCGCTGATTTGTATTGTCTGAAGTTGTTTTTACGTTAAGTTGATGCAGATCAATTAATATGATACCTGCGTCATAATTGATTATTTGACGTGGTTTGATGGCGTAGATGCACGTTGTGACATGCAGATGATAATTATTATCATTTTGCGGGTCCTTTCCGGCGATCCGACAGGTTACGGGGCGGCGACCTCGCGGGTTTTCGCTATTTATGAAAATTTTCCGGTTTAAGGCATTTCCGTTCTTCTTCGTCGTAACTTAATGTTTTTATTTAAAATACCCCCTGAAAAGAAAGGAAACGACAGGTGCTGAAAACGAGCTTTTGGGCCTCTGTCGTTTCCTTTCTCTGTTTTTGGCCGTGGAATGAACAATGGAAGTCAACAAAAAGCAGCTGGCTGACATTTTCGGTGCGAGTATCCGTACCATTCAGAACTGGCAGGAACAGGGAATGCCCGTTCTGCGAGGCGGTGGCAAGGGTAATGAGGTGCTTTATGACTCTGCCGCCGTTATAAGATGGTATGCCGAAAGGGATGCTGAAATTGAGAACGAAAAGCTGCGCCGGGAAGTTGAAGAACTGCGGCAGGCCAGCGAGACAGATCTCCAGCCAGGGACTATTGAGTACGAACGCCATCGACTTACGCGTGCGCAGGCCGACGCACAGGAGCTGAAAAATGCCAGAGACTCCGCTGAAGTGGTGGAAACCGCATTCTGTACTTTCGTGCTGTCGCGGATCGCAGGTGAAATTGCCAGTATTCTCGACGGGATCCCCCTGTCGGTGCAGCGGCGTTTTCCGGAACTGGAAAACCGACATGTTGATTTCCTGAAACGGGATATCATCAAAGCCATGAACAAAGCAGCCGCGCTGGATGAACTGATACCGGGGTTGCTGAGTGAATATATCGAACAGTCAGGTTAACAGGCTGCGGCATTTTGTCCGCGCCGGGCTTCGCTCACTGTTCAGGCCGGAGCCACAGACCGCCGTTGAATGGGCGGATGCTAATTACTATCTCCCGAAAGAATCCGCATACCAGGAAGGGCGCTGGGAAACACTGCCCTTTCAGCGGGCCATCATGAATGCGATGGGCAGCGACTACATCCGTGAGGTGAATGTGGTGAAGTCTGCCCGTGTCGGTTATTCTAAAATGCTGCTGGGTGTTTATGCCTACTTTATAGAGCATAAGCAGCGCAACACCCTTATCTGGTTGCCGACGGATGGTGATGCCGAGAACTTTATGAAAACCCACGTTGAGCCGACCATCCGCGATATTCCGTCGCTGCTGGCGCTGGCTCCGTGGTATGGCAAAAAGCACCGGGATAACACGCTCACTATGAAGCGTTTTTCCAATGGTCGTGGCTTCTGGTGCCTGGGCGGTAAAGCGGCAAAAAACTACCGTGAAAAGTCGGTGGATGTGGCGGGTTATGATGAACTTGCTGCCTTTGATGAGGATATTGAACAGGAAGGCTCTCCGACGTTCCTTGGCGACAAACGTATTGAAGGCTCGGTCTGGCCAAAGTCCATCCGTGGCTCCACGCCCAAAGTGAGAGGCACCTGCCAGATTGAGCGTGCAGCCAGTGAATCCCTGCATTTTATGCGTTTTCATGTTGCCTGCCCGCACTGCGGGGAGGAGCAGTATCTTAAATTTGGCGACAAAGAGACGCCGTTTGGCCTCAAATGGACGCCGGATGACCCCTCCAGCGTGTTTTATCTCTGCGAGCATAATGCCTGCGTCATCCGCCAGCAGGAGCTGGACTTTACTGATGCCCGTTATATCTGCGAAAAGACCGGGATCTGGACCCGTGATGGCATTCTCTGGTTTTCGTCATCCGGTGAAGAGATTGAGCCGCCGGACAGTGTGACCTTTCACATCTGGACGGCGTACAGCCCGTTCACCACCTGGGTGCAGATTGTCAAAGACTGGATGAAGACGAAAGGGGATACGGGAAAACGTAAAACCTTCGTGAACACCACGCTCGGTGAGACATGGGAAGCGAAAATCGGCGAACGTCCGGATGCTGAGGTGATGGCGGAGCGGAAAGAGCATTATTCAGCGCCCGTTCCTGACCGTGTGGCTTACCTGACCGCCGGTATCGACTCCCAGCTGGACCGCTACGAAATGCGCGTATGGGGATGGGGGCCGGGTGAGGAAAGCTGGCTGATTGACCGGCAGATTATTATGGGTCGCCACGACGATGAACAGACGCTGCTGCGTGTGGATGAGGCCATCAATAAAACCTATACCCGCCGGAATGGTGCAGAAATGTCGGTATCCCGTATCTGCTGGGATACTGGCGGGATTGACCCGACCATTGTGTATGAACGCTCGAAAAAACATGGGCTGTTCCGGGTGATCCCCATTAAAGGGGCATCCGTCTACGGAAAGCCGGTGGCCAGCATGCCACGTAAGCGAAACAAAAACGGGGTTTACCTTACCGAAATCGGTACGGATACCGCGAAAGAGCAGATTTATAACCGCTTCACACTGACGCCGGAAGGGGATGAACCGCTTCCCGGTGCCGTTCACTTCCCGAATAACCCGGATATTTTTGATCTGACCGAAGCGCAGCAGCTGACTGCTGAAGAGCAGGTCGAAAAATGGGTGGATGGCAGGAAAAAAATACTGTGGGACAGCAAAAAGCGACGCAATGAGGCACTCGACTGCTTCGTTTATGCGCTGGCGGCGCTGCGCATCAGTATTTCCCGCTGGCAGCTGGATCTCAGTGCACTGCTGGCGAGCCTGCAGGAAGAGGATGGTGCAGCAACCAACAAGAAAACACTGGCAGATTACGCCCGTGCCTTATCCGGAGAGGATGAATGACGCGACAGGAAGAACTTGCCGCTGCCCGTGCGGCACTGCATGACCTGATGACAGGTAAACGGGTGGCAACGGTACAGAAAGACGGACGGCGAGTGGAGTTTACGGCCACTTCCGTGTCTGACCTGAAAAAATACATTGCGGAGCTGGAGGTGCAGACCGGCATGACACAGCGACGCAGGGGACCTGCAGGATTTTATGTATGAAAACGCCCACCATTCCCACCCTTCTGGGACCGGACGGCATGACATCGCTGCGTGAATATGCCGGTTATCACGGCGGTGGCAGCGGATTTGGTGGGCAGTTGCGGGCGTGGAACCCACCGGGTGAAAGTGTGGATGCAGCCCTGCTGCCCAACTTTACCCGTGGCAATGCCCGCGCAGACGATCTGGTACGCAATAACGGCTATGCCGCCAACGCCATCCAGCTGCATCAGGATCATATCGTCGGGTCTTTTTTCCGGCTCAGTCATCGCCCAAGCTGGCGCTATCTGGGCATCGGGGAGGAAGAAGCCCGTGCCTTTTCCCGCGAGGTTGAAGCGGCATGGAAAGAGTTTGCCGAGGATGACTGCTGCTGCATTGACGTTGAGCGAAAACGCACGTTTACCATGATGATTCGGGAAGGTGTGGCCATGCACGCCTTTAACGGTGAACTGTTCGTTCAGGCCACCTGGGATACCAGTTCGTCGCGGCTTTTCCGGACACAGTTCCGGATGGTCAGCCCGAAGCGCATCAGCAACCCGAACAATACCGGCGACAGCCGGAACTGCCGTGCCGGTGTGCAGATTAATGACAGCGGTGCGGCGCTGGGATATTACGTCAGCGAGGACGGGTATCCTGGCTGGATGCCGCAGAAATGGACATGGATACCCCGTGAGTTACCCGGCGGGCGCGCCTCGTTCATTCACGTTTTTGAACCCGTGGAGGACGGGCAGACCCGCGGTGCAAATGTGTTTTACAGCGTAATGGAGCAGATGAAGATGCTCGACACGCTGCAGAACACGCAGCTGCAGAGCGCCATTGTGAAGGCGATGTATGCCGCCACCATTGAAAGTGAGCTGGATACGCAGTCAGCGATGGATTTTATTCTGGGCGCGAACAGTAAGGAGCAGCGGGAAAGGCTGACGGGCTGGATTGGTGAAATTGCCGCGTATTACGCCGCAGCACCGGTCCGTCTGGGAGGCGCAAAAGTGCCGCACCTGATGCCGGGGGACTCACTGAACCTGCAGACGGCTCAGGACACGGATAACGGCTACTCCGTGTTTGAGCAGTCACTGTTGCGGTATATCGCTGCCGGGCTGGGTGTCTCGTATGAGCAACTTTCCCGGAATTACGCCCAGATGAGCTACTCCACGGCACGGGCCAGCGCGAACGAGTCGTGGGCGCACTTTATGGGGCGGCGAAAATTCGTCGCATCCCGTCAGGCGAGCCAGATGTTTCTGTGCTGGCTGGAAGAGGCCATCGTTCGCCGCGTGGTGACGTTACCTTCAAAAGCGCGCTTCAGCTTTCAGGAAGCCCGCAGTGCCTGGGGGAACTGCGACTGGATAGGCTCCGGTCGTATGGCCATCGATGGTCTGAAAGAAGTTCAGGAAGCGGTGATGCTGATAGAAGCCGGACTGAGCACCTACGAGAAAGAGTGCGCGAAACGCGGTGACGACTATCAGGAAATTTTTGCCCAGCAGGTCCGTGAAACGATGGAGCGCCGTGCAGCCGGTCTTAAACCGCCCGCCTGGGCGGCTGCGGCATTTGAATCCGGGCTGCGACAATCAACAGAGGAGGAGAAGAGTGACAGCAGAGCTGCGTAATCTCCCGCATATTGCCAGTATGGCCTTTAATGAGCCGCTGATGCTTGAACCCGCCTATGCGCGGGTTTTCTTTTGTGCGCTTGCAGGCCAGCTTGGGATCAGCCGCCTGACGGATGCGGTATCCGGCGACAGCCTGACTGCCGGAGAGGCACCCGCGGCGCTGGCGTTATCCGTTGATGATGACGGACCACGACAGGCCCGCAGTTATCAGGTCATGAACGGCATCGCCGTGCTGCCGGTGTCCGGCACGCTGGTCAGTCGGACGCGAGCGCTGCAGCCGTATTCGGGGATGACCGGTTACAACGGCATTATCGCCCGTTTGCAACAGGCTGCCAGCGACCCGATGGTGGACGGCATTCTGCTCGATATGGATACGCCAGGCGGGATGGTGGCAGGGGCATTTGACTGCGCTGACATAATCGCCCGTGTGCGTGACATAAAGCCGGTATGGGCGCTGGCCAACGACATGAACTGCAGTGCAGGTCAGCTGCTTGCCAGCGCCGCCTCCCGACGTCTGGTCACGCAGACCGCCCGGACAGGCTCCATCGGCGTCATGATGGCTCACAGTAATTACGGTGCTGCGCTGGAGAAACAGGGCGTGGAAATAACGCTGATTTACAGCGGCAGCCATAAGGTGGATGGCAACCCCTACAGCCATCTTCCGGATGACGTCCGGGAGACACTGCAGTCCCGGATGGATGCAACCCGCCGGATGTTTGCGCAGAAGGTGTCGGCATATACCGGCCTGTCCGTGCAGGCTGTGCTGGATACCGAGGCTGCAGTGTACAGCGGTCAGGAGGCCATTGATGCCGGACTGGCTGATGAACTTGTCAACAGCACCGATGCGATCACCGTTATGCGTGATGCACTGGATGCACGTAAATCCCGTCTCTCAGGAGGGCGAATGACCAAAGAGACTCAATCAACAACTGTTTCAGCCACTGCTTCGCAGGCTGACGTTACTGACGTGGTGCCAGCGACGGAGGGCGAAAACGCCAGCGCGGCGCAGCCGGACGTGAACGCGCAGATCACCGCTGCGGTTGCGGCAGAAAACAGCCGCATTATGGGGATCCTCAACTGTGAGGAGGCTCACGGACGCGAAGAACAGGCCCGCGTGCTGGCAGAAACCCCCGGTATGACCGTGGAAACGGCCCGCCGCATTCTGGCCGCAGCACCACAGAGTGCACAGGCGCGCAGTGACACTGCGCTGGATCGTCTGATGCAGGGGGCACCGGCACCGCTGGCTGCAGGTAACCCGGCATCTGATGCCGTTAACGATTTGCTGAACACACCAGTGTAAGGGATGTTTATGACGAGCAAAGAAACCTTTACCCATTACCAGCCGCTGGGCAACAGTGACCCGGCTCATACCGCAACCGCGCCCGGCGGATTGAGTGCGAAAGCGCCTGCAATGACCCCGCTGATGCTGGACACCTCCACCCGTAAGCTGGTTGCGTGGGATGGCACCACCGACGGTGCTGCCGTTGGCATTCTTGCGGTTGCTGCTGACCAGACCAGCACCACACTGACGTTCTACAAGTCCGGCACGTTCCGTTATGAGGATGTGCTCTGGCCGGAGGCTGCCAGCGACGAGACGAAAAAACGGACCGCGTTTGCCGGAACGGCAATCAGCATCGTTTAACTTTACCCTTCATCACTAAAGGCCGCCTGTGCGGCTTTTTTACGGGATTTTTTTATGTCGATGTACACAACCGCCCAGCTGCTGGCGGCAAATGAGCAGAAATTTAAGTTTGATCCGCTGTTTCTGCGTCTCTTTTTCCGTGAGAGCTATCCCTTCACTACGGAGAAAGTCTATCTCTCACAAATTCCGGGACTGGTAAACATGGCGCTGTACGTTTCGCCGATTGTTTCCGGTGAGGTTATCCGCTCCCGTGGCGGCTCCACCTCTGAATTTACGCCGGGATATGTCAAACCCAAGCACTTAGCATGGCTTTCTGAGGCTTTCGTGTAGTTGCTGGTTTTTACACTTAATCTTTTGATAATAAAGAATAAGTTTATCTGGCGCTTTCACTGAATTTTCCTCGTTATCTGTGTGTTGCAATCATCTCTGTATTGCAGCTTGTATTGCTTTTTGGGGCTAAAAATGGCTGGCGAGAACAAACTGAGCGACAAAGCACTTAAAGGATATCTGGGGAAACCTAGAGAAAAGCAGATCACCATTGCTGATGGAAAGGGGCTTTCTATTCGTGTGAGTACCAAGGGGGCTGTGAGCTTTGTTTTCTTCTACAGGTTAGCAGGTGGCCGGGCTGCTCCGGTCTGGCTAACGTTGGGTAAATATCCTGATATGTCACTCAAACAGGCAAGGGAAAAGCGCGACGAGTGCCGTGGTTGGTTGGCTGACAAACGTGATCCGCGTATTCAGATTAAGATTCAGGCTGAAGAACGCTTAAAGCCGGTCACAGTGGAGGATGCACTAAATTACTGGTATGAAAATTACTGTAAGGTGCGTCGTAAAACTCATGCTGTAACGCTTGGCAGATTTCGAAAGCATATCTTTCCCTATATCGGTCATTTGCCCGTAAATGACACTCACCTATATGAATGGCTGGACTGTTTTGACCGAATTAAACGTAATGCACCAGTTATGGCGGCGTATGTTTTTTCTGACACTAAATTAGCTCTTCGTTTTTGTCGGGTACGCCAGTACGCGACGTGTGATGCTTTAAAGGATTTGCGCATGAGTGATGTGGGGCAGATTGCAGGTAAGCGGGATCGGGTTCTGGATGAAGCCGAACTGGGCCAGCTCTGGAAGGCAATTTTTGTCGAGCCTGATTTAAAACTAATGTCTGAATACACGCGAAAAATGTTTGTGCTTTGTACAGTATTTGGATGTCGAATGAGTGAAGCCCGATTATCAGAATGGAGCGAATGGGATCTAGAAAGTTGGGTTTGGACTGTACCGAAAGATCACTCAAAAACTGGTGTTGAAATTGTCAGGCCAGTACCTGAAATTCTACGGCAGTGGGTAACGGATGTTCACGAAGAGACAAAACATACTGGTTATGTGCTGGGAAGTCTGCGAATTAGAGAAAGCGTAAGCAAGATTGGGGGGAAAATCGGTAAACGTTTGGGCCATGAAAAACAATGGTCACTACACGACCTTAGAAGAACGCTATCTACTCATCTAAGTGATCTCGGTGTTGAATTTTATGTAGTAGAACAACTGTTAGGCCATGCGCTACCTGGCGTGGCAGGTGTTTACAACCGGAGTAAGTTTATGGCTAAAAAACTGGATGCTCTGGAACTCTGGACTACATATCTCAATAGCATCGCAGCTGCTGATTCAAAAGTGACAATCCTCAAACAAAAGGCTGGTTAGCATGAAAAAAATGGCAATTGTTGATAAAAAGGGGCTGGAGTACATTCCTAACATTGACCGAATGATCCGTGAGAAAGAATGTCGGGAGCTAACCACTCTTGCGAACAGCACACGCTGGAAGCTTGAAAAGGAGGGGAAATTCCCCAAGCGAATCAAAATCGGATCTACGGCGGTGGCTTATAGACTCTCTGAGATTCAAGCTTGGATAAGAGGTGAATGGTAAGTTAGGGAGGTATTCCTCCCTATATCTTACAGGAAATTTTTTAAATCAGGGTTTTTTCCAAATGCGCTCTTATAATATACTGTTGCAATCTCGTTAAAAATAGTTTTTATATCATCGGTAACCACTATTGTTGCTACGCGCAAATCTTTTTGATATTCATTTAAATCTGGAGGGGTATAGTCCAATAGCGTTGATTTATCCAAGATTAAATGTTCTAACATGGCATAGCGCTCAATCAATGTTTTATAAAAATGATATTGATTTTCACTGTTAGCATGTGCACAGTTTATTGCAAGTAAATACGTTATTTCATTATCTAGATGTGCAAGTACAATGCTTTTATAGGTTTTTTTAGGATCTAG
>OKQI01000191.1_pt1 | contig 9409 bp, 10 predicted proteins | sample 1613921 | NCBI WGS metagenome assembly OKQI01 (sample SAMN04436892, study PRJEB24849) | human gut metagenome | biome: human gut; feature: NICU; material: stool | host: Homo sapiens | place: USA: Saint Louis, MO | collected 2012-02-03
CCCCCCCCCCCCCCCCCCCCCCCACGACCGCATGGAGCCCCACAAGGGCTCGGCAACCGTTCCAGAGGCCCACATGACCGATCACACCCAACAGTTCGCCAGCGACAACTATTCCGGCATCTGCCCCGAAGCCTGGGCGGCGATGGCCGAAGCCAACCGCGGCCACGAACGCGCCTATGGCGACGACCAGTGGACCGCGCGTGCTTCGGACTACTTCCGCCAGTTGTTCGAGACCGATTGCGAAGTGTTCTTCGCCTTCAACGGCACCGCCGCCAACTCCCTGGCCCTGGCTGCGCTGTGCCAGAGCTACCACAGCGTGATCTGCTCGGAGACCGCCCACGTCGAGACCGACGAGTGCGGCGCGCCGGAGTTCTTCTCCAATGGCTCCAAGCTGCTGCTGGCGCAGACCGAGGTCGGCAAGCTGACCCCGGCGTCGATCCGCGACATCGCTCTCAAGCGCCAGGATATCCACTATCCGAAGCCGCGCGTGGTGACTCTCACCCAGGCCACCGAGGTCGGCACGGTGTACCGCCCGGACGAGCTGAAGGCGATCAGCGCCACCTGCAAGGAGCTCGGCCTGCACCTGCACATGGACGGCGCGCGCTTCTCCAACGCCTGCGCCTTCCTCGGCTGCTCGCCGGCGGAGCTCAGCTGGAAGGCCGGGGTCGACGTGCTCTGCTTCGGCGGCACCAAGAACGGCATGGCGGTGGGCGAGGCGATCCTGTTCTTCAACCGCGACCTGGCCGAGGACTTCGACTACCGCTGCAAGCAGGCCGGCCAACTGGCCTCGAAGATGCGCTTCCTCGCCGCGCCCTGGGTCGGCGTACTGCAGGACGATGCCTGGCTGCGCTACGCCGATCACGCCAACCGCTGCGCGCGCCTGCTGGCCGAGCTGGTGGCCGACGTTCCCGGCGTCAGCCTGATGTTCCCGGTAGAAGCCAACGGCGTGTTCCTGCAGCTTTCCGAGCCGGCGATCGAAGCCTTGCGCGCGCGCGGCTGGCGCTTCTACACCTTCATCGGTGAAGGTGGCGCGCGTTTCATGTGTTCCTGGGATACCGATATCGAGCGGGTCCGCGAACTGGCGCGGGACATCCGCCTGGTGATGGGCGCCTGAGTCCGCTCTCGGCCGCCTCTATGAACCGGGGCGGCCGCTCTTTCCTCATCTCCTGTGGATAACTCTGTGGGCTAACTGTTCGGGAGCTATGCAAAAGTGCCCCCGGCAACACCCTCCCTATCTCCGCCGGGGGTGTTGAAAGCCTTTATCCACGCGGTTCCACTCCCATGCCAGGAGAACCTGGCCAATCCACAAACACTGTGGAGTCGAATGTGAATAACGTGTTCGCAGTCGCTTCCGCGCGGCGCCCTGCCGGGCTCTTCGGAGGTTGGTCGGTTTTTGAGCGAAAACAGCCGTTTGTGAAAGGACGATGAAGGTTCAGGTGAAAAGCGCTGACGAAACGGTGACGGGCATTGTCCCTGCGGGACCCAGACAGGCCTGTGGATAGAAAAGCAAGGAGCGAAGTGGGGGCAAATGCCGCAAACCCCCTGCGCGGACGTAACGGCTTGAGGAAAAAGACAAAATTCTCCCGCTCCGATGGCGCTGGAACAGCGGTTGCGGCCGCCGCCGGGAATTTCCCCCAATTCCTGTTGAGGTCAGTGTGCAGAGCCTGTTTATAGAATGCTGGGAGCCAGAGGGCCCGCGCCTTCCAGGCTATTGGTCAAGAATTGAGCGGATTTTCTGTCAACAGGCTGCCGGCTTGCTTTAGGGGGCATGTGCACAAACGCAGGGTTGCTCACAAAAGGCCTGGAAAGCCTTGTGGACAACCTGTATGGATAGTTCTGTAAGCCTTATAAGGTAAGGCCTGCATGGAGTTGGTCAATAAATGGTCAGGCCGGGCGGGAAGGGATGAAGAGCCAGAATAGGCCAGGTTTTTTCTTCATCCTGTGAATATTTTTCTGGTTTTCCCCAAGGGGAGTGTAAAGCCCTGTGGAAAAATTGTTCGCTCACGCTTGGGGCGGCCGGACGGCGGGGTCTCTGGCGGATTGATCGTTAAATGAGCAGGAGACTGCGCCTAGAGCGAGCGGAGGAGAAGCGCGATTTACCCGGAGGGGTAGCCGGATGTGCTGGCGGAGCCCATGCGCCAGGGCGAGTGGACATCGTCGGTATAGCGATCGTTAACCCGCGGGGTATCAGGGGGTCTCATGGACCACACGGTCTGTGGATAAGTCTGTGATCAACCTACCCTCGAAAGGCCTCTCCAGAGATCGGCAAGGGCTTTGTTCCTGGAGCCTGAAACCAACTTGAAGTTGTCGTTTTTACCTTTAACTTCAAATGCTTACAATCGATCGTCGAGAACGCCAAGGTGGCGAGAAGACACCTGTATGGAATTCCAGTCCGAATGTGGACAACCTTGGCGCCCTGGTGTTTTCAAGTATGAGAAGGACAGAGCTGCGCGATGGCTCTGGTGGTTGGCCGGAGCCTTGATTACCCTTGGCTTTTGCCAGGAAAGTGGGATGGATCATGGATGATCGGATGTCAGACAAGCCGCTCGGCCGCTTGTTGCTCGAAGGCCTCGGCGAGATCGCCTGGATCGCCGTGCTGGTGGCCCTTGGCGTCCTCCTGCCGTTGCCGCTGGTAGCGCTGGGTTGGGCGCTGCTGCTGGGCGCCGAGTGGGCCATGGATCGTTGGCGCGGCAAGGTGCCGTATCGCCTGCAACAGGCGCTGTTCTTCTGGGTTCTGGGTGGCGGCATCGCCCTGGGCCAGGCACTGCCGGGCTTCTGGCTGGGACTGGGCGGTGGCTTGCTGGCGGTGATCGGCGGCGTGCTGCTGCAGATCCGTTTCGAGCGTGGCCTGCGCCTGGAGCGCCAGGCTCCGCAGGCGCTGGACGTACCGCTGCCGGCGGGAGGTAGCGCCTGGGGCGGCGAAGCGCCCGAGCGAACCCCCGAGGGCGAGCCGATCCGCCTGTTCGACGGCGGCGAGATCGCCATGGGCGGCCCGCTGGTATGCCACTACCTGATGCCCGACGGCTGTTTCATCCCCGACTGCAATCCTTCGGCACGCTTTTCCAGCGATGGCCGCAACTTCGTTTCGCCGATACCGAGCCGAGGCGCGTGGGGCCTGGCGATCTTCGACCGGCAGGAGCGGTTGCTTTACCGCTGTGCCGTGGACAACTTCTGGGAGCTGGACAGCGTCACCGAGCGCGAGGTGATCGGCCGGCACAGCCCGCGGACGTCCAACGCACCGCAGCGCCTCTAGCTGCAGGCGCTCAAGGCCGGCAGCGAGGCCGAGGCCTTCGTTGCCATCGGTGACCTCTGGCTGCCCGAAAGCGAATGGCAGCGCTGGAGCGGGGATCTGCGCGCGCAACCGCTACCGTCCCCGCTTGGCGGGCCCGCGCTGGAAATCCGCCCCTGGCTGCCGGACAGCCTGCTGGCCCTGGACGCTCCTTTCGCGCCGCTGCGCGCCAACCGCGGCGAGCTGTGGATAAACGGCGAGGCCAGCGGCCTCTACCTGTCCCGTGAAGCGCCGCCATTGGCTTGTAACGATGACGGCCGGGCGCTGGCGCTGCAGGCAGCAGGCGAGCCGCTGGGGCAGGATCCCTACTGGCTTTGGCGAGAGGACGGCGGCCTGCGTGCGCTGGGCGCGCCGTGGTCGGCGTTGCCCGCCGAGCCCCATGCCGGCGGGCCCGAACTGCTCGGGCTGGAGGATGGCTGGCTGCGTTTCGGCCTGGACCTGGCGCAACCCTGCCTGACCTACGAACGCTACGGCACGCTGGGTTCGTACAGCCATTCCAGCCTCTACCTTCTGCACGCTCGCGATGCGGACGACCGGCCGCGCTGGCGCGAGGCCGACATGCCGCGCCTGGACCTGTTGCTGCCCCTGGATGGCGCGGCCGGCAGGCCGGGATGCCTGTTGCAGAGCGCACCGCTGGCCGATGGCAGCCGGGCCGTCTGGGAGTGGTTGCGCGACGATCAGGAGGCGGAGCGCGGCGCCTATGCCTTGCGCCTGGGCGACTGGCGCCTGGATGGCGAGTGGACGCTCGACCACCGCGTGTCCGATTGCGGTCGCTACCTGGCCGTGGTGGCCTTCGCCGAGGCGCCGACCCTGCCGCAGCGCCTGGCCATACTCGATAGCCGGGAGCGGCGCCTGGAGTGGCTCGCCGAGCCGCTGGCCGATCTACACCTGCAAGGTTTCATCGATGGCCAGGTGCATTTGCTCCACCTGCTCGGCCGCAACGCCTACCAGCCGCCGGGCGGGCCGGGCGAAGGCGACCCCGGCCTGTTGCGCCGCTTCGACGAAGGCTTGCCCGAGCCCGGCGCCTGGCACGCATTCGGCCGCTTCCACGACGACTGGCGGCATTACTACGAGCAGGCGCGGGTGGCGTTCGATGGCACGGCCTGGCGGCTGTGCCCCACGTCGCGCTGGCTGGACGCAGCGCCGCGGCCCTGGAGCGACGGCGACTTCGTCTTGCCGTCGGTGGGCGCGGAGGACGCCGCCTGGGGCGTCGGTTTCCACTACGAGGGCATGCACCGCGACGAGGACGTGCGCGCCGGGTTCAGCCGCGACGGCTACCTGCTGACCGCGTCGGGCATCGGCTTGGGCAACCTGGCGGCGCCAATGATCTGGTCGGCGGACGGTCGCTACCTGGCGCTGACCCGGCACGTCCAGCGCTACGAGGAAAGCGACCTGGAACGGGACCAGTGGCGCCTGCTGCTGCTCGACGTGCAAGAGCGGACGTTGCGTCGCTACCGCGACGACCTCGGCGAGTACCCGTGCTTCGACAGCTTCGACGACGACCTGTGCTTCCGCTGCGCGGGGACGGGGCGCTACGTGCTGGCCCTGGACTCGCTGCTGAAGGCTCCCGCCGAGCCGCTGCAGGCCTGCGCCGGACGCTGGCTGCCGGCCGAGGAACTGCCGCGGCGGCGCTACTGGGAGCGCCTGGCGTTTCCCTCGCGCCCTCAGTAGTCGATGACCACGTCGCCCTTGGGCACGCTGCAGCAGGAGAGGATGTAGCCTTCGGCGACATCCTCGTCGGTGATCCCGCCGTTGTGCTCCATCTCCACCTCGCCGGCGGTCTTCATTACCTTGCAGGTGCCGCAGATGCCCATCCCGCAGGCCTTCGGAATGTGCAGGCCGAGCTTGGCGGCGGCGGCGTGCACGGTTTCCCCGGGGCTGACGCGGATGCTCTTGCCGGTGGCGGTGAATTCCACCTGGTGCTGGTCGGCGACCGGTACCTCCGGCGCCTCGGCGGCTTCCGCGGCCAGTTCCCTGACGTCGGCGCGGACCTCCGGCGGAGTCGGCCCGAAGGCTTCCTCGTGGTAGCGGCTCATGTCGTAGCCGTGGCCCTGCAGCAGGTGCTTCACCGCGCTCATATAGGGCGTCGGGCCGCAGCAGAAGATTTCCCGCTCGAGGAAGTCCGGGGCGATCAGTTCCAGCATGCGCAGGTTCAGGTAGCCACGGTAGCCGGCCCAGGCTTCGCCGAGGCCGTGGCGCTCGCAGATGATGTGCAGGCTGAAGTTGTCGATCCGCGAGGCCATGTGCTCCAGCTCGCGGTGGTAGATGATGTCCTTCGGCGAACGGGCGCTGTGGACGAAGACCATGTCGACGTTGGCGTTGGTGTCGAAGAACCAGCGCGCCATGGACATCACCGGGGTGATGCCGACCCCGCCGGAGAGGAACAGCACCTTGTCGGCCGGGAAGTCGATGGCGTTGAACAGGCCGACCGGACCGTGCACCGGTAGCTCCTGGCCTTCCTTGAGGTTGTCGTGCAGCCAGTTGGAAACCCGCCCGCCCGGCACCCGCTTGATGGTGATGGAGAAGCTGTAGGGCACCGAGGGCGAGCTGGAGATGGTGTAGGAGCGCATCACCGGCTCGCCGTCGATCTCCAGCTCCAGGGTGACGAACTGGCCCGGCTTGAAGAAGAACAGGATCGGCTGGTCGGCCATGAAGCAGAAGGTGCGCACGTCCCAGGTTTCCTGGATGACCTTGACGCAGCGCACGAGGTGCCGGCCGTTGGCCCAGGTCTGGGTGGTGACCGGATTGAGGAAGTTGCTCGACATGATGATCTCTCCGTGCGCACGGGGCCGAACGATGGCCTGATGGGGCGGATTGTGCGCATCGCCGTGGCCGCTCATTTACCTGCCAGCGACATTTACATGCTTATCGCGACCTGCCTGCTGGGGCGCGGCCCGGAGCGTCGGAAACGGATGCGGTCATGTCGCCCATGGATAAGGTCGGCGGCGGGCGCGGGCCCACACTCCAGACCAGCCGAGACGAGGGTTTGCATGAACCCCGGGAGGGTAGAGCCCGGACGTGTAGAGCGACTGACCTTCATTCCCGCCACGGCGGGGCCCGTCCATCGGCAGGGCGGGATTCCGGACGCCGCGCCGGGATGAGGAAGGCTGTGAACGCCACCTTGCGTAGCAACCGTATCAGCCACTTTTTCCGCCGCCACCCGCGCGGGGGCGGCATGAGGAGTTACCGATGGACGTCACTTCCACCCTGAGTCTCGGCGATCCCCTGGAACCGGCCCGCAAGGCCACCGCCGACATGCTGCGCAGCCGCGACCACAGCTTCTCGCTGCCGCAGCCCTTCTACTGCGACCAGCGCCTGTTCGAGATCGACATGCAGGAGATCTTCCACAAGGAATGGCTGATCGCCGGCATGACCTGCGAGATTCCCGCCAAGGGCAATTTCCTCACCCTGCAGATCGGCAAGAACCCGGTCCTGGTGATCCGTGGCGCCGAAGGCCAGGTGCATGCTTTCCACAATGTCTGCCGGCACCGCGGCTCGCGCCTGTGCGTGAGCGAGAAAGGCAAGGTGGCCAAGCTGGTCTGCCCCTACCACCAGTGGACCTACGAGCTGGATGGCCGCCTGCTGTTCGCCGGCACCGAGATGGGCGCCGACTTCGACATGAAGGAGTACGGCCTGAAGCCGATCCAGGTGAAGACCGCCGGCGGCTACATCTTCATCAGCCTGGCGGAGAACCCGCCGGCCATCGACGACTTCCTGGCGACGCTCGAGCACTACATGGAGCCGTACGACATGGAGAACGCCAAGGTGGCGGTGCAGACCACCATCCGCGAAGCCGCCAACTGGAAGCTGGTGATCGAGAACAACCGCGAGTGCTACCACTGCAACGGCTCCCACCCGGAACTGCTGAAGACCCTGCTGGAGTGGGACGACGTCACCGACCCGCGCGCCAGCCAGGCGTTCAAGGACCAGGTGGCGGCCTGCACCAGCGCCTGGGACGCCGAGAAGATCCCGTACGCCCATGCCAGCTTCGGCCTGCGCAATCGCATCGTGCGCATGCCGCTGCTGGACGGCACGGTGTCGATGACCATGGACGGCAAGCAGGGCAGCAAGAAGCTCATGGGCCGGATCAAGAACCCCGACCTCGGCTCGATGCGCATCCTGCACCTGCCGCACTCCTGGAACCACTGCATGGGCGACCACCTGATCGTCTTCACCGTGTGGCCGATCAGCGCCCAGGAAACCCTGGTCACCACCAAATGGCTGGTGCACAAGGACGCGGTGGAAGGCGTCGACTACGACGTGGCGCGCCTGCGCGAGGTATGGGACGCGACCAACGACCAGGATCGCCGGCTGGCCGAGGAGAACCAGCGCGGGATCAACTCCGACGCCTACCAGCCTGGTCCATACTCGAAGACCTACGAGTTCGGCGTGATCAATTTCCTCGACTGGTACAGCGAGCGCATGCTGAACAACCTCGGCGAGGAGTCCGCCCACGTGCGCAAGGTGGCCGGCAGCTAAGCCGGACGAGGCGCCCCCTGGCGGGGCGCCGCTGCGGAGGAAAGGTCATGGACAACCTGCTGTTCTACGTCAGTTCCGCTTTCGTCAGCCTGCTGCTGGCCTGGAACCTGTTCGCCTGCTGGCGCCGCCAGCGGCCGCCGGAGAAGTCCCGGCCCTGAGCCCGCGCGCTCGCCTTGCCTCCCGCCTCCGCCCCCTGACAGCCTCCCGGCAAAGGACTAAGGTGGGAGGACTCAACCTGAACGGGCCGCTCAAGGGCGGCCTCTGGAGGCAAGCGTGGAAAACAATCCCCTGTGGGCCGAACTGGGCAAGCACTGGAAACTGGTGGCCCTGCGCGGCGTGGCGGCGCTGGTGTTCGGCGTCCTGACCCTGCTCTCGCCGGCCCTGGCGCTGACCGTGCTGGTGCTGTTCTGGGGCGCCTACGCGCTGGTGGACGGAGCGTTCGCCCTGATCGCCGCGTTCAACATGCGCAGCGATGGGCAGTTCAACTGGCCGCTGGCACTGGTCGGGGTGATCGGCGTGGCGGCCGGCCTGGTTGCGTTCTTCTGGCCGCAACTGACCGCCATCGGCCTGCTCCTGATCATCGCCGGCTGGGCGCTGGCGATGGGCATCTTCCAGATCGTCGCGGCGATCCGCCTGCGCAAGTCGATCCAGAACGAATGGTGGATGATCCTCTCTGGTGCCATCTCGGTGCTGTTCGGCGTGCTGATGATCGCCAACCCCGGCGCCGGGGCGCTGGCGGTGGTCTGGGTGATCGGCGCCTACGCGGTGTTCTTCGGCGTGTTGCTGGTCATGCTCGCGCTGCGCTTGCGCAAGACTTCGACCCTGAAGGCCTGACGCGGTGGCGGCGAAGCCGGCGGAGGAAACGCGCTGGTGCCTGTGGCGCCAGGACGACAACGGCAATGCCTTCGTCATGCGCCGCGACCTGACGCGCGACGAGGCCTGCGCGCTGGTCAAGGACTACCAGGCGCGCGGGCATCGGCAGCTGTATTGGGCGAGTCCGCAGGCGCGCGACTAGCCGGATGCCCCGGCGATCCGCTCGACCAGCGCCTCCAGGCGCTGCTCCACCGCCCGCAGGCGCGGCGACTCGCCGTCGTTCGCGCCGAGCTGGCGGGCGCAGAGATTGAGCGCGGAGAGCACCACCAGCTCGTTGCTGGTGACGTAGGGAAACTTGCGCTTGTTGGCGTCCACTTCCGCTTGCAGCAACGCGGCGGCGTCCGCTAGGGCACTCTCCTCGCCGGCCGGCACGCGGATCGAATAGTCCCGACCGAGGATCGACAGGACCTGGACGCCGTCGCGGCTCATGCGCTAACCGGTTGCTGCGCGCTGAGGCTCTCGACCAGGGCTTCGAGGCGGGCCTGGGTGCCGCTCTGCTTTTCTTCCTGCTCGAGCATGGAGAGTTGCAGGGTTTCGTTTTCCTCGGTGGCCTGGCGCAGCTGCTGCTGAAGCTGGTCGTGGCTGTCGCGCAGGGCCTGGTTCTGTTGCAGCAGCTCGGCTACCAGGGTTTCCAGGCGTTCCAGGGTGTTCTCCAGCATGATCTCGTCCCAGTCGTTCAAAGGGCGCGCAGGATAAAGAAAAGCGCCTGCCGAAGCCAGGTCCGTGGTCGGTTGCCAGGCTTCGGCACCCGGCTTCACCAGTGAAAGC
>OKQI01000193.1_pt1 | contig 9358 bp, 10 predicted proteins | sample 1613921 | NCBI WGS metagenome assembly OKQI01 (sample SAMN04436892, study PRJEB24849) | human gut metagenome | biome: human gut; feature: NICU; material: stool | host: Homo sapiens | place: USA: Saint Louis, MO | collected 2012-02-03
TCGGGTCATTCAACACCCCCTTCGGCATCGTTGATGACCGTGAGGCTTGGGTTGTCCAGAGGCTGCACAGGGAACAGCAGTTTGGGATCCTGGAGCAGGTATGCCTTGAGCTCTTTCGTCTTGCGAGGACCAGAAACCTTGATGGTCCAGATGTTCAGGTTCTTATTGGTCTTTCGGTGAAGACCCTGTTTCTCGAACGCGCGTTGCACCAGCTTCCAGCCGGTCGTCTCCTTGGCCTGGGCCAGCTTTTCGAGCTCTGGATGCTCATGGACATAACGCTTGAAGATTCCTGGTGTGACCAGCATGGCGGTCCCGTCGACGGTATGTATCAAGGCTTTGGTGTCGTTGATGAACAGGCGACGGGCCGCGATGCCAGCTTTCATCCAGCCAACGAATCCCTGTCCCAGATCAGTGCTTCTGCTAGGCATAAATACGTCTTCAACTGTTTCAGGAGCGCAATCTGCTGGCTCCGCGGTTCCTAATGGCTGCTGCAGGTTCTCCTCCCCGCGAGTGTTCGTAGGAGAAGCAGCCGGTGAGGCGTGGCTAGTAGTGTCTAGCCCGCTTGGTGGCGAAGTGATATTACCAAGAAGCGCGTATAAGTCGTCCGTTTCTTCCTGATCATCAATTGACGGGTTCGCAATCGCCCGTATCTCCTTTGACGGTTTCGCAACGCTCGGCGAAGGTTGGCGGAGCGTCATCTTGGTTTCTGGTGCTTGCTGCTGTTCAATCGGATCGTTGGGGATTTCGCAGGTCGTTTCCGGCTTTTCAGGGGAGGCGTTGCCCTCTTCAATGACGAGTGATCCGCTGTAGGAATCAGGCCGCTCGGCAGGGTCAGCCCAAATCAAGGCTGGAGCGATCTTGAGGAGCGTGAACTTGTTTCTCCACCCAGCACCATTGTCTATCGTGGCCGTCCAGATGGCCTTGTCTTCGGCGTTCGTCTGAATGACGGCCTGGTCCTGGAGCATGTTGAAGAATGGCGAGTTGGAGGAGGGGACCCCTTCGATTCCCTGAGCCAGCAGGTAGGCTCTCAACTGATCGGCCGCGGGCTTGCTCACCAGCCAGAGTGCGTCCTGAGTCAGCCATCCATCGGACGGGCCGCTAGGTTGATTCAACTTGAACTTGTCCTTCACCAAGAAGCGAAGGCCGTCTGCCAACTGCCGCTGCAGCGACTGCTTCGGTGCAGCCAGCGCTCGATCCGGATTACCTCCCAACTCCTGCGCGACGGAGGCCTGGTCTGCCTTCACGATGATCTCGCCGAGGATCCCGGCGTGCTCGTACTGACCTGCGAACAGGTAGATCAATTGAGCCCACAGCTCTGGAAAGCGACTGAGCCAATCGAGTGCGGTGCGCGGTAGCAGTTGGTGGATGAGGAGTGCTGAGGCAGCGCCGTGGAGCTGGTATTCGCGGGATTTCACGTACTTGAAGCGGTAAGGCTGGTTGATCGGTCCGTACCAAGGGTGCCATGTGCTGCCGTCCTGCAGCTCAACCTGCAGGTCTACGACGATCTTGCCTATGTCGTGAGCCAGGGCACCATACGCCGCGGCGGCCGACCAGGCTGCAGCCGGGGCTGACTGTGACTCCGGCGCTGCGCCGATCGGGAGCAAATAGGTCTGCCGTACCTTCAGTGCGTAGGCCACGATCTCCAAGCCGTGATCGATCATCCCGCCTGGATGGGCATGGTGATGGTTTTCCGAAGCAGGGAGCTGCTGGACCAGCTCGGCATAGTTGGCCAGTGGCCGCCGGTAGATCTCCTCGAATTGCTGCTTGGATAGCGAGGCGCGCTGCCAGATGTTCTCCAGTAGCTGCCGGCGCCGAGGTGTGCCGAGCAGCTCCATACTGCTCAGAGGAGGGAGGAATCCCCCTGGGGCAGCTTTGGTTAGTTGGCTGGGGGACGGCTTCCTGGAGATCCAGGAAAGGAGTTGAAACATGGTAGGCTCCATGACGATTCATGGAGCGGGCTTTTCCGCCAGATCAGGGCTGGCAACAACGATAAAACAACGGTAGCGGGGTAGGGTATTTTATTGGCAATATGCCAGCTCGGTCTTGTGGGGGGTGTCATAAATTCCGTGTTTAGGGCGGGTAGAGAATTACACGGAAGGGCGACTGAATCGGTCAGCGTAAAGGATAGCGAATTGGTTCATGGCTTGCTTCCAGTCGTGAGCGGATCGGCTCCATTTGGCGGTGATGTTTCGCAGCGCGAGCCAGATCAACTTGGAGGCGGCTTCGTCAGTAGGGAAATGGCCCCGGGTCTTGATGATCTTGCGTAGCTGCGAGTTGACATTCTCGATGGCGTTGGTGGTGTAGATCACCTTGCGGATCTCCGGCGCAAAGGCGAAGAACGGAATCACGCGATCCCAGGCATTGCGCCATGCCGCGCAGACGGTGGGGAACTTCTGACCCCACGGCCCATCGGCAAAGGCGTCAAGCGCGGCCAGGGCCGCTTCAGCACTGACAGCGGTATAGATCGGTCGGATCGCGGCGGCCAGCGCCTTGCGATCCTTCCAGCTCGCGTAATCGAGGCTGTTGCGGATCAGATGGACGATGCAGGTTTGCAGTGTGGTGGCCGGGAACACCGCGGCCAGCGCCTCGGGTATACCCTTCAACCCGTCAGTCACGGCGATCAGGATATCGCCCACGCCCCGGGTCTTCAGGTCGTTGAAGACCTTCATCCAGAACTTGGCGCCTTCGGTGCCTTCAATCCACAAACCCAGGATATCGCGTGTGCCGTCGGGTAGCACGCCCAGGGCCAGATAGACGGCCTTGTTGCGCACGACAGCATCCTCCCTGATCTTGACCCGCAGCGCGTCAAAGAACACGACCGGATACATGGGCTCGAGCGGCCTGGCCTGCCAGGCGGTGACCTCGGCCATAACCTCGTCAGTGACCGAGCTGATGAAGTCCGGCGAGACGTCTGTGCCGTATTGTTCCAGCAGAAAGCCCTGGATTTCGCGCACCGTCATGCCGCGGGCATACATGGCGACGATCTTGTCATCAAAGCCAGTAAAACGGCGCTCATGCTTGGGGATCAGGAGCGGGGCAAAGCTGCCCTCGCGATCTCGGGGCACGTCGATACGGATCGGCCCCTCCTGGGTCAGCACCGTCTTGGCCCCCTTGCCGTTGCGCTGATTACTCATCCGCTCGGGCTTGGCTGTGCCGGCCGGGTAGCCCAGGTGATGGTTCAGCTCACCGGCCAGGGCCCGCTCGATCAGGGCCTTCTTGAAAGCCAGGGACGCCGCATTGATAGCTTCGGCCGTCATCGAGCCGTCACCAAACGACTCCAGCAACTCGGAAGGAATCACAGGCAACGCTGCCGGCTGGGTTCTTGGTTTGCGAGACATAGACACTCCTTGACCTCATGTTATGCCCCAAACACGAAATTACTGACAGGCCCGTCTTGTGCTTTGCCTGGGAGGAACTGGGCCAGGCTTAACCATTGGGCACCTGCTGGTGGATGTTCACCCGTAGCCTTTTCGTGTTCGCCGGCGCGAACGCAGCCCTTTCTGCCTTCCGGCAGGCCCTTTCGGGTAGGTCTTTTACCCTTGTGAACCATTCCCTTCGCCCTTCAAGCCCATTTCACCCTTTGGCCATTTGTGCTCCGGTGTCGCCGGAAAAATACTTCATGGGGCAGGTTTGTTTTTTTCGAGGCGCCGCACCCTGTAACCGGGCACTTTCTCGTTGCGGACCTGGCCAATCTGGCCGAGTCAGACAGGAGATGGATACGATGAATGATGACGACATACTGAATAACCGGGCGGAGCTACTCCAAGAGCAAAACGGGGATGACAGCGGGAGCCTGTGCCATGACGAGCTCATCTTTGCGCTGCAGGATAAACATCACGCCTTCTCCCTTGGCTTGAGCACCGTTCTTCAGTGCTTGAAAATGGCCGAGCATGAAGGGGTGGTCCCCGAACTTCCCGAGGGCTGGTGGAGCCGGATGGCTAATCGATACAGGCTGAATTGATTATTTTCATGGAGAGCGGTGCGCTATGGATGTCTACAAGTTGAAGCCAGAGGAAACCGATGAGCGACCAATCGAGCGCGAACGTTTCGAAGAAGAAACGCGACGCCAGGAGCCTTGGTTCTCCACCTCTGAAAATGGTACGGAGGGACATTTCGCTGTCTGTCCCGCCTGCGACAATCCAGTACAAATCATAGGTCTTTATCATTTGCCCGCCAATGTGACTCGTCCTTATGGGCGTCATTACGCTCGTTCGGTTCGAGATCTTGCCGAAGCGGATGAGGAGGCGCGAGAGAACTGCCCTTATTTCAAACCAAGGGTACACCAAAAGACAGAGCGAAAAGCCTCGGTAGACGGCACGCCTCTGAAAATACTAAAAATACTGATCGAGCAGTTCGACAGGGTTGTCTACCTGCTGCGGAAAGAACTGGGTGTGAATATCTCTCAAAACCTGGCTATCCGGATGCTGGAACAGTACAGAAGGGAGAAAGGATATCTTTATACTGGGGCAACGCTGACCAATATCCCCAGGATATTTGCCTATATGGCTGATTCTCAGATTCTTTTCGGACAGCTTTTACTTGATGATGAGCTTATCAAGGCAGTCTCCACTGAAGTGTCAGCAGCCTCGATTGATGAATATGGCCGAGTTTCCTCGAAGGTGGATGCGTCAGGGAGGAAGGAGTATTTCGATCTCAATATGTGCTTTGTGAAGCACCGGTTTCGTAAGGACAGCCTTGAGGGTGAGTTGATCGAGGGGATGGAGATGCTGGTTTCCACAGAGCGGAAAGGAAAGGCTATCGACATATATAAGAAGTCGATTGTATTTAACCGTCAGTATTTCCAGCGTTTGATTGCTTTGCCCGAGGATCATCCGCGTAGAGACCGTAGCTTGGTCGAGGCGGCGCGGAGGGTGCTGGGTGACTTGCTGCCCGGCGAACGATGATATTTGGCTTCAACGTAATCGGTTGCGAGCCAGGTGACGCTCAAGCTCCATCGAGTCGTGAAGCACGCGAACCACCTCGAGCACCTGGTCTGTCGCAACCCGGTAGAAGACGAAGTGCCTGGGCCGAACAACCTTACCGACGTTGGGCATCGAGCGGCAGTAAACGAGGTGGATGCTGCGCAGGCCAGCTCCCAATTCTTCACGGCTGATGCTGCCTACCTGTTGTGGGTCTGTCGCAACTGCTTCCAGCGCCGCCCCTATGAGCGCCTGGTAACGTCGGCGCGCGGCATCGCCGAATCGGTTTTGGGTGAAGCGCAAGATGTCGATGATGTCCGCCTGAGCATCATGGGATATTCGGTACTTGGCCATCCTTCAGTGGCTCGCCTGGTGGCCGAGCTCGTCGAGGTATTGGGTCAGGTCGTCGCTGGTGATCTCGTCGTATTCACCGCGCTCCAATTGCATCAGCCCACTGGATGTCGCGTTGCGGAGAGCTTCGAGCTTGGCGCTATTCTGGGCTTCCTGTTGCAGCAGCAGGCGCAATCCTGCCCGGATGACTTCGCTGCGATTCTGATAGCGGCCGGTCTCCACCAGCTCGTTGATATCCTGCTCCAGCGGATCGGGAAGGACGACGTTTCGCGTTGCCATGAGGTACTCCAGTCGGCAGATAGCTAGTGGCATAATATGCCATAAGGCTTGCCAAATCATCTTTTTCGGCGTATAGGTGATAGCAGGATGCCTCCCTTTGGGAGCCAGGAGATTGATGATGAACGCGCACACCAACAAAGGTTTTGCCTCCCGGATCGGTTTTGGTCTGGGTATGCTTGTGCGTTTCTGCCTGCATGATCGTCGGCCTGCAGTGCGGTGGGTCAAGCGGACCTGCCTGGTCGTGGTGCTGTTCGTTATCTTTGCTCAGAACTTTACCTGGCTTGCCAGCGCCTTCATGACCTTATTGTCGTTTGGGTTGATTGGGTGGGTGTTGGTTAAAGGTGACTTTTCGATCTTCCAACAGTTGGAAAAAGATGAAGCCCAAGCAGCTCCATATGGCCGAGATGTTTTCGGTAATGAGTTGGATTGGATGGGGCGACGAGATGATGGAGTTCTTTCTCGTGAAGACTAGTAGAAAAGGGGCCTTATAGCCCCTTTTCTGTCAATCCCCTTTGGGGGAGAACGACGATATTGCCTGCTTAGCTACGCCACCACCCTGTGCTCCTGCCTGTTGGACCCCTTTGACCCCGTTACTGAGATCGCTGAGGAGAGCTCCAACTTGGACGCCTGCCCAGCCTATAGCAGTTATCCACAGCATGGGCAATATAACGAACATTGCCCCCATTACGAAGTTCAATATTGCATCTTGAGTCGCCGTATTCAGCCCCATGACTGGGTTGAATGAAAGATGTGGTGATCCCGAACCATAGAAGGCATCAAGGATCGTGCTGTCGATGTATCTGGCTAACTGAAACCAGAAATCGACGAACATCATCGCAAAGAAGACGACCGTCATCGTCATGGCAACTTTCAGTTGATAGGTGCCGATGACCAGGACCATCGGAATGCAGATGACCATTGCCATCTTCAGGAACGACATCACCATCGGCAGTGCCTGGCGGACCATATCCATCGCCGGGAAGTAGGCCAGGCTGCCCATTGCCACTCCCAGGGTGCCTCCGGCACGAGCCAGTCCATTCCAGACGGTACCGCCCACCTGCCCGCCGTAATCGGTGTAGACGTTACCCTTGACCTGGCTGGAGGGTGAGATCACCTGGCGAATGACAGCCTCGGTCACCTCGTCCTGGTTCAACCATTTCGCCCACTTGAGGAAGTTGGTCATCAGGTCCGGATCCACCTGGTCCTTGATCCGATCACGCAAGCCGATCCCTGAGTCAGCCCACCACTGCTTGCAGGTTGGGTAGCCGCCACCACCGCCCACCTGAGGCAGGCCGGCATCGCGGGTGGCGTTGTAGGGCCACGACTGACGGGGACTCTTCGAGTAGTCGGTGTCGTAGTACCCCGGGGTGTTCAACAGGAATCGGGAGCCGATCCAGTTCAGGTCTTGCAACGCCTTGTTGTCCTCGGCGACGGAGCCCAGGTCGGGTTGCCGCATGAACAGCCGCGCACGGGAAGGCCCGTAGCAGTCCCTGGAAAAATCAGCGATTTCTTGTGCCAGCAGCGGATTGTTCACGCGCGTGTTGTCCACTTCCATTTGCATCTGCCGCAGATCCGTGCCGCACGGAATGGCCGCGATGGCGCCGCTGGTGAAGCCCTTGGACAGGGCATGCATCATCGCCCACCAGAGCGGCATCTGCGCACTCTTGCCAGCCAGGCTGCTGAAGGAGCTCGACCAGCCGGTGTCCGCCGGTGCCGGCAGATTGTATTGGCACTGCTGGGCGCGGGCCTGGTCGAACTCGATGGTGTCGAAGCTCACGTTGACGACCGGGATCCCCGCCAGGGCGACCACGATGTAGCCGACGTAGATGTGCGTCTCGATGCGGGCCAGAGACAGCACGCCCTTGTTGCCCTCGTCGGCGCCTTCCCCGCGAACTTTCAGCCATTCGCGCATTACGATGGCCGCGAACGGCACCGCAAACAGGCCCGTGTCCGAGATCATGTTCCAGATCCCGTTGTTGATGATCCAGCCGAGGAGGGTGAGGTAATACTCCAGGTAGTCATTGGTCATGAAGGTCATGCTGCGCCTCCCGTGCGGAAGTAGGCTTTGCTGAATTCGATGAGCAGGACCAGCAACAGCACCAGGATCTCGAGCCGCCGAATGCGTTGCCGCTCATGCGCGCTCAGTTCCTTGCGCTGCTTGAGCCGGAACCAGGCGATGGCCAGGGCGCAGTACAGCAGCGCCCGCCAGGCGAACAAACTCCAGTAGTTGCTTTGCCGCCAGGCCTCCAGGCCCTGGATGCCGCCGAAGTGGTTCAGGGCGAAGAGGCTGAGCAGCGTACCGACCACTGCCAGACCGACGACGATCAGCACTCCGACCAGTAGCTGGCCGAGGAGCTTTCGGGTGGTGAGCGTATCTGCCATCACGGTCTCCCTCCCGTCTTGCCGTCGGCGGCAGAGGGGGCCTGCAGGCGATCGAGGCGATCGGCATCGGGCGCCGACTCGAACACGCCACTGGACCCTGAGGCGCGCTGTTGCCCGCGCTCGATGACCCGCATGGGCGAATTGCTGGCCAACTCGCGACGGAGTTCCAGTTCGGTCTTGAGATTGGAGATCTCCTGCTGCAGGAGGCTGGTCTGCTGATCGACGGCTTGGGTGGCCAGGCCGTTGGCGGCGACGTTGGGCTCCTTGGCGCCGGCGAACATCAGGCGCTGCAACAACAGGGCCTTGCTGAGCACGTCCATCAGGGAGACATCGGACGCCAGGCGGCGCGCCAGGACGTCCTGGTCACGCTCGTCGCGCAGCGCCTCGATGACGCCGCGGGTGATCGGCAAGGCATCGGTGCCGGCCGCAGCCAGGTTCTCGGCGGTCAGTGGCTTACTTTTCGACAGCAGCTCCTGCAGCGACTGGAGCTTCTTGTCGTAGGTCTCCTGGATCAGCGGGGTGAGGCCGACGCCTGCAGCCGTCACCGTCTTCTGGCAGCCTTCGCAGGTCTGTTGCTGTTGTTCGCCCAGTACCCGGGTGGCGAACGCGGCGGCTTCCTGGGGGGAGGACCAGGTGTTGCAGACCAGGCCATTGTTGCATGTGGCGGAAGGCACGCTCGACGAGTCATTCACTGAGCGGCTGGTCAACAGGTTGTAGCCCGCCCGGGTCACGTCGTTGACGATGCGAATGGGCTTCTGGCCGGAGCCGCCGGCCTTGTCTCCACCGACCCAGGTTACGCCATCGTTGCCGCCCTTCTTCTCCACCGCTTCGAGGGCGGATACGGCGTCTTTCCCGCCAGAGGCCAGCGTGGCGCCAAGGGCCTGGCCTTCGGCGATTTTCCCCCAGCCGGTCTGCTCCCCAGCGATGTCAGCCATCTTCTCGGCGATCGCTCTGCAAGTCCCTTTCGAGCGGTCGTAGTCGATCCGCGCCTGCAGGATGCCATTGGTGATCAGGTTGTAGAGCTGAGGGTTCGCGCGCTGGATGATCAACGCCGGTAGCGACATGACCGCGCCGGTCGCGTTCTGGATGACTGAGCCCATGATGTTCTGGAAACCCTGTGTGGCACCGTTGAGCTGGTTCTCCAGGGTGGTGCTCAGGTTCATGTTTCCGCACATCAGGTCGTTGTTCCAGCCGAAACCGACGCCGATCGAGTCCATCTGGCCGGCGCTGCCCATGCTCACCGCACTGCCGCCGCCAATGCTGTATAGGACCTCGTCGCTGAGCACCGTGCCGGTCTTGGACACGTTGATTGGGTCGTCGGCCTGGGCAAGTTGCGCTGCGAGCAGCCACGTCAGCGCGACCGAGGTGATGTTCATTCGCATTATTCGTCTCCGTGTACTTATTGGAAGTCGGTACTGACGAGGAAG
>OKQI01000198.1_pt1 | contig 9234 bp, 10 predicted proteins | sample 1613921 | NCBI WGS metagenome assembly OKQI01 (sample SAMN04436892, study PRJEB24849) | human gut metagenome | biome: human gut; feature: NICU; material: stool | host: Homo sapiens | place: USA: Saint Louis, MO | collected 2012-02-03
GAAGGCGATAATCAATAAATTGCGGATTTTACGTGGGCGATCGCGCCCCCAGCGCACCAGAGGACCGACACCAAGCAGCAGCGCAAACGGCACCATCAGCCAGGTAAACATGGTGTTGAAGAACGGTTCGCCAATCGAAATACTGCCCAGTCCCAGTTGCTTGTGCACCAGCGGCAGCAGCGTCCCCAGTAATACCACCAGCATCGCGGCGACCAGCAAAACGTTGTTCGCTAACAGCAGAGATTCCCGCGACCACAGCGCATTGTTTACGCGTGAGCGAACTTTGTGTCCACGCGCGGCAAAAAGCAGCAGCGAACCGCCAATCACCAGCACCATAAAGGCGAGGATAAACATACCGCGTGCCGGATCAGACGCAAACGCGTGTACCGATACCAGTACGCCGGAACGCACCAGGAAAGTCCCCAGCAGACACAACGAGAAGGCACTGATTGCCAGCAGTAATGTCCACGCTTTGAAGCTGGCGCGTTGTTCAGTGACCGCCAGTGAGTGCATCAGCGCAGTCCCCACCAGCCACGGCATAAACGAGGCGTTTTCTACCGGATCCCAGAACCACCAGCCGCCCCAGCCGAGTTCGTAATAGGCCCATGCGGAACCGAGCACGATGCCGAGCGTCAGGAAGATCCACGCTGCCAGTGTCCACGGACGAGTAAAACGCGCATAAGTGCTGTCCAGACGCCCGCTCAACAAAGAAGCAATGGCAAAAGCAAACGCCACCGAGAAGCCGACGTACCCCATATAAAGCAGAGGCGGATGGAAGATCAGCCCCGGATCCTGCAACAGCGGGTTAAGATCGCGACCTTCAATCGGGAAATTCGGCAGCGTGCGTGAAAACGGGATAGAGGTAAAGCGAATGAAAAGCAAAAAGCCGACGCTGACCATCCCCATTATCGCCAGTACGCGGGCCACAATATCCAGCGGAATACGCTGACTAAAAATCGCCACCGCAAAGGTCCAGCCGCTCATCAGCAGCACCCACAGCAGGAGCGAGCCTTCATGTGCGCCCCAGGTAGCCGCCACGCGATACCACACCGGAAGCTGGGTATTGGAGTTGCTGGCAACATAGGTGACGGTAAAGTCGTTGACCACGAAGGCATTGACCAGTACCAGAAATGCGCCAGCCACAGACATAAACAGCAGCCAGGCAAACAAGCGGGAAGACGCCATCATGCGCGCATCTCCGCGCGCTACGCCCCATAGCGGATACACGGACAGCAGCAGCGCAACTCCTAGCGCCAGACACAGCAGTCCGTTACCAATTTCCGGCATCATGATGCTGGGTCCTTATAAACACTCGCCGGGCGACGGTGATTGGCTTCCATCGCTTTCTCAACTTCTGGCGGCGTGTAGTTTTCATCATGTTTCGCCAGCACTTCTTTCGCGAGGATATGATTGCCTTTTTCCAGTTCGCCCTGCACCACAACGCCCTGCCCTTCACGGAACAGATCCGGCAAAATGCCTTCGTAAGAGACATCTACTGAACCTTCAGCGTCGTAAATGGTGAAAGTTACTTTTAGCGAATTGGGATCGCGCTGCACACTACCCGGCATCACCATCCCGCCAACGCGCAGACGCTGACCGACTTCCGGCATTTGCTGAGTTTCACGCTTGCCGTAGAGAATTTCCCCCGGCGTATAAAAGAGATCGATATTCGAGCGCAGCGCATATAGCACCAGACCGATAGTCAGCGCCAGCCCTGCCAACACGGCACAGGCAATCCACAAGCGGTTTTTACGGCGAATATTCATGCAGCCTCCTGCTGTTGCGCAGCACGTAAACGCGCCTCACGCACCCGCTGTTGCGCCACGCCACGCAGAATTGCGCGATGCTGCATCACCGAGTGCACGACCAAAACCACCAGCGGAATAACGGTCATCACCACCGCCAGCCAGACAAAAAAGGCGTAACCGCCCATTGCGAAAAATTCATTCCAGGAAGCAAATGCAGGGGTCATTTACGGCCTCTTTTCAGTATCAGTTCACTCACCCACGGACGGCGTTTTTCCATCAGCAAAATCAAATTACGCATCCGCATCAGCGTCAGCGTGGCAGACAGCAGCAGGAAGCCAAAAATCGACCAGCGCAGCGGCGAACGCATCGCCGGATCGATACTTTGCTGCATCCGCGTTGATCCCTGATGCAGGGTGTTCCACCACTCCACGGAGTAATGAATAATCGGCAGATTCACCACGCCAATCAGCACCAGAATACCTGCCGCACGGCCCGCCAGACGGCGGTCGTCGAAGGCGTGCCACAGGGCAATCACACCCACATACAAAAACAGCAGCACCAGTTCAGAAGTCAGACGTGCATCCCATACCCACCAGGTGCCCCACATCGGTTTTCCCCATGCAGAGCCGGTAACCAGGGCAATAAAGGTAAACACGGCACCAATGGGGGCCATCGCCGCCACCGCCAGGTTGGCCATTTTCATCTGCCAGACAAGGCCAATAAACGCCGCCACCGCCATTGATGCATAAATGCCCATCGACCAGATCGCCGCAGGCACATGCAGGTAGATAATGCGGTAGCTATTTCCCTGCTGATAATCAGCCGGAGCAAAGCCGAATCCCCAGATCCAGCCGACGGTAAGCACGACCACACTGGCAATTGCCAGCCACGGTATAAACCAGCCACAGATTTGATACAGCCGTGGTGGGATCGCCAGTTGATGCAGTGTTTTCCACATAGTTTCGATACCAGACTCGAACAAAAATCAGTAATCCAGCGTTATTGAATGCTGATTCGTAACGCTGCCGCCGTCGCAAAAGGACTTAATGTCGCGGTGCCTGCCAGCAACGCGCCTAAAATTGCCAGATACCCATCAACGGGCAAATGCATAGAAGCCGCGTCCATCGCGGCGGTGGCAAAGATGAGTAATGGGATAGTCAGCGGTAACACCAGTATGCTGAGCAGCACACCACCGCGCTTAAGTCCCACTGTCAGCGCCACGCCCGGTGCACCGAGAAAGCCAAGCGTAGGAGTTCCCAGCAGCAGCGTCAGCGCCATCACTTGCCAGCCATAAACATCCATTCCCAGTAGCATTGCTACCAGGGGCGAAAGGATAAGTAACGGCAGACCGGTTACCATCCAGTGCGCCATCACCTTCGCCAGCACAACGGCGGGCAAGGGTAACGGCAACAACATCAATTGTTAAAGACTGCCGTCCTGCAAATCGTCACGGAACAGACGCTCCAGTGCCAGCAAGGATGAAAGCAGCGCAGCAACCCAGATAATGCCCGGCGCAATACGCGCCAGCAGTTGCGGCTCCGGACCGATACTGAGCGGAAAAAGGGTAATTACAATCAGGAAGAACCACAGCGGGTTGGCGATTTCGGCGCTATGGCGAAACGCTACGCGCAGCTCAAGACGGAAAATGCGCCAGAACATCATGCGGCCCCCGTTTGCGTCAGTGAAATGCGGCGAATTTTACTTTCAGCAACGTTGAGCGGTTGGTGGGTAGTCAGAATCACAATCCCCCCCTGCTCCGTATGCTGCGCCATACGCTGGGTCAGACGATCGACGCCGTTAACATCAATCGCGGTAAAAGGCTCGTCGAGGATCCATAACGTGGCACGGGTCAGCCACAGACGCGCTAAAGCGACGCGGCGTTGTTGCCCGGCAGAAAGTTGATTTACCGGAATATCTTCGAATCCGGCAAGCCCGGCCTGCGCCAGGGCTTCCAGACATTGTGCGGTATCGCCATCGCGATGATAAAAGTGCAGATTTTCTAACGCCGTCAGCCGGGTTTTGATCCCCGGCTGATGGCCTATCCATAACAGGTTTTGATGGTAGCTGTCGCGTACCTGATGCAAGGGCTGCCCTTGCCAGAGAACCTCGCCTGCGTCAGGGCGAGACAACCCCGTCAGCAAACGGAGAAGCGTTGTCTTCCCCGCGCCGTTGCTACCGGTGATTTGTACCCACTCTCCTGCGTTCAGCGTAAATGACAAGCCACTAAATAAGGTTCGTTCATCCCGCTCGCAAAGTAACTCTCTGGCTTCAAGCATACCCACGCAATAACCCTGTTAAAAACCTGGCTCGACTTCACGCATATCGGGCAGCTTGTGCGCTATCCCTTTATGGCAATCAATACAGGTTTGCCCATCTTTCACCGCCTGGTCATGCATCTTCGCGGCAACCGATTTCTGGGCGGTTGTATCCATATACTCGAAGTTGTGACAGTTACGGCACTCCTGCGAGTTATTGTCCTTCATGCGCCGCCACTCATTCTGTGCCATCGTCAGGCGATGAGCTTCAAATTTCTGCGGCGTGTCAATAACGCCAAAAATTTTACCATACAGCTCTTTACTTGCTTTGAGCTTGCGTATCATCTTCGGCACAAACTCGTGCGGAACGTGACAATCCGGACAGGTCGCACGGACGCCGCTACGGTTGTTGTAGTGCACGGAATCCATGTATTCCTGATACACCGTGTTACGCTTTTCGTGGCAGCTAATGCAGAACTCTTCGGTATTGGCTTTTTCCATCCCGGTGTTAAAGCCGCCCCAGAAGACGATGCCACCGACAAAACCGATCAACAGCAGCGTCCCCAGCGCCAGACGGCTGGGGGTACGCCACCATTTCCACAGGCGCTTAATCAGACCAGGCTTACGGTCAGAATTTCCCATAATAACCTCTTATTTCCCGTAACCTTTTGACGGGGTAAAGGTATTCCCCACGATTGGCGCGGTATCAGCCTGCGGCACGTGACATTGCAGACAGAAGTAACGACGTGGAGCCACTTCCGCGCCCACTTTGCCGTCGCTGTCCATAAAGTGAGTAGGACTGATGCGCGGCGCGCCAGTGGTGCGATAGCTTTCGACACCGTGGCACTGCAAGCAGCGGTTGGTATTGGTCGTTACCTGATAACCTTCAACGCTATGCGGGATCATTGGCGGCTGATTCACATAGTTCAGCGGCATCCGATCCTGCTCTTTTGGCATCCGAATGGCCCCTTCCTGCGTCCCGGATACTTCCGGCGACTGGCTAAAATCGACGCCATTAGCCGCCCAAACCGCGCCGCTCACCACCAGGGCCAGCATCGCCGTCCATTGACACAGCGCTTTCTTCAGGTCATGGCTTTTCATGATTTCGCTCCCGAACTCCATCGTGTAGTTATTGTAAATACATCCTCAGAACAGACATCCACGCAGCGACCGCACGTCATGCAATCGCGGCTGGTGACCTGCACCGGGCTTTGTTCATCCAGCACCGGGGCACGTAGCACATGCGGTTCCGGGCAAACATGAAAACAATCCATACAGCGGTTACATTTCTGCCGATCGGTGGCCGCAACGGTAATGACACCTTTGCTACCCAGCACGCCATACAGCGCGCCAACCGGACAAATGTGCCCGCACCAGCCGTGTTCAACGACCAGTAGATCAAATAAAAACAGCGCGAGAATAAGCAGCGCGCCGCTGCCGAATCCCATTACCAGACTGCGCCCCATCAGGGAAACGGGGTTGATCCATTCCCAGATGAGTGTGCCGGTTAAGGCCGATCCCAGCAGAATGACCACCAACAGCACGTAGCGAATGTGGCGAGGGATCGTCGCAGACTGATTGAGGTCAAAGCGCCTGCGTAACCAGTTCGCTAAGTCGGTAATCGGGTTCAGCGGGCAGACCCAGCTGCAAAATAATCGCTTTCCTGCCAGGGCGTAGAGCACGGTGATAATTACCGCACCGGTCAACGCCACCGTGGCAGGCAGATGACCGCTGGCAAGACTTTGCAGCGTCATCAGCGGATCGGTCAGCGGAACGGTGTCGAATAACAGGCTACTGCTGTAGTTGCCGTGCAAGATCCACACACCAAACCACGGACCGCTCAAAAACATCCCCAGCACGAAGAACTGACAAAGGCGACGTAACACCAGCCAACGGTGGCTGCGCCACCAGCCTTTTTTCTCCAGCGCCTCGCGCCCGGCGTCACGTTTACGATTTGCCATTGTTCCCCTCCAGCCAGCCGAAGCGGTAATGGTGACCTAACTCCCCTTTCGCCAGTGACAGCGGTAACACCTTGATTGCCGGTTGTTCCAGCACGCACACTTTTTCGCACTTACCGCAGCCGGTACAGGCGTCGCTGTGAACCGTCGGCAGAAAGCGGGCGTGCTTACCGGTACGCGTGTTGCGCTCCAGCTCCAGGGTGATTGCCTCATCAATTTTCGGGCATTCGCGATAACAAACATCGCAGCGCAGCCCCTGAAAGTTGAGACAGTTTTCCTGGTCCACCAGTACCGCCAGCCCCATCCGCGCGTCGTCGATCGATTCGATCTCACGATCCAGCGCACCGCTCGGGCACACTTTGGCGCACGGAATGTCCTCACACATTTCGCAAGGAATATCCCGTGCGACAAAATATGGCGTGCCCGCCGACAGGCCAGAAGCCAGCGTCGCCAGTTTTAAGGTGTCGTAAGGGCAAGCCTGAACACACTGACCGCAACGCACACAGGCACTGGCAAAGGCGTTCTCGTTTATGGCTCCGGGCGGGCGCAACCGCACGCCAGATGCGCGTGCGGTTTGCTGTTGTAACCCCAGCGCCACACCCACGGCAGCCAGCCCGCCAGCTGTGCGAACGACATCGCGCAGAAAGCGGCGGCGACCATTTTGAGGTTTCGCTGACCGGGACATAATGGCTTACACCTTCTCCAGTTTGACCGCGCACTTCTTGAAGTCCGTCTCTTTCGAGAGCGGATCGGTCGCATCCAGCGTCAGTTTGTTAACCAGCTGTGCGGCGTCGAAGAACGGCATGTACACCAGGCCCTGCGGCGGACGGTTACGACCGCGCGTTTCGACAATCGAGATCACTTCGCCACGGCGAGAAACCACTTTCACTTTGTCGCCACGGCGCAGATCGCGCGCTTTCGCATCCAACGGGTGAATAAACAGGACCGCTTCCGGGAAGGCACGGTGCAGTTCCGGTACACGGCGAGTCATACTGCCGGTATGCCAGTGCTCCAGGACGCGTCCGGTAGAGAGCCACAGGTCGTACTCTTCATCCGGTGCCTCCGCCGCCGGTTCGAACGGCAGCGCGAAGATCACCGCTTTGCCATCCGGTTTACCGTAGAACTTGTAGCCTTCGCCCGCTTTCACGTATGGGTCGTTACCTTCGCTGTAACGCCACTGCGTTTCTTTACCGTTCACTACCGGCCAGCGCAGACCGCGTGCTTTGTGGTAATCATCGAACGGTGCCAGATCGTGACCGTGACCGCGACCAAACCATGCGTACTCTTCGAACAGCCCTTTTTGCAGATAGAAGCCCAGCTCGCGGGATTCATCGTTCAGCTGATCTTCCGCCAGTTCGGATACCGGGAATTTGCTCACTTCCGGGGTGGCATACAGAACTTCGTACAGCGTTTTGCCACGCAGTTCCGGTTTCTTCGCCAGCAGCTCTTCCGGCCATACTTCTTCAGTTTTGAAGCGGCGGGAGAACTGGACTAACTGCCAGAGATCCGATTTCGCTTCGCCCGGTGCCTGTACCTGCTGACGCCAGAACTGAGTACGGCGTTCGGCGTTACCGTAAGCGCCCTCTTTCTCTACCCACATTGCGGTCGGCAGAATCAAGTCCGCTGCCAGCGCACTGACTGTCGGATACGGATCGGAGACGATGATGAAGTTGCGCGGATCGCGCCAGCCCGGCATACGCTCTTCATTGATGTTCGGCCCGGCCTGCATGTTGTTGGTACACATGGTCCAGTAAACATTCAGCTTGCCGTCTTTCAGCGCACGGTCTTGTGCTACCGCATGCAGACCGATTTTCGCCGGAATGGTGCCGCTCGGGATATTCCACTTCTTCTCGCAGATATCACGATGTTTCTCGTTAGTTACCACCATGTCCGCAGGCAGACGGTGAGCAAAGGTGCCCACTTCACGCGCAGTACCACACGCGGAAGGCTGCCCGGTCAGGGAGAACGGACCGCAACCCGGCTGGGAAATTTTGCCGGTCAGCAGGTGCAGGTTGTAGACCAGGTTGTTGGCCCACACGCCACGAGTATGCTGGTTGAAGCCCATCGTCCAGTAGGAGATGACTTTCTTGTTCGGATCGGCATACAGCTGCGCCAGTTGTTCCAGCTGATCTTTTGGTACGCCAGTCATTTCGGCGGTTTTTTCCAGCGTATACTCGGCAACGAAGGCTTTGTAATCTTCAAAGCTCATCGGTTCGGAGGCGTCAGAACCCGGATTCTTCGCTGCTTTTTCCAGCGGATGGGTCGGACGTAAACCGTAGCCGATGTCCGTCGCCCCTTTGCGCAGGTTAACGTGTTTGCTAAAGAAGTCCTGATTTATCGCATTGTTTTGAATGATATAGTTGGCGATGTAGTTCAGGATCACCAGGTCTGATTGCGGCGTAAAGATGATGCCGTTATCCGCCAGCTCGAAGCTACGATGCTGGTAGGTAGAAAGCACCGCCACGGTGACGTTCTGGTTGGAGAGACGACGGTTAGTGATGCGCGACCAGAGGATCGGGTGCATTTCCGCCATGTTCGCGCCCCACAGCACAAACGCATCAGCCTGCTCGATGTCGTCATAGCAGCCCATCGGCTCATCCATACCAAAGGTACGCATAAAGCCAACTACTGCCGACGCCATACAGTGACGCGCGTTCGGGTCGATGTTGTTCGAACGGAAGCCCGCTTTGAACAGCTTGGACGCGGCATAACCTTCCCAGATAGTCCACTGACCAGAACCGAACATACCGATCGATTCCGGCCCTTTTTCTTTCAGGGCGGTTTTGAATTTCTCTTCCATCACATCGAAGGCCTGATCCCAGGTGATTGGGGTAAATTCGCCTTCTTTGTCATATTTACCGTTTTTCATACGCAGAAGCGGCTGCGTCAAACGGTCTTTACCGTACATGATTTTGGGCAGGAAATAGCCCTTAATGCAGTTCAGACCACGGTTAACCGGTGCGTCCGGGTCGCCCTGACAGGCCACCACACGCCCCTGCTGCGTTCCGACCAGAACGCCGCAACCAGTACCGCAGAAACGGCACGGCGCTTTATCCCATTTAATGGCTTCCTGCTGACCAACAACGGCGCGGGCAACGCCCGGCACGCTGAGACCGGCAGCCGCCGCAGCGGCCGCAACGGCGTTAGCTTTCATAAAGCTACGACGACTGAGTTTCATGGTGTTTCCTCACCTTGCTCTTCCTGCTGGTGATAAACCAGCGACACCGCCAGCACGCCCTCTACGTTGCGTCCTTACTCAATGGTTTGCATCAG
>OKQI01000199.1_pt1 | contig 9212 bp, 8 predicted proteins | sample 1613921 | NCBI WGS metagenome assembly OKQI01 (sample SAMN04436892, study PRJEB24849) | human gut metagenome | biome: human gut; feature: NICU; material: stool | host: Homo sapiens | place: USA: Saint Louis, MO | collected 2012-02-03
ATCCGGCACAAGTTTGTAGGCATGATAAGACGCGCCAGCGTCGCATCAGGCATCCGCGCACAATTATAAAATAATACGCTCCCCGGCACTAAAATCCGTTATGTCTCCCGCCCAATCAATGGGATATAACCCTCGCGCTACATCGCGATGGAACGTTGAGAATGGCCAATCACTCACCTGCTTTACCCAGCCATGTTTCACTGGATTTATATAAATATAATCAACATGATGGCGATAATCTTTTGTATTGCGAATGGCATGCTCCCAAAAACGCGGTTGCCAGATATTTTTCAATCCGCAAGCATGGGTGAACTGCTTTTTAATCTCCCGCCAGCGAGAGGAAAAATCATCATCACTTTCGGGTAATGTCCAGATACAGTGCATATGCTCTGGCAAAACTACCCAGGCGTTAATTTCAAAAGGTCTGGCCTGCTTAACTTTAATAATGGCGTTACGGAGTGTCTGGTACTGGGTGGTCAAAAGTTGGCTTCGACGATTCCGTAAATTTACCGTGAAAAACCATGTTCCCCCCTTGATGTAATAACGACGATATTCAGACATGGCGACTCCTTTTTCTCAACGATAAGAAGAAAAGGAAAAGTCGACAATGAAGTTGTGTTATATCGGGAAAGCAGCTCGCAAAAAATTCGCAGACTCGTAGGCATGATAAGACGCGGCAGCGTCGCATCAGGCATCGGTGCACTATTGCCGGATGCGGCGTGAACGCCTTATCCGTCCTACAAAATCGTCTCTTCCGTCAAAATCCTGCGCGCGCCTAAAAAATGATCCTGCCAGAAAGGTTCAGCTAACCGACTTACCCGAATGGTTTCCCCGGTGCGCGGCGACTCGATAAACTGACCGTCTCCCAGATACACGCCCATATGATCGGCAATCTCACGGCTGTGAATATGGAAAAACAGCAAATCTCCCCGGCGCAGGTCGTTATTCGCCACAATCGTTGCCCGATGGTAGTGATACATCTCATTGGCCGTGCGCGGGAGCTTCGCCTCGAGGATCTTGTTGTAGGCATAAAAAACCAACCCGCTACAGTCGAAGCCTTGATCGGGCCGCGTGCCGCCCCAGACGTAAGGCTTACCAAGCTGCTGCTCCAGGCGGTGAATCGCCACTTCGGTGATGTTGTGCAGATGGTCGCTGCTTAAGAAATGGTTGTTCTCCGCCAGCGCCTGCCAGCGTCTGTCACTCGCCTTGAGCGGCGCAGGAAACCATTCTGGATGCTGTTTTATCTGTTCGCGGTTGTGCTGGCGCAGCGCCTTTCTGCTTTCGGCATTGCCTTCCACAATATAGCTGGCCTGTTTTTTCAGATGGGTTTGGTACTGTTTTAATAAACGCGCACGGTTTTGCATCCGCTGGCGGGCGGCGTAGCTGAAAGAGATATGTGATGTGGTGGCGCTGGCGAGTAAAGGGAGCAAAACGCATAACGAAAACACGCCTGGATGCAGAAATCTGCCGTGAAAGAACGAAGACATGAAGGACATAAACCGGCTGAATGAAGGGGAGAATTTTAAAAGACCGGAGGAGTAAACGGGATTATTAATTGCTTATTTGCATATTACTATTGAGGTTTCATAATCTTAGGAAATAAATGATACATGCGCTTTTCGGACTAATGAAAACTGCCCCTGTGCTAAATTTGTAAACCCTGCGCCGACAGGCTTGCGTAAAACTCTTTTGGTGATAATGTGAGCCTTCCAAATCCAGACTATTCCGATTTGGGATCCATTTTGCCGTCCTGGCGTGTGTAACCGTTTTATCAAGGAATAAGCAGTATGCGTAAAATCGCATTAATTCTTGCGATGTTGTTGATCCCGTGCGTTTCGTTTGCCGGTTTGCTGGGCAGCAGTAGCTCGACCACGCCAGTGAGCAAAGAGTATAAGCAGCAGTTGATGGGATCCCCTGTCTACATCCAGATCTTCAAGGAAGAACGTACGCTCGATCTCTACGTCAAAATGGGCGAGCAATATCAACTGCTCGACAGCTATAAAATCTGTAAATATTCCGGCGGCTTAGGACCAAAACAGCGTCAGGGCGATTTCAAAAGCCCGGAAGGGTTTTATAGCGTCCAGCGTAATCAGTTAAAACCAGACAGCCGTTACTACAAAGCGATTAATATTGGATTCCCCAATGCCTATGACCGTGCGCATGGTTATGAAGGGAAATACCTGATGATCCACGGCGATTGTGTTTCCATCGGCTGCTACGCGATGACCAATCAGGGTATTGATGAGATCTTCCAGTTCGTTACTGGTGCGCTGGTGTTTGGTCAGCCGAGCGTGCAAGTGAGTATTTACCCGTTCCGTATGACCGACGCTAATATGAAGCGCCATAAGTATTCCAACTTTAAGGACTTCTGGGAGCAACTGAAACCGGGCTACGACTACTTTGAGCAAACCCGTAAGCCACCGACCGTTTCTGTGGTCAATGGCCGTTACGTGGTCAGCAAGCCGTTAAGCCACGAAGTTGTGCAACCACAGCTGGCATCAAACTACACGCTCCCCGAGGCAAAATAAGCGCCATTCGCCTGGCATAATCTTTTGCCAGGTTTCATTGCCCGTCAGCGGCTGTGTCGCAATCACCGTGACCACATCATTAGGTGTGGTCTGCGAGCTGAAGTCGATTTCCACATCCTGATCCAGCAACGTTGCCACGCCAAACGGCGCGCGGCGGGTGATCCAGTGTAAATTAGTCGAGCAATACGCCATTACATAGCGCCCGTCTGAAAGCAGCATGTTGAAAACGCCCTTCTGCCGCAGTTCATCCGCCAGTGAGGCGATATATTTAAACACTGCCGCCATGTTGCCCGGTGTGCGCGGGTAACGCTGCGTTAATTTATGCAGGAGCCAGCAAAAGGCTTTTTCGCTATCGGTTTCACCGACCGGGCGGAAGTTGCCGGTTTCCAGTGATTTGTAGCCCGTCAGTTGCCCGTTATGGGCATAAGTCCAGTTGCGTCCCCATAACTCGCGGGTAAACGGGTGAGTATTTTCCAGCGCCACCTCGCCCCGATTGGCCTGCCGAATATGAGCCACAACCGAACAGGATTTTATCGGGTAGTCCTGGACAAGTTTGGCGATGGGGGAATTAAAGCTGGGTTGTGGATCTTTAAATGTGCGACAGCCTTTACCTTCGTAAAAGGTGATGCCCCAGCCATCTTTATGTGGCCCGGTTCCACCACCACGCTGTACAAGCCCGGTGAAACTAAAGCAGATATCGGTAGGGACGTTGGCGCTCATCCCGAGCAATTCGCACATGGGTAACCTCCACAACAGCGGGAGCGCATGGCCCCCGGCGAAGATTGATTTAAGTATTTTCAGGTCGGATGCGGCGTAAACGCATTATTCGGCCTACGGTTCGGGTACAGATTTGTAGGCATGATAAGACGCGTCAGCGTCGCATCAGGCATCAGCGCACAAATGCCGGATGCGGCGTAAACGCCTTATCCGGCCTACGCCAGACTTACTTAACCATCTCTTTTTCAATTAACTGGATCAGGATATGGATCACTTTAATGTGGATCTCCTGAATGCGGTCGGCATAACCAAAGTGCGGTACGCGAATTTCGATATCCGCTGTGCCAGCCATTTTACCGCCGTCTTTACCGGTCAGGGTGATCACTTTCATCCCCTTCTCACGCGCCGCCGCGATCGCTTTGATCACGTTTGCAGAGTTACCTGAGGTGGAGATCCCCAGCAGTACATCGCCTTCGCGACCTACCGCTTCAACGTAACGGGAGAAAATATCATTGAAACCAAAATCGTTACCGACGCAGGAAATATGACTAACGTCGGAAATGGCAATCGCCGGGTAGCCCGGACGGTTTTCACGGTAGCGACCGGTCAACTCTTCGGCAAAGTGCATAGCGTCGCAATGGGAGCCGCCGTTGCCGCAGGAAAGCACTTTGCCACCAGCTTTAAAGCTGTCTGCTAACAGGACCGCCGCGCGCTGAATGGCGTGAATATTGGCGTCATCTTTTAAAAAGTTAGCCAGCGTTTCCGCCGCTTCGTTCAGTTCGTTACGAATAAGATCCTGGTACATGAGGATATCCTTCAGCATAAATGTAATAGACAAAATGCAGTGTACCGGATACCGCCAAAAGCGAGAAGTACGGGCAGGTGCTATGACCAGGACTTTTTGACCTGAAGTGCGGATAAAAACAGCAACAATGTGAGCTTTGTTGTAATTATATTGTAAACACATTGCTAAATGTTTTTACATCCACTACAACCATATCATCACAAGTGGTCAGACCTCCTACAAGTAAGGGGCTTTTCGTTATGATGATTTTGAGTATTCTCGCTACGGTTGTCCTGCTCGGCGCGTTGTTCTATCACCGCGTGAGCTTATTTATCAGCAGTCTGATTTTGCTCGCCTGGACAGCCGCCCTCGGCGTTGCTGGTCTGTGGTCGGCGTGGGTACTGGTGCCTCTGGCCATTATCCTCGTGCCATTTAACTTTGCGCCTATGCGTAAGTCGATGATTTCCGCGCCGGTATTTCGCGGTTTCCGTAAGGTAATGCCGCCGATGTCGCGCACTGAGAAAGAAGCGATTGATGCGGGCACCACCTGGTGGGAGGGCGACTTGTTCCAGGGCAAGCCGGACTGGAAAAAGCTGCATAACTATCCGCAGCCGCGCCTGACCGCAGAAGAGCAAGCGTTTCTCGACGGCCCGGTAGAAGAAGCCTGCCGGATGGCGAATGATTTCCAGATTACTCATGAGCTGGCGGATCTGCCGCCGGAGTTGTGGGCGTACCTTAAAGAGCATCGTTTCTTCGCGATGATCATCAAAAAAGAGTACGGCGGGCTGGAGTTCTCGGCTTATGCCCAGTCTCGCGTGCTGCAAAAACTCTCCGGCGTGAGCGGGATCCTGGCGATTACCGTCGGTGTGCCAAACTCATTAGGCCCGGGTGAGCTACTGCAACATTACGGCACTGACGAGCAGAAAGATCACTATCTGCCGCGTCTGGCGCGTGGTCAGGAAATCCCTTGCTTTGCACTGACCAGCCCGGAAGCGGGTTCCGCTGCGGGCGCGATTCCGGATACCGGAATTGTCTGCATGGGGGAATGGCAGGGCCAGCAGGTGCTGGGGATGCGTCTGACCTGGAACAAACGTTACATTACGCTCGCACCGATTGCGACCGTGCTTGGTCTGGCGTTTAAACTATCCGACCCGGAAAAACTGCTGGGTGGCGCAGAAGATTTAGGTATTACCTGTGCGCTGATCCCGACCACCACGCCGGGCGTGGAAATTGGTCGTCGCCACTTCCCGCTGAACGTGCCGTTCCAGAACGGACCGACGCGCGGTAAAGATGTCTTCGTACCGATCGATTACATTATCGGCGGGCCGAAAATGGCCGGACAAGGCTGGCGGATGCTGGTGGAGTGCCTCTCGGTAGGCCGCGGTATCACCCTGCCTTCCAACTCAACCGGCGGCGTGAAATCGGTAGCGCTGGCAACGGGTGCGTATGCGCACATCCGCCGTCAGTTCAAAATCTCTATTGGTAAGATGGAAGGGATTGAAGAGCCGCTGGCGCGTATTGCCGGAAACGCTTATGTAATGGATGCTGCGGCATCGCTGATTACCTACGGCATTATGCTCGGTGAAAAACCTGCCGTGCTGTCGGCTATCGTTAAGTATCACTGTACCCACCGTGGGCAGCAGTCGATTATTGATGCGATGGATATCACTGGTGGCAAAGGCATTATGCTCGGGCAGAGCAACTTCCTGGCCCGTGCTTACCAGGGCGCACCGATTGCCATCACCGTTGAAGGGGCCAACATTCTGACCCGTAGCATGATGATCTTCGGTCAGGGGGCGATTCGTTGCCATCCGTACGTGCTGGAAGAGATGGAAGCGGCGAAGAACAATGACGTAAACGCGTTCGATAAACTGCTGTTCAAACATATCGGTCACGTCGGTAGCAACAAAGTTCGCAGCTTCTGGCTGGGCCTGACGCGCGGTTTAACCAGCAGCACGCCAACCGGCGATGCCACTAAACGCTACTATCAGCACCTGAACCGCCTGAGCGCCAACCTCGCCCTGCTTTCTGATGTCTCGATGGCTGTGCTGGGCGGCAGCTTGAAACGTCGCGAGCGTATCTCGGCACGTCTGGGGGATATTTTAAGCCAGCTTTACCTCGCCTCTGCCGTTCTGAAGCGTTATGACGACGAAGGCCGTAATGAAGCCGACCTGCCGCTGGTGCACTGGGGCGTACAGGATGCGCTGTATCAGGCAGAGCAGGCGATGGACGATTTACTGCAAAACTTCCCGAACCGCGTGGTTGCCGGGCTGCTGAATGTGGTGATCTTCCCGACCGGACGTCATTATCTGGCACCGTCTGACAAGCTGGATCATAAGGTGGCGAAGATTTTACAAGTGCCGAACGCCACCCGTTCACGTATTGGTCGCGGTCAGTACCTGACCCCGAGCGAGCATAACCCGGTTGGTTTACTGGAAGAGGCGCTGGTGGATGTGATTGCCGCCGACCCAATTCATCAGCGGATCTGTAAAGAGCTGGGTAAAAACCTGCCGTTTACCCGTCTGGATGAACTGGCGCATAACGCGCTGGCGAAGGGGCTGATTGATAAAGATGAAGCCGCTATTCTTGTGAAAGCTGAAGAAAGCCGTCTGCGCAGTATTAATGTCGATGACTTTGATCCGGAAGAGCTTGCGACGAAGCCGGTAAAGTTGCCGGAGAAAGTGCGAAAAGTTGAAGCCGCGTAATTGAATAACGGAGCCGAAAGGCTCCGTTTCTTTATCCGCTAATTATTTAAAATTAAAACCATCCGGATGGTTTTCCAGGCTGCCGGTCAACGCCGCGAACAGCACCGTTTTACCATCAATCGAAAGCGCATCGTTCACATTCAACCAGGTGAGTTTCTCTTGCGACGTTTTCTCATCAATAGTCGAGAACAGCCCCGTCATCTGATTAGATTTCTCGGACCACATCACAGCGATACGTTGCGAGCCACAGTCATGCGGTTTGCACGCGCTCATCACCTGATACGTCTCATCTCCCAACGTTACGGTTTGTGCGGGAGTATAAGTACCGCCTTTCATCACCCATGCAGGCAGCTTATGCCCTTGCACCATCTGATTAAACGCAGCTTTGGTGGTTTCGCCCTTTGCAAGGCTGCTAATGGTTAAATCATCCTGCGCCATTGCACTGGTGGCGATGACCAGAGCGGCGACTGTCGTTATTGCCTTAAACATCATTCCTCCCGAGCTTATCCTGCCCATGTTATTAACCTCCTAAAGCCTGGCGATAACACGATAATTTGCAAATCAGATATTTCCAATATCAGCATTTGTTATCAATTTATTCTGCGCTAAGGCAACTGCCTGATAAGGTGTTAAAGTTATAAAACCCTTCGCATAAAGGAGTTGTACACCGTGCCTGGTTTGAAGATTACGCTTTTGCAGCAACCACTGGTGTGGATGGATGGTCCTGCCAACCTGCGTCATTTTGATCGTCAACTGGAAGATATTACCGGACGCGATGTGATCGTTCTACCGGAGATGTTTACCAGCGGCTTTGCCATGGAAGCGGCAGCTTCGTCGCTAGCACAAGATGACGTAGTGAACTGGATGACAGCCAAAGCGCAGCAGTGCAATGCGCTGATTGCAGGCAGTGTTGCATTACAAACGGAGTCTGGTTCGGTTAACCGCTTTTTGCTGGTTGAGCCAGGCGGCACGGTACATTTTTATGATAAGCGTCATCTGTTCCGCATGGCAGATGAGCATCTGCATTATAAAGCGGGCAATGCGCGAGTGATTGTGGAATGGCGCGGCTGGCGTATTTTGCCGCTGGTGTGCTACGACTTACGTTTTCCTGTGTGGTCGCGCAATCTCAACGATTACGACCTCGCCCTGTACGTCGCCAACTGGCCGGCTCCGCGCTCTCTGCACTGGCAGGCATTGCTGACGGCCCGCGCGATTGAGAATCAAGCGTATGTGGCGGGATGCAATCGCGTCGGCAGCGATGGCAACGGCTGCCATTATCGCGGTGACAGCCGGGTGATTAATCCACAGGGCGAGATTATCGCCACCGCCGACGCGCATCAGGCAACGCGCATTGATGCGGAGCTGTCGATGGCGGCATTGCGGGAATATAGAGAAAAGTTTCCGGCATGGCGGGATGCGGATGAGTTTAGGTTGTGGTGAGTGGGTGTTGTGTTTAGGGCCGGGGAGAGTCGGGCTAAGACTACGAAAGCCCGCTCCCCTGCGACCACTTTTATCATAGGAGTGTGGAAGCGCTTTTCCATCAATTGCGATGACGTCTTTATCATTTGATGAATGGCAATCTCGCATCCAGTTAATAAAGCATTCGTGAAATTATACTGAACGGATACAAGACATAACTCTAATTATGGTGCCGTGAACAGAATTACCATTTTCAAAATTACGATATTATTTGCAGTAATTATGTTATTAATCATTGTGATATTTCCATCTCTGTGATTAATACCGGATAAGCATTTAATTGCAGAGTTTGCACGAAATTATCGCAGATAACTGGCAATAACAATAACCCATCAGCCCGCTGCTGTAATACCTCCATTCGTTCTACTGATTCAACATTAACAACCAAACCAAGGGCATTTAGCGATTTAAGGATCTCCAGATGTTCACTCATCCAGCGCAGAGAAAAAGGATCATCACCAATTATAAAAACAGGCCCCCAGCCGGTTAATAACTGGCGTTTCATTACGGAGCCAGGATGAAGTCGAGTACATATTACAGGAAATACCCCCTGTTGCGATGGTTCCGATGATGTGGATAATTCAGAAATATTTTCCATTGTTAGTGAAGAATTAACATCCATTAATAATTGTGAAACAACCTCACTTTCCTTGCTAGTAATGGCTGCACTAATCTGAAAGGAAAATAACAATATTATTACGTATAAACTTATTTTTAACATAACACATTCAATCCGTTTATTCATGTTATAGAATAATAATGCTATAAATCATCATTAATGTTCAATTATTTAATCACACAATTTAAAAAATCATCGACCAATGTGAATTGGCAATGTACCACTCAAGTTAAAATCACTGAATATTTTATCAATTTCTCTTGCAGTTTCTATATATTTAACCTCTTTCGTACTTGCATTATAAATAGCCCAAGCCTCGGGATGGGATGTTCCACCAAACCTTACAAAAAAACTTGATTTCATATTATTATATAAATTAA
>OKQI01000211.1_pt1 | contig 8672 bp, 6 predicted proteins | sample 1613921 | NCBI WGS metagenome assembly OKQI01 (sample SAMN04436892, study PRJEB24849) | human gut metagenome | biome: human gut; feature: NICU; material: stool | host: Homo sapiens | place: USA: Saint Louis, MO | collected 2012-02-03
GGTATCAACGCCATGCCGCCGAAAGGCACCTGCGCCGATTGCTCGGACGACGAGCGGAAAGCCGCGATCAAGCATATGTCCGGTCTGTAACAACGCCGGGACAGTGTCGCGAAAAGCCGCCTCCTGGCGGCTTTTTCGTATCCGCGGTGCGGGTTTTTCCCGCTGGCGGATCGTCCCGCCGGCAAACAGGGTCCAAACTTCCGGCTACCCATTCGCCGGAGGGCATCGTCTTGAGCCGAACCTGTTCCATCGACGCCGCAGTCGATCACTTGCTGCAGACCATCGAGGGCCCGATTCGCATGGGCCTGCCCCTCGGGCTGGGCAAGCCCAACCGACTGGTCAATGCGTTGTACCAGCGCCTGCGGACCCTGCCGGAGCGCCAACTGACGCTGTATACCGCGCTTTCCCTGGGGCGTCCCGCCGCTGGCGGCGACCTGCAACGGCGTTTCCTCGAGCCTTTCGCCGAACGGGTCTTCGCCGACTACCCGGAGCTGGATTACCTGCACGCCCTACGCCGCGACGAACTGCCGGCGAACATCCGCGTCGAGGAGTTCTACCTGCAGCCCGGCAGCCTGCTGGACAGCGCGCCGGCGCAGCAGCACTACATCAGTTGCAACTACAGCCACGTCGCCCGCGACATCAATGCCAAGGGCGTCAACGCGGTGGCCCAGCTGGTGGCGCGGCATCCCGAGCGGCCGGGCAAGCTGAGCCTGGCCTGCAACCCGGATATCACCCTGGACCTCCTGCCGATGCTGGAGAAGCGTCGCGCCGCTGGCGAGACCATCGTCGCCATCGGCGTGGTCCACGATGACCTGCCCTACCTGCCGGGCGACGCCGAGGTCGAGGAGTCGGTATTCGACCTGCTGATCGACGCGCCGGCGGAAAGCAGCCGGCTGTTCTCCACGCCGAACATGCCGGTCAACCTGCAGGATCACTGTATCGGTCTCCACGCCAGCGCGCTGGTGCGCGACGGCGGCACCCTGCAGATCGGCATCGGCTCGATGGGCGACGCGCTGACCGCCGCCCTGCTGCTGCGCCAGCGCGACAACGCCACCTACCGGGCGTTGATCGACGAGCTGGGTGTGCGTGCGCGCTGGGCCGAGACGATCGAGCGCGACGGTGGCCTGGAGCCGTTCCGCCGGGGGCTTTACGGTTGCAGCGAGATGTTCGTGCCGGGTCTGCTGGCGCTGGCCGAGGCCGGCGTGCTGAGCCGCCGGGTCTACCCCGACGAAGCGCGGCAGCGTGCCGCCGAGCGCGGTGAGGCGCCGGTGGAGGGCGGGGTGTGGCTGCACGGCGGCTTTTTCCTCGGTCCGTTGGCGTTCTACCGGCGCCTGCGCGAGATGTCGCTGGAAGAGCGCGCCGGGATCGGCATGACCGGCATCGGCTTCGTCAACAACCTGTACCGCCAGGAAGAGCTGAAGCGTCTGCAGCGGCGCGACGCGCGCTTCATCAACAGCGCCTTCACCGTGACCCTGCTCGGCGCCGGGGTCGCCGACCAGTTGGAGGACGGCCGGGTGCTCAGTGGCGTCGGCGGGCAGTACAACTTCGTCGCCCAGGCTCACGAGCTGGAGGGCGCACGTTCGATCCTGATGCTGCGTAGCTGGCGCGAATCCGGCGGGGAGGTCAGTTCGAACATCGTCTGGCAGTACGCCCACACCACCATTCCCCGGCACTTGCGTGACATGGTGGTGACCGAGTACGGGATCGCCGACCTGCGCGGCAAGAATGACGCGGAAGTGATCGCCGCGCTGCTGGCCATCGCCGACTCGCGCTTCCAGCAGGCGCTGGCCGAGCAGGCCCAGTCGGCCGGCAAGCTGCCGAAGGATTTCGTCCTGCCCGAACGCTATCGCAACAATACCCCGGAGCGCCTGCAGGCCTTGCACCAGGCCCACGCAGCGGCGCTGCCGGAGTTTCCCCTGGGCAGCGATTTCGACGAGATCGAGCAGGACCTGCTGCGGGCGCTGGGTTGGCTCAAGCGCAAGCTGAAGCTGAGCGAGATCCTCGAACTGGGCAAGGCGACCCTGGATGCGCCGGAGCCAGAAGCCTACCCGGCGCATCTGCGGCGCATGGACCTGGACGATCCGCAGGGGCTTCGCGAGGAACTCTACCAGCGCTTGCTGCTGGCCGGCCTGCGAGCCAGCCAGGAAGAGCGGGGCTGAGTGGCGCTCAGTCGAGGAACTCGACCTGACCGCCGGCCAGCGATTTCACCCGGGCCAGGGACTCGACCCGGTAGCCTTCGCTTTCCAGCAGGGCGCGGCCATCCTGGAAGGATTTCTCGATGACGATGCCGAGCCCGGCGATGCTCGCGCCGGCCTGGCCGATCAGGTCGATCAGCGCCTTGGCGGCATGGCCGTTGGCGAGGAAGTCGTCGATCACCAGCACGTGGTCGTGGGCGTTCAGGTGCTTGGCCGAGATGGCGATGGTGCTCTCGGTCTGCTTGGTGAAGGAGAACACCTTGGAGATGTACAGGTTGTCCTTCAGGGTCAGCGACTGGTACTTGCGGGCGAAGATCACCGGGACGCCCAGCTCCAGGCCGGCCATGACCGCCGGGGCGATGCCGGAAGCCTCGATGGTGACGATCTTGGTGATGCCCTGGTCGCGGAAGCGCATGGCGAACGCGTGACCGACCTGCTGCATCAGCTGCGGGTCGATCTGGTGGTTGAGAAAGGCGTCGACCTTGAGTACGTGCTCGGAAAGGACGATGCCTTCCGAGCGGATTTTGTCTTTGAGAATGTCCACGGGTGGCTTCCTGCGAAGCGGCTGTCGCTGATGAAGCGCGGCATTGTACCGCCAGCCGGCGCCGCGCGCGACGTTCTCTCGGACGAGCGAACATGATCGAGCGGTCAGGAATCCGCGCCTGCCCGGCGCGGCCCCGTGGCAGGCGGGCCGCGCCGCTGCCGGCTCATTTCAGCAGGTTGTTCACCAGTAGCGTCTCGACGTCCTTGAAGCGCCCGCTGAGCACGGCCTTGGCGGCGTAGAGCGCGGTGTCGGCGACCTGGCCGAACTCGATCTTCGGCGGCATCACCAGCTCCGCAGGGTTGGTATGCACGTCCAGCAGCGCCGGACCGGGCTGGGCGAGGAACTCCTGCACCGCCGTCTCGCGCTCCTCGGAGCGCGTCACCTTGCGTCCGTGGAAGCCGATCACTTCGGCGAGACGGGCGAAGTCCGGGTTGAGCAGGTCGGTGTAGCTGTCCAGCAGGCCCTCGACCTTCTGTTCCAGCTCGACGAAGTTCAGCGAGGCATTGTTCAGCACCACTACCTTGATCGGCAGTTTTTCCTGGATGGCCGTCAGCAGGTCGCCGAGCAGCATGGCCAGGCCGCCGTCGCCGGAGATCGAGATCACCTGGCGCTCGGGGTAGGCCTTCTTCAGCCCCAGCGCCTGGGGCATGGCGTTGGCCATGGTGCCGTGGACCAGGCTGGTGAGGGTGCGGCGCTTGCCGTTGCTGTGGATGTGACGCAACAGCCAGACCATCGCCGAGCCGCCGTCGGCGGTGAACAGGGCGTCCTCGCTGGCGTGCTGGTCGAGCAGGCTGACCAGGTGCTGCGGATGGATCAGCTCGCCCTTGCCGGCTTGCTCCTCTTTTTCCAGCGTCCGCAGCGAGCGCTCGCGGTGCTCCAGGCATTCGTCGAGGAAGCTGCGCTCCTCGCGGGCTTCGAGCAACGGCAAGAGCTGGGGATCACGTCGCCGACCACGCCGAGATCGATGGGGTGGCGGCGGCCCAGGTGACTGCCATCGCGGTCGACCTGGATCAGGGTGGCCTTCTGCGGATAGAACTGCGCCCAGGCGAAGTCGGCGCCGAGCAGCAGGAGGGTGTCGCACTCGGTCATCATGTGGAAGCCGGACTCGATCCCGAGCATACCGGTCATGCCCATGTTGAAGGGGTTGTCGTACTCGACGAAGTCCTTGGCCCGCGACGTGTGCGCGATGGGCGCCTTGAGGCGGTCGGCGAGGGCCACCAGCAGGGCGTGGGCGCCCTGGCAGCCGGAGCCGGCGTAGATGCCGATCTTCTTGCCGTGGGCCAGCAGGCGGGCGACGTCCTGCAGTTCGGCGTCGCTGGGGCGCAGCACCGGTTGCGGGAAATGCACCGAGAACGGCAGGTCGTCCTTCACCGTGGCCTGGCTGATGTCGGCCGGCAGGATCACCACCGCCACGCCGCGCCGGTTGAGCGCCGCCTGGCAGGCCAGGGCCACCACCCGGCGCGCCTGTTCCGGGCTGTGCACCTGCTCGCAGAACACCGAGCAGCTGGCGTAGACCGCCTTGAAGTCGACCTCCTGGGGAAACTCCATGCCCAGTTGCGGGGTAACGATCTGGCTGGCGATCAGCACCATCGGCGCGCGGTTGCGCTGGGCCTCGTAGACGCCGTTGATGAAGTGCAGGCTGCCCGGTCCGCAGGAGCCGGCGCAGGCGGTCAGGCGTCCGCTGATGTAGGACTCGGCGCCCGCGGCGAAGGCCGCCGCTTCTTCGTGGCGCACGTGGACCCACTGGATCTGGCTGCGATGGATGGCGTCGGTGACATGGTTGAGGGTGTCGCCGACGATGCCATAGCAATGGCGGACGCCGGCGGCTTCCAGGGTTTCCACGACGATCTCGGCGACTTTCTTGCTCGACATGAAGCTGTCCTCGAATGGAATTCGTTAGCTAGATAATTTTGGTCGCGCGTGGAGCGGCAAAAGTTCCTCGCCCGAGGCTAGGCATCGGGCAAGACACTTTTGTGAAAATCGAGACAGTCGAGGCGCGGCGGGCTCAGCGCTTGAGCATGGCGCGGATGTCGGCGAGGGCGGCGTTGCCCTTGGCCGCCTTGACCTCTTGCGGGGCGTCTTCCATGCCTTCCCATTCGAGGTCTTCGGGGGGCAGTTCGTCGAGGAAGCGGCTCGGCGAGCAGTCGATGATCTCGCCGTATTGCTTGCGCTTGGCGGCGAAGGTGATCGCCAGGTTCTGCCGCGCGCGGGTGATGCCGACGTAGGCCAGGCGGCGCTCCTCTTCCACCGTGTCGGCCTCGATGCTGGAACGGTGGGGCAGGATCTCTTCCTCCATGCCCATGATGAACACGTAGGGGAACTCCAGCCCCTTCGACGCGTGCAGGGTCATCATCTGCACGCCTTCGGCGCCTTCCTCTTCTTCCTGCTGGCGCTCCAGCATGTCGCGCAGGACCAGCTTGGCGATGGCCTGCTCGATGGTCATGTCGCCTTCCTCGTCGCGCTCGAGGGTGTTCTTCAGTGCCTCGATGAGGAACCAGACGTTGCTCATGCGGAATTCGGCGACCTTGTCGCTGGAGGCGTTCTGCCGCAGCCAGTTCTCGTAGTCGATGTCCATCACCATGCTGCGCAGCACGGCGATCGGCTCGTTCTCCGCGCACTGTCGGCGGATATCGTCCATCCAGCGCTTGAAGCGTTGCAGGCGTTCGTGGAAACGGCTGTCGAGGTGCTCGGCCAGGCCCATCTCGTCGCAGGCGGCGTACATCGAGATCTTGCGCTGGGTGGCGTAGTTGCCGAGCTTCTCCAGGGTCGCCGAACCGATTTCCCGGCGCGGCACGTTGATCACCCTGAGGAAGGCGTTGTCGTCGTCGGGGTTCACCAGCAGGCGGAAGTAGGACATCAGGTCCTTCACTTCCTGGCGCCCGAAGAAGCTGGTGCCGCCAGAGAGCCGATAGGGAATCTGGTGGTGCTGGAGCTTCAGCTCCATCAGCTTGGCCTGGTGGTTGCCACGGTAGAGGATGGCGAACTCGCTGTACGGCCGCTCGGTGCGCAGGTGCAGGGTGAGGATTTCCATGGCGATGCGCTCGGCCTCGGCGTCCTCGTTGCGGCAGCGGATCACCCGGATCGGATCGCCGTGGCCCATCTCGCTCCACAACTGCTTCTCGAATACGTGCGGGTTGTTGGCGATGAGGACGTTCGCGCACTTGAGGATGCGGCTGGTGGAGCGGTAGTTCTGCTCCAGCATCACCACCTTCAGCGAAGGGAAGTCTTCCTTCAGCTGCATCAGGTTTTCCGGACGCGCGCCGCGCCAGGCGTAGATCGACTGATCGTCGTCGCCGACCACGGTGAACTGGGCGCGGTCCTTCACCAGCAGCTTGACCAGCAGGTACTGGCTGGCGTTGGTGTCCTGGTACTCGTCCACCAGCATGTAGCGCACCTTGTTCTGCCACTTCTGGAGGACGTCCGGATGTTCCTGGAACAGCTTCACCGGTTGCAGGATCAGGTCGTCGAAGTCCACCGCGTTGTAGGCGCGCAGGGTGCGCTGGTAATGCAGGTAGACGATCGCGGCGGTCTGCTCCTTGGGGTTGCGGGCCTTTTCCAGCGCCTCCTCCGGAAGGATCAGGTCGTTCTTCCAGGCGCCGATGTAGTTCTTGATCTCGTCGACGCCGTCGTCCCCGGAATACTCCTTCTGCATGATGTCGGTCAGCAGCGCCTTGATGTCCGACTCGTCGAAGATCGAGAAACCGGGCTTGTAGCCGAGCCGTTCGTGTTCCTTGCGGATGATGTTCAGGCCGAGGTTGTGGAAGGTCGAGACGGTCAGGCCCTTGCCCTCGCCGCCGCGCAGCAGGGTGCCGACGCGCTCCTTCATCTCCCGCGCGGCCTTGTTGGTGAAGGTCACGGCGACGATGTACTGGGCGCGGATACCGCACTGCTGGACGAGATAGGCGATCTTGCGGGTGATCACGCTGGTCTTGCCGGAGCCGGCGCCAGCCAGGACCAGCAGGGGACCGCCGACGTAGTTCACGGCTTCTTGCTGCCGGGGATTGAGTCGGGACATAGGAACAGGCCGGAAGAGAGGGTTGAAGCGGGGGCGTATTCTAACAGGCTGGCTGGCATCCGCGAGAATTAGCGTGCAAGCTGTGACCGATCCCGAGATCGTTCACGCCATTTTGCTGTAGATTCCCTACCGCATTAGGATGATGCCGTTCGTTCTTTACGAAGATTCTTAAAACTTTGGAGGTTGCTTGTCAGCGCCCGCAGAACCCTTGCGCCTGCTCCTTCTGGCGGTTACGCCGGACTGGGCGCCACTGCTAGGTGAACGCCTGAGAGCGCTGGGGCCTGCCTTTTCGCTGAGCATCGTCACCACCTGGGAGGGTGCGGCCACCCTGTTCGCCGCCGAGCCCCGGGGGCTGCTCCTGGCCACGCCGGCCTGCCTGCCGCTGGGGACTCCCTGTCCCTGGCCGGTGATCCTGCTGTTGCAGCAGGAGCCGGCGCAGGCGCCGGTTGGGGTGGTCGACTGGCTGGCCGCCGAACAGCTTTCCGAGGACAGCCTGCGCCGCTGCCTGCGCTACGCGCGCGAGCGCCTGGGTTTGCAGGCGACCCTGCAACTGCTCGCCGAGCAGGATCCGCTGACCGGCATCGCCAACCGCCAGGGCTTCCAGACCCTGCTCGCGGCGCGCCTCAGCGAATTCGACGGGCGTGGCCTGGTGCTCGGCCACCTCGACCTGGACAACTTCCGTCACGTCAACGATTCCCTCGGCCACCAGGGCGGCGACCGCCTGATCCTGCAGGTGGTCAACCGCCTGCGCGGCTTCATGGAGAACGGCGACAGCCTGGCGCGCCTGGGCAGCGACGAGTTCGCCCTGCTGCTGGACACCCGTCGCGATCCGCAACGCGCCGAGCGGGTCGCCGAACGCATCGTCGAATGCCTCGGCGAGCCCTACTGGATCGATGGCGAGAGCCTGTTGCTGGGTTGCAGCCTGGGACTCGCCCATGCCCGTGCCGACGAAGGTGCCGACCCGCTGATGTGGCATGCGCACATCGCCATGCAGCAGGCCAAGAGCCGCCAGGGTTGCACCTTCCATGTCTTCGACGAACGCATCAACCGTGGCGTGCGCAGCCTCGCCGACCTCGAAGCCGAACTGCGCCGGGCGCTGCGTCGCGACGAGCTGGAGCTGCACTACCAGCCGCGACTGTGCCTGGACAGCGGGCGCATCGTCGGCCTGGAGGCGCTGGTGCGCTGGCGCCACGGCGAGCGGGGCCTGCTCACGCCCAGCGAGTTCGTCCCGCTGGCCGAGGAGAGCGGGCTGATCGTGCCGCTCGGCTACTGGGTCATCGCCCGCGCCCTGCGCGACATGCAGTGGCTCAACGGGCGCGGCCTGGAGCCGTTGCACATGGCGGTGAACCTGTCGTTCCGCCAGTTCCAGGACAGCCAGTTGCTGCCGACCCTGCAACGGTTGATCGAAGAGCACGGCGTCGACGCGCGCTGGCTCGAGTTCGAACTGACCGAGACCGCCGTGATGCGGCGCAGCGACCAGGTGCTGCAGACCATGCAGGCGCTCGGCCAACTGGGCGTGCGCTTTTCGCTGGACGACTTCGGCACCGGTTTCTCGTCCTTCGTCCACCTCAATAGCCTGCCGATCACCCTGTTGAAGATCGACCGCAGCTTCGTCGGCGGCATGGACCAGCGGGCGGAAAACTTCCAACTGGTGCGGGCGATGATCAACCTGGCGCACAACCTCAACCTGGAAGTGGTTGCCGAAGGCGTGGAGACCCTGCGCCAGCAGGAGCAGTTGCGCGATTTCGGTTGCGACCATGTGCATGGCTACTGGATCAGTCCGCCGCGGCCGTTGGCGGAACTGGCGCGTTTCCTGGGCATAGGCGAGCGCTCGGCGCACCGCGGCCAGCCGCTCGGCAATTGAGCGCCGACGCCTCGCTGGCCGTGGCTTTCGGCAGCAACCGCGCGGTCTTCCACT
>OKQI01000213.1_pt1 | contig 8596 bp, 10 predicted proteins | sample 1613921 | NCBI WGS metagenome assembly OKQI01 (sample SAMN04436892, study PRJEB24849) | human gut metagenome | biome: human gut; feature: NICU; material: stool | host: Homo sapiens | place: USA: Saint Louis, MO | collected 2012-02-03
GGGCCGAAGGGCATCCACGTCGCCCACCCGATCATCGACGGCGCCATCGACACCGACTTCATCCGCGAAACCCTGCCCGAGCTGTACAAGCGCAAGGAGCAGGACGGCATCCTCGATCCCGAGCACATCGCCGAGACCTACTGGCAGATCCACTGCCAGCCGCGCGACTGCTGGGTGCACGAACTGGACCTGCGCCCCTGGATGGAAACCTTCTGATCCCCGCCACGGAAAGAGCCACGCATGAGCAAGCAAATCGAGTTCTTCTTCGACTTCGGCAGTCCCACCACCTACCTCGCCTGGACCCAACTGCCGCGCATCGCCGCCGCCCATGGCGCGAGCATCGCCTGGCGGCCGATGCTGCTGGGCGGCGTGTTCAAGGCCACCGGCAACCATTCGCCGATCGAGGTGCCGGCCAAGGGGCGCTACACCCTCCACGACCTGGCGCGCTATGCGAAACGCTACGGCGTGCCGCTGGCCTTCAACCCGGCCTTCCCGATCAACACCCTGACGCTGATGCGCGGCGCCCAGGGCTATCTCGGCGGCGAAGGGTTCCAGCCCTACCTGAAAGCGGTGTTCGAAGCGTTGTGGGTACGACAGCAGAACCTCGGCAAGCCCGAGGTGGTCGCCCAGGTGCTGGCGGAGGCTGGGTTCGATCCGGATGAGTTCCTCCGCCTGGTTGGCGACGAGCAGGTCAAGGAGGGGCTCAAGGCGACCACCGAAGAGGCGGTGCGGCGCGGCGTCTTCGGCGCGCCCAGCTTCTTCGTCGGCGACCAGTTGTTCTTCGGCCAGGATCGCCTCGATTTCGTCGCCGAGGCCCTCGCCGGCTGACCTCCCCTTCCCCGCGGCGAGCCGCTCTGGCCCGCCGCCTTGCGCCATCCGAGCGCCCTCCTCCCGGCTGCGGCCCGCGCGTGCCGTGGTTCCTGGCCATTCGTCGCGCCCGCCGATAGCGGCTTGTCAGGCCGACTTCTTTGCGTATAGGCTGAACTGGTCAGACCGGTAATACCACAATAAAAATGCGTTCATCGCCCGCCTCCGCGAGGCCCGATGGAAGCGCCGAATGGAGACTCCTGCGATGTTCATCAAGCGCTGTTCCCGCTCGATATTCCTGCAAGTCGTGATTGGCCTGGTGATAGGCGTGATCTGCGGGGTCGGCATTCCCGACCTGGCCGTGCAGATGAAGCCGCTGGGCGATGGCTTCATCAAGCTGATCAAGATGCTCATCGCACTGATCGTCTTCTGCGTGGTGGTCAACGGCATCTCCGGCGCCGGTGACCTGAAGAAGGTCGGCCGCATCGGCCTGAAGTCGGTGATCTACTTCGAAATCCTCACCACCATCGCCCTGGTCCTCGGCCTGGTGGTCGCCTACAGCCTGGGCCTGGGCAGCGGCGCCAACATCCATCTCAACGAACTGCCCGCCGGCGACGTCGCCCTGTATACCGGGCGCACCCAGGAGATCCACGGCCCCGTGGCATTCCTCATGGGCCTGATCCCGACCTCTGTGTTCAGCGCCTTCGCCGAGAACGACATCCTCCAGGTCCTGCTGTTCTCCGTGCTGTTCGGCAGCGCCCTGAACCTGGTCGGCGAGCAGGCCAGCGGCGTGGCCCGCCTGATCAACGAATTCAGCCACATCGTGTTCCGCATCATGGGCATGATCGTGCGCCTGGCACCGCTCGGCGTGTTCGGCGCGGTGGCCTTCACCACCGCCCGCTACGGCGTCGACTCGCTCAGCCACCTGGGCGCGCTGGTGCTGGTGTTCTACGCCACCTGCCTGGTCTTCGTCATGGCGGTGCTCGGCAGCGTCCTGCGTCTCTCCGGGGTGCGCATGCTGCCGTTCCTGCGCTACTTCCGCGAAGAGCTGCTGATCGTGATGGGCACCGCCTCCTCCGACGCGGTGCTGCCGCAGGTGATGCGCAAGCTCGAGCACATGGGCATCCGCAGCTCCACGGTAGGCCTGGTGATTCCCACCGGCTACTCGTTCAACCTCGACGGATTCTCGATCTACCTGACCCTGGCGGTTGTGTTCATCGCCCACGTCACCGGCACGCCGCTGGCGATGACCGACCTGGTCACCATCCTGCTGGTTTCGCTGGTGACCTCCAAGGGCGCCCACGGCATTCCCGGCTCGGCCCTGGTGATCCTCGCCGCCACCCTCACCGCGGTGCCGGCGATCCCGGTGGCCGGCCTGGTGCTGGTGCTTTCGGTGGACTGGTTCATGGGCATCGGTCGCGCGCTGACCAACCTGATCGGCAACTGCGTGGCCACCGTGACCATCGCCCGCTGGGAAAACGACATCGATATGCCGCGCGCGCAGGCCATACTCGACGGGCGCCTGGAGGCGCCGGCCAAGGCTGACGGCGAGCCGCTCAAGCGCAGCGCGGTGGCCGGGGAAGGCAAGCTGCATGGCTGACGCGCCGAGGCGCGTTGCACGTCCGATTGGCAAGTAAAGGGAGGCGACATGTTTTCTTCGTCCAAGCTGGTCAACGCGGTTGCCCAGCGCCTGCTCGACACCATCGAGCAGGGTCGCTGGGTCGCCGGCCAGATGTTGCCCGGCCAGCGCGAGCTGGCTGAACAGATGGAAATCAGCCGGCCGAGCCTGCGCGAGGCGATCATGGTCCTGGAGACCCTGGGCGTGGTCCGTTCGCTGCCGGGCAAGGGCGTGATGGTCCTCGAACGCAGCGAACCGCTGCGCGAGGTCGCGGCGCCCGGCGAGGCGACCATGGAAGACGTCCTGCAACTGCGCTATGCGCTGGAGCCGTTCATCGTCGGCATCGTCGCGCAGAGCGCCGGGGCGGCGGAGATCAGCGAACTGCGGCTGTTGCTGCTGGACCTGCGCGAAGCGGTCGAGGATGGCGACCCGCAGGCTCTGGTTGAGGCCTACACGGCCTTCCACCGGCGCCTGGTGAAGCTCACCTCGAACCCGATCTTCCTCAGCGTTTCCGAACAGATCGGCAGCGCCCTGGAACGCAGCGACAACCTGGTGCGCCGCCAGCCGGAATACGCCGAGGAGATCCTCCAGGAACACGACGCCATCCTCCGTGCGATCCGCCAGCACGACAGCGAGCGGGCGAGCCAGGCGATGCGCCAGCACATCCTCAACGAAGGCGCGCGCCTGAACATCGACCTGCGCTTGCCGCAGGTCTGATCGCCCGCGCCAGGGTTCCAACCCGGGACCGTCGCGGCGCCCGGACGGCTTTCGTCCGCCGCCTGCGAAGGCCCACAAGCACGACTCGACAGGTGTGAACATGGTCGGATTCGAAGCACGTACCCAGCAGGGCGCCGCGCTGCGCCCCACCAGCCATTTCGTCTACGAAAGCATCTACACGGCAATCCTGGAAAAGCGCCTGGCGCCGGCCGCCAAGCTGAGCAAGGAAACCCTCGGGCAGATCTTCCGGGTCAGCAACGGCACCATCCAGCGTGCCCTCACCCGTCTCGCCGAGGACGGCGCGGTGGTGATGCCGCCGAAGGAGGTCGCCAGCGTCGCCCGCCCGGACGAGCGCCAGGCGCGGCAGGTGCTGGACGCGCGCCTGCTGGTGGAAAGCGAAGTGGTGCGGCAACTGCCCGCGGGGCTGGATCCCGCCGCCCTTGCCGAGCTACGGGCGCTGGTCGACGAGGAGCAGGCTTGCCTCGCGGCCCGCGACAGCGCCGGGCTGATCCGTCTCGCCGGGCGCTTCCACCTGCGCCTGGCCGAACTGACCGAGAATCCCTTGCTGCAGGGTTTCGTCCGTGGCCTGGTGGCACGCGCCTCGCTGGACATCGCGCTGAACAAGGGGGCGGTCTATACCGCCGAGGCCTGCGCCGCGCAGCGCGCCCTGCTCGATGCCCTGGAGGACGGCGACAGCGCGGCGGCGGCTGCGCTGATGGACGCTTACCTGCGAGGCCTGTTCGCCCGCATGCGCTTCCTGCCTCCACCCACCACCGACCTGCGCGAGGCATTCGGCATGAAGGCCCCTCGCGGGGAAAAACGCCGGAGGGCCTGACCTCCCCGGCCGCCGCCTAGCAGATCTGGCAGGCGGTGGTGGCTGGTGGCCAGCCTATAGTGAAGCGGGTCAGGGATGGCGCCGTGCTGGTCGAAGTAGCCAAGGGTCCGTTGTGAGCGCCCGGTCCTGTCCGTGACGTCCTACAGGAAGCTGTGAACGCATGGTTAACGGAGATCGACATGGCATACGCAGAATGGATCGCAGTGAAGGTCGTGGTATCCAAATCCATCGGCACGGTGGGCATCCGCAACGCCACCTTGCAATGGGGCAAGTTCTACCGCTACACCAACAAGGACGACGAGATTTCCACCGAGGAAGTCAGCAGCATGAACGTGCAGGCCGGCAGCCCGCAATGGATCGCCTCCTGCGGACGGGAGAACGCTTCGTCCGGCACCCAGGGCAGCTTCGACTGCTACGACGGCAACACCAAGATGGGCACCTTCAGCTGGGATGACCCGTGGAAATCCGGCGCCACCAACACCTGGAGCTTCACGCCGGCATCGGCGGACTATGCCGGCATCACCAGCGGCGGCAACGCTACGGGCACGGACATCGGCGAGGTCACCCTGACCCTCGGCCGCTTCTCCTGACGGTACCTGGAGCTGGCCGGCAGTCCGTCGGTCAGCTCCAGCGCTCATCCCCGTCCGTGGCGAACGCTCGCCGCAGCGCCTCGATGGCGACCTTCACCTTGGCCGGCTGGGCCTCGCGCCGTGGCGTCACCGCATAGATGCCGAGCCCGGGAATCCTCCACTCCGGCAATAGCTGTTGCAGGCGCCCGTCGTTCAGCGCGTCGCGCACCTCCGGCAGCGGCTGGTAGGACACGCCGAGTCCGTCGAGGGTGAACTGACGCACCGCGAGCATCCCGTTGGCGGCCACCCGTGGCTCCAGGCGCAGTTTGCAGACTTCCCCGCCCGGCCCGCTGAGCGTCAGGTGGTTGAGGTGGTTCGAGGTGTTCAGGGAAATCCAGTCGACCTCGGTCAACTGCTCCGGACGGTTGATGGGCGCCCGTTGGCGCAAATAGGCCGGCGCCGCGCAGAGCACGCTGCTCCAATCGCCGAGGTGGCGCGCCACCAGGCTGGAGTCGGCGAGATTGCCGACGCGTATCGCCAGGTCGATGCGCTCGGCGACCAGATCGATGCGCTCGTCCTGGAAGAACAGCTGCAGGCGCAACTGGCGGTGGTTCTCCAGCAACGGTTTCAGCGCCTGGGTGATCAGCGTGCCGGAGAACCCCACCGGCGCCGCCAGGCGCAACTCACCCACCGGCGCATCGCGCCATTCGCCAAGCCGCCGCTCGGCTTCCTCGGCGATCGCCAGCATCTGCGCGCAACTGCGATAGAACGCCTCGCCGGCCTCGGGCAGGGTCAGCCGGCGGGTGGTGCGATGCAGCAAAGTGACCTGGGCGCGGCTCTCCAGCTTGCGGATCTGCTGGCTGACTGCCGAAGGGGTCATGCCCAGGCTCTGGGCCGCGGCTGCCATCGAGCCCTTGTCCACCACAGTGGCGAAGATCGCCATGCCTTTCAGCGAATCCATGCCGGTTCCTCCTTGCGGGAGACTGCGCCTGGGGAAAAATCACCGGAAAAAGCGCGAGAAAGCATGCCCAGCGGGCGAGGTCGTCGAGTTACGGAAAAATACGGACGCGTATGGGAGCGAAGCATGAGTCAGCCAAAGAACTAATCAGGTCGCAGTGGTCGCATGTTGGTCGCTCTCATTGGTCAGGTCGAAAAATGTCCATTTTTTGTGAGTTATGGATGTTTTGCCCGAAATGAGCTACTCAGTACAAGTCAAGTGAAATATTCATTTTGAAACATCTTGTAACCGTGTGACCACTTTCAGGGGGTAATTTCGACCCTGTCGATGCGCAAAATCTGGATTTCCTTGCCTTTAACCCGAAACGGGGCGCTGAACGGCCAGCGCTCCAGGGTCAGGGTGCGTACGCCTGGCACCTCGCTGGGCCGCCCTGCCCCCTGGTTGGCTACCTGCTGCAGCGGTTTCACCTGCTCGACGATGTCCTGAACGGCTTTCAGAGCTTTTTCCGGGCCGATCAGCACGACGTAATGGTCGTAGATGGCGTCCAGGTCGGCGGCCGCCTTGCGGGTCCACTTCAGGCTCATTGCAGCCCCCAGCGCTTCTCGATCTCGGTGTGTTCCAGCAGGCGACCGGCATTGGCATCGGCCAAGCCTTCATCGATGGCAGCGACCTGCCACTGCTGCCTTTCCAGGTACTGCGCGAGCGCCTGCCGCAGGTGGTAGGGGCGGTCGCGGTGGGTGGCGCGGGCCAGTTCGTCGAGGGCCGCGACCAGGGCGTCATCGGCGCGGAACGAGACTACGGTGCTCATTTTCTGATCAGCTTCGTTTTCGATGTATACGGTGTTTACAGTGAAAACGAATGTATACGAAAGCTTTCGGGCGAGCAATCGCCCGGCTGTTTCGTCCGTCGAAAAAACCTTTATCGATCAGTGGGTTGAATGAGGAGCCCGCCCCGAGCGGGGCGGGCGGAAGGACGGCGTGGGAGTACCAGGCCTGGTTGAAGTGGAAGCCCTGCCTGGGCGAGAAGCGGGTGTTGACGAGCTTGTAGCCTTCCTCGCCGCGTGGCTTGACCAGCGAGACCTGGCCGACCTGCGGTTGGGTGATCTGTTGCAGGGTGGTCAGGCTGGCCTGCTTGAGCACCTCGGGGTTCTTCGCCCAGTCCTTCACTTCGCGTGGCTTGACCTCGACGGTGACCAACCAGCCCTTTTCCACGGCCGGGCCGTAGTCGTCGGGCTTGGCGGGGTCCACCGAACGGACGCTGACGTCGAAGCCGCTGCTGTAGCAGAAGGCCTTCGACTCGGGCTTGTAGTCCTCGCGGCCGGCGGGCGTGAGGTCGTAGGAATCGCCGTCGCGGCGCAGCAGGCCGACGCCGACCAGCGCGTCGTAGACCGCGGCGTTGCCTTTCGCCGGGCCGGGGCCGGAGAAGCTGTCGGAGAGCGTCACCGGGAACGTCTTGAACAGGGTGGAGCTGGCGCAGGCGGGTTTGGCGAAGCCGCGCTCGGCGAGCAGGCGGGCGATCTCCTCGCTGGACGGAGCGGAGTCCGAGCAGGCGGCGAGGAACAGTGGGAGGGCGGCGACGAGGCCGCGCAGAACGCGTGTAGGCATGGGCATGTCCTTTGTCCATTGGCGCAGCCGGATCGGCTGCGCGGCGAATTCTAGCGGCTGTGGCACCATGGGCGCACATTCGACCCAAGGAGGAGAACCCATGCGCCTGCCTGCGAACCTCGGCCGCCTGCTGCCGGCCCTGTGCCTGGGCGTCCTGTTGAGCGCCTGCAGCACCTTCGGCCAGCGCGATCCGTTGCGTATCGACCTGGTCGGCCTGGAACCCCTGCCGGGGCAAGGCATGGAAATGCGCTTCATGGTCAAGCTGCGGGTACAGAACCCCAACGACGAGCCGATCGAATACAACGGCATCGCCCTTGACCTCGACGTCAACGGCCAGCCCCTGGCCAGCGGCGTCAGCGACCAGACCGGCGAGGTGCCGCGCTTCGGCGAGCGGGTGGTGAGCGTGCCGCTGACCGTCTCCGCCTTTTCCGCCTTCCGCCAGGCCTGGGGCCTGAGCAACAACGCTCCGACCCGGGGCATGCCCTACGTGGTGAAGGGCAAGCTCGCCGGAGGCCTGTTCGGCACCGTGCGCTTCAGCGAAAAGGGCACCCTCGACTTCTCCGGGCCGGCCGTCGGCGCGCCGAAGACCAAGGGGCTCTGAGGCGGTTCGGCAGGGGGGCGAGAAACCCTATATAATCTGCGGTTTTCGTCCCCCTGCTGAAGAGAGAATGCCGTGAGCACGCTGCCGCCCTGTCCCCAATGCAACTCCGAATACACCTACGAGGATGGTGCGCTGCTGGTCTGCCCGGAGTGCGCCCATGAATGGTCGCCGAACGAGGCCGCTACGGCGTCCGATGATGGCAAGGTGATCAAGGATTCGGTGGGCAACGTTCTCCAGGACGGCGATACCATCACCGTGATCAAGGACCTGAAAGTGAAAGGCTCCTCGCTGGTGGTGAAGGTCGGCACCAAGGTGAAGAACATCCGCCTGGTGGACGGCGACCACGACATCGATTGCAAGATCGACGGCATTGGCGCGATGAAGCTGAAATCGGAATTCGTCAGGAAGGTCTGAGACGACCTTGCCTGAAGAAGCCCGGCCATTGGCCGGGCTTTTCTTTGGAGGGCTGTCTGGGTTCTTCCCCCGGTGGTGGACTCAGACCCGCGCCGTCTTCCCGGCGTAGTCCTCGCCGAGGCGCGGCTTGCGTCGCGCGTTGAGCAGCCCGAGGCAGACGGTGAAGATCGTCAGCAGAGCGGTGGCGAACACCTCGTGACGGTGCTCCGGCATGATCAGCATGATGCTCAGCGCGGCGACGATGAACAGGATCACCGCCCAGGTCAGCCAGGGATATAGCCACATGCGGAACTCGATGGGCTGGCCGCTGGCCTGCAATTGCTTGCGCATGCGCAACTGGGCCACGGCGATCACCAGGTACACCAGTAGCGCCACGGCGCCGGAGCTGGCGAGGAGGAAGGTGAAGACCTTCTCCGGTGCGAAGTAGTTGACGATGGTGGTGAGGAAGCCCACCGCGGTGCGGGCCCGCGCCG
>OKQI01000214.1_pt1 | contig 8590 bp, 7 predicted proteins | sample 1613921 | NCBI WGS metagenome assembly OKQI01 (sample SAMN04436892, study PRJEB24849) | human gut metagenome | biome: human gut; feature: NICU; material: stool | host: Homo sapiens | place: USA: Saint Louis, MO | collected 2012-02-03
CACTCAGGGTGCTAGTTGGTGGCATCCGCTTTTAACCACAGGGTGACATCAAGCGGATCTTTTTCTTTGTATTCCAGAACAATAAAGTTATTACGCTCAACAAAATCATGACGACTGCCCATCAACGAGTGAGCCGCTTTCACTTTATCGCTATCCAATTGATCTTTTAGCGGAACGCCGAACTGATAATTAAGAGTGGCATTAATGCTGACATCGCTGTTATCTCCGGTCCCCGCTTTATAGTCCGCCCCAACGGTTAGTAATGGCACCGGTTGATAATTCAGTCCAAGTGTTACCGCGTAGGGATCTTTCTCCAAATTATCCGTACCAAAAAGGGCGACTTCATCGCCGTAATATTGCTCGAAGACAACTTTGCCCCCCAGTTGCGGATAAGAAGGTAACCAGGCTTCGGCACGAATATCCCAGCCGCGCGCAGGGCGTTCTTCATAAAAGTCGAAATCTTCAGAGTCTTTCCAGTCAAAAAGCGGATGATAATAGTTGCCAGAGAATTTTAAATAATCAGTCCACGCTTCGCCGCCTAAACCTAAACGGCGATGTCCTCGGGTAAAATCATAATCATAAAATATATTTCCACCCAATAACCATTCATTAAAATTATGTCTTACCCCAAGACCAATATTCCCGATTGTACGATCTTCTTTTCGCTGCGCAGAAAATTGACTGAAATAAACAGTGGTTTGATTATCGTACCAGGGAACAAAATAATCGATGGAACTGCCATCCAGATCGCCGTCCTGGCCAATGGAGAGGTTCGAACGGACCTTACCGTAGGGAGAAAGTGTGTCTTCAATATAAGATTGTGCGGTTGAGGTGATTTGACTTTGCAGATAGCTTCTGGCCTGAGATTCCAGCGCCTCAGGGGTCAAGTTTTCAAACCCTTGCGTGGCGGAGTTGATGACGTAATCGGCTCCGCGCTCTTTCAGCGATTTACCCTTGTTGGTTTGTTCATCCTGCTGTGCTGTCTGGCTACCTAAATCAGGTAACGATTCGTTTTGCTTAACATTTATCTCTGGTGCCGCGAAAGCAGCACCAGAGATAAATGTTAGAATAATACAGCGTTTCCATCGCAGCATGCACTTTCCCTGTGACAATGATACAGTCAAAAATAAGCTTTAATATTGTATCCCTGATTATTCAGAAAGGCATGTCATAAAGAATAAATATATTCTTAATTATTTAAATTAGTGATTTCACTCAATTACATTAGTTATTCCACTAATAACAGATTGTTTTACCATTCACATATTAAATATAAATGATAAAACAATATATTCACATGATATTAAGCAATAACAAATTCAACGCGTTTTTTAGATATTAAACCGTGCCCATATTGGCAGAAATAGTCCACAGCACCACAAGCTTTTAACACTTGTAACGGCTGATGACACTCAGGGCAAAGTGACTGGACGGTAAAGTCTTTGTCGCAAGTTGCACAGTGGGCAGTCTCGCCACTGCGTTCGAGAGGGGTTTTGCAGGTTGGACAGTTGAGTGCCATAAATACTCCTCGCGCGTTATTCGGTTTCCCTTTCCGTGTGGAAAGGGAAACCAGATAAGTGATTACTTACTTTTCTTGATATGCTTCATCAGGCGTTTACGCTTGCGCATCTGGGTTGGCGTCAGGGTATTACGCTTGTTCGCATACGGGTTTTCCCCTTCTTTGAACTGAATACGAATCGGCGATCCCATTACGTCCAGCGATTTACGGAAGTAGTTCATCAAGTAACGCTTGTAGGAATCAGGCAGGTCTTTCACCTGATTACCGTGAATCACCACAATCGGCGGGTTATAACCACCGGCGTGGGCATATTTCAGCTTCACACGACGACCGCGTACCAGCGGCGGTTGGTGATCTTCAACAGCCATCGTCATGATGCGCGTCAGCATAGAGGTCCCCACACGACGGGTGGAGCTGTCATACGCTTCACGTACTGATTCAAACAGGTTACCAACACCACTGCCGTGCAAGGCTGAGATAAAATGCACACGAGCAAAATCGATAAAGCCCAGACGGAAGTCCAGCGTTTCTTTCACCTGCTCTTTCACTTCCTGGCTCAGGCCATCCCACTTATTCACTACAATGACAAGTGAGCGCCCACTATTGAGAATAAAGCCCAGCAGGGAGAGATCCTGATCGGAAATACCTTCGCGGGCGTCAATCACCAACATCACCACGTTGGCATCTTCAATGGCCTGCAACGTTTTGATTACCGAGAATTTCTCTACAGCATCGGTGATTTTGCCGCGTTTACGTACGCCAGCGGTGTCAATGAGTACATACTCACGTCCATCGCGCTCCATTGGAATGTAGATGCTGTCACGCGTCGTGCCAGGCATGTCGTAAACAACAACGCGCTCTTCACCAAGAATACGGTTAGTGAGTGTAGACTTACCTACGTTCGGACGACCCACAATCGCCAGTTTGATCGGCAGACTTTGCGGGTCGAAGTCATCTTCCTCTTCTTCTTCGCCGTTTTCTTCTGCTTCAAATTGCGCCCAGTATTCAGCGTCTTCGTCGACTTCTTCTTGCGGTGCGAGATCTTCCATCCACGGCAGCAGCACGTGCTCCAGCAGACTTAATACGCCACGACCGTGAGACGCGGCGATCGGGTAGATTTCCCCTAAACCAAGCGAGTAGAAATCAACCACTGCCTGATCGGGATCCAGACCGTCAGTTTTGTTTGCCACCAGGAAGGTCGGTTTTTCACGGGAGCGCAGATGTTTAGCAATCGCTTCATCCGCCGGCATCAGGCCCGCGCGCGCATCCACCATAAACAGTACGACGTCCGCTTCTTCAATCGCCAGCAGCGACTGTTCCGCCATGCGGGTTTCTACACCGTCTTCTGTGCCATCAATCCCGCCGGTATCAATGCAGATAAACTCACGGCCTTCAATTTCTGCACGACCGTACTTACGGTCACGAGTCAGACCCGGGAAATCCGCAACCAGCGCATCTCGGGTGCGAGTTAGACGGTTAAATAACGTGGATTTTCCTACGTTAGGGCGCCCGACAAGCGCGACCACAGGTACCATGTTTAAAGCCTCATTTTTATAAATCATCAGACAACGCACGCTATATTCGTGTCGTTGTTAAAAACAGGAAAACGGCCCCTGTCCAGGAGCCGTTTTCAAAGTGAACGACAGAGACGATTAACGTGTAATAGAGTACACGGTTCCGTCTTTTGCCTGGATCAGCAGTTTGCCGTCAGCGGCAACCGGTTCAGTCTGGAAACCGGAACTATCAACTTTTTGCTGGGCAACGAAACGACCATCTTCGACGTTAATCCAGTGCAGATAACCTTCACTGTCACCTACCACCAGGTTGCCATTATACAGCACCGGAGAAGTCAGCAGGCGATGCAACAGATCGCTTTGTGTCCACAGCGTAACGCCGCCATCAATGGTCAACGCCATCACCCGGTCATTTTGATCGACCAGATAGATGCGATTGCCGTCGACGATGAAATCATTCACCGAACCCAGTTCGCGTTTCCACATAATCTGACCACTGCGCAGATCAAGCGCCGTCAGGTTACCATTATAGGCCAGCGCGAAAACAACGCCGTTAACAACGACGGGAGTCGTGTCAACATCGCTCAGACGGTCAATTTCGGTAGAACCGGTCGCCTGGGAAATACGCTGCTGCCAAATCATCTGGCCCTGTTCCATCAGCACTGCGCTGACGCGACCATTATCGCCACCCACGACAGCCGCACCAAAAGCCGTTGCCGGCGCAGACTCGCCACGCAAAGAGAGCGAAGGCATATCGAGGTTAACTGTCCATTTGACAGCGCCGTCAGCTTCGTTCAGCGCTTGTAACTGACCGTTACTGGTGTGGATTAACACCAGACCGTCGCTGACCACCGGGCGAGAAAGAGCTTCACCCGCGACTTTAGTTTGCCATGCCACAGTACCATCGCTGGTATTCAGCGCGTAAACCTGCGCCTTTTCACTGCCAATGTAGACATGCCCGCCAGACACGGTCACGCCGCCAGAAAGTAATGCAGGCTCTTTAGAGAACCAGCCATCTTTCTCGGCCAGGCTGACAGACCAGATTTCTTTGCCATCATCCGCATTCAGCGCTTTTACTAAACCAGCGCGGTCCGCTGCATAGACAACGTTGTCCGCCAGTGCCGGATGAAGATTGGAATAGAAGTTGCCAATGCCGCTACCAACGGAAGTGCTCCACGCCGTGGTCGGCGTAAACTGGTTTTCAACGGTTGGCAATGGGGACATCTTTACCACATCTTCTTCGCTGTTAAACAGCGAACAGCCGCTTAAAAGGGTAACGGAAAGCAGTCCTGGCAGCAGTAATTTACGCAATTGCATCGGGTCCCTCTCAGATGGACAAATTATTAATTTTCATCTGCATCATTTCGCTCAGTGCCGGAGTAACATCGCTTTTCACGCCTGCTTCCCATGCACTACGCGCACCTTGCTTATCACCTTTGCTCAGCAATGCTTCACCACGCAGGTCGGCAACAATGGCAGCCCACCCTTCACCTTTGATGGTATCAAGGGTTTTCAGCGCGGCATCAGCCTGCTTGAGCTGTACCTGAACGCGAGCAAGACGCAGATTTATCACGGCTTTGAGATTTTCATCGCTCGTGTCTGCCAGCCCCTGTTGTAACTGGGCGGCAGCTTTCTCTAGTTCATTTTTGTCAACAAATTGCTGCGCAAGTTCCAAAGAAGCCAGCGCACCATAAGTATTTTTATTTTCAGCAGCAAATTTTTCCGCCGCCGGAATGCTATCCGGTTTGCCTTCGCTCACTGCGGTAACCGCATTTTGATAGGCAAGAGAAGCGGAGCGTGCAGAATCAACCTGATGGCTGTTCCAGTAGCGCCAGCCAATTAGTGCGCCAACGCCCAAAATCACCCCAACAGCCAGTGCTTTGCCATTTTCAGCAAAAAAGCGTTTAACCGCTTCTACCTGGTCGTTTTCGTTCTCGTAAATTTCCACGCTGTCCTTCTCCTTCCTTAACCCAGTAACGTGCGCAAATGCGCGGCTACGCTATCCTGCGCAACTGCCGTTTGCTCACCAGAGCGCAAATCCTTCACTACTGCTGTGCCGTTAGCCACTTCAGACTCACCCAGCACCACAGCAACGCGGGCACCCCATTTATCAGCACGGGCAAACTGTTTCTTAAAGTTGCCGCCGCCGTGGTTGGTCATCAATTTCACGCCCGGTAATTCATCACGCAGACGCTCAGCTAATGCCATAGCCGCAGATTGTGTATCAGCACCTGAAGCCACCAGGTATATATCGACAACAGGATCGGCTTTAAATTCCGGATTAACGGCCTGTACTAACAATACAAGACGTTCGAGGCCCATCGCAAAACCGACAGCCGGTGTAGCACGACCACCCAGTTGTTCCACCAGACCGTCATAACGACCGCCTGCACACACGGTGCCCTGGGAACCGAGGCTGTTAGTCACCCACTCGAAAACGGTACGGTTATAGTAATCCAGGCCACGCACCAGACGCTGGTTGACGGTGTAAGCGATCCCCGCGCTCTCAAGCAGTTTGCACAGACCGGCAAAATGCTCACGAGATTCCTCGTCCAGATAATCGCCTAATGCCGGAGCGTCGTTGAGAAGCGCCTGCACTTCCGGATTTTTTGAATCCAGCACGCGCAGCGGGTTAGTGTACATGCGGCGTTTGCAGTCTTCGTCCAGCTTTTCTTTATGCTGCTCAAGGAATGCCACCAGCGCATCGCGGTAATTCGCACGAGCTTCCAGCGAACCGATAGAGTTCAGCTCAAGTGTTACGTGCTCGGAAATACCCAGCGCGCGCCACCAGCGGGCAGTGAGCATAATCAGTTCAGCGTCGATATCCGGACCTTGCAGACCGAAAACTTCGCAGCCCAACTGATGGAACTGACGATAACGTCCTTTCTGCGGACGCTCGTGACGGAACATCGGCCCGATATACCACAGACGCTGTTCCTGATTGTACAGAAGACCATGCTCGATGCCGGCGCGTACACAGCCCGCTGTACCTTCTGGACGCAGCGTCAGGCTATCGCCGTTGCGATCGTCAAAGGTGTACATCTCTTTTTCAACCACGTCGGTGACTTCACCAATCGCACGTTTGAATAGCGGGGTCTGCTCTACAATCGGCAAGCGGATTTCACTGTAACCGTAGCTGCCGAGCACGTTTTTCAGTGTGCCTTCAATGCGCTGCCAGATGGCCGTTTCGCCAGGCAGGTAATCGTTCATGCCGCGAATGGCTTGAATGTTTTTTGCCACGTTTATTCTCTTTCTGAATATAAAAATGAACCCTCAACGCTTCCCTCAATGTTTCGGGAGCCATGCGGGTTCAATCATACACGGGAAGCGAGGCGCTTCCCATCACGTTATTATTTTTCAACCTGCTGAACGTCAATTCGACGCGCTTCGTCCAGCTGACTGGCTTTCGCACGAATGCGCGCTTCCAGCTGGTCGATCATATCGTTGTTGTCCAGACGGTCTTTGCGCACGCCATCTTCATAGAGGCCGCTTTTCTTGTTACCGCCGGTGACGCCGAGTGTAGAAACCAGCGCCTCACCTGGGCCATTCACCACACAGCCGATAATCGAAACGTCCATCGGAGTGATGATATCTTCCAGGCGTTGCTCCAGCGCGTTAACCGTACCGATAACATCAAACTCCTGACGCGAACAGGTTGGACAGGCGATGAAGTTGATCCCGCGCGAACGGATACGCAGCGATTTCAAAATATCGAAACCGACTTTGATCTCTTCGACCGGATCGGCCGCCAGCGATACGCGCAGCGTGTCGCCGATGCCTTCAGACAGCAGCAGACCTAAACCAATGGCGGATTTAACCGCCCCGCTGCGCGCACCACCCGCTTCTGTGATACCCAGATGCAGCGGCTGATCGATCTGTTTTGCCAGCAAACGATAAGACTCAACAGCGAGGAAGACGTCTGACGCTTTCACGCTGACTTTGAACTGATCGAAGTTCAGGCGATCGAGATGATCAACATGACGCATGGCGGATTCCAGCAACGCCTGCGGCGTCGGTTCGCCATACTTTTCTTGCAGATCTTTTTCCAGCGATCCGGCGTTAACGCCAATACGGATCGGAATGTTTTTATCGCGCGCACAGTCAACCACCATGCGAATACGCTCTTCATTACCGATATTGCCAGGGTTAATACGCAGACAATCGACGCCGTATTCCGCTACTTTCAGCGCAATGCGATAGTCGAAGTGGATGTCAGCCACCAGCGGCACGTTAACCCGCTGTTTGATGAGTTTGAACGCTTCTGCCGCGTCCATCGTCGGTACGGAGACACGGACGATATCAGCGCCAACGCGTTCCAGCGCCTTGATTTGATTGACCGTTGCTTCGACGTCTGTCGTACGCGTATTGGTCATGGACTGTACGGCGATGGGAGCACCATCGCCAATCGGCACATTCCCAACGTAAATACGTGTTGATTTTCTACGTTGAATTGGAGCCTGGTTATGCATGAAAAATCTCCCGCGTTACCCGTCTGTTACTGCGCCGGTGATTGTTCGGCATTGAGGGTCAGACGCGCAACCTGGTTAGTTCTGATAAAACGACTCAGATCGACAGGTTTCCCTTGATACTGGATCTGTACTGCGGCTGGCGCACCAATTTTCAGTTTATACGGTGCCTGGCCGGTTAAATTCAAATTACCGTCTTTACGCTGCATCCCGCTAAACAGTTTTTTACCGGTAGCATCAGTGACCTCCAGCCAGCAATCGGCAGTAAAGTTCATCACCAGCGCATTCGGATCAGCCGCCGGCGTAGTCACGCCTGCCTGATCGGTTGGCAACGGCGCAGCACCATCTGGCGTTATTGTTGCCGTTGGTGCCGGGGTCGCAGCAGTATCAACATTTGCCTGTGAAGGCGAAACAACCGCATTCTGTTGCGGATCAACAGCTGGTGCTGGCGCAGTTACGGCAGGTGTTTGCGTGTTGGTTGCGGTAGTATCCACAGACGCTGGCGGCGTGGACGTTGTAGCCGGGTCTGTAGTTGTCGACGTATTTAACGGAACACTCTGCCCCTGCTCGCTATTACTGCTCAGTTCCGCCGAAGATTGATCGGCCATAGTGGTGATCTCTTCCTGCTGAGCTTTGTGGTCTTGCCACCACCAGGCACCGCTCAGGCCGATAACCACAAACAACACCAGCCAGGTGAAGGTCATCAGCCAGCCGTCGCGTTTTTTGCGGCGTTTACCGAGGGAAAAACTCTGCATCGGCGCAACTTTTGCAGCCCGTAGTGGAGCCTGCTTTTCCAGCCCTGGCAGCAGTTCTTCTTCTGGAATATGTACCAGACGCGCATAAGAGCGGATATATCCGCGCAGGAATGTTGAAGCAAGATCGGCGGGTGCCTTATCTTCTTCAATGTCGCGTACCGTGGAAACCTTCAGGCAAAGTCGCTCGGCAACGGCCTGCTGACTAAGTCCTAGTTGTTCGCGAGCATTACGCAGGCGAGCGCCGGTAGTAAGTGCTTCATTTTGGTCGTGCGTGGCTTCAGTATTCATTCGCTGCAGGTACGTTGAAATGAGAATTGAGATGCCGGTGCACCATCA
>OKQI01000220.1_pt1 | contig 8231 bp, 8 predicted proteins | sample 1613921 | NCBI WGS metagenome assembly OKQI01 (sample SAMN04436892, study PRJEB24849) | human gut metagenome | biome: human gut; feature: NICU; material: stool | host: Homo sapiens | place: USA: Saint Louis, MO | collected 2012-02-03
ATGATGCCAGTTAGCCATTATCTCTGCATTTTCATAAACGTTGGTTTGGGAGAAGCGGCTAAAAGGAATGTAGGGACAGGGGCGAATCAGATACCTGATATGGGTAGCTTCACGCTTTCTGTTTCAGGTACTGGATATCAAAAATTACCATCAGGTTTTATTCTTCAGTGGGGCTCAATCGGCGCACCAGGCATTGCACAGGATGTAGTAACCCATTTCCCGATTGCATTTCCAAACAGATGTCTGCGTGTTTTGGGCTCACAAGACTACACACCAGATAGCGGGGCTGTTGGTTATATTGCCTGTGCAGGTTTTAGTCCCGACCCGGTTAAATTTATATCCAGAGCCAGTACTCCTGGCCTCGGCGCTTCATTTTTAGCGTTAGGCTGTTAATTTAGCTATATGGAGTGAAAAATGAATTACATATATTCCGCGACTACAAACTCTTTCTATCCGCTGGAGATGAAAGAGGATTACACTCAAGCTGACTCATGGCCAGATGATGCTGTTGAAGTTGATGAGCAAGTGTATATTGCGTTTTCCGGATTACCGCCGAAAGGAAAAATCCGTATCGCTGGAGAAAATGGTTTTCCTGCATGGTCTGAAATTCCACCACCAACACATGAGGAACAGATTGCTGCAGCCGAACAGGAAAAGCAGCAACTGATTAATCAGGCCAACGATTATATGAACAGTAAACAATGGCCTGGTAAAGCGGCTATTGGTCGTCTGAAAGGTGAGGAACTGGCGCAATATAATTTGTGGCTGGATTATCTGGACGCACTGGAACTGGTCGATACTTCCGGTGCGCCAGATATTGAATGGCCTACGCCTCCGGCAGTTCAGGCCAGATGACATCCGGCGCGGTGCTGGTATCTGTTGCCGTCACCGCGTCAATGTAATCCAGCGCAGCGTTAAGTCGGGCGGTTTCTGCCTGCGTCAGATTCCGTCCGGCCTGCAATTTCAGCTGAATCAGACTAATGGAAGCCATTGCAGTATCAATCAGTGACTGACGCTGTGCTTCTGCCGCGCCTACTGCGGCGCTATGCTGTGCCACAGTATCTGTTACCCATTTCTCACCATCCCATTCATCGTATGGCGTTAACGGGGCGATAGTGGTTGTATTTTCAGGATAATCACCCGGAGCTGTGATTTCTTTCGATTCTCCTGTTTCGGTGCTATAGATGATTTCACCGCGATGGTCTGACACATATTCCCATGAGTTTAAATCAGCCGAACGGCAGATTGCATAACCAGCCTTATGTGTGCCAGGAGCATCTAAACAGGAATATGCAGGGATACCGACACCCACAGCAAGATATTCAATTGATGCAGAAATATACTCCCGTGTCTCACTGTCATAGTTATAAACGGTAATCTCTCCTGCCTTTGTGGCAATAAAATTATTATTTAAGATAGCGTTATACATCATGCAGCCCTCACAATGTAATTAAATGAAATATTACGTGGGCGTGTCTCTGCTGCACCGACAATACTGGTACTCAACCCCGTTGCCGTTCGTTTGTTATTTTTATTTCCTTCAATCAGACAGTTGTAATCATCATTACCAATTAACGAATTGGTGGCATCAATACTGTCCGGGGACAAGGCATTAGTTGTGGAACTTAAAGTCAGCATCTCGTCTGAACTTGGAAGATTTTTTAATGGTGTTTCATTGCGAGAAATACCCGCGTAAAAAAAGGACTCATGCCTGTGCGCTTCAAAAGAGTCATCCTGAAGACTTAGCAAGGCACGTCCCGCATCCACACCACGCCCGTCATCCCAGCCACGAATAAACTCACCACGTAAATCAGGCAATTTATTTGTCGGATAAGCCTTTGCCAGTTCCGGGTATTCTTCAGCAGAAAAAGCGGCACCGTTGCATTTCAGCCAGCCTGTTGGCGGAGTGGCGGAAGGCCACGGAACAGGCACGCCAACGGGTAATGCCGAACCTTCTCCCAAACCAACGTTTATGAAAATGCAGAGATAATGGCTAACTGGCATCATCCCCGGTTTTTATTCAGGGGGATGATCATGCTTATTGGCTATGTACGCGTGTCAACAAATGACCAGAACACCGATTTGCAACGTAATGCACTGAACTGCGCGGGATGTGAGCGGATTTTTGAGGATAAAATCAGTGGCACTAAGTCCGACAGACCAGGGTTGAAAAAACTGCTCAGGACACTATCGGCAGGAGATACGCTGGTTGTCTGGAAGCTGGACAGGTTGGGGCGCAGTATGCGGCATCTTGTTACGCTGATAGAAGAGTTGCGTCAGCGAGGCGTGAATTTCCGAAGCCTGACTGACAGTATTGATACCAGCACCCCAATGGGCCGTTTCTTTTTTCATGTCATGGGTGCCCTGGCTGAAATGGAACGCGAACTGATAGTTGAACGTACCAGGGCAGGGCTGGCTGCAGCTCGTGCCAAAGGCCGAGTAGGTGGACGCCGTCCTAAGTTGACCACCGAACAGTGGGCACAGATTGGGCGTTTACTCGAGGCCGGAGAATCAAGACAGCGTATTGCACTGATTTTTGATGTAGGCGTTTCTACCATTTATAGAAAATTTCCGGCAAATAAGAGCAATGAATCTCCCTGAATCAGCATTATTTTGATTATCCCTGCAGCAGACAAATACCGTCATTTTGTGTGAATAACGGTACAACTGCGCTTAGCTGTTTGTCAGGCACAATCACTTCAACATAGGGCGAAGCCTAATCCAATCAGGAGGTTCGCCACTATGGCTCAGGATTACCACCACGGGGTGCTCGTTGGTGAAGTCAACGAAGGCACCCGATCCATTACCACGGTGAGCACCGCCATCGTGGGTATGGTCTGCACGGGCGATGATGCCGATGCAAAAATGTTTCCTCTTAATAGACCCGTGCTGATCACTGATGTGCTGACTGCCAGCGGTAAAGCGGGTGAGTCCGGTACGCTGGCCCGTTCGCTGGACGCCATCGCTGACCAGGCAAAACCCGTGACCGTTGTTGTGCGTGTGCCGCAGGGTGAAACGGAAGAAGAAACCACGACCAATATCATCGGCGCAGTGACTGCTGAAGGTAAAAAAACAGGCATGAAAGCCCTGTTATCTGCCCAGTCACAGCTCGGCGTTAAACCGCGCATTCTCGGCGTGCCAGGTCACGACACGAAGGCGGTAGCTACTGAGTTGCTGAGCGTGGCGCAAAGCCTGCGTGGGTTTGCTTACCTGTCAGCGTATGGTTGCAAGACGGTGCAGGAAGCAATCACTTACCGTGAAAACTTCAGTCAGCGTGAAGGAATGCTGATCTGGCCCGACTTTACTGGCTGGGACACGGTGCTGAATGCCGAAGCAACGGCTTATGCCACCGCCCGTGCGCTCGGTCTGCGCGCCAAAATTGATGAGCAGACCGGATGGCACAAAAGCCTGTCCAACGTGGGCGTGAACGGTGTCACCGGAATTTCTGCTGATGTGTTCTGGGATCTGCAGGACCCGGCAACCGATGCAGGTCTGCTGAACCAGAACGACGTCACCACGCTTGTGCGCAAGGATGGTTTCCGCTTCTGGGGTTCCCGCTGTCTGAGCGATGATCCGCTTTTTGCTTTCGAAAACTACACCCGCACGGCGCAGGTGCTGACGGACACGATGGCAGAAGCACACATGTGGGCGGTGGACAAACCGCTGAACCCGTCGCTGGCCCGCGACATTATCGAAGGTATCCGCGCCAAAATGCGCAGCCTGGTCAGTCAGGGCTATCTCATTGGTGGTGATTGCTGGCTGGACGAGTCGGTGAACGACAAAGACACGCTTAAAGCCGGAAAACTCACCATCGACTACGACTACACGCCAGTGCCGCCACTTGAAAATCTGATGCTGCGCCAGCGCATCACCGATCAGTACCTGGTGAATTTCGCAAGCCAGGTCAGCGCGTAAGGGGACAACATGGCTTTACCACGCAAATTAAAACATCTGAACCTGTTTAACGACGGGAACAACTGGCAGGGAATCGTTGAGTCGCTGACGCTGCCGAAATTCACCCGCAAATATGAGAAGTATCGCGGCGGCGGTATGCCGGGGGCGGTGGATGTGGATCTGGGACTGGATGACAGTGCACTGGATACAGAATTTTCCATTGGTGGTACCGAACTGCTGCTGTTTAAGCAGATGGGCAAATCCACGGTGGATGGCATCCAGTTGCGCTTTACCGGCTCTATCCAGCGTGACGATACCGGGGAAGTGCAGGCCGTGGAGCTTGTGGTGCGTGGACGTCACAAAGAAGTGGATTCCGGCGAGTGGAAGACGGGCGAAAGCAACACCACCAAAGTGACCAGTACCAACAGCTACGCGAAGCTGACCATCAATGGTGAGGTGCTCTATGAAGTGGACCTTATCAACATGGTGGAAATTGTGGACGGTGTGGACCTGATGGAAGCGCACCGCAACGCCCTCGGCCTCTGATGTATCTGAACGGCGCGGGATACCGCGCCAGAACCCAATTTACAGGACAACAAAATGAGCGATAAGCAGACTGAAAAGACCATTCAACTGGATACCCCTATCAAGCGCGGTAAAACGGAAATCACCGAAATTGTGCTGCGTAAGCCGCAGTCCGGTGCGCTGCGCGGCACGCGCCTGCAGGCCATTATGGATATGGATGTGAACGCGATGATGACCGTGATCCCCCGCATTTCCAGTCCGGTACTGACTGCACAGGAAATCGCAGAGATGGACCCGGCAGATCTCACCGCTATGTCGGTTGAGGTTGTCACTTTTTTGTTGAAGAAGTCGGTGCTTGCCGGTTTACCGACAGCCTGACGGTTGACGATCTGGTGGCAGACATCGCCACCATTTTTCACTGGCCGCCATCCGTTACTGACGTTATGCCGCTGACCGAAGTGCTGGAATGGCGGTATAAAGCGATTCAGAGAAGCGGGGCCAACGATGAGTGATAACAACCTGCGGCTGCAGGTCATTCTTAATGCGGTTGACAAACTCACCCGCCCATTCCGTGTTGCACAGGCCAGTTCGAAAGAGCTGGCTGGCGCAATCAGAAACTCCCGTGACGCATTAAAGCAACTCAATCAGGCGGGTAATAGCCTGGAAAAATTTCGCAAGCTGCAGGCTGATAACAAGAAGTTAGGCGACAGGCTGAACTATGCCAGACAGAAGGCTAATTTGCTTAGCTCTGAGCTGGAGGCGATGGAACAACCATCACAACGGCACCTTGTGGCTTTAGGTCGGCAAACGCTGGCAGTCCAACGCCTGGAAGAACAGCAAAAATATTTGCAGAAGCAAACGGCGCTTGTGCGTGCAGAACTGTACCGGGCGGGAATTTCTGCGAAAGATGATGCGGGAGCAACTGCCCGTTTAGCCCGTGAAACATCACGTTATAACCAGGAATTGTCGAAACAGGAGGCGCGGCTGAAGCGACTGGGTGAAGCTCAGCGCAGGATGAATGCGGCGCGTGCCAGTTATGCCCGTTCGCTGGAGGTGCGCGATCGTATTGCAGGAGCCGGAGCCACTACCACGGCTGCAGGGCTGGCAATGGGGACGCCAGTGATGGCGGCAGTAAAAAGCTATACCAGCATGGAAGATGCCATGAAAGGTGTGGCAAAGCAGGTCAATGGTCTGCGTGACGATAATGGAAACCGTACTGCACGTTTTTATGAAATGCAGGATGCCATCAAGGCTGCCAGCGAACAGTTGCCGATGGAAAACGGTGCGGTGGACTTCGCTGCACTGGTTGAAGGTGGTGCGCGCATGAACGTCGCAAACCCTGACGACAGCTGGGAAGACCAGAAACGTGACCTGCTGGCCTTCGCCAGTACGGCAGCAAAGGCGGCAACAGCCTTTGAGCTGCCAGCGGATGAACTGTCAGAAAGTCTGGGGAAAATCGCCCAGCTCTACAAAATACCTACCCGCAATATTGAACAGCTCGGCGATGCGCTGAACTATCTGGATGATAACGCCATGTCGAAAGGGGCGGACATCATTGATGTGATGCAACGTCTGGGCGGTGTGGCTGACCGTCTGGATTATCGTAAAGCGGCGGCACTGGGTTCCACCTTTCTGACACTGGGCGCTGCGCCGGAGGTTGCAGCCAGTGCAGCAAACGCGATGGTGCGTGAATTGTCCATTGCCACCATGCAAAGCAAGAGTTTCTTTGAAGGGATGAATCTGCTGAAACTCAATCCTGAAGTGATTGAAAAGCAGATGACGAAGGATGCGATGGGAACTATCCAGCGTGTGCTGGAGAAGGTGAACGCACTGCCGCAGGACAAGCGTCTGTCTGCCATGACCATGTTGTTTGGTAAAGAGTTTGGCGATGACGCGGCGAAACTGGCAAACAACCTGCCGGAACTACAGCGCCAGCTAAAACTGACAGCGGGCAATGATGCGCTCGGTTCCATGCAGAAAGAATCCGACATCAACAAGGACTCACTTTCTGCTCAGTGGTTGCTGGTTAAAACCGGAGCGCAGAATACCTTCAGCAGCTTGGGCGAAACGTTGCGCCAGCCGCTGATGGATATTCTGTACACGGTGAAAAGCGTTACGGGAGCGTTGCGTCGCTGGGTGGAAGCTAACCCGGAACTGACGGGCACACTGATGAAAGTAGCCGCTATTGTGGCTGCGGTTACCGTAGGCCTCGGCACCTTAGCGGTGGCGCTGGCTGCAGTGCTGGGGCCGCTGGCAGTCATCCGTCTGGGATTCTCTGTGCTGGGCATCAAAACGTTACCTTCCGTTACGGCAGCAGTAACACGAACCAGCAGCGCGTTGTCCTGGCTGGCTGGCGCTCCACTGGCAGTGCTGCGACGCGGGCTTGCTTCATCGGGTAACGCAGCGGGTTTACTTACTGCGCCGTTGTCGTCTTTGCGCCGTACGGCATCACTGACGGGAAATGTCCTGAAAACTGTAGCAGGTGCGCCGGTTGCACTATTGCGGTCTGGATTATCCGCTTTACGTGCTGTTGCTGTGATGTTTATGAATCCTCTGGCGGTACTGCGCGGTGGACTGGCTGCCGCAGGCGCGGTGCTACGAGTGCTGGCATCCGGTCCGCTGACGATGCTGCGCGTTGCTCTGTATGCCGTATCTGGTCTGTTAGGTGCTCTGCTCAGTCCGATAGGTCTTGTGGTTACTGCACTGGCGGGTGTGGCGCTGGTTGTCTGGAAATACTGGCAACCCATCACCGCATTTCTCGGTGGCGTGGTGGAAGGATTCAAAGCGGCGGCAGGTCCCGTTAGTGCAGCGTTCGAACCGCTTAAGCCCGTGTTCCAGTGGATTGGCGACAAAGTGCAGGCGCTGTGGGGCTGGTTTACTGATCTGCTGACGCCCGTTAAGTCGACCTCTGCCGAACTGCAGAGCGCAGCGGCAATGGGACGACGATTCGGGGAGGCACTGGCGGAAGGTCTCAATATGGTTATGCATCCGCTGGACTCCCTGAAATCCGGTGTTTCCTGGTTGCTGGATAAACTCGGCATTGTCAGTAAAGAGGCTGCAAAGGCGAAACTGCCGGAAAGCGTGACGCATCAGCAACCTGCGACGGTGAATGCTGACGGTAAAGTGATGATGCCATCGGGTGGTTTTCCGTCATGGGGATATGGCTTTGCGGGGATGTATGACAGCGGCGGCTATATCCCGCGCGGGCAGTTTGGCATCGTCGGTGAAAACGGGCCAGAAATTGTTAACGGCCCGGCAAATGTGACCAGCCGGAGAAATACAGCTGCACTGGCTGCCGTTGTTGCCGGAATGATGGGCGTTGCTGCCGCGCCTGCAGAGCTTCCACCGTTACATCCTTTGGCACTTCCCGCGAAAGGCGGCGAAGCGATGGTGAGTCGTGCAGCCACTGTGCCGCCCGTTCAACGGCTTGAGGCACCGACGCAGATCATCATTCAGACGCAGCCAGGACAAAGTGCGCAGGATATTGCGCGGGAGGTGGCCCGCCAGCTTGATGAACGTGAACGCAGGCTGAAGGCAAAAGCCAGGAGTAACTACAGCGATCAGGGGGGATACGACGCATGATGATGGTGCTGGGATTGTACGTGTTTATGCTGCGCACCGTGCCGTATCAGGAACTGCAGTATCAACGCAGCTGGCGACATGCGGCTAACAGCCGGGTAAATCGTCGTCCGTCCACGCAGTTTCTGGGACCGGATAACGACATGCTGACGCTTTCCGGTGTTCTTATGCCGGAGATAACAGGCGGCAGGCTGTCGTTGCTGGCACTTGAGCAGTTGGCAGAACAGGGGAAG
>OKQI01000224.1_pt1 | contig 8071 bp, 7 predicted proteins | sample 1613921 | NCBI WGS metagenome assembly OKQI01 (sample SAMN04436892, study PRJEB24849) | human gut metagenome | biome: human gut; feature: NICU; material: stool | host: Homo sapiens | place: USA: Saint Louis, MO | collected 2012-02-03
ACGTATCGACATGATCATTGTTGATGAAGGCATTCCTGCGGATAGTCTGGAAGGCCTGCGAAAGGCTGGGGTTGAAGTGATTCTGGTCGGGGAGTGAGAAAGGGTGCCCGCTGGTCAACACGAATGCGTTCGGCGGGCATTGTGAACACCATCAATGGGTTTCTTCTGCCTCTCGGGTGAGGGTTTCCCAGTCGGCAGGAGGATGTCCTCTTTTTAACATTTTGCTGAATACGGTATAAGCATCTGTTTTTTTACCGTAGGTGCGCAGAGTGTTTTCATCGTTCATCCATCCCAGAATGATGACTTTCTCTTTTTCACTATAACGAAAGAAGAGACGATAACGACCAGCACCAAATTTTACCCGTGACCAGTCTTTATTTTTCCCAGAGCCTAACGACTTGCCATGACGGAATGCCGGTGATGATGGATTGACCGTGATATGCTCCTCAATCACTTTATGGACTACCGCCAATAACTTTGTGGCGGCTTTTCTCTGATAATTTTCAGGATCTTTTCCCTTTAATGTCTCGACTTCGGCAACTAAAGCGTCGTAGGTTTCCTGAAAACAGGGATGAGCATATAGCGCCCAACCATTAACCCTTTGTGGAAAATCCATTATTCGTCGTCGCCAATCTCATCATCAATGTTGACGTCCATGCCAGCGACAAGTTTCTTTCCTTGTTGAATGTTGAATGGACGAGTTTTTTGCGGGTTGTTCTGGATATCTGCATCCAGAAAACGCAAAAATGCATTCATAGTATGATCCTCCTGTTCATCTCCCAGTCGGCACATAAATACTTGCCCACCAGGCAGAATTTCGTAATGAATGCTGTCCTGGCCTGGCTTCAGTTTTAAGGCCTCACGCACTGGCGCGGGGATAGTTGTTTGTCCGCGTATCGTGACCTTTGATTCAGTGGTCAGTACAGCGTGAGAGCGAGCATTAGCGGGCATGATTCACTGTCCTTTTACAGCCTGTTTTCTGCTCAAATTATAAGCTTGAACTAAGGTAATGCAAATGCATTATTAATGGACGTGGGGACTTTAAACAATAAAAACATGGCACTAAGGCCATGTTTTGCGAGGGACGTTCCAAAAGAAATCAGGTCACCGGTGCCGGGTTAAACACCGCCAGCTGGTTATGCAGTCCCCATTGATCTGAGAAGGTTTTCTTCTTCCCGCTGGCGACGTCGAGAATAAAGTGGAACAACTTCCAGCCCACCTCTTCAATAGTTTCTTCGCCGGTAGCGATGGTGCCCGCATTAATATCCATTAAATCAAACCAGCGGTTCGCCAGCTCGGTGCGGGTCGCCATTTTAATGACGGGTACCGCCATCAGGCCGTACGGCGTACCACGACCGGTCGTAAACACTTGCACGGTGATACCCGAAGCCACCTGTTGCGTGCCACAGACAAAATCGCTGGCTGGCGTCGCGGCGTAAATTAATCCGCGTTTAGTCGGGCGTTGACCAGGCGACAGCACTTCAACAATTGCGCTTTTACCCGATTTAGCAATGGAGCCGAGCGCTTTCTCCACCACATTTGCCAGACCGCCTTTCTTGTTGCCCGGCGAAGGGTTGGCGCTGCGGTCGGTTTTTCCCATATTGAGATAGTTATCGTACCACTCCATCTCCTCCAGCAGCTGTTTGCCGACCTCTTCGTTCACTGCGCGTGGTGTCAGCAGATGGATCGCGTCACGCACTTCCGTGACTTCTGAAAACATCACCGTTGCGCCGCAGCGCACCAGTAGATCAGACGCATACCCAACCGCCGGGTTTGCCGTTACGCCAGAAAACGCATCGCTACCGCCGCACTGCATGCCGACAACCAGTTCTGAAGCCGGACAGGTTTCTCGCTGCCGTTGATTCAGTTTGTGCAAATGGCGTTCGGCGACCTGCAAAATATCCTCGACCATGGACTGAAAACCGACATGCTTTTCATCCTGCAAACTGACAATGCTGGCGCTTTCTACTGGAATAGCTTGCACATCATCCGTTCCAGTCAGCAGGCGTTCAGGCTGCAACTTTTCACAACCCAGACCAATCACCATTACTTCGCCGCCAAAGTTAGGGTTCAGCGAAATATTGTGAATGGTACGAATAGGCACAACTGCCGCCGGTGCGTTAATCGCCACGCCACAACCGTACAAATGATTCAGCCCCACCACGCCATCGACGTTCGGGTATTTCGGTAGCAGATCGCGTTCAATGATTTTTACTACATAGTCCACCACGCCTGCCACACAGTGGACGCTGGTGGTGATGCCGAGCAGGTTTTTAGTGCCCACGCTGCCATCGGCATTGCGATAGCCCTCAAAGGTGTATCCTTCCAGTGGCGGTAAGGGTGCCGGGACTTTGGTTGCCAGTGGCAGCGTGTGTAACGGCGGCGCTTCCGGTAGTACAACCATTGATTCGTCGATCCAGCTTCCGCGTGGGATTGCGCGCACGGCGTAACCAATCACTTCGCCATAACGAATAATTTCACCATTAGCCGGAATGTCCAGCAATGCGACTTTATGCCCCTGGGGAATATGTTCAATTAATTCCAGCCCATCCGGAAAACGCGTTCCTGCTTTCAGGCCATTATCATTAACAATAATTGCCACATTATCTGTGTCGTGAACTTTTATATAAAACGCAGTTGGCGTTTCTTGTCTGATTTCGATGTTGGCCATTGTGCAATATTCTCCAGCCAGGGGTTATTAAAATGAGGACCTGGTCTCATTTAAAAATAAATGACTTCATTGGGTGAAATAAGAATGTCAGGAGTTTAAACGCAGAAATGTGATCAATGTCAATCATTTCAGGGATTGCAGTGCCGCACGGTAAGGTAAAGCGCAAATCTGTGCTTTAGCGCGCAACCTTATGTGCATATGCTCAAAATAATATTTAAATAGTATTAATTAAATTAGCATTTGCACAATGATTATTATTCTCGCGCTGCTTATACTAATTCCCGAGTTCATTGCCGTAACGGCATAAATAAAACTCATAAATAACACCTTCCCCATAATAATAAAAATCAGCATAAGTACCCGAGGTAAATAAAATGATTCTGGACACCGTTGACGTAAAAAAGAAAGGCGTGCATACCCGCTATTTAATATTACTGATTATTTTTATTGTTACCGCCGTTAACTACGCCGATCGTGCAACGCTGTCTATTGCTGGTACCGAAGTGGCAAAAGAGTTGCAGTTAAGTGCGGTTTCGATGGGTTACATCTTCTCCGCTTTTGGCTGGGCCTACCTGCTGATGCAAATCCCCGGCGGCTGGTTGCTTGATAAGTTTGGCTCGAAAAAAGTTTACACCTACAGCCTCTTTTTCTGGTCGCTGTTCACCTTCCTGCAAGGCTTTGTTGATATGTTCCCGCTGGCCTGGGCAGGGATCTCCATGTTCTTTATGCGCTTTATGCTGGGATTCTCGGAAGCGCCATCATTCCCGGCGAACGCCCGTATTGTCGCCGCCTGGTTCCCGACGAAAGAACGTGGTACTGCCTCCGCCATCTTTAACTCGGCGCAATATTTCTCGCTGGCGCTCTTTTCGCCGCTGCTTGGCTGGCTGACTTTCGCGTGGGGCTGGGAGCACGTCTTCACCGTTATGGGGGTGATTGGTTTTGTGCTGACGGCGCTGTGGATCAAGTTGATTCATAACCCGACAGATCACCCACGTATGTCTGCGGAAGAGCTGAAGTTTATCTCAGAAAATGGCGCGGTGGTCGATATGGACCATAAAAAGCCGGGCAGTGCGGCAGCAAGCGGTCCCAAACTGCATTACATCAAGCAATTGCTCTCTAACCGCATGATGCTGGGCGTATTTTTCGGACAATATTTTATCAACACCATCACCTGGTTTTTCCTCACCTGGTTCCCAATTTATCTGGTGCAGGAAAAAGGCATGTCGATTCTGAAAGTGGGTCTGGTCGCCTCGATTCCGGCACTGTGTGGCTTTGCGGGCGGCGTGCTGGGAGGTGTCTTCTCGGATTATCTGATCAAACGCGGTTTGTCCCTGACCCTGGCACGTAAGCTACCGATTGTGCTGGGAATGTTGCTGGCTTCCACCATCATCTTATGTAACTACACCAACAACACCACGCTGGTGGTCATGCTGATGGCGCTGGCTTTCTTTGGCAAAGGATTTGGTGCGCTGGGCTGGCCAGTGATTTCTGACACCGCGCCGAAAGAGATTGTTGGCCTCTGCGGCGGCGTCTTTAACGTCTTTGGCAATGTTGCCTCCATTGTCACTCCACTGGTGATTGGCTATCTGGTAAGTGAACTGCACTCCTTCAATGCAGCACTGGTTTTCGTGGGATGTTCAGCGCTGATGGCGATGGTCTGCTACCTCTTCGTAGTTGGCGACATTAAACGTATGGAATTGCAGAAATAAGCAAAGGTATAAGCGATGAATAACGATGTTTTCCCGAATAAATTCAAAGCCGCATTGGCTGCGAAACAGGTACAAATTGGTTGCTGGTCAGCACTCTCTAACCCGATTAGCACTGAAGTTCTTGGTTTGGCTGGGTTTGACTGGCTGGTGCTGGATGGCGAACATGCGCCAAACGATATCTCCACGTTTATTCCGCAGTTAATGGCCCTGAAAGGCAGCGCCAGCGCGCCAGTAGTACGAGTGCCGACCAACGAGCCGGTAATTATTAAGCGTCTTCTGGATATCGGTTTCTATAACTTCCTGATTCCTTTTGTAGAAACAAAAGAGGAAGCAGAGCAGGCGGTGGCATCAACCCGTTATCCACCGGAAGGCATTCGCGGCGTCTCCGTTTCTCACCGCGCCAATATGTTTGGCACCGTGGCGGATTATTTCGCTCAGTCGAACAAGAACATCACCATTCTGGTCCAGATAGAAAGTCAGCAGGGCGTAGATAACGTCGATGCCATTGCCGCTACCGAAGGCGTAGACGGTATCTTCGTCGGCCCCAGCGATCTGGCTGCGGCATTAGGCCATCTCGGCAATGCCTCGCACCCGGATGTACAAAAAGCAATTCAGCATATTTTTAACCGTGCCAGTGCGCACGGCAAACCCAGCGGTATCCTCGCACCGGTCGAAGCCGATGCGCGTCGTTATCTGGAATGGGGTGCGACGTTTGTGGCTGTCGGCAGCGATCTCGGCGTCTTCCGCTCTGCCACTCAGAAACTGGCTGATACCTTTAAAAAATAACCACCACCGCAACAAGAGAGATGATTGATATGACTATGAAAGTTGGTTTTATTGGCCTGGGGATTATGGGTAAACCAATGAGTAAAAACCTTCTGAAAGCAGGTTACTCGCTGGTGGTTGCTGACCGTAACCCAGAAGCTATTGCTGACGTGATTGCTGCAGGTGCAGAAACAGCCTCTACGGCTAAAGCGATCGCTGAACAGTGCGACGTCATCATAACCATGCTGCCAAACTCCCCTCATGTGAAAGAGGTGGCGCTGGGTGAGAATGGCATTATTGAAGGCGCGAAGCCAGGTACGGTATTGATCGATATGAGTTCTATCGCACCGCTGGCAAGCCGTGAAATCAGCGAAGCGCTGAAAGCGAAAGGCATTGATATGCTGGATGCTCCGGTGAGCGGCGGTGAACCGAAAGCTATCGACGGTACGCTGTCAGTGATGGTGGGCGGCGACAAGGCTATTTTCGACAAATACTATGATTTGATGAAAGCGATGGCGGGTTCCGTGGTGCATACCGGGGAAATTGGTGCAGGTAACGTTACCAAACTGGCGAATCAGGTCATCGTGGCGCTGAATATTGCCGCGATGTCAGAAGCGTTAACGCTGGCAACCAAAGCGGGCGTTAACCCGGATCTGGTGTATCAGGCAATTCGCGGTGGACTGGCGGGCAGTACCGTGCTGGATGCCAAAGCGCCGATGGTGATGGACCGCAACTTCAAGCCAGGCTTCCGTATTGATCTGCATATTAAGGATCTGGCGAATGCACTGGATACTTCCCACGGCGTCGGCGCGCAACTGCCGCTCACAGCTGCGGTTATGGAGATGATGCAGGCACTGCGAGCAGATGGTTTAGGAACGGCGGATCATAGCGCTCTGGCGTGCTACTACGAAAAACTGGCGAAAGTCGAAGTTACTCGTTAATGACGTCGTGCCCGGATGGCGTATTGCAATCCGGGCCTGGAATCCAGGCCGAATAAGAGAAACGCCCTCCGGCGTCATGTGGTAACAGGCATAGGTATGAAAATCGTAATCGCCCCAGACTCTTATAAAGAAAGTTTATCTGCCAGCGAGGTTGCGCAGGCGATAGAAAAAGGATTTCGGGAAATTTTTCCTGATGCACAGTACGTTTCTGTTCCGGTTGCCGACGGTGGCGAAGGAACGGTGGAAGCGATGATTGCAGCCACCCAGGGTTCCGAACGTCACGCCTGGGTTACAGGGCCGCTGGGCGAGAAGGTGAATGCCAGTTGGGGGATCTCCGGCGATGGCAAAACCGCGTTTATTGAAATGGCGGCGGCCAGTGGGCTGGAGCTGGTACCTGCGGAAAAACGCGATCCACTCGTGACCACTTCACGCGGCACAGGCGAGTTAATCCTGCAGGCGCTGGAGAGCGGCGCGACAAACATTATTATCGGCATTGGCGGTAGCGCTACAAATGATGGCGGTGCAGGCATGGTACAGGCGCTGGGGGCGAAATTATGCGACGCCAACGGCAATGAAATTGGTTTTGGCGGCGGTAGTCTTAATACTCTGAATGATATTGATATTTCCGGCCTCGATCCGCGCTTAAAAGATTGCGTCATTCGCGTCGCTTGTGATGTTACCAATCCGCTGGTGGGCGATAACGGCGCATCGCGCATCTTTGGCCCACAAAAGGGAGCCAGTGAAGCGATGATTGTCGAGCTGGACAATAACCTCTCTCACTATGCCGATGTCATTAAAAAAGCGCTGCATGTTGATGTGAAAGATGTCCCCGGCGCAGGAGCTGCGGGCGGTATGGGCGCGGCGCTGATGGCGTTTCTTGGTGCGGAACTGAAAAGTGGTATTGAAATCGTCACGACGGCGCTGAATCTGGAGGAACATATTCACGATTGTACACTGGTGATCACCGGTGAAGGGCGTATTGACAGCCAGAGTATTCACGGCAAGGTTCCGATTGGCGTCGCAAACGTGGCGAAAAAGTACCATAAACCGGTGATTGGCATTGCGGGTAGCCTGACCAATGATGTTGGCGTTGTACATCAGCATGGCATTGATGCGGTCTTCAGCGTATTGACCAGTATTGGTACGTTGGACGAAGCATTCCGCGGGGCTTATGACAATATTTACCGTGCTTCACGTAATATCGCCGCGACACTGGCTATTGGAATGCGCAACGTGGGGTGACAAGGGCGCGCAAACCCTCTATACTGCGCGCCGAAGCTGACCAGACAGTCGCCGCTTCGTCGTCGTCCTCTTCGGGGGAGACGGGCGGAGGGGAGGAAAGTCCGGGCTCCATAGGGCAGGGTGCCAGGTAACGCCTGGGGGGGAAACCCACGACCAGTGCAACAGAGAGCAAACCGCCGATGGCCCGCGCAAGCGGGATCAGGTAAGGGTGAAAGGGTGCGGTAAGAGCGCACCGCGCGGCTGGTAACAGTCCGTGGCACGGTAAACTCCACCCGGAGCAAGGCCAAATAGGGGTTCATAAGGTACGGCCCGTACTGAACCCGGGTAGGCTGCTTGAGCCAGTGAGCGATTGCTGGCCTAGATGAATGACTGTCCACGACAGAACCCGGCTTATCGGTCAGTTTCACCTGATTTACGTAAAAACCCGCTTCGGCGGGTTTTTGCTTTTGGAGGGGCAGGAAGATGAATGACTGTCCACGACACTATACTCAAAAGAAAGCGGCTTATTGGTCAGTTTCACCTCTTTTAACGAAAACCCGGCAGCGTAAACTGGCGGGTTTTTGCTTTTTGGAGCATAGTGTAAGATGAATAAATATCTACGGTATTAATAATAGACTTTGTAAGAAATTATTAAGTCTATATTGCATTTAAAAGGTCGTAATCATACGTATAGTCCTCTCTGGTAAAATATTGCTTCTCTGAGTTATAAGCTTCATATGTGTTATATTTTACGACCTCAAAGC
>OKQI01000226.1_pt1 | contig 7963 bp, 7 predicted proteins | sample 1613921 | NCBI WGS metagenome assembly OKQI01 (sample SAMN04436892, study PRJEB24849) | human gut metagenome | biome: human gut; feature: NICU; material: stool | host: Homo sapiens | place: USA: Saint Louis, MO | collected 2012-02-03
ATCCGCTCGTCCGACCGATGTCCATTCGCGCGTGGCTGGTCGATAACGTAAAGAACTACTCGGATCAAGAGCGGCCGCCTATCAGTATTGGGATTATTCCTGCTGAGGTTGATCGCTGCGAAGACTTTAGTGATGCGCAGAAGCGCGCACATGAGCAACTGATCCACCCATCCGAATGGGGCGTTCGAGTCATCGAGCGAGGCGATGTTGTTCGCATCTATCCGGAGCCGCGCGGGACTGATCCGTTCACGATCACGGCTGCGCTGTTCAAAGGCGCGCAATCCGTTTTTCGGATGTTCATGCCCCAATTGCCCGGCATGCCGACGAACCCCGGGCAAGGAGCGTCGCTGTCTGAAACCAGTGCGCGTGGAAACAAGGTCAAGCTCGGTGATGCGATACGCGAAGTCGCTGGCCGTCGCCTGATTTATCCCGACTACATCCTGCCGCCCCGGAAGTATTTCGCCGGTCCGCGTGAGCAGTGGACCGAAATGCTCCTGTGTATTGGACGTGGTCGGTTCCAGATCGCCGAAGGGGCAGCGAAAATCGGTGACACGTCGTTCCTGGCACTGGGCGCTGATGCCTCTTTCCAGATTTTCGAACCAGGGCAGAACGTCAGCGGGCACCCGGCATCGGTCTGGTGGCACCTGGTTGAGGAAGTTGGTGCGAGCTCAACTGGTAATGCCGGCCTGGACCTGACCGAGAGTTCCAATCTCACCCCGAACCCGTCGGCAACTACGTTCACGTTTTCCGGAACGAACATCATCATTTCTGCCGGAGCCGGGTCGTTCCCCTCTGACTGGGTTGCGGGGACGATCCTCCGGGTTGAGGCGATGTACCCCTATTCGGTGAACGATGGCGGCGGGACGAATCGCGACGTCGTGACGGGGGATATCGCTCAGCTCGGGATGGATGTTGGCGATGAGATCGAGGTGGTCGGCACCAACGGCGGCCTCTACCTGGTGAACGACATCACCTCAACGTCGATGACGCTCAACTACAGCAACGGTTCGCCGGCCAATGCGTTGCAGACCGGTTCCGGCAATGCAGCAATCGGCCCGCGCGGACTGCGCTATCGGATCACGTCCTACAGCGCGCAGCAACTCACCGTCGAGCGGCTGACCAGTGCGGGTGGTGTCGATGTTGACTGGCCAGGATTCACCGCTCTCAACTCGTCTACGTCCAGAGTCACCATCGATCCGACCAGCCTAGAAGGGGGCTGGCGTGGTCCCTTCCCGGCGTGCCCTGTATCGGAGAAGACCAACTTCGTCGAGATCGACGTATTTTGCCCGGAAGGGCTTTGCGGTGTAGGCAGGGAAGGGCAGATTTACCAGATCCGCACTTATTACGACATCCAGTGGCGAGACATGGCCATCGGCGGCGCATGGACGACGGTCAGCAAGAACCATGCTGGCAGTTCTCTCGACCAGCAGGGTTTTACGGACGGCATCCCGCTGCCGTACATGATGCGGCCCGAGTTTCGCATCAGAAAAGTGTTCGTCAACCAGGGCGGCAACTCAACATCCGAGTACCGAGACCGCACCCAGTGGTACGGGATGCGCGCGCGCCTCCAGGCTCCGTCGTCCTACGCCGGCGTCACAACAATGGCCGTCAGGTATCGGTCGTCTGACCGTATCGCGGCGCAGACAGAAAGCCGCGTCTCGGTAGAGGCTACTCGCATGCTACCGACTCGGCAGAACGGTGCATGGACACCCGAGATAGCAACGCGAGACATCGTCCCATTCCTCTGCTACATCGCGAAGGAACGCGGCTACACCGATGCGGATCTCGATCTTGAGGAACTCGATCGGCTGGACGCAATCTGGAAGGCCCGCGGCGACACGTTCGACATGATCTACGAGGACGGCAAGGTAACTGTCGCGCAGATCATGGATGACGTGCTTGCGGCCGGATATGCGGAGAAGACCATTAAGCGCGGCGTGATCTCCGCAGCCCGAGACGAACCAAGGACCACATTCGGGCACATGTACTCGCCGCAGAACATGGATGGTCCACTGAGGATCAGCATCAGCGCGCCGTCTGAGGACGACTACGACGGTATAGACGTCAAGTTCGTGAATGCCAATGGATGGGTCGATGATACTGTGCCATGCCGCATAGATGGTGATGCGGGGCGCAAGGTGGAGACGATAACCGCCGTTGGTGTGACGGACCGCGATCGCGCCTGGCGCTACGGGATGCGCCGCCGGATGGCTCAGCGATTCCGGAGAACCGAGTATTCGTTCGATACCGGCCTAGACGCGCTTAACAGCGAGTTCTGGGATTATGTGGCCCTTGCCGGCGATGTTCCCGGCCCTGGCCTGGCGCAGAGCGCATACCTGAAATCGTTCGTGACCTCGGGAAACTCGGTTCTGATCGAGTCCAGCGCGCCGCTCGACTGGTCGCTGCTGAACTCGCCAGCGCTTTACCTGCGTCGCCCAGACGGGACAGTTTCCGGTGGCTACCCAGCAACCCGGATCGACGACTACCGGTTGAGCATTCCCAGTATCGATTTCGTCCCCGATGTTTCCTGGGAAATCGAACCGCCACACCTGCTGCTGGGAAACCCATACCCGGCCCTGATCAGTTCCATCGATCCCAACGGCAATACCTCGGCATCCGTTCGTGCGGTGAACTACGACCCCAGGGTCTACACCTACGACAACGCCAGCGCACCAGACGGACCGCACACACAAATCCAGAGCCCGCCATAGAGGGGGCTTTTCATGCCCGGAGAATTTGCATGACGACCTACGCCACCGGTAACCCGCTGGGCTCCAAAGACCCGCGCGATCTGTACGACAACGCCGAGAACTTCGACGCGGCGATGAACGACCGGGTGAATACCACGTGGAATGATCGTTTCGGCGTTAGTCGCCCAACGATGAAAGGGTATGAGGAACAGTTCAACGACTGGCTGGATGCTCAAGGATTCGAGCCAGGCGTTCTGGAGTACGTCGACGGCTCACCGCTGACCGTAGACCGTCCGACCCAACTGATCCAGCGCGGGGACAACATCTACAGCGTCAAGCGCCCGGCATCGTTCCCCGTCAATCTGACCGGGAACTGGGCGACGGACCAGAACCTCCTGGTTGCGCAGGTTGACCGGACGCTGCAAGACACCCTGGCTACCAGCGCTGGCGCAGGGATGATCGGCTATCGCGAGCGCACCGTAGCCGACCGCCTAAACGATACTGCGAACGTCAAGGACTACGGAGCAATCGCAGATGGAGCGTATCACCCGCTGTCAGAGCGGTTCGCAACACTCGCGGATGCGCAAGTGGTTTATCCGCACGCCACTGCGCTGACCGACAGTATCGACTGGGCGGCGTATCAGGCGGCAATCAACTCCGGATCTCCGCATGTGCATGCGCCAGGCGGCCACTACGTCATGAATCGCGGAACTCTCGCTGAGCGGGATATTCGGTATATCGGTGATGGCTATGCCACACACGTGGATTTCAGCCTGGCAGATGGACCCGGTAGCTGCATGCTTACGCAGGGCGAGCTTACGCAAATCGGCGACCTGTCGGTAAGCGTAGTGAAAGGGGCGCGCACATTAACCTTCGCTGCCGCCCCGGACCTTGTACCAGGTGATGTGGTCGTTGTGTACAACCCAACTAATGGATCGTGGCTGGCTGACCGCGATCCGTATCGCGCTGGTGAGATGTGGAAGGTTCATTCGGTTAGCGGCAACACCGTTACGATCTATGGCAACAGTTCGTCGGTGTACCTGTTCACCGAGGTTGACGTATACCGCCTGCGCGGCGTGCGTGTCTCTGTTGACCAGATGCATTTCTCGCCGTCTGACACATATTCCATTGCGCCGTTCAAGGTTGTTTTCGGCGATGGCGTTAGAGTTTCGAACTACTACGCCAGCGATGTCTCGCTTTACACGGGGCTAGAGGTAGAGCGTTGTTTTGACGTGTCGATCAATGCATCCTCAACTCCAAACATGTCTCCTGCCGTCAACGATGAATATGGCATGACTATCTCGAACTGCCATAACTTCTCAGTTTACGGTGGTTACGCGGCAGCAACCAGGCATGCCGTGGCGCTGGGCGGAATGGATGACGTATGCTGTGTGCCCAATCGTAACGGCCTGATATACGGCATGCACATTGAAGGTATTGATATCGCGTCGGATATTGGTGCAGGTGATATGCACGGCAATTCCGACAAAATCACGTACGACAACTGTGAGTTTCGGAACGGTGTAATTCTTCAAGGGCGCGATGCCACCGTCCGTAACAGTACGATCTACGGAGTATCAAGTACGTCCGGAGAAGCGCTCTACGGAACCGAAGTTTATGGCGGAACGTACACAAACGAGAACAATCGTTTTATCAGTTATGGAAATGGAGCTTCTTTCGGCATCATCCATATTTCACCTGGGACAAGCCAACGCGAAGCGCTGCTAATCATAGCGAGAAACAATACGTTCGAATTGCCTAACGCGACAGGGTCGACCAAAGTGTTGTTCCTTCGTGGGCGCAATAGTCCGCTACCTTGCAGCGTGAACATCGATGGCATGCATGTCCACATGGCGCCTGTTGCGATGCAGTGCTTCCTTTTCGCAGATGACCAAGTTGCGGCCACTCTGAACAGTAACTATCTCATCGTGGATGGAGTATACGGGCCAAGCGGCACCTATTTGCTGTACCCAACCGCAAAGAACGCAGGTATAGCAACCCGACAGATGCGCCAAGCTGGCGCAGTGAACGTGACCACCACGGCATCCGCTACGGTCGCAGCTCCAGCTCAGACCATTCGCTACCCGTATTCCAAAATGCCCAATGTTAGCGTTCAGGTTTCAAGCCAGTCGGGCGCTGATCAGAGCGCTATCGGATCGATCACGCCTGTGCCGATTGCGTACAATGTTCAGCCCGGCAGCATTCGTCCAGCCATCATGGCCCCTAGTGGATCGTTTGCCGCCGGCGGGTCTGCGCGTCTTCACTGGTCTGCGAGCGTAGACGACATTTAATCCGTTGGCCTGGATGGCTTTTGCATTCAGGCCTTGTTAAATGTCTTGATAGTAAGTTGCGAGAATGAAAACAAGCATGAATGCTGTTGCATACATAACCTGCATGAATTGCGCTAAAATTTTACGATACATTTAGCTGTCCTCGATCTTAAGCTTTGATGATGAATATAGTCCTAGCGCGGCAGGAAGTAACAGGTATGTGAAGTATTTTCCAACAAGGAGAAGCACTATTGTCACTGCCAGAATTGAGAATGCGGATATTTCTCTATTTGTCTGCGCTCTGCCAAGAGCTATATTTATTCCTAGCTCTAACGCAGGGGCTATTGAGATAATCAGTATAAACAAGAATCCGAATAACCCAAGGTCATACCATGCTGAAAGAATATTGTGTATGTACTCGCCTTTTTCATATTTTCCGTAGCTTCCTAATATTGGGCTTTCCATTATCTTGTTTAGGCCTTCAGAAGCTATCCGGCTCCGTTCATTGCTCGAACTGTCATGCTGAAGATCAAGCAGATTCGCTACTCTGCTATCTGGAATCTCCACTAAGCCTGAGCTAATGGTCGCTACTGATCCTACTGCAATTATTATAAGGGAAAGTATAGGAAGCCCCTTGTTTCTTGATGACATAAACTCGTAGATTGCTGCAAAGAGAGCGTATGCTACGAATTCACTTCTCGCACCATTTATGTAAAGACAAGATATCGCTACAGCATGCGCAAGGCATCTGGTTGGCAGTGATCTTAATCCTGTAATAAGAACAACCGAAAGAAGTAAATAGCAGAGGGCGAATGTCTGGTATCCAGGGATCTTGTCTACTTCGCTTGGTAGCTCCCTCAGTGAAAACCTACCGTCTACAGTAAATATAAGAATGCATGCGGATGAAGCAATCCACATGGTCTTAAGAGCTATGCCAGGAAATCGCGCTTTTCTGAAAGTGCCTTTGCATATAAGAAAAACTGCTGCGCATTGTGCGATTGAAATCATGTGCCATGTGAAGATATAGCTTTCTTCTTCTCTGTTGAGAATCACGACGCAGATGAAGAATAGAAGGAATCCAAAATACGTCAGATCAATTACAGCTATTCGACCTGTTCTGAGCGTGGTCCACAGATATAGCGGAGCAAGTACGGCGAGCGCGGCTGCGGATGTTTTCCCAAAGTACCCTGTAATAAGCGCCGGGATCAGGCCATTTGTCGTCGCTACGTAATAAAGAATCGTTCCTGGGAATAGAAGAAGGAAAAGGATGTACGGGACGGTTGAAAACGGAAGCTTGGTCCTATTCATGCGTATTGCCTTTCTCCATTCCTAAAAACGTGGCGCGTAATGGTACGCGCTTCATTCATGCTAGTCATTGGATAGTGAATCGCCATGCCCATCACCGAGCAGCAACTGCTGCAGATACTCCCGAACGCCGGCCCTCGAGCCGGCGTTTTTGTTGGTGCGCTGAACCGCGGGATGACGCGCTTCGGTATCACTTCGCCGGTGCGCGCGGCGGCGTTCCTGGCGCAGATCGGGCACGAGAGCGCCCAGTTGACCCGGCTGGTGGAGAACCTCAACTACAGTGCCCGTGGCCTGGCTGCGACCTGGCCGAGCCGGTACCTCGGCGCCGACGGCCAGCCCAACGCCCTGGCGCAGCGCCTGGCGCGCAACCCCCGAGCCATCGCCAACAACGCCTACGCCTCGCGCAACGGCAATGGCGACGAGGTATCGGGCGACGGCTGGCGGTACCGCGGGCGCGGGCTGCTACAGATCACCGGCCGGGCGAACTACCGCGCCGCCGGCGTCGGGCTGGGCCAGCCGTTGGAGCAGGAACCCGAACTGCTCGAGCAGCCGGAGTGGGCGGCGATCTCGGCGGCCTGGTGGTGGTCGACGCACGGCCTGAACGAACTGGCCGACCGGGGGGAGTTCGCCGCCATCACTCGGCGCATCAACGGCGGCACGAACGGTCAGGCGGAGCGCCTGGCGCTGTGGGAGCGGGCGAAGAGGGTGCTGTCGTGATCTCCGCCCGCGCTTTATCGGTCGCGCTGGCCTGCCTGGTGCTGGTCGGCCTCGGCACCGCCGGCGGTGTCTGGCTCGGCGCGCGACACTACCGGCCGCAGCTCGATGCTGCCCTGGCGGATCTGATTGCCTGCCGTGCCTCCCGGGGAGAGTTGGAGTCCGCAGTGGCGGAGCAGGTCCGGCAGGTTGCCGCGCTGCGCGTGGCCGGCGAACAGCGGGCCCGGGATGCCGCGCTGGCTGTGGATCGGGGACGGCAGCAGGCCGCGGAGCAGTATGCCGAAGCCCAGCGCCTGGTACGTGAGCGAACCGCCGGCGAGCAGTGCGCGGCCGCCGAGGCGGTCATCGACAAGGAGTTGGGGCTATGAGGGTGGTGCTGATGCTGGTGATTGTCGCGCTGGCGGGATGCGCCGGCCAGGTGGAGCCTGAGCCGCGCACGGTGCGCGTAGAGGTGCCGGTGGCGGTGCCGTGCCGAGTGCCGGCGGTGGAAGTGCCGGCCTGGGCCGCGGCTGGGCTGCGGAAGGGCGACGATCTCCAGACCAAGGTCCGCGCGCTGCTGGCCGAGCGGCGGCAGCGGATCGGGTATGAAGCCCAACTGCTGGCTGCCAACAGGGCCTGTCAGAATTAGGAGTAGACTACAGCCTTTTCCTACGGAGCAGGGCGATGCTGGTGATTCGATTGGCGGGGAAGTGGACGTTAAAGCTGGACCGCCAGATAGGCAGTTCCGGAAAACACGGGATATGGGCATTCCACTGCTCTGAAAGCACTTTCGCGCCGTCTTCGAACGACCTGCGGCGTACTGCGGCGATCCTTCCAGCCGAGCCCAAGGAAGGCCAGACGGTGGAAGTATCGATCTGCGACACCGCGCACTCGCCGGATGGCTGGATTGCCGTCGGATCAGGCGTTGCTGCTTACGAAGCGGAGCGCTGAGGCTCGATCAGATGGGCGCGCGGGGTTCGGAGCAGCGTTGCCGCTTGTGCGGCC
>OKQI01000235.1_pt1 | contig 7625 bp, 6 predicted proteins | sample 1613921 | NCBI WGS metagenome assembly OKQI01 (sample SAMN04436892, study PRJEB24849) | human gut metagenome | biome: human gut; feature: NICU; material: stool | host: Homo sapiens | place: USA: Saint Louis, MO | collected 2012-02-03
TAAATAATATAACATTTCTTACAATTATAATTACACATAAAAAACCATCAAAAATAAAATAGACACTCCCCTATATCGGACTTATAACAATTCAATAGATGCAAATAAAAATCGCCTTAGTCCAGAACTTATTTTCCCTTAAATATTCACAAAATGGCGCAACATAATGAATATGGATATGGATATGAAATTATTTTTGCATCCATTTTCCATTAATCCGCTGCACATATTCTCCCGGCTTCGCGCGAGCAACCATTTTTTGCCCTGCCAATTTTGCTATCTCATCAGTGGATACATTATTTTGCTTTGCCAATTGTTGGTAACTCAGATTACGAGCTTCATTAATATCTTTTACTAATTCCAGCGTTTCAGAATCTGTTTTAAGCTCAACCAGATAACCATAAAATGTTTCACCTACCCGCCCCTGAGTTCTGGCTTCATCCAGAGTCAATGCCATTACATTGCTGCTTACCAGCCCAACAAGAAACGCACAAAGAAGTAATGTTTTCTTCATCATCGCCTCAGAAAAGATCGCTACGAGTCTCAAGCAGCTCTTCGACATCTTTGTCTGCCTTGATGATGATCTCATGCTCAATTTTAACGTTCATATTGATAGTGATCGGTTCCTTAGGTGCAGCGACTTCAATGCGAGGCGTACAGCCAACCAGCATAAAAGATGACGTCAACGCAGCCAGTAAAATTTTCATTGTTTTTCCTCACACTCTTTTCCTTGCGGACAGTCATTTCCCGGCAGACGTGCGTTCTGCTCCAACCATGCCTGGAGATTATCGCCAAAGCGTAAACTGCGCCACAGCGTAAAAATATTCTCTTCATGATGGTAATTAAGGTTTACCGTACCGCTTTTACCATCAACGCGACTGGTACCTGTAATGTTGGCCTGCATGGTTAATAAACCGAGATTATCTAAATTAATATTTGTCGATGAACGGCTAATTTCCATATAGCGCAACCAGTTAATTGCTGAACCCGCAGTCATATTGTCTTTCACCACCGCATCTGCGGTGTCTTTATCCAGCCGCAAGGTCATTGGCCCGCTATTTGCCAGCCAGCCATCTTTCACTATCCATTTTTCGTTGTTTAGCCATAACGGCAATGCACCACTAAATGCCCCGGACATGGCGAATTGTTTCGGATTGACGGCGCTAACCAGTTCGCTGGATGAGAGATTATTCAGCCGCAACAGCGCCGGGTCATGTTGCGGCATACGTAATTGTTTCATCAGCACGTTACCGCCTAACACATCGACGCTAACATCAGTCAACAACAATGGTTCTTCTTCTGTCCACGGATAGCGCCCTTGCAAATCAGCCGTAATATTTTTCGCTGTCACCAGATTAATCACTTCGGCAATTCGCAACGTAACGGGGCCGCGAGTCCCCAGATGCCAGGCTCCATCGGCAAAACGGAAAGGCAGGACAAAATCGACACCGTTAACCTGATTATCTGGCATCCAGGCACTACCGCCTTTCAACACACCGTGCCCTCCCGCGCGGAATCCTTGTTCAGGCGCAGCAGAAAATGCGACCTGAGCATACAGTTCGCCATCGCGTAAGTTCATCTTCCAGTCGGGTGGCACCAGCGGCTGGAATACGGTCAGTGATTGTTTAGGCCACCAGGCGTTACCGCGCAGACGAATACCGTCCCAGCGACCATTTACCCGAACCGGGCCAATCTCACCAGCATGTAAATCGCCTTTATATAGGAAATACGTCGGATCGCGTCCATCGACGCTAAATTTTAAGGTTGATGGCGGTAACACACTGCCGCCAGTGAACAGCGTTTGCCCGGCGTCCAGTGACAGCGCGCCGCTAAAGGAGGGATGCTGTGCGTCACGTACCCAGACGACGGGCTTGTCGAGAATTAATCGCGGCTTTTCTACCGTCATCGTACCGTATTGTAACTGGTCGAAACCGGTGGAGAGATCGGTCAGCGTAATCGTGCTGTCATGCCACTCACCTTTTCCTGCAACATCCCAGGTGGCATTCATCGGTGTAAAACTCCCTTTTCCCCAGTAGCGCCACTGCCAGCGGCCAGCGTCAGGGAGAAAATCATTCGCCAGCCCATCCATATGCAGCACGAAATCGCCCAGTTCATTTTCATGCGCCTGCAAAATGGCCTGCAAACGTCCGTCAACACCACGTTGGGTGACTTTTACACCCGCTAAAGGCCAGCGGATTTCATCGATGTCCAGCGAATCGATGACTCTTCCCTTCGAACGTAATAACGCGCCTGGCTCAAAGGCCAGCGTTGGGTCAGTCAGACTTCCGCTTAGCTGCGCAGGTAAGCGGGCATATAAAATGAGATCCGCCTGTTTCGCTTCACCGGTCAGCTGCAAAGGCAGCTGGCTGTTATCCATGCTTAATTTTCCAGGGCCAAAATTAAGCACCGCGTTGCCCTTACCCGCTTGCCCCTGGGTCAGCACACTCAGTCGTCCGCTGACCAGAGCGTTCTCGAGCCCTGCCTGCCAGTTGTCGACTTTGACACCCAGTCTGCCACTCAAAGGAAAACCTGCATACGGCCAGCTCCAGCGACCATCGCTTACAGTCAATTGTTGGCGAGTAATTTGCCACGGCAGATCGAGCAACGGATCGCCATTATCCCGTGCCAGCACAATCAATTGCCCGCTATTTTCCTGCCAGTCCAGCTCGGCATCCACCAGTGAAGGCTCCTGCGGCAAGTTTAACGTCGCAGTAGCATGACCACTTACAGGAAGTCCATCCGGCACTAGCGGCATAGTAAATTCCCCCACCAGTTTAACCGGCGGCTGATTTTCAAACGCGACGACATCCAGTTCGCTGACTGTAAGTTGTTGCCCTTTCAGCTGGCCTTGAAATTTAACTTTTTCGCCCTGATAACGCAGTTGCTGGATATCGGAGGTTAATGCGAGAGAGAGTTTTCCCTGCCATTCCTGCCAGGGAGAAAAAATCAGTTTATCGATATTGATCCAGGTGTTAGGCAACATGGCCTGCCACTGCGCGAGGGTTTTTGGAGCAGCTGGCGATTGCTCCGTCTGCGGCAATTTCGCCAGACAAGCAGAATCAAGTTCTACCGTACCGACGTTCAATAACCAGCGGCTGGGATGTGAAAGGCTGGCGTTGGTGATATGCGCAAGCTGACAATCTCCCACCAGATAACGGAGATCGGGGATGATTAAACCTTTACGCGTAATGCGTGGGCTTTCATCTAATGCAATACGTGTCCCGAGCGGTAGCCAGATGCCCGCCAGCGTGGGAACCCACAAGCCGAGCGTCATCAGCAGCGTCAACGGCACAAGAATAATCAGTAATAACAGCGCGAGAACGGCTTTATATTTACCCAGCATGGGTAGTTAATATCCTGATTTAGCGAAAAATTAAGCATTCAATACGGGTATTGTGGCATGTTTAACCGTTCAGTTGAAGGTTGCGCCTACACTAAGCATAGTTGTTGATGAATTTTTCAATATCGCCATGGCTTTCAATTATATTTGAAATTTTGTAAAATATTTTTAGTAGCTTAAATGTGATTCAACATCACTGGAGAAAGTCTTATGAAACTCGCCGTTTATAGCACAAAACAGTACGACAAGAAGTACCTGCAACAGGTGAACGAGTCCTTTGGCTTTGAGCTGGAATTTTTTGACTTTCTGCTGACGGAAAAAACCGCTAAAACTGCCAATGGCTGCGAAGCGGTATGTATTTTCGTAAACGATGACGGCAGCCGCCCGGTGCTGGAAGAGCTGAAAAAGCACGGCGTTAAATATATCGCCCTGCGCTGTGCCGGTTTTAATAACGTCGACCTTGACGCGGCAAAAGAACTGGGGCTGAAAGTAGTCCGTGTTCCAGCCTATGATCCAGAAGCCGTTGCTGAACACGCCATCGGTATGATGATGACGCTGAACCGCCGTATTCATCGCGCGTATCAGCGTACTCGTGACGCCAACTTCTCTCTGGAAGGTCTGACCGGCTTTACTATGTATGGCAAAACGGCAGGCGTTATCGGTACCGGTAAAATCGGTGTGGCGATGCTGCGCATTCTGAAAGGTTTTAGTATGCGTCTGCTGGCATTCGATCCGTATCCAAGTGCGGCGGCACTGGAACTCGGTGTGGAGTATGTCGATCTGCCAACCCTGTTCTCTGAATCAGACGTTATCTCTCTGCACTGCCCGCTGACACCGGAAAACTACCATCTGTTGAACGAAGCCGCCTTCGATCAGATGAAAAATGGCGTGATGATCGTCAATACCAGTCGCGGTGCATTGATTGATTCTCAGGCGGCAATTGAAGCGCTGAAAAATCAGAAAATTGGTTCGTTGGGTATGGACGTGTATGAGAACGAACGCGATCTGTTCTTTGAAGACAAATCCAACGACGTGATCCAGGATGACGTATTCCGTCGTCTGTCTGCCTGCCACAACGTGCTGTTTACCGGGCACCAGGCATTCCTGACAGCAGAAGCACTGACCAGTATTTCTCAGACTACGCTGCAAAACTTAAGCAATCTGGAAAAAGGCGAAACCTGCCCGAACGAACTGGTTTAATCTTGCCGCTCCCCTGCATTCCAGGGGAGCTTATTCAGATAATCCCCAAAGACCTTTCATCCTCTATTCTTAAAATAGTCCTGAGTCAGAAACTGTAATTGAGAACCACAATGAAGAAAGTAGCCGCGCTCGTTGCGCTAAGCCTGCTGATGGCGGGATGTGTAAGTAATGACAAAATTGCTGTAACCCCAGAACAGCTACAGCATCATCGCTTTGTGCTGGAAAGCGTAAACGGTAAGCCCGTGACCAGCGATAAAAATCCGCCAGAAATCAGCTTTGGTGAAAAGATGATGATTTCCGGCAGCATGTGTAACCGCTTTAGCGGTGAAGGCAAACTGTCTAATGGTGAACTGACAGCCAAAGGGCTGGCAATGACCCGTATGATGTGCGCTAACCCGCAGCTTAATGAACTCGATAACACCATTAGCGAAATGCTGAAAGAAGGTGCACAAGTGGATCTGACCGCGAACCAGTTAACGCTGGCGACCGCGAAACAGACATTAACTTATAAGCTGGCGGATTTAATGAATTAATAGCTGCCACAGCTCCCGGCGGCAAGTGACTGTTCGCTACAGCGTTTGCCGTTGGGTAATGCACACATCCCAATCGCCGTACCATCCAGTTGACGGGCAACAGAAAGCGAACCGCCGATCATTGCACAATTTGCTTCTCCACTACTGGACATCGACGCTTTTAAACCTGGCGCTACGTGCGCCGCAGTCGCCTGCTGAACAGGTTCACTACTACACGCCGACAATAATAAAGCGGCACACCCTACCGAAAACGCTGCTCGCATCTATTCTTCCTCTGATCTTCAAGCCAAACGACACCGCCATAAATAATAGGCAGCACAGAGGGCGGCGTCGAGAGCTGTCCTGCGCGTTGCCCCGCATTTTTACTTTTTTATGGCTATTTTTTTGCCCTCTGTTTGATCAAAACATTCATTACGCTGATGTGGGGGACACAAAAGCGAAAATGCAGAAGAAAGCCATTTGCTAAAATTGAAAGATAACTACTGGGCGCGCAGCAATTTCGTGCGCCCCTCATTTGCGCAATGTAAGGGTGTCATATGATTACTATTGACGGTAATGGCGCGGTTGCTTCGGTGGCGTTTCGCACCAGTGAAGTTATCGCCATCTACCCTATTACCCCCAGTTCCACGATGGCAGAACAGGCTGATGCATGGGCCGGAAACGGCTTGAAAAACGTCTGGGGAGACACACCACGCGTGGTTGAAATGCAGTCGGAAGCGGGTGCTATCGCTACCGTGCATGGCGCTTTGCAGACGGGTGCCCTTTCAACATCGTTTACGTCATCGCAGGGTTTGCTGCTGATGATCCCGACGCTGTACAAACTGGCAGGCGAACTGACGCCATTTGTCCTGCATGTAGCGGCACGTACCGTTGCCACACATGCACTCTCTATTTTTGGCGATCATTCCGACGTTATGGCGGTGCGCCAGACGGGTTGCGCGATGTTGTGTGCAGCAAACGTCCAGGAAGCGCAAGACTTTGCTCTTATTTCGCACATCGCGACGCTGAAGAGTCGCGTGCCATTTATTCATTTCTTTGATGGTTTCCGCACGTCCCACGAGATCAATAAAATTGTCCCGCTGGCCGATGACACTATTCTTGAACTGATGCCGCAGGCCGAAATTGATGCTCATCGCGCCCGGGCGCTCAACCCGGAACATCCGGTGATCCGCGGTACGTCCGCCAATCCTGACACTTATTTCCAGTCTCGCGAAGCCACCAACCCATGGTACAACGCGGTCTATGACCATGTTGAACAGGCGATGAATGATTTCGCTGCCGCGACAGGTCGTCAGTATCAGCCGTTTGAGTATTACGGGCATCCGCAAGCGGAACGGGTGATTATCCTGATGGGCTCTGCCATTGGCACCTGTGAAGAAGTGGTTGATGAATTGCTAACCCGTGGCGAAAAAGTCGGCGTGCTGAAAGTTCGCCTGTACCGTCCCTTCTCCGCCAAACACTTGCTACAAGCTCTGCCGGGATCCGTACGCAGCGTGGCGGTACTGGACAGAACCAAAGAACCCGGTGCCCAGGCAGAACCGCTCTATCTGGATGTGATGACCGCACTGGCAGAAGCCTTTAATAATGGCGAGCGCGAAACCCTGCCCCGTGTCATTGGTGGGCGCTATGGTCTTTCATCCAAAGAATTTGGCCCGGACTGTGTACTGGCGGTATTTGCCGAGCTCAACGCGGCTAAACCGAAAGCGCGCTTTACGGTTGGTATTTACGATGATGTGACCAATCTGTCACTGCCGTTGCCGGAAAACACCCTGCCAAACTCGGCGAAACTTGAAGCCTTGTTTTATGGCCTTGGTAGTGATGGCAGCGTTTCCGCGACCAAAAACAATATCAAGATTATCGGTAATTCCACGCCGTGGTACGCACAGGGCTATTTTGTTTACGACTCCAAAAAGGCGGGCGGCCTGACGGTTTCTCACCTTCGCGTGAGCGAGCAGCCGATTCGTTCCGCTTATCTCATTTCCCAGGCTGATTTTGTTGGCTGCCACCAGTTGCAGTTTATCGATAAATATCAGATGGCTGAACGTTTAAAACCTGGCGGCATTTTCCTGCTCAACACGCCGTACAGCGCAGATGAAGTATGGTCGCGCTTGCCGCAGGAAGTTCAGGCCGTGTTAAACCAGAAAAAAGCGCGCTTCTATGTGATTAACGCGGCGAAAATCGCCCGCGAATGTGGTCTGGCGGCCCGTATTAATACCGTCATGCAGATGGCTTTTTTCCATCTTACGCAAATTCTGCCTGGCGATAGCGCCCTCGCAGAATTGCAGGGTGCGATTGCCAAAAGTTACAGTAGCAAAGGTCAGGATCTGGTGGAACGCAACTGGCAGGCTCTGGCGCTGGCACGTGAATCCGTAGAAGAAGTTCCGCTGCAGCCGGTTAATCCGCACAGCGCCAATCGACCGCCAGTGGTTTCCGATGCCGCCCCTGATTTCGTGAAAACCGTAACCGCGGCGATGCTCGCCGGGCTTGGTGATGCCCTCCCCGTTTCGGCGCTGCCGCCAGACGGCACCTGGCCGATGGGCACCACGCGCTGG
>OKQI01000240.1_pt1 | contig 7518 bp, 6 predicted proteins | sample 1613921 | NCBI WGS metagenome assembly OKQI01 (sample SAMN04436892, study PRJEB24849) | human gut metagenome | biome: human gut; feature: NICU; material: stool | host: Homo sapiens | place: USA: Saint Louis, MO | collected 2012-02-03
GTTGACCTCGCGGTGTCGCAGCGCCATCAGCGCGCCGATCACGCCCCACAGGGCGGCGATCGAGTCGCCGATGGAAATCCCGGTGCGAACCGGCGGGCGGTCCTCGAAGCCGGTAATGTAGCGCAGTCCGCCCATCGACTCGCCGACCGCGCCGAAGCCCGGCTGGTCCTTGTAGGGGCCGGTCTGGCCGAAGCCCGACAGGCGCACCATCACCAGGCGCGGGTTCAGCGCGTGGAGGACATCCCAGCCCAGGCCGAGCTTTTCCAGTACGCCGGGGCGGAAGTTCTCGATCAGGATGTCGGCATCGCCGAGCAGGCGTTTCAGGATCGCCTGGCCTTCGGCGTGCTTGAGATTGAGGGTCAGGGATTTCTTGTTGCGTGCCTGAACGAACCACCACAGCGAGGTGCCTTCGTAGAGCTTGCGCCACTTGCGCAGTGGATCGCCGCCGTCGGGCGACTCGATCTTGATCACTTCGGCGCCGAACTCGGCGCAGATCCGCGAGGCGAAAGGGCCGGCGATCAGGGTGCCGAGCTCGACCACCTTCAGGCCGGCCAGCGGTTTGGGCGAATGTTCCATGCGGTGTCCGTCAGGCTGCAGTGTGCGCATAGCCTAGAGCATTTGCCGGCGGTGCGGGCGGGTGCCGCGGTAGGGTGAGACGTTTCCCGTTTTTTCCCGATATGCCCGGCGGTCCTTCAATTCCTTTTGCATAGAGGGTTTAATGCGGGAGTCGATACAGGATGTAGCGCGCCAGACACCGAGCCAGGGAGGCCCCTCGTGCCATTTCTTTCTCTCTTTCCTCCCCGTGTTTCTTTTCCATGCTCCGGCCGGCCCGGCGTAGATATGCGCGTGCGTTGGATTTTATTACATGTGAGCTGTTGAAATCTTACATGTGATCTCGTAGTGTGAGTCCATGCAACGGAAATCATCAGCCCATTATCAGCGTGTCTTTCGCCAGCGCCTGCGCGAGCAGGGCCTGGTGAAGAAGGAAGTCTGGATCTTGCCGGAGAACGCCGCGGCGCTCGCCGGCATCGAGCGGATGCTGCGTCGCCCGGCTGCCGGAGCGGCTCATTTGGAGAAGGAGGAAGACATGACGGAAGCCCGGGTATGGAACGCTCGCTCGCTGGCCGAGGCCCTGAGCGGCACCGAGCTGTTCAGCAGCGGCGAGGCCCAGATCGAGCTGATCGAGGGGGCGGAAGCGAGTCTCTATGTGATCATGCGCGAATACGGCGACCTGCCGGTGTTCGTCGCGCCCCAGGGCGAGCAGATCATCGTCGAGGCGCTGATCTGGCCGGAAAGCGACGTTACCGACGCGACCGCCTTCACCGAAGAGGTCCTGCTCATCCGGCAACTGTTCCCGCTGTCGAGCATCGGCCTGCTCAACCTGCCGGGCGAGGAGCGCTGCTACAGCATGTTCGGCGCGTTGAGCACGACTTCGTCGCTGGCCAGCGTGCTGCACGAAATCGAAACCCTGGCCGGCAACGTGATCCGCGCCACGGAAGTCTACGCCGGCTACCTGAAAGCCCGGGCCTGAGGGAGGACACCATCATGACGGTATGGAGCAAGCTGCTGAGCGCCCTGCGCGGCGGAGCCAACGAGGTTGGCGAGGCGATCGTCGACAGCCAGGCGCTGCGCATCCTCGACCAGGAGATCCGCGACGCCGACGTCGAACTGCGCAAGTCGCGGGAAGCGCTGGCCTCGATCATGGCCCGCCACCGCCTGGCCCAGGAGCGCGTCGAGAAGGGCGCGGCCCAGGTCGCCGAGTACGAGCAATACGCGATCAAGGCACTGGAGGCCGGCAACGAGGAGCTGGCCCGGGAGGTCGCGGAGAAGATCGCGACCCTGGAGAACCAGCTCGAGGGCGAGCGTGCCCAGGTCGCGGAATTCGCCGCCAGCGTAGCCCAGTTGCGCAAGTCGGTGAGCCAGGCCGAGGGCAACATCCGCCAGCTCAAGCAACAGGTGGATACGGTCAAGGCCACCGAGAGCGTGCAGAAGGCGCAGATGGCCGTTGCCCAGCGCTACGGCAACTCGAAGAGCAAGCTGCAGACCGCGGTGGACTCCCTGGAGCGGATCAAGCAGCGCCAGGCCGAACGCGCGGCGACCATGGATGCCGCGGCCGAACTGGCCAGCGCGGCGGCGCCGGACGATGCGCTGGACGCCAAGCTGCGCGCGGCTGGGATCAAGGCCTCGGGCAACAGCGTGGATGGCGTGCTGGCGCGCCTGAAGGAAAAGGGCAAGGCCTGATAGGCCCGCGGCCCGGCGAAGGCGTCCGGGCCCGTTTTTCAGGGATAGAGCGACAATGGAAGGTTTCCTGCAGACGGCGCTGTCGTTCCCGACCGTGCTGTTCAGCTTTCTTCTGATCCTAGCGATCATCTACTGGGGCATCGTCGCCCTGTGCATGGTCGAGATCGATGTGCTCGATCTCGACGCCGAGTCGGTCGTCGATGGCGCCGGCCAGGCCGAAGGCCTCGCCGCGCTGCTGGCGAAGCTGAAACTCAACGGCGTACCGGTCACCCTGGTGCTGACCCTGCTGTCCTTCTTCGCCTGGTTCCTCTGCTACTTCGTCCAGCTGTGGCTGCTCAGCGCATTGCCGCTCGGCTGGCTGCGCTACCCGTTGGGCGCCGTGGTGGCGGTGGGCGCGCTGTTCCTGGCGGCGCCGCTGGCGGCCACGCTGTGCCGGCCGTTGCGGCCGCTGTTCCGCAAGCTGGAAAGCACCAGCAGCAAGTCGGTGCTGGGCCAGGTCGCGGTGGTGCGCAGCGGGCGGGTCACCCTGCAACATGGCGAGGCGTTGCTGGAAGACGGCGGCGCCGGGCTGATCCTGAAAGTTCGTGCGGAAGAGAACAAAGGCTTCAAGCGCGGCGATCGCGTCGTGCTGCTGGAGTACCTGGAGGCGGAGCACGCCTATCGGGTCGTTACCGAGGAAGAGTTCCGCGGTATCTGACCCGGGCTCGGTGAGAATCAAGGAGAACTGCTGCTATGGATATGACGTCGCTGATGCCCCTCCTGCTGGGAGTGGGCCTGGTCGTTCTGCTGGTCGTGGGCCTGCTGGCCCTGTTCAAGGCCTTCTACATCAAGGTCCCGCAAGGCACCGCGCTGATCGTCAACGACATGTCGTCGACGCCCAAGGTGCATTTCACCGGTGCGCTGGTCTATCCGGTGATCCACCTGAAGGAGTTCATGCGCATCTCGCTGATCACCCTGGAGGTCGACCGGCGCGGCAAGGACGGCCTGATCTGCCGCGACAACATGCGCGCGGACATCACCGTTGCCTTCTACCTGCGGGTCAACGAGACCCAGGACGACGTGCTCAAGGTGGCCAAGGCCATCGGCGTCGACCGTGCTTCCGACCGTTCGGCGGTGAACGAGCTGTTCAATGCCAAGTTCTCCGAGGCGCTGAAGACCGTCGGCAAGCAGTTCGACTTCGTCCAGCTGTTCGAGAATCGCCAGGACTTCCGTGACCGCATCATCGAGGTGATCGGCAACGACCTGAACGGCTACGTCCTGGAAGACGTCGCCATCGACTACCTGGAGCAGACCGCGAAGAACTCGCTGGACCCGAGCAACATCCTCGATGCCGAGGGCATCCGCAAGATCACCGAGCTGACCGCCACCCAGAACGTCATCACCAACGAACTGGAGCGCAACGAAGAGCTGGCGATCAAGAAGAAGAACGTCGAGACCCGCGAGGCGGCCCTGGCCCTGGAGCGCCAGCAGGCTGACGCCGAGGCCCGGCAGAAGCGCGAGATCGAGACCATCCGTGCCCGCGAGGAAGCGGAAACCGCGCGGGTCAAGGAAGAGGAGCGGCTGAAGGCCGAGCAGGCGCGGATCCAGGCGCAGCAGGAAATCGACGTGCGCACCGAGAACCACCAGCGCGAGGTCGAGGTGGCGCAGCAGAACCGCCAGCGCTCGGTGGTCATCGAGGTGGAGAAGGTCACCCGCGCCAAGGACCTGGAGATCGTCGCCCGCGAGCGTGAGGTGGAGCTGCAGAAGATCTAGAAGGAAAAGGCGCTGGAAGAGCAGCGCAAGAACATCGCCAATGTGATTCGCGAGCGCGTCGCGGTGGAAAAGACCGTGGCCCAGGAGGAGGAGCGGATCAAGGAGGTGCGCGAGGTTTCCGAGGCCGAGCGGGTCAAGCAGGTGATCCTGCTGCAGGCCCAGGCGGAAGCCGAGCAGGAGCTGGTACGCCAGGTCAAGCAGGCGGAAGCCGACGAGGCCCGCTCCAAGCACAAGGCGGTGGAAATCAACACCATGGCGCAGGCCGAGCTGGAAGCGGCGTCGAAGCAGGCCGAGGCGAAGAAGCGTCTGGCCGAGGGCATCGAGGCCGAGCGCGCAGCGCCGGGCCTGGCCGATGCGCGGGTGCTGGAAGTCACCGCCGCGGCGAAGGAAAAGGATGGCTTGGCAGCGGCGCGGGTACGTGCCGAACAACTGATCGCCGAAGCCAGGGGCGACGAGGAGCGCGGCCTGGCCGACGCCCGGGTGCTCGAGGCGCAGGCCGCGGCCAAGGAGAAGGACGGCCTGGCCGAAGCCAAGGTGCTGGCCGAGAAGCTCGGCGCCCAGGCGCGCGGCGAGGAGCAGCTCGGCGCGGCCAAGGCCAAGGCCACCAAGGACCAGGGCAGCGCGGAAGCGGAAGTACTGCTGCAGCGCCTGAATGCCGAGGCCGAGGGGCTTGGCAAGAAGTTCGGCGCCCTGGATGCCCTCAGCGACAGCGCTCGCCAGCACGAAGAGTTCCGCATGCAGCTGGAGAAGAGCTTCGAGGAGGCCATGGCGGCCATCGCCGCGAACAAGGACATCGCCAAGGAGCAGGCCGAGGTGCTCGCCACCGCGCTGGGCAAGGCGAACATCGAGATCGTCGGCGGCGAGGGCGACTTCTTCAACTCCTTCGCCAAGTCGCTGTCGGTGGGCAAGGCCATCGAAGGTGTGGTCGGCAAGAGCCCGGTGGTGCAGGACGTCCTCGCCCGCCTGCTCAACGGCCGTGGCGCAGCCGCTGCGGTGATGCCGGAACGCAAGAGCGGCCACGAGAACGAGCCGGCGGCGGAAGTCTGAGTCGACCCGCAGCCTCCTCCGCCAACTGCGGAGGCGTTCCGCCCGCGCCCTGAGCGGCGCAGCCCCTGGCGTGGCCTGTTGGCTGCGCCCGGGGCAGGCCGCTCGGGCCGGTTTCCATCGATGACCGCCGTAGACCCAGGAAGACCAGGATGTCGGACACTCAAGCCGCAACTCCCGCGCAGGACGTATTGGACAAGGCCGTTGCCGAGGGCGGCGCCTACGAGGTGCTGCACAAGCGCCTGCTGGAGCAGGGCCAGCGCCTGCGGCAGACCGCCGAAAGGCTCAACGCCAGTCGCCTGGAGGAGTTCGGCGACAGCCAGATGGATGTGATCGGCCGGGTCCGCATCCGTACCGAGAACAACTGCATCGCCCGCGATATCGTCCAGGTCGGCGATTGCCTGCTGTTCGGCTACAACGTGTTCATCGGCCTGCGCAAGGAAACCGGCGTGGCCGACGTATTCTCCCTCTACCGCCTGGTGGAGGGCAGCTAAGGCTACGAGGCGGAGCCTGTGCCACTGGGGGACAGCTTTCTCGCCGCGCCGGGCTTCGTCAACGACTTCAACGAGCTTTACACCTACTACAAGAACACCCGCCTGCTGCAACTGGCGATCCGCGACGGCAAGCTGCTGGCCAGCTTCCAGATCGGCGAGCGGATCACCGACATCCGCGTGTTCCGCTGGTCGATCTCCAGCGACGGCAGCGAAGTCCGCTACATCGACAACCGCGGCGAGCGCGACATCGCCTTGCCGGCACCGTTCGACTTCGAATGGCAGCGGGCTACCCGCGAGATGGTGGTGGAGGGCCGCTTCCCGCACCTGAACATCCTCGACACCCTGTTCGTCGAGACCATTGGCGGCGACCTGACCATCAAGGTCGAGAACAACACCGAGGTCGGCCTGGGCATCTATCGCGAAGAGGTGATGGACAAGACCCAGTCGCTGGACGACGCGCAGGTTGAGTTCGCCCGCCTCGGCAGCCTGCTGCTGCTCAAGGTCCTGCCCTATCGCGAGGAGCAGTGGCGCTACCTGGTGTTCAACAGCCTGACCGGCAAGGTCGAGCGCATCGACGCCATCGGCCTGGCCTGCATCCAGTTGCCGGAGGACCACGGGATCATCTTCCCCGGCGGCTACTACCTGCAGAACGGCGAGTACCGCACCTTCGAGCAATCCATGGAAGGCATGCGCTTCAAGCGCTCGGTACGCTCGCCCAACGGCGAGGACGTGCAGTACGTTTTCTACCATCCCGAGCAGGGGCGGAACGTGCTGCTCACCTACAACCTGATCAACCGCCAGTTGCAGAATCCGCTGTTCGGCCACGGCTACGCGCGCCTGGAGGACGGGCGCATGGTGATCTTCGCCGCCGAAGGCGAGGAACCGACCCGCATCCATCCGATGCAGGTCTGGCAGACGCCGTTCTGCACCGAGGAGTACGCGGCCCGCCAACCGGCGCGTAGCGGTTTTCTCGGGCGGATCGGCAATGCCGAGCTGGGGCGCGGCGTCTCCGACCTCTACGACCTGTGCCGGGAGATCGAGACCCCGGCGGTTTCGATCCAGCGCTACTCTCTGCTGTGCCAGAACACCCAGCGCCTGTTCGACGTCTACCACTGGGAAAACGATCAGGGTAATGTCCTGTTCGAAACCCGGCCGAAGGTTGCCTGCGCGGAGTGTAATATCCCGGTAATTTATGGGGATACACCGAAGTCAGACGTGCTGGAAAACAAAGATATGGAAAACGTCGCTATCTCTCAGGAGCAGCAGAATCCTTCCATACCGATGCCGCAACTGGAGCAAGCCAATCAGGATCTGGTGGTGAAGAGCGGTGGTCAGGAGTATGCACCGCACGTGATCAGTACGCCGCTATCGTTTTTAATCAAGAGCGCGCTCAACAGTAATATCTTCGGTGAACCAGGCTGGCAAGGAACAGGCTGGCGCGCAGGCCGCGATCTCAAACGTAATGATATCGGTGGTAAAACCGGGACCACCAACAGCTCGAAAGATGCCTGGTTCTCCGGTTATGGTCCGGGCGTAGTGACGTCTGTCTGGATCGGTTTTGATGATCACCGTCGCGATCTGGGGCGCACCTCCGCGTCGGGCGCTATCAAAGATCAGATCTCGGGTTACGAAGGCGGCGCGAAGAGTGCGCAGCCAGCATGGGATGCTTACATGCAGGTTGTTCTTAATGGCGTACCGGAGCAACCGCTCACGCCACCGCCAGGAATAGTGACGGTAAATATCGACCGGAGTACAGGGCAACTGGCAAGTGGAGGCAGCAGCCGTCAGGAGTATTTTATTGACGGGACGCAGCCGACACAGCAGGCCGTGCACGAAGTGGGAACCACCATTATTGATAATGGCGAGACGCACGAATTGTTCTGATAAAAGCCTGCCTGGGCTTCCCGGATGGGACGCAAAAACGTTTTATCAGGGCTGGCCGCAGTTCTGACAGACATAAAAAAAGCGCTTACGCGCTTTTTTTATA
>OKQI01000242.1_pt1 | contig 7473 bp, 7 predicted proteins | sample 1613921 | NCBI WGS metagenome assembly OKQI01 (sample SAMN04436892, study PRJEB24849) | human gut metagenome | biome: human gut; feature: NICU; material: stool | host: Homo sapiens | place: USA: Saint Louis, MO | collected 2012-02-03
GGTGCCCTCCAGGATGTCCTCCGGGAGCTCGCCGAACTTCTCGTACATCTTCCGCGCGGCTTCGGCGCGAGCGTTGTTCGCGGCGAAGTCGTCGCGAGTGGCGCCCGAGAACTGGTAGCTCTGAGCCAGACCGAAAAGGCTGCGCAGCACCGACGCGCCTTCGTCGAGCCAGACCTCCATGTCTCGGCGCCCGACCAGCCCGACGTGCTGGGCCAGTAGGATTCGGCGGGCGAGTTCGTCGTAGTTGGTCAGGAGATAGACCGCCTTGAAGCCGAGAGGGTTTGAGATGAACAACGGGACCTTGACCGGTGTGACGGACAAGTTCTCGGAGATATCGAGGGTCGCTGGCAGCTTGGCCATTACGTCATCCAGGCGCTGGTCGATGGCCTTGAGCGCGGCTTGGCAGTTCTCGACTTTCTCTTCGATCTGAACCAGCCACCAGTCGGAGTACGGATCGTCCTGTGCTGCCCCGCGGTGCATGCGATTCACGTATGCACAGAAGCCGGAGAGGCCGAGGATGCTGTGCTTGGCATCCGACTTCTGCCGGCCTGTCCAGATGCGGGCGGCGTGATAGGTGTGAAGCGTCAGGGCGACATCGCTGCGGAGAGAGCCGATCTGAAGCCGATGGGTTTCAGCCATGGTGCAGTGTTCCTATATAGGGAAGGGGTTCGGCCACATCGTGCTGATCGTGGTAAGAGCGCGCAGTAGGAAATACATGGTTCGCCGCTGGGGTATTTCCGCTGGCAGTGCTGGTTCATCATCATCCCGCCTGCGGCTCATGGAGGTTGGCCTCCTTCAGCTCTTGGCCGCCTCAGGGGCGTTGTCTATCGCTACGTCGACGCAACTTTTGAGTTTGCCGAGCAGCTCGCTCAGTTCCTGCAGCTCCGTAAAGTCGATAGGCCATTCATCGTTGTCGTTGAATAGGGTTGCCAGCCCTAGCAGCCGCTCGAATTCGAGCTCGTCCATGGGGGCATACAAGATCGAGTCACACATCTTTCTGTTCCTCTTGAGTGGGAGAAGTTGATAGCCCTCGGCGCCGAGGTCGATCCTTGGCAGAGTGTTTCGGGCCGAAACACCAAACGCACCGGCGGCGCCGAGGCCAGGTCCTGGCGGAGTGTTGCCAGTGGCAACACCCAACTCGCCGCCGGCGCCGAGGTCGATCCTTGGCAGAGTGTTTCGGGCCGAAACACCAAACGCACCGGCGGCGCCGAGGCCAGGTCCTGGCGGAGTGTTGCCAGTGGCAACACCCAACTCGCCGCCGGCGCCGAGGTCGATCCTTGGCAGAGTGTTTCGGGCCGAATCACCCAGCTCACCGCCGGCGGCGCCCCAAGGGAAAATCACCTTGCTCGACAGTGAGTATTTCATGGCTCATCACCCCGCTCGGATGGCACGCTCAATCCGTGCCTGGGCCGAATGAGGTCCTTGAGCCGGCTGAGGACCTCGCTCCCTGTCCGGGTGTCTCCCTTTGGCTGAATCTGAGGCTGTGTAGGCGTCGTGGGGCTTGATGGTGCCGGAGCACGACTGGGGCGTTCCGCTGCTGGGATGGTTCGTTCAGCCGCTTCTTCCGGAGCCCAAGAGGCGTTGAACTTGCCCTGGACTGCACGCTGGATGAGCGTCATGAGGTAGCCGAAGGGGTTACCGACAGTTCCTCCCGCACATCGGTGCCGCCACTGCTCGATGACCGGATGACGCAGCTCCTCGGACACCCGTCGGAGCGCGCTTACGGCTTGGATCCGTTGCTCGGCCTCCAGTCCGTTCAGGAGATCCTGCCAGTTCGGATGTGCGTCCTCGCGTGCTCGCGGTTGTACTGGCTTTTTACATACAGAATCTTGTTTGTATGTATACGTACTATATGAGTTCGGCATCCGAACCAAGGGTGTACTCGGCGGATTCTGTCTGGGTTCGGCATCCGAACTCGGGGTTGAATGAGGTAGATCGGGCAGAGTTCGGATGCCGAACTCTGCCGCTGGATCCGCTTCGAGCTGACTATCAATAGCCCATTGCTGTTGGTTCAAGCGCGCCTCGAGCTTCTCCAGATGGGTTGGGAGCCGGCGCCCAACGTCCGGGTCATCCCTGAACTCCCGCCATGTGATCTGGCCGATTTCGCGTATGGCTCGGTTGCTGTCGCCGGTGGACTGGCTCAGCAACTGCATGTAGTCGGGGTCCAGCTCCAGGGCTTCTGCCGGGGATACCGGTTCGTCGTGGAGGATGTAGACGTTGCCTTGTACTTGCCCGTTGAGGTCGTTGCGCAGGCGGCGGCCGAGACTGAGCCAGCGTGTCAACCGAAGGACCTTGAGTGCCTTGGCGATGGTTTCGCGCGAGGCGATCTTACCCGGCTGCATGCCGAGATAAGGGCGTAGTTGCTCGTATGTAGGGAACGCGGTCAGCCCGTCGTCGTTGATGAGCAAGCGGAACACTTGCCAGCAGTTTCTCTCCAGCGGGGTGAGGCGTTTATCCAGCAGCAGGCGCCGAGGAACGGTTTCATGCGGGTTGCCGCTGAAAATGATGCCGGAATATTGTTGAGCCAGCGGTTCGCCGCTTTCGGCAGCAAGCCGCTTCTTATACAAATGGGCCTCGAGATGTCCCGAGGCCGAATCCAGCAGTGTCGAGATGGGAAAGCGCGACAGCCTCATGGTGCTGTGTCGCCTTCCGACTGAACCAGGTTCAGTAGTTGTTGACGTTCTGTCTCAGCGTTCACCTGCGTTGTTGCGGATGGGGCAGAGTGGGGCAGGTGTGAGCTGACGCTAGCGAGGTAAAGAGTGGATTGGGACTTTTGCAGGCCCGCCTGGCTCTGGCTCGATTTGCCAGACGGATAGAGCCCGTCTTTCAGCCAGCTCTGGATGAGAGACCAAACAATGGCGAGGCTGATGAACTCTGGGCTGTCTTGTTCGATTCCGGCGTTGATTTCCTCGGTGAGGATCATCGCGATATCCAGCAACTCCATGCTGTCCTCAAGGCGGACCTGGTTTTCCTGCATCAGGTGCTCCCAGCGGAACCATATCTGGCGCTCGATCTGTTCATCGAGCTGCCGCCAGCGGCCCCGTCGGGGGTGTATCTCCATGATCAGCCGCTTGATCGCAGTGTCTTCCGGCGACAGACCGAAGAAGCTCTGAATCATCGTGGTGGTAGCCCCGAGTTTGAGAGCACGCTCAATTTGCAGCTCCTCTTGCTGAGAGCGCTCGGCTGTGGCCAGGATTTTCTCCATGACGTCGATGTTCACTCTGACGTCTACCCAGGAAACCGGGGTATTGGTCAGGATGCTCATGACGGCAGGCTGTTGGAGCTGAGCCAGGATCTCCGGCCGCAGCCCCATCTCGGCACAACGCCTGAGCTGGCCGTTGCGCAGGTGGTTGAGCACCTGCGTCAGGACCGCTTCATTGATCAACGACTTCGACATGTCGATCCCTCCCCAAATCGTGCGAAATCACTGGTCGGTAGCTGCTTGCTCGGAGGCGGCCGGCGGCAGCTCAAGGTCAATCAGGCGTCGGGCAAGACGAATGATCCGGAACAGTTTCACCAGGGCTTCGTCATTGAGACGTCCTGCCTGGCTGGATGGCTGATCGCCTGTGGTGGGTTGGCCCAGCAGCAACTGAGCGAGGCCAGCTGAGAATTGAAACTCGCCCAGGGCGTCGCGGCAGGTCTGCTGGTCGTGTGAGTTCAGGACGACTTGGACCTGGCCGCTGAGCGCTTGAAGCAGCGTCATGAGGTGCAGCGCTGAATCAGTAATCTCAGGGTCTTCATTGGGCTCGCGATACGTGTAACCCACACCGCCCTGAATCCTGACGATCTCTCCTGGGGCGCCGACATGCAGAGCGATCTCTTCAGCCAGATCAGCGATGTGCTGTCGCAGGATCTCGGGGGTATCGATCGCCCGCTCGATGTACCAGAGATCGGTGATCGGGTGCAGGCCGCCGACTTGCACTGGGATTGACTGCAGAGCTGTTTCCTCGAAGACAGGTAGATGTTCACCCTCGAGAGCGGCCAGCCGTTGGCGAGTCTGCTGGATCTTTGTGGATACCGGGCTCACGATATGACCTGCCAAGAGCTCAGCACGCTCCTCGTCGGTCAGTTGCTGCTGTTGTACAGGTAGTGGCGGAGCTGGCGGGGTAGAGGGATTACCCGGGAGGCTATTGGTCTTGGACGTTTGGAGGCCGGCAGCGGGGCTCTGTGATTGTGCTTGTCCAGTAGTCGACGCAGCAGGATTTTCCTGCCCTACGGCTGGGATTCCAGGTGGTGCGGCAGGTGCGGGCAGGTCGACCAGAGTGCCGCGGCGCTGCTCCTGCTGGCCGTTGGTGATCTCGAGCAGGATTTGATCATAGCGAATGCCCAAGGGACGCTTCATCTGGTCGATGAGTTCGTCCTGGAATCGGTCGAATATGAATTCGTCAGGGCTACTGTCAAAGATTGCCAGTGTGTCCTGGAACAGCATCTCGAAGTCGATACCCTCGCCGGAGTAAAGGCGTTTCCAGCAGCCCAGAGAAGCCTTACGTAGTGAGAGAATGCGAGAGACACGATCAACTCCCAGGCCCGAGTACAGCATGCTTGGAATGGCTGGAAGCAGTATCTCAACGGTATCCAGCATCTTGCTGATGTGTGAGGGTGAAACAGGATAGCCGTCATCGGTGAGCTTTCGTGATAGCTCACGGATGCCGACCGGTTCGCCCTTCTCCTCCTCATACCAGGCTTTCGCTTTCTGAATGCCCACGGCTCGCTCGATGAACTTGAGGTCACCCTTCAGATCGTTCTCAGCTAGGTGACCAGTCAGCGCGATGATTTCGCCGCGCTGCTTGTCCCAGGGCCTGAACAGGCAGTTGAAGCGGAAGTAACGCTCGTCGCCGGTCTCTTTGTAGAGCTCGTTGAGAATTTCCAGGCGAGTGTTGCCGCCGTTGCGAATGCGGTATTTGTCTTCCCCAGGGCGTCGAGTCACTGGTGGCGGCGTATCGAGGCCTCGATGCCGGATCGATTCTTTCAACTCATCGTATTTCGGGTTTCGAGTGGTCCGGGGGTTATCGTGCCAGGGGAGGACCTGGTCGAGTGTCAGCACCATGGGCGTGTCGCTGATCGGGTCCGACAACTGCTCCAGAACCGCCGGCGGCGCGGTGAAACCTGGGGCAAGTAGCCGGTCTTTCAGATCTTGCGGGTTGATCTTGGCCATCGTCATGCCTCCGCCACCTGAACCTGAGGCGTGTTCGCCGCAGCCAGCTCTGCCTGCAGACGCTGGTTCTTGGCGAAGAGCTCGTCGCCCATTCGGTTTGCTCGCGCGAGTTCTTCTTCGAGCTCGTTGCTGCGCTCCAGCCGGTAGACGATTTCACTGTTGGCCGAGCGGTGGTTATGCGCGGCTTTTTGCTTTAGCTGATCGCGCAAGCCCAAGGGCATACGGACAACGAACTTATCTTCGGTTTCTCGGGCCATGGTCATTCTCCAATTTGGGCCTTGCGCCGCTTGAGCTGGTCGCGGAGTTGAGTGGGGAGGCTGCTGATCTGCAGCGTGTCGCGCTCCTCGTCGTACTCGATCCTGGAGCCCAGCAGGTGCGCCTCGAAGCTGATCGACAGGCCTTCGGCACGGCCGGTGAAGCGGCGGAACTCGTTGAGGGTGCGCTTGTCCGCCGGGATTTCCGGCGACAGGCCGTAGTCCTTGTTACGGATGTAGTCGTAGAACGCCCGCGGTTGCTGGTCGTCCATCAGTTCCGAAAGCGCGTCGAGGGTCATCGGCTCGCCGATGCGCGCCTGGGAGGTGGCGTAGTCGACCAGCGTCTCGGTCTTCTCGCGGGCCTGTTCCTCGGCCATGTCCTCGCTTTCCACGAAATCGCTGAAGGCTTTCAGCAGGGTGCGCGTCTCGCTCGGCGAATCCACCCCTTCCTGGCAGCCGATGAAGTCGCGGAAATAGGCGGAGACCTTCTTCCCGCCCTTGCCCTTGATGAACGAGATGTACTGCATCGACTGCTTGTTGTTGCGCCACTCGGAAATGTTGATCCGCGCGGCCAGGTGCAACTGGCCGAGGTCCAGGTGGCGCGACGGGGTGACCTCCAGCGACTCGTTCACCGCCACGCCTTCGCTGTGGTGCAGCAGGGCGATCGCCAGGTAGTCGGTCATGCCTTGCTGGTAGTGGGCGAACAGGACGTGGCCGCCGGTGGAGAGGTTGGACTCCTCCATCAGCTTCTGCAGGTGCTCCACCGCTTCGCGGCTGAAGCCGACGAAGTCGCGATCGCCCTCCAGGTACTCACCGAGCCAGCCGCTGAACGGGTAGGCCCCGGACTCGCCCTGGAAGAAGCCCCAGGTCTTGTTCTTGGCGTTGTAGCTTTCGTTGAGGTCGGCCAGCAGGTTCTCGATGGCCTGGGAGTCGCCCAGCTCGGCGTCGCGCGCGTGGAGCACGGCCGGGGTGCCGTCGGGCTTCTTCTCGATCAGGTGGACGATGGCGTGATGGATCGGCATGTCAGGTTCGACCTTTCAGGTAATCGGCGGCGCCGCGCAGGTTTCCGCGACGCTGCGGGACACGCCGCTGGCGCGCCCGCGGATCGGCCAGTTTACCCGAGGTTGCCGGCTTCTGCCTGCGTCGCCTGGCGTTCCTGCAGACCGTGCTGGCGCTTGATCACGAAGTTCAGGTGCAGGTGCAGCTCGTACAGCTCGTGGTAGTAGGAGAGCGGCACCTCCACGGTGTTCAGCTCGCTCTCCAGTTTCTCCAGCCGCTCGATCTCGCTTCTCAGTTGCTCGGCGTCGGTACCGCTGGCGAGCTTGCGGTCGATGTCGCGGATGTAGCGGTACCAGCGGTAGATGCGCGCGCGGATGCGCCAGCGATACAGCGGGCCGATGGACTTCATCAGCGGGATGAGGATGGCGATGAACGGGATCAGCAGGATGATGTAGCGGTCCGCCAGGGAGGCGATGCGGAACGGCAGGTAGCGCTGCAGCAGCGGCAGGCCGCTCTTGTAGTAGCGCTCGGCGTCCTCGTGCAGGCGCAGGGTGCGCGGCTCGGCGCTGGGGAAGGCGCCGGGCTTGTCGAGCAGGCTGCCGTCCTTCATCACCTCGCGCGCGGCTTCCAGCACCAGCGGGATCAGCGCCGGGTGGAAGCGTTCGTTGATCACCAGGGTGGCCACCGGCGACAGGGTGCTGATGTTTCGTTCCGGCACGTTGCGCGGCAGGTTGAGCAGGCCTTCGCCGACCTCGACCCGCTTGAGGAACGGCAGGCGCGCCTCGTAGGCGGCGCTGCGGCGGAAGTTGACCAGGCGAAGCTGGTCGTTGTCGGCCAATTTCTGGATCGCCGGGTTCTCCGCCGGGCCGACGATGAACGCCGCGTCCAGCTTGCCGGCCAGCAGGTCGTCGACCACCGCGTTGCCGCCGCGGGCTTCCCAGGTGATCGGATAGTGTCCCGGGGCGATGTCGTTGGCCTGCAGGATCGCCTCGGTGGCGGCGCGGGTGCCGCTGCCGTCGCTGCCGATGGCCAGGCGCAGGTGCAGCAGGTCGCTGAGCTGGTCGA